>Ga0114946_10001356_pt1 | contig 16882 bp, 21 predicted proteins | sample WalLakDeSediment_FD_88676 | JGI IMG/M metagenome (GOLD analysis project Ga0114946, IMG submission 88676) | Lake sediment microbial communities from Walker lake, Nevada to study Microbial Dark Matter (Phase II) - Walker Lake 11/02/13 Deep Sediment | ecosystem: Environmental > Aquatic >... | reverse complement strand
GAAAAAGTAAATTCAAAAAATTGGCTTGCAGAAATCCAAAGAGAAGATGGATGCTGGGAGACTTCTGTTAAAAATATAGCTTTCCTTTTATATTCTCTTTGGCCAAAAGAATCTATAATTATTGAGGATGATATTGATTGTGAGGTTAGTGGAAATTATTGTAGTCATCCAGTGGCTTGTTTAGATGTTGGAGGAGAGATTTTATCAAAAGAATATACTGGTTGTTTTGGAGCAGATGTTTGTTGTACTAAGAAAACTATGGTGGGAACTTGTTCTGAGCAAGAAGGAAAGATATGTAGTTCAAATGAAAATTGTGAAGGGAGAATTGTTGAGGCCTCTGATACTGGTTATGGGGAAGTTTGTTGTATTGGAAAATGTGTAGAGATTGTTGTGCAAGAAGAATGCGAATTAGCCGGGGGATATTGTAGAACCGCTTGTTTTAGTGATGAAGAAAAATCTGATTTATATGATTGTTCTTCTGGAGTATGTTGTGTTAAAAAAACTCAAACAACTGGAAGTTATTGGTGGGTTTGGGTTTTATTAATTTTGATTGTTTTGGTAGTTTTAGGAATAATCTTTAAAGATAAATTAAGACCTTTTTGGTTTAAGATAAAAACTAAATTTAATGAATTTAGAAATAAATCTAAAGCAAGACCAAGATCAAATTCACCTCATTCATATGGAGGACATCAACAAAGAAATGTCCCTAGAAGAAGTTTTCCCCCAACTAAAGGAAGACCAATAGGACATCCTACTAAAAAAAATACTTCTAGCGATGTAGAAGATGTTCTTAAAAAATTAAAAGAAATGGGAAAATAAAAAAACTTTATTAACTAACTTTCTTTAATCTAATTATGAAAAAGAGTATAATATTCATTTTAATTTTATTGGTATTTCCTTTAGTGTCTTCAGTAGAATTTGAAATGGGTTCTAATTTTAGTCAGGGAGAAACTTTGTTCGCAAAAGTTTCAGGAAATTTTTTAGACCCTATCTTAAAAGAGAATATATTTTTTTATCGGGGGCATGTAAGATCCCCCACAGAATTTGACGTCAAAAAGATAGAAGATGAATTTTATATTTATGCTCTGTTAGGAGAAAAATCTTCAAATAATTATTCTATTGTAATAAGAGATGTTCGATATATGAAAGGAAATCAAATAAGTAAAGAAGAAATAACCGCTAATTTTTTTATAGAAGATAAGACAGCAGATTTTTCAATTGAACCAGGTTTTATTTTTACAGAAGATAATTTTTTCTTAACGGTTCAAAATCTTCAAGAGAAGAAAATAACCCTTTATTATAAAATAAAAAATGAAACCATCAAAGAAAAAGGTTTTTTTGAATCTTTATTTGGAGGAGCAAAAGAATCTAAAGGAGAATCAATAACTTTATTATCTGGAGAAATAAAAAAAATAAATTTTGCTTCAGAGAATTTAGAGAAGAACAAATTAATTTTTATTGGGTTAAGTACAGAGAATACTTATTACAATGTTCCTGTTTTTTTATCTCATTCTACAATTATTCCAGATGAAAAAGAAAAGAGATTTATATTTGATCCACCTACATTAAATGTGTCAATCCCAATAAATTCCAAAACTAATCGGATTGTTTATCTATCTAATATTGGAGAAGAAACATTAGAAAATATTTCCTTGATTCTTTCAGATTCATTAAAACCATATATTAATTTATCAACAGAAAAAATAGAAGAGTTAAAAATAAATTCTACTCATAAGATAGATTTGTCTATATTTTCTACAGAAGCAAAAAATCTGAAAGGAACTATTCGTGCAAGAACCGGAGAGGAAAATTTATTCGCTTATCTTGAAATTGATTTAGAGATTTTAAAAAGCCATATTTCTCCAGATTTACCTATAACTAAAACATGTTCAGAATTAAATGGAACAATTTGTAATTATAATACTGAAGAATGCGATGGAGAAACAGTAAATACTAAAGATGCAATTTGTTGCTTAGGCACATGCAAAGAAAAAAAGAAAAGTGCTACGGGCATGATAATTGGTTGGATAATAATTATATTAATATTAGTCTTTTTAAGTTGGTTTTTCTTTAAAAAATATAGAAAGACAAAAAGACCAACTCCTTTTTTCTTTAATCCTCCTGCAAAAAAAGAAACTCCGGTAAGGATTATTCAAAAACCTATCACAAGAATTGTCGAGAAACCAGTTTTAAAAGAAGTTGTTAAAAAAGTTTTTATAGAAAAACAAGAAAAACCAGAACCAAAATATACTGCATCTTCACAAGCAGGAACTCTTCATAAATCTTCTTGTAAATTTTCTAAATTAATAGAACCAGAATATAAAGTAACCGGAGATGATCTTTTAGAATTCCAAAAAAAAGGATATAAGCCTTGCAAAGTTTGTTTGAAAGATTAAATTTCAATATCTATTTTTCTTTCATAATTATTGTCAATTATTTTTCCTTGGGAATCATAAATTTGATGAACTTTTTTTGTTTCTTCTATTAATTTTTCTTCAATAAGTTTTTCTTTTATTTTTTCAGAATTTTTTTTCTTTTCCATATAATCAAAACAATAACCTGTTTGAGGAATTAATTTAGAAGAAATAAGATCATTCAATTTTATCATCTTTAATATTGCTTTTTTCCATTAAATCTTTCAACTTTTTTTCTAAAATCATTTTTTCTGTTTGAACAATTCTAGCGATTTCATCATATCCATGAAGTTTTCCAATTAATTCTCCGAAGATTTCATTTAATCCACTATTTTTTAAAGAAATTGACTCTGGAGAAATAATCTCCATATAAGCAGGCATATACTTAAAAATAATCATCATTAAATCCATTATTTCGTCTGTATGTAATTCAATTTCTGCAAAACTTGTAAAAAATTCTTTTTGATCTTTCATTAAAACTGGCTCATTAATTTTCTTTTCTTTTATTTCTACGCCTTTTTCTCCATTAACTTTTTCTAAAATCTCATTTAAAGTAGAAGTCAAATGTTCTGGAGGCCTTCCCAAAACCTCAAAAATTAAGGTTGCTTTAATATTTTTTTCATCATTATCTTTCATTTTAAGTTTTTAATAAGATCTTCAAAAAATTTTTTTGAATTACATCTACCTGAATACACAGTTTTATCTGTGCTTGAAATAGTTATTTTAATAAAGTTCTTTCTAACCTCAAGATATTTATTATCTTTTTTAAATAAATATTCATATTTTTCAGCAGAAGTAGGATATGTATCACATCCACACATCCAAGAAGGAATAACATGGTTTAATTCCCATCTTTTTACTTCAAGATATTCTTTAGTTAAAATTTTATTTTCTGTTTGATAATTCTTTTTAAAATTCTCAATGTCTTTTTCTAATTTACTATCCATCTTTATTCAAATTCTGTTTTACGAACTTTAAATTTTTTAATTAAAAACAAGGAACCAAGCAAAATACAGAAAATTATTAATCCATAAATTGCATAATTGTTCTTGTTTAATTTTTCGTTGTCGTTTTCTCTTTTTATATTTTGTGTTTCTAAATTAATAACTTTTGGTTCGGGATTATTATTTTCTCTTTTTATTAGTACTTCTTTGATTAGTTTCTTTTCAATTTCTTCCTCTTTTTCTTCTTCTTTATTCTCTTCTTGCTCTTCTTTAATAATTTCTTTTTTCTCCTCTTCTTTTTCAACAATTTTTTCTTGAACACAAGCCAATCCCTGTTCCTTTATTTCACCTAATATCCCCTCTTTAATCCCAGATACTTTTATTAAATCTTCAATAGAATTAAAAGGACGTGCATCAATTACTCTTTGTGCGATAATTCCTTTTCCTCCGAGACCCCTAATTTTCATCATTTCTTCCAAAGAAGCAGTATTAATGTCTATTTGTCCTTTTTCACAAGTAGCATAAACATTAGTTAAAAAGAGTAAACAAATTATTAATAGAAAAATATTCTTTATTTTTTTATGTAACTTTTTTTTCATATCTTAGAGATAACAGGATTCTGAATTTTATTTATTTTCAAATTTTTTATTAATACAACATAATAATTTCAAGAGTTTTTAAGTTTTATATTTCTCCCCATATTTTTCTTTAAAATCGTCATATTTGATTTCTCCTCTTTTTTCTCCCTTTGAAGCAATCCATATTTCAGAAAAAATTTCCTTTTTTAAATACCAAGCACATTTTTGTTTTTCTATTTTAGAAAGAATACCATTAATTTTACATTCAACTCCGATAACACTATAAACCCCTTCAGTAATTTTTTTAATAGAAATAAAATCCGGAAATCCTGTTCCTATCGCCATAACTTTTGAAAACGGATTAAATTTCCTTTTTGCAGGAACAAGTTTATCTTTTTCTAAATCAACATTATTACTCCATTTATCAACGATTCTTCCATTTAATTCTAAATCTTTTCTGACTTTTAATTCAAATTCTCTCCCGCCAGACTTTGCTCTTTTTCCTTTTTTGATATTAACTTTCTTTTTAGATTTTGGAACTCCATTTTCCCAAGAAGTCTCATAATTTTCGGGATCTCCCGCTTCTTCAATTCTTTTCATAATTTCTTCTTTATGTTCTTTAGAAATTTTTTCCATTTTATATTATATTATCTAAATGAGATTTTATATTTTATCATAATTCTATTGGATTAATAAAAAGAGCTTCTAAAACAAAATTAATATAAACTTTTTAAATAATATAATTTCATGAATAAATTTTCCTTAAGCCAGATGTTTCCAGCGTAAATAAATCGACCAAATTAAAATTTCAAAAGGAATTCAGAAACCCTGGTTTTTGCAGATTCTCTTCTTTTTTGATGCTCTTTTAAAAATTGGTTAATTTTTTTTATTGTATAGGATTTCATTTCTCCTGTTGAGATTTTACCGGAAGTATAATCTTTTTCTAATTGATTTAATTTCTCATCATCTTCTTCAAAAAAATGTTTAAGATATTGGAACGAAATATCTATCTCCGGATTTCCGCCTTTTTTCTTGTGCTCTTCCATAGTCGCCTGTCCTCCAGAGAACGCATATTTATTTATCTTCTTTTTAACTTCTGAAGGTGAATCTCTTGCAGTAATTAACACGGATCTTTTAGAACTGCTCATAACATCATTCATTCCTGTTAAAGAAGGAAACATTAATTTATGCATTATTGCTGGTTTATAGAAACCTAATTTGGGAAAAACATCTCTTGCAATTCTGAAGTGTGGATCTTGATCAACTCCTAAGGGAATTAAACAAGGGATATTTTTTTTCTTCAAAACAGAAGGAAGGATAGCAGGGACTGCTTGCATTGATGTATAAAAAATACTTCCAATGTTGTTTCTATCTGTAAAACCAAAACTAGATTTTATTGTAGAAAAAGTTATTTTTTTTGCAATTTTGATTGCTTCAGGATATAGTAGTCCTGCGTGCTTTGTGTCAATTATAAAATGTGTTTTTTTAGGATTAAACCCAATTGCTATAACATCAAGCATATTTTCTTCTGTCCATTTTTGTATTTCTTCATAAGATAAATTTTTATAAAGGAATTTTTCATCATCTGTAAATTGAAAATATAATTCACAATCAAATTTATCTTGTAACCATTTTGTGAAATACCACATTTGTAAATGTCCCAAATGAATTGGTCCCGATGGCCCACATCCAGTATACAAAAAAAATTTATTTCCTTTTTCGTATTCGTCCAAGATCCAATTTAAATCTCTATGTGCAAAGACAATCCCTCTTTTTAGCATCTGATGAAGGTCTTTTGTATGATTCTGAATTCTATTTAATATTTTTTCATCAATCTTTTTTAAACCAAACTCCTGAATTAATATATTATAATCCACTTTTCCTTTTACCTCATAAGGATTAACAATATTTTCATTACTCATAATAACAAAAATCTAATAGATATTAATAAATCTATCGAAAACAATTTTCTTTTTAGAAAAAAGAAACAAAAACAGATAAAAATCTCAAAAGATTAAATAGTTGTCAAAAAATTAGTTTTCTTATTTTAATATAATTATAAATAATTTTCCCAAAAAATACAAAACTCTTTTAAAGTAATTTTTCTTTTAACAAAAAAGAAAAGATGGTGAGAAAAAATTTATATTTGGTGTTTGGAATCTTTATTTTCTTAGGGGTTTTTATGTCTAGTGTTTCTGCCGAAATAATAACTTCTGATTTACAAAATATTATTTCTGAAAAGACTAGTGAAGAAGTTCAAATTATTATTTCTTTTAAAGAAAAACCAATTCCTTCACAGGTTCGGGAATTAGTAAATGAAAATGCAAAAATAAGATATGAATATAATATACTAAATGCTGTTGCTGTGAAAGTTCCTGCAAATGCTATTGAAAGAATTTCAAGAAAAGCTTTTGTTGAATCTATTGAACCAGATTACGAAGTTGAATTGGTTTTAGATAAAAGCATTTATGAAATTGAATCTGAAACAGTTTGGGAAAATGGATTAACAGGAAATGGAATAAATGTCGCTGTTCTCTTCTTATAAACAACTTTTCTAAATGTGGTTAGTGGGTAACGATTTTATTTCTTTCCCAAAACAAAATTAATATAAATCTTTTAAACAGTATAACTTTATGAATAAACTCTTAAAAAAAATAAAATACCCTAAATTATTTCTATTTCTATTAACTCTCCTAATAGCGATAATCTTATTTTATCAAGGAAGAAATCACGCCCCTTTTCATAATTTTCTTGTATCTCTTGGTTATTTTGGAACTTTTTTAGGAGGAATTTTTTATGCATATGGATTTACATCAACCCCCTCAACCGCCGTGTTGTTAGTTCTTGCAAAAGAGCAGAACCTTTTATTAGCTGTTCTAATCGGAGGTTTTGGTGCCTTGTTAAGTGATATACTTATCTTCAAATTTGTTAGGTTTTCTTTTATTGACGAAATTGAGAAATTAGAAAAAGAAAAAATAATTAGGCATATTGAAAAAAAAGAAAAAAAGCTACTCGGCCATTATTATAAATATGTTTTTCCTACTTTGGCTGGTCTTTTAATTGCATCTCCATTACCCACAGAAATTGGCGTTACAATGTTGGCTAGCATTAAAAAAATATCTATAAAAAAATTTATGATAATAGCATATTTACTTCATACTTTTGGAATCTTTATAATTTTATTAATTGGTAATTTTATTTAGATAAATTTGCAATTAAAATTCAAAAATATTTTAGAAAGAATATCTTAATCCAATAAATAATTTATTTGTGATCTGGCTTTTTTAGAGATATATTCTCTTTTTACTTTAATCATTTTTTCAGAAATTTCTTTAGTAATTTCAAAAGATTTTTCAGGAGAAATTTTTTTTAAAATATCCAAATCTTCTAATTTACAAATCCCTTGCTTGTAACGTTTTTCTCCCATTTGCTTTAGCTCTTTTTATAGCATCAATTAAAATTTCTTCAACTTTTCTTTCCAAGGCCATCCCAATTTCTTCAGCAACACTTGAAACAGAATTATCTTTATCTAATTCTTTCACAACTTTTTTTATGTTTGATCTAACAATTAAACTCATTTTATAAACTTTCTAAGGGACTTTTAGTATTTATAAGATTCGGTGATGCAATGTGAGTATAAATTAAAGTTGTTTCTGGAGATAATTTTCTTTATTTGTATTCTTTTATAATTTTTGAATCTAAATTTACTTGAATATAACTCATTAATTTTAAAATAATTTTGAATATAAATATCTTCGTTTAATTTCTAAGTTACAATAAATTTTTTTAATCGTTGTTCAAATTCAAGACTTTTAACCCTTAATCTCTTTAAATTTAACGAAGTTCGTTAAAAGTCTGTTCCCAGATTGCATCCAAATTGAAATCTGTCCTCGCTGTCGCTCGGATAAATCACCAATCTTTTTGTTCTTCGCTAAACATAATCGTCCTAAAAACCACTTTCAAAACTTCGCTTCGTCTAACAATGATTATATTTAATTGCTGAATAAAACTTTCGCAGAATAATAAAATTGTCCTTTGCCGTCCCCCAACCACCCACCCTTAAAAACGGAGAGGGCGCGTTTTCCTGACGGAAAACAGATAGTTCGCTCCGCGAAAATTAATTAGGATCACTGAAAAATGATCACATAAAATATAAAAGGATATTTTTGTTCATTTTATAATGAAAAAAGAGGATCACAAAATTATTCAAGGAGATTGTTTGGAAATTATGGAAAAAATCCCAGATAATTTTGTGGATTTAATTTTTACAGATCCTCCATATAACCAAAACATTCCATATGTAAAAAAAGATTTTAAAGATAGGAAAAAACCAAAAGATTATATGGCTTGGTTAAAAGAAAGACTTGTAGAAATGCATAGAATACTAAAGCCAACAGGATCAATGTATTTAATGAATTATCCCGAATGGAATGCCAGAATTCTCCCATTCATAGAAAATGAATTAGGCATGCACCTTCAAAGATGGATAGTTTGGCATTATCCAACTAATGTTGGGCATTCTAAAAAAAATTGGACAAGAAGCCATAGATCAATTTTATTTTTAACAAAGGGGAAGGAATATACTTTTAACAAAAATGCAACTTTACAACCTTACAAAAATCCAGATGTTTCAAAAATTAAAAAAAGAATTGAAGAAGGACATATTGGAAGAGGGGCTTACGATACTCTTGATTTTAAGGATATATTAGAGATGTTAGAGATGTCTGGAGGACAAACAGACATTATAAAACAAAATTTATTAAAAAATGTAAGAAAAGAAAGAAAATCTTGGCATGCTTGTCAACTTCCTCCAGAACTTATAGAAATTTTCATAAAGACTAGTTCAAACGAAGGAGATTTAGTTTTAGATCCTTTTTCTGGAACTTTTACAACTTCAATGGTAGCCAAAAAATTAGGAAGAAAAAGCATAGGAATAGAACTTTCTAAGAAATATGCAACTTGGGGAAAATCAAGATTAAAGGATTAAACCTCTTCAAAGTCTTCTTTAAAAATTTCTAGGTTTTCCGGGTCTATACAAAATTTATGTAATTCTACGGAGTGTTTTTTGTAAAGTTCATTGAAATATCCGTCAAATCTTACTCTAAATTCTTCAGCAGTAGTATTTTGGAATATTTTTACTTTTCTTCTTGTTAGTTCTTTTATTGCTTCTCTGACAATTGTGTCTGCATAAATTAATCTATAATTTTGAGTTTTTTCTTTACCTTCTTCTTTGTGATAATGCTTAAAAATAGGATGATTGACACAAACGAAAATAGTTTTGTCTTCAAAATAACCAGTTTCTAATGGGCCTTTTTCATCATCTTCTTTAATATTCTCAAAGGGTCCTTTCAAAAAACGATCTTGGGATTTAATAATCTCTAAATTTATTATTGCTTCTTCCTCTCCTATTTTTGCTTTTATTGTTCCTTTTTCACCGGGTTTACCTGAACAATGTACAGGTATCAATAATTCATATATAGAATTTTTAATTTGATTGGCTTCCTTCAAACCAACTTTTTTATTTACACTAAAATATTCATCTGAAAGGATTTCCAACTTTGTTTCTTTTTGAATCCTTGATTTATCCATTATCAAACAAATTTTTTTTGTTTTTCCCATAACAATTTCCTGTTTATTTGGAAAAAACTCTAAGGGGTTCAATATACTAAGCATTTCATCTTTTATGACTTCAAAATTTATTTTTGCTTTATTTATCATTCCTGCAACAAAAGCCTCAGCACAAAAATCTTCACATAGACTTGAACAAAAACTAATTTTTTCTTTAAAAATTCCTTTTTTATCTACATTTTTTTTCAATACTTTTATTTTTGAGGGATTTACTTCAAGCCCGGATTTATCAACTTCAATGCTTATTTCTGAATTTAGGGGTATTTTTGAAGTATCCACTATAAGATGTATATTTTTCTTTTGGGATTCAACCAACTTTTCATAATTTCCAGATATACAAAATCTTATTCCATCTTCACCAGGATTAAATTTATCATCTCCTTTTGAATCCGATTTATCATCATTTTTTGCTATTTTATTTAATGCTTTTAGAAGTTTGTCTTTGTTTTGAATAATTTCTTTTTCTATTTCCTTCATTTGTTTATTCAATCTCTTTCTTTCTTTCTCTATCAGTTCTTCAAGAAGAGGATTGAATTGTTTAGCAAGACCTTCATAAATGGGAGTGTTTCTCATTAGACCAGAGATTCTTCTATCATCTAGAATTCTTTCTTTTTTTGAAATCTGTCTTATCGGACCCTTTAATATGGCTTTTCCGAAAAATCTATGTGCAATTTTGCTTCCATGGTTGAAGAGTGTGCAATCTAAAACAGAAAAAGGTCCCGCACAGATTAATATCCCTGCTTCCTTAGAATCTCCAAAAGGATTAAGTTCATGCTTGGCAAGATAGATTTCATATTCGCAGGTAATCTTTCCGTATTTTGGATATTCAAAATTGAATTCACCTTTTTTTACATAATCTTTGTCATCTCTTAATCTAAATATTTCGGGAAGGATATATTTTACCGATCTAGAAAATGTTTTTTTATTGGAAATGTCTTTAAGTCGAATATCAAATTTACTTGATTGATTTATAGATCTTAATAATACGTGCCAAGAGAGTTCTTTCCATAGTGTATCAAAAGTTGGAGCACGTATTTCTTCGGGAATAATGCCTTCAAAATAAGTTCCTTCTTCTTTTATTCCAGTTTCTGCTTTTATTTTTGAGGTTAAAGGAAAATCTTTTATTTCCTTCCCGTCATTATCCTTTTCCCAAGCATATTGAGGAAATCCTTTATTATTCCAGTAAAAAATTCTTGAAGAATATTTTCCATTATTTATAGTAATAATTTTAGCAAATTCAAATGCCCATGAAGCCTCTTTCATACCATATCCATGAGCACCTGTTTTATTTTCATTTGTGCTTCCGGTGTCTCCCCCAATTCTTAATGCTTTTTTGAATGTTTCTATATCCATTCCTTTTGCGTAATTAATGATTTTTAGAGATTTATCTTTTGTATCAAAAGATATGTCTATTTGTTCCGATTTACAATTTTCTCCTTTTTCTTCAATATATGCATCAACTCCGTTCTTTATGATTTCTACTATAGATTTTATTATATCTGCCTGAGTTTTTGATTTGAATTGTTTTTTATTATAATTCTCATCATAAACAGGAGATTCCCCTTCAAGATTTCCAATATTTTTTTTATCTATCATTTTAAAATATTCTTTTTCTCTATCCAATTTAAGTATTCTTCTATTTTTTTCTCTTTATTTCTTTTAGCCATTTCTTTTAGGGATTTTACTTTATTATGAAAATAGGATAATGGTGAATATCTATCACCTCCTAAACTCTTTTTTATCTCAAAACTACTTATTTCCTCAATATCATTCGCTATAAATTTTGAATATGCTTTCGTTTTTTCTATTTCTTTAAGATAATGAACCTCATCATCCTCAGGTTTAGTCACCTTGGATTTTTTTAACATCTTAAATTTGAGGGGCAAACTTTCTACGTCTTGATTATCTTTCATTTTTCCAAAAACCTGGTTGAGTTCTTCCTTCCCTTTATTAGTAAGGTTATAATTAGTTTTGTCCGAACCTACTAACCACCCTTTTTTTTCATCTACACAATGCCATAAACAATTTCTAATTATCCTTGAATCTGGATGTTCTTTAAACTCTGTAAATGAAAATGATTCTGGGAATAATCCTTGTGCAGTCACACATATTCTTTGAAATGTTGCAGGAATATTATTTTTTTCCAAAATATCTACGGAATAAACTATCGCCCTATCTCTTCCGATTTTCTTCTGAACTTCTTCAGGAAATTGCTTTTCTTTTTTTAGCATATTCTTTATTTTTTCTTTTTCTTCCATTTTACAAATTAAACTCCTTTCCTTTATTTTTTCCTTTGTTAAACTCAGATTTTACTTTTTTCCATTCGTCATCAATTGCAGTAAAAATTTTTCTAACCTGTTCATCGGTATAATAATAATTTCCCCTATTTGCACAATTTCCAAGAAGTCGCATTTTATCTAAGATTTCTTGAACTCTTCGACTAGCAATTTTCTTAAATCTTTCTTCCTTTATTTCTTTTCTGTCTACTATTGGCTTTTGTTTTTTGAACATCTTAGTATTTTAGATATTGAATATTATTTAAATGTTTCGGTTATGTAATATTATATTTTAGATATGTAATTTATAGGGCAAATACATTTTTTGAATGTTTAAGAAAACTTTCGCCTTTCGTGGCGACTTCTTTCTTAAAAAGAAAGAAGCAAAGAAGCGCCCTCTCAAAGACAACGAACCCATCAAGGACAATTTTATAGATTCAACAACTCCGCTCAGAACAGATTGGTGACAGATTTCAACTCACGAGGAAACTTTTTGTTTCAGCTCGTGCCCTTCGGGTCTGGGAACAGCAGATTATAAGTCCCATCCAAATTTGACTACGCCAAACTTCTTATAACACTAATTTATCTTCTCCAACAACTTAACAATTCTTTCTTGTCCAACACTTAAAATTAAACTAGCTAATCTAGGGCCTTTACTTTTATTAATAATAACTTTATAAGCAACATTAAAAAAATCTTTGTTACTCATATTAATATTCTTGCAAATCTCATAAAACCCGTTAAACAATTTTTCTTCTGTAAGATTTTTCTCTTTTAAAATTTCTTTCAATTCTATCAAAGCTTCTTTTTCTTTTTCACTTAGTTTAACAGAGATATTTTCTTGAACTTTAAATTTCATATCTTCACCAGCATATTTTTCTAGCCAGTTCTTAGCTTTTTCTGCTCTAGAATCCTTTACAACTTTTCCAGATTGAACCAGAGTAATTAAATGTCTAAAACTTGTTCTCTTTGGTTGTGTTTTACCCATTTTTATATTAGATAACTCATAAATTCTTTTTTCTTGTGCAGTTGCTTTTCCTTCATAATACTTTCTTTCAAGAGTATCATAATCTTCATAAATTTTTATAACATCATTATCAAAACTAATCGCAAAACCCTTATTTGGTCTTGTTCCAACAAATAAATACCTTAAAACTTCTGGCTCGTAAATTTCTTCAACTTCATTCAATGTCAGCGCATTTCCTTTTGAACTTGAAAATTGTTCCCCCCCTTTAATATTTATCCAATCATAAAATTGATATAATGGAGCTTGATAATCAAAAACTTCTTTTACAATTTCTTTAGAAGTCATAAAGCTTCCCCCATGAACACTATGATCTATTCCTCCAGGTTCAAAATCAACACCCTCATAAGTCCATCTCATTGGCCAATCAACTCTCCAACTCAATTTTACAATTCCTTTTTTTCTAAAATCAAATTTATTTTCAAATCCGCAATCACATTTATATTCAATTTCATAATTTTCTATATTAATAATTTTAGTAGAATCTTTTTTACATTTTTCGCAATAAACATTTAACGGATACCAATTTTTTGCAAGAGGCTCTTTTCGATATTTATTCAAAATTTTTTTTATCTTATCTAAATTATCCAAAGCTTTTCTAATTAATTTTGCATAAGCACATTTTTTGTTCATCAAACTTTGTCTAATAAATTTTGGTTTTATACCTACTTTTTCAAGAGACTTCTCAAATTCTTTTTCAAAATATTCAGCATAGGTTGTATTCTTATAAGGAACATCACTAACAGGCATTCCAATATATTTCTCATATTCTTTTGAGATATTCACAGGAACTTTTCTAAATCTGTCATAATCATCCCAAGAATAAATAAATCTAACTTTCTTACCTTTGTCTTTTAAAGCCCTCACAACCAAATCGGTAGTTATCACTTCTCTGAAATTTCCAATGTGGACTGTTCCAGAAGGCGTAATTCCTGAAGCGCAAACATATTCTTTTTTCTTTTTTTCTTTAATCATCTTGTTAGCAATTTCATCTGCCCAAAAAAATTTCTCTGTCATATTTAAGAAACAAGAATTTAGTTTTTATAGTTTTTCTGTTACTTCTTTTTTATAAATTTTCTAGGTCCAACTTCCTTATCTAATTCTTCATTCAAAATTTCATCAGCGATTTGTTGGAATTTGTCTTCTCTTCTAACATGCTGATAAATTATCCTATCAAAATTTTCTTGCAATCTTTGCACTTTCAAAAATAATTCAAGTAAGATAGGATTTTTTACTCTATATTCTCCGAGAAGTTGTTTAACAACTAATTCAGAATCTAAATAACAAGTTACTTCTTTTGTATAATTTGAAGCCAATTCTAAGGCCTTAATCAATGCTTCATATTCTGCAATATTATTTGTTACATTTCTTCCAATAAAACCCCTATATTTTGTAAGAATTTTTCCTTCGTCTCTAACAATAACCCCAATAGCCCCTGGACCCGGATTACCTCTTGCACCCCCATCTGAATTTGTGTAAATCATATTATTTTATTTTTATTTTTTTCAATATATTTTATTATTTTGTCCATAGTTTTAACTGACAAAACAGGATATTTACCTATTGCAGTTTCTTCAGAAAGCATCAAAGCATCACTTTTATCTAAAACAGCATTTGCAACATCACTAACTTCTGAGTTTTTAGGAGTTTTTGAAACAATTAAAGATAAAAGCATTTCTGTAGCTGTAATTGTAAATTTTCCTTTTTTCTTTTCTTTTTTTAAAATCATTTTTTGAATAATCGGTACTTTTTCAAAAGAAATATTTTTACTTAAATCTCCTCGAGCAATCATCACACCTTCGCTTTCCCTTAAAATTTCATCTATATTCTTTATCCCTTCTTTTGTTTCAATCTTCGCAATTATTTTAATTTTTTTAGGCAAAAACAATTTTTTAATTTCTTGAATATGTTTTTTATTTCTAGTATAGGAAAGAGCAATATAATCAAAATCTTTAGATTTAATCCATTCGATTTTTTCTTTACTTTTTATGTCTAATATTATTTTGCACCCCTTGACATTTTTTATTTTATCAATAAATTCTTTGCATTCTTGTTCAGAACAATATTTAGTATTAATTCTAGCAAAATCCATTCCTGCTTTAGACATTTCTTTAATTTTATTTAAACTCGAAGGTCCTATTGTTGCGATTATTTTAGTTTTTCTCATTTTAAATATGTAATATCTTAAATGTTTTAAATTGTTGAAATCTTTCCTGTTTGGTTTCTACATTTTTTATCTGAGCATGTTTGTTTGGGCCTTTTTTACAAAGTTCAATCATTTTATTAACACCATCAACTTGTCCTTCTAAAAACACCTCTATTCTTCCATCTTCCAAGTTTCTTACAAAACCTTTTACATCATATCTTTCGGCATTTTCTTTAATAAACATTCTGAAAAAGACTCCTTGCACTGTCCCGGTAATGTAAAGTCTAACAGATTTTTTCATAAATATATAAGAAGAATCTTATTATTAAATATTTTGATGTTATTTTATTTTAAAAGACTAAGAGCTTTTTAATCTTCAGAGTATTTCTAAAGCCGAACTTTTTGTCATATAATTCTCTTAGGAGATAATTGTCTTAACGATGCTTTATCCAGAAAATCAGATAATTCTTCATATTCTAAAAATAAAATGTTAAATCCTTCTTTAATAGAAAATCCTTTTGATAGATTGGTATTGATTTTGAAAAATGTTTTTTTTCAGATATCTTAAGATATATATCATAATCTTCATCTTGTATTGGGAGACCATAACCACAATTATATCTACCTGTTATTTTTAGTTTATGATTTTTAGGCAAATTCTTTTCTATATCTCTAACTTTATTTACTAATCTCTTATCGCATTTTTCTAATTCAATAAACCTTTTTCCTATCCAGTTTGCTTGCCAGTCATTAATTAAAATCTTTTTAATCATAAATTTTTAGAACAAATTACTTTTTTAAATGTATCTCATAGGTTGTAAAACAAATTCAGAACGAGCAAAAGTTTTTTCTTCATTTGTTACTTTATACATTCCAATAAATTGTTCACCCGAAAAAACAGAAATAATTTCACCTTTTTCCAAAGACTTCATTTTTTTTAAAAATTTATAATAAAGGGGGCAACCATGCAAAACCATCTCAACAGATTTTTTTTCCATTTCAACAGCAGGATAAACTTGACTAATAATTTCTGCAGGAATTATTATTTCTTTCAAACATTCTTCTTTTAAATCTTCAATTTTCATAGAATCTTTTTCTTCAAATATTCCTGCCCTTATTCTTCTTAATTCTGCCATATGTGCTCCAATTCCTAACTCTTTACCTAGATCATCACAAAGCTTTCTGATATAAGTTCCTCCTTGGCATTCTACTTTGAATAAAATATTTTGACTGTTTTTTTCAAGCAATTCAAATTTCTTAATTTCTCTTTCTCTAAGTTGTCTTTTAACAGCAGATTTAACAGGAGGCATTTGCATAATTTTTCCAAGAAACTTTTTTTCAACCATTCTTCTAATTTCTTCCAAAGGAATATCTTTGTGAATTCTCATTGTTCCAAGATATTCTTTGTCTTCTCCTTGAAAAAATCCCGTTAATTTACAAGCACGATTTAATGCAATAGGTAAAACCCCTGTAACCATTGGATCAAGAGTTCCAAAATGAGAAGTTTTTCTCAATCCTAATTTTTTCCTAACTAATTCACAAACATCAAAAGAAGTGCAACCCGCGGGTTTATCCACATTTATTATTCCGAATTCTAAAAGTTCTTTTACGCTTTTATTTTTCTTTATTTTTTCAAGGTCAATTTCCATAATTTTATATATGTGATTCTCTTAAAAAGGTTATGTTTTTAGAGAGCGTTGTTATTAAGAGATTCTGCCCTTGCAGTTTCTTCCACCTAAATTTTATTTAGTAAAAACTTCTCTTAATCAAGATGTTGCAATTTTAGTTTTGGGCTAAACAATAGTCAAAATTTTCCATTTTGAAGAATTATTAAAAAGAAGTTGGCGTCTCTATTTCTTTGCTGGATACTTT
>Ga0114946_10001354_pt1 | contig 16888 bp, 15 predicted proteins | sample WalLakDeSediment_FD_88676 | JGI IMG/M metagenome (GOLD analysis project Ga0114946, IMG submission 88676) | Lake sediment microbial communities from Walker lake, Nevada to study Microbial Dark Matter (Phase II) - Walker Lake 11/02/13 Deep Sediment | ecosystem: Environmental > Aquatic >... | reverse complement strand
CGCCAGGGTAATCCCTTTTTCAATGGTCAGAATGACCTCCTTGCCACCGTTCTCATAAGCTTTTTTGAGATTGGCAATAACATTCATGGTCTTCTGACCATCCGAAATGGGGATGGCGATATTTTCAAATTGCGGCTGGTTCTCAAAGACATCACGAATTACCGGGTAAGCGAGGTCGGCAATGCGTTTGGATTTCTCGCGGTAGTAGTTATAAGCGGTATCATATAACTTATCCGTCAGATTTTCGACCCTTGATTCAAGGAACTCATCTTCATCGAAAGGGGGTTCTATCATCAGGTTTTTGAGCACGGCCAACCTGAAACCTTCAAAATCTTTGAACTCCCGGTAAGTGGTGATCAGGTTTTCCCCCACGTCGAACATCATATTGGAAAGATCCACCGCGAGCCTGTCGCCGAAGAGGGCGTTTTTGCGTCTTTTATAGATAACCTCCCGCTGGGAGTTCATCACATCGTCGTATTGCAGCAGTCGTTTTCTGATCCCGAAGTTGTTTTCCTCTACCTTTTTCTGGGCACGTTCGATCGATTTGGTGATCATGGAGTGCTGGATCTCTTCCCCCTCTTTTATCCCGAGTCGGTCCATAATCTTGGCGATGCGGTCGGAGCCGAACATGCGCATCAGGTCGTCTTCCAAGGATACGAAGAATTGCGACGATCCGGGGTCTCCCTGGCGTCCGGCTCGGCCGCGCAACTGGCGGTCGACGCGGCGGGATTCGTGCCTTTCCGTTCCGATGATGGCCAGACCGCCCGCTTCTTTCACGCCAGGTCCCAGCTTGATGTCGGTACCACGGCCTGCCATGTTGGTGGCTATGGTCACCGTCCCGGGCTTGCCGGCCTCAGCCACGATGTCTGCTTCCTTCTGGTGTAATTTGGCATTCAGCACGTTATGCCTGATCTTCACACGGGTGAGCATCCGGCTCAATAACTCGGAAGTTTCCACTGAGGTTGTCCCCACCAGCACAGGCCTGCCCTTCTTCACCAGGTCTTCGATCTCACTGATGACCGCGTTGAATTTCTCCCGTTTGGTTTTATACACCAGGTCCTCGCGATCATCGCGAACCACAGGCCGGTTGGTCGGGATCACCACCACGTCGAGCTTGTAAATATCCCATAGCTCACCGGCTTCCGTTTCCGCCGTGCCGGTCATCCCCGACAACTTGTTGTACATGCGGAAGTAATTCTGCAGCGTGATGGTGGCATAGGTCTGCGTGGCTGCCTCCACCTTGACATTCTCCTTTGCTTCCAGGGCCTGGTGCAGACCGTCGGAATAGCGTCTTCCCTCCATGATTCGCCCCGTCTGCTCATCCACTATCTTGATCTTGTTATCCATGATGACGTATTCGACATCCTTTTCAAACAAAGAATAAGCCTTCAGAAGCTGGTTGACGGTATGCACCCTTTCCGATTTGATGGAAAATTCCTGCAGCAATTCGTCCTTCTTTTCCCGTTTTTTATCTTCCGGGATGGTCGCTTTTTCAATTTCGGCCAGTTCGGAACCGATATCCGGTAAAATATAGAATTTCGGATCACCGGTAAATTCCGTCATCAGGTCGATACCCTTTTCGCTAATATCAATGGAGTTGTGCTTTTCATCGATCACAAAATAGAGTTCGTCATCGATGATATGCATATGTTTTGCCTGCTCCTGGAGGTAGAAATTCTCGGTTTTCAGCATCAGCGCCTTCATCCCCGGTTCACTCAGGAATTTTATCAGCGCATTGTTTTTCGGCAAACCCCGATAGGCACGGAAAAGCAGTTCGCCGCCTTTTTTCTCATCGGCGGCAGAGGGGTTTCCGGAGAGTAATCTTTTTGCTTCAGCAAGGATTTTCGTTACAAATGCGCGTTGGTTGGAGTAAAGCTTTTCAACCTGTGGTTTGTAATTCTCAAATTCCTGTTTGTCACCCTGCGGTGTGGGTCCGGAAATGATCAGCGGGGTCCGGGCATCGTCGATGAGCACCGAGTCGACCTCATCCACAATGGTAAAATTATGCCCGCGCTGGACCAGTTCGTCAGGATTGCCGGTCATATTATCCCGGAGGTAATCAAACCCGAACTCATTATTGGTGCCAAAGGTGATATCAGCCAGGTAAGCATTCCGGCGTGCCGTGGAATTGGGCTGGTGCTTATCGATACAATCAACCTTCAGGCCGTGAAACTCATACAGCATGCCCATCCATTCCGAGTCACGCTTGGCCAGGTAGTCATTGACCGTAACGATATGCACCCCTCTCCCGGGCAATGCATTCAGATATACAGGTAAAGTAGCCACCAGGGTTTTGCCTTCGCCGGTTCCCATCTCGGAAATTTTCCCCTGATGCAGCACAATTCCGCCGATCAGCTGGACATCGTAATGAACCATATCCCAGGTGATCACATTCCCTCCGGCGCTCCATTGATTCTTGTACAAGGCTTTATCTCCCTTGATAGAGATATTATCCCTTTTGGAGGCCAGCTCCCGGTCAAACTCGGTGGCCGTCACCTCTACCAACTCATTTTCGGTAAAACGCCGGGCGGTATCTTTCATCACGGCAAAAGCTTCCGGTAAAATTTCAGCAAGGGCTTCCTGGCTTTTATTGTATGCTTCTTTTTCAATGCGGTCAACCTCCTCCCACAATTTCTCCCGTTCGATGATATCTTCTTCCCCTTCAATATTCAGCTTTAAATCTTCAATCTGCTTATTCTCAAAAGCCATGGCTTCGGCTATCCGTGCTTTGAATTCCAAAGTTTTCGCCCTGAGCTGGTCATTGCTCAAAGGCCTGATCTTTTCGTAAGCCTCTTTGATTTGCTCCAGCAAAGGATGGATATTTTTGATGTCGCGGGTGGATTTATCTCCAAATAATTTTTGTAAAAAACTCATGATCTATTCATTTATCTCCGGAAATGCAATAATTGTTCCTGTAATTTACCCGGCAAAATGATGACACAATGGCAGGCAAACCGCCTTTTCCGTCTGCAAATTTACTTGAAATTCACCGATCCGGAAAGGTTTGTTTATAATGATTCGAATAAGCCGCGGATATTTTCACTGGGACTGGGGGCCGGACTGCGTAAAATCATGCCCTGATCATCAATAAGAATAAAATGAGGAAAGGTAGATGCGTCATAATCTTCTAGCATTTGGAGATCGCCACCATAATGCAATATCTGCCACGTTAATTTCATGTCCTCTGAAAAGTGCCGGAGGTTCTGCCAATCCGCATCGACGGCTACCGCGACAAATTTCACCTTATTCCCGAATTGCCCGGATATTTCATCGATCATATTCAGTTCAGCCTGGCTGGCAAGGTTTCCCGATTCAAAAAATGCCAGGTAGAGATAATGACCCTTGAAATCCTCAAGCGTATACAACTCATCATCCAAAACACCCCTGGCGCTGAAGCCGGGCGCCGGGTTTCCGGGCTGCAACCGGTGCAAACGCCGCATTAAATTGGCTGCAATCGCCTTGTTTTCAATTGAAACCGCATGCACTGCCATCTCCCGGATGAGGGATTCGATACGTTTTTTGCTAAAACCCGATGTGAAATAAAGCTCTTTCAGTCCGATCAACAGGAGGAGTTCCCTGGTTTCCCGGTCCTGAAGCACCGGGTCTGCTTTCAGGGTATCCAGCAATTTTTCGAGGGGAACATTGCCATTGATCAGATCAAACGTCTTGTTGTAATGAAAGTATTTTCCCCGGGCCAGAAAGTATTTTTCAAAAAACAGATGAAAAAACTCCATGTATTCAATATTCTCATACATAACCGGTTTCCCTGAAATATATTCCATTCCGGTGTTGTCCCTGCTTTTCAGCCGGAGGAACAATTGCATTCCCGCCATCTTGTATTGAATGTAGTCGATCAGGTAAGGGTTGGCTGCATTCTGAAAGCGCAGCTTAACGGCTGTATTGAATGTTTCAAATACCGCGGAAGAGCTTCTGGGCCCGATGTTATCGGTATAATTCAATAAAAAATCATTATATAACTGATTGAAATCCTGAATATAAAGATTCAGTTTGTCGGGGTCGTCTCGGACTATTTTCATAGGCAGCCCAAAACGGTCATAATAAGAGGCCGAGATAGCATCATTCAAAAGTTTCAATTCAACCTCGTAATTCCCTGAAGGCTGGACAAACATCTCTGCCTGCTGAAAGGCAATATCAAGCCAGATATAGCGGGTACCAGCAATTTGAAACGACAGGTGAAAATGCCCTTCCGGTCCGATGGTTGCAGTTGCCAGGGTTTCTCTCAGCTTAGTCACATGATCGGCATAAGCCATTGCCCTGATTGTCAAGCCATTGCCATTTATCCCTTTTCCTGAGATTTCGACCTGCCGGGGCATCGCTTCCCCGGCTATGAGCAGAATCATCCAAACAAGGCACACCAGTTTCTTCATAACATTAAAACTTCACAGCATCCGGAACGAACTGGGAAGGATCTCCGCCGTTTCTGAGGATATCCCTGACAATGGATGAGTTAAGGGCCGTAAACTCGGGAGTTGTAAGCAAGAAAACCGTTTCAATGCCCGGGTAAAGTTTCTTGTTGATCTGTCCGATACTTCTTTCAAACTCAAAATCGGCCGATGTTCTCAAGCCTCTGAGAATATAAACGGCATTTTTTTGCCGGCAGAAATCAACCGTCAGGCCCTTGTACGATTCTACTGTCACCTGGGGCACAGCCTGGAAAACATCCTGAACCCATTTCAACCTTCTTTCGATCGGGAAAAAACTCTTTTTTTCAGCATTTTCGCCGATTGCAATCACAATTTCATCGAATAAAGGGAGGGCACGCCGTATGATTGATTCGTGGCCTTTGGTGATGGGGTCAAATGATCCAGGAAATACAGCAATTCGTTTCATCCGGGCAGTTTTTTACAAAGATAATTCAAATAGAATACATTCCGGGTTGATCAAGTTATGAACAGGAGGAATATACAATATGAATCTTATTATTTTTGCCGTATGATATACAATGAAGAAATTGCCAGAACGACTGCCAGGTCGCTGCTTCAGGTTAAAGCCGTCAAATTGAGTCCCCACGATCCGTTCACATGGACATCCGGGATAAAATCCCCGATATATTGCGATAACCGGGTGACTTTGTCATTCCACGCTATCCGTACCTACATCCGGCAGCAGTTTGTACAAATCATCCGCGAGGAATTCGGCGTAGTGGAATACATCGCCGGGGTAGCCACGGGGGCCATTGCCCAGGGGGCGCTGGTGGCACAGGAATTCGGCATACCCTTCATCTATGTCAGGTCTGATAAGAAGAAGCATGGTATGGAGAATAAGATCGAAGGCCGGATTGAACCGGGTAAGTCGGTGGTGGTGATCGAAGACCTGGTATCCACCGGTGGAAGCAGCCTGGCCGCGGTGGAAGCCTTAACCGGTGCCGGATTTATCGTGAAGGGGATGCTGGCCATTTTCACTTATAATCTGGAAAAAGCCAAAAAGAGCTTTTCCGACGCCAAATGCAGGCTGATCACCTTGTCAGACTACGAATCTCTTATACATGAAGCGCTGGAAAGCAATTACATTTCCGACGAAGACCTGCAATCGCTGCTGAAGTGGAGGGAAAATCCGCAGAAGTGGGCGTAGGGCGCCTGTCCCGAGCGAAGCGAGGGATAGGGCGTAGGATTTTGGATTTTGGATTTTAGATTTTGAATTTGATTTCTTTGAGATCGCATTCGATGATCTTATCGCCGGGGATTTCCAGTTGGAGTTGTCCATAACGGTTTACACCCAATATTTTCGCCTGTATTTGTTTTTCCTTGTAATGGTAGGAGGAAAGCTGGTTATACCTGTAAAGGACTTCAAGGTAATCCCTGTCTATCTCCTGTTTTTTCCCTTCCCGAAGCTGAATGATTCGGTTTTCTATCTTAAGGATCGTCAGGTCCAGTATTTCCTCCAGAGAGAAATCCCTGCCTGTTATCATTTTCAAGGAAACAGGATTTGCCGAATCGCCGTGAAACTTTTCCTGGTTGACGTTCAACCCGATCCCGATCACTGAGTATTCAAATTGTGAACCCTTTACTCCATTCTGGATCAACATTCCGGCAATTTTGCGATCGCCGGCGTAGACATCGTTCGGCCATTTGATCCTTACCGGCGCATCACCTGCAATAAGCTCATTCACAACATCATATAAACCAAGTGAAATGACTTTGTTCAGGTAAAACTGCGCTTCGATGGCCAGGAAATGAGGATAGAGGACGAAACTGAAAGTGAGGTTCCGGCCACGTTCGCTTTCCCAAAGGCTGCCATCAGTTCCCCGGCCGGCAGTCTGGAATTCAGTTATCACGATTGTCCCTTCATTCACTTTCTCTTTTGTCAGCCAATCCATCATAAAACGGTTGGTGGAATCGACTTCCTGTAATCTGATCATTTTGTTCCCGATCATTTTCCCTGAATAAACATTTCGCGCAAATTTACGTTATATCATGTGCAAAACAAAATCGTTGAAACCATTCAATAAAGTAACAGTTTAACAATGGTTTTCAACCTGATGCAAGCCAAAAATGCTTAATTTTGCTGTGAATTAACAAAAACCGGATGAATCAAACCATTTATGAGTCAGAAGACCTGGTCAGCCTGATAGTGCAGGGGATGGAAGACAAGAAAGGCAAAGACATTGTCGTGCTTGATCTCCAGGATATTGACCATGCCATCACCAATTACTTTGTCATTTGTCACGGTACTTCAAAACCGCAGTTGGAAGCCATTGCCGAAGCGATCATAGAAAGATCGCTGAAGGGCCTGGGTGCTAAACCCTGGCACAAAGAGGGTTTTGAAAATGCGGAATGGATTTTGCTGGATTATGTCGATGTGGTTGTGCATATTTTCCGGAATGACCGGCGGGAGTTTTACCAGCTTGACAAGTTATGGGCTGATGCCCCGGCTGTACACCATAAATACAAAGAATGAATTTGGAAGAAATTAAGATTTACGCTTAAATCGGACAGAATGGCAGAAGACAACAATAATCAACAAGGCAAAGGCGGGGTGGATCCGGGTAAAAACACGAATCCCCGTTCAAAGTTCAGCTTTTACTGGATTTATGCCGTATTGCTGATCGTCTTTGCGCTCACCTACTTTATCAACTGGGGTGGTGAAGTGAAGAAAACCACCTGGGGGGAAGTCAAGGAGATGCTATCAAATGGAGATGTGCACAAGCTGGTGCTGGTCAACAAGGAAACGGCCGAGATATACATCCGTGAGGATAAGCTGGAAGATCCACAATACAAGGAAGACATCAACCAGGGGAATATCAAGGGTCCCCATTTTACTTACACCATTGGAGACCTTGGACAGTTTGAAAAAAACGTGGCAGAAGTTCAGCAAGATTTAGAAGACAAGGTATATATCGAAAACGAGATACGGCGGAACTGGACCGGGGATGTGCTGGGTTGGGTCATTCCGATAGGTATTTTGATAGTGGTCTGGTTATTTATCATGCGTATGATGAGCCGCAGCGCCGGGGGACCGGGAGGGCAGATGTTCAACATCGGTAAATCGAAAGCGCAGCTCTTTGACAAAACGACCAGTGTTAGCATTAATTTCAATGATGTCGCCGGCCTGGAAGAGGCCAAGCTGGAGGTGAAAGAGGTGGTGGATTTCTTAAAGAATCCGTCCAAGTACACCGAATTGGGTGGAAAGATTCCCAAGGGGGTTTTGCTGGTAGGTCCTCCCGGAACGGGAAAGACATTGCTGGCTAAAGCGGTTGCCGGGGAAGCGCAGGTGCCTTTCTTTTCGCTTTCCGGTTCCGATTTTGTGGAGATGTTCGTCGGTGTCGGGGCCTCGAGGGTGCGGGATCTTTTCAAGCAGGCCAAGGAGAAAGCGCCCTGCATCGTTTTTATTGACGAGATTGACGGTATCGGCCGGGCAAGGGGGAAAAACCAGATCACCGGAGCCAATGATGAACGTGAAAGCACGCTGAACCAGTTGCTGACCGAGATGGATGGATTCAGCACCAATTCAGGTGTCATCATCATGGCAGCCACCAACCGGGCCGATATACTCGACCGGGCGTTGATGCGAGCCGGCCGGTTCGACCGCCAGATTAACGTCGAACTGCCTGATCTCGATGAGAGGAAAGCCATTTTCAAAGTACACACCAAACCCCTCAAGTATGACAAGGAATCTGTCGATATGGAATGGCTGGCCAAGCAAACCCCGGGCTTCTCGGGCGCCGATATTGCCAACGTAGCCAACGAAGCAGCGCTGATCGCCGCCCGTAATGGCAAGAAGATCATTGAAAAGCAGGATTTTATTGACGCTATCGACCGGATCATCGGCGGTTTGGAGAGAAGGAGCAAGATCATTTCACAGGATGAGAAGCGGGTGATCGCATATCATGAATCAGGGCACGCCGCCGTAAGCTGGCTGTTGCCCCATGCCCATCCGCTGGTAAAAGTCACGATAGTACCCCGTGGAAAAGCCCTCGGCGCAGCCTGGTACCTGCCGGAAGAACGTCAGATCACCACCTTCGACCAGATGTTCGATGAGATGACGGCTACCCTGGGAGGTCGCGCATCTGAGGAAATTATTTTTGGAAGGGTTTCCACAGGAGCCCTGAATGACCTGGAACGGATTACCAAGCAGGCTTACAACATGGTGGTGTATTTCGGCCTGAATGATAAAATCGGGAATATCAGTTATTACGATTCCACCGGTCAGCAGGAATATTCTTTCAACAAACCTTTCAGTGAAAAAACGGCTGAAATCATCGACCAGGAGATTAAAAAACTGGTAGATAAAGCCTATAAGCGGGCGCTTACGATCTTAAAAGAAAACCAGGACAAATTGCACGAACTGGCCAATATCCTTCTTGATAAAGAGGTTATTTTCAGTGAAGACCTGGAGCGCATATTCGGGAAAAAGATCGAGCATCACGGGCATGAGATCATTTTAACCGATGCCGGCAACCCTTCTGAGGAATAATCCAATAATTCTATCTTTGCATAGAATATGGAAGAGAGCACCTCAAAGGAGAAGGTCCTGAAAGCGGTCCGGGAAGCCATCATTTCCAAAACAGACCAGCCTTTCCCGAAAATTGACCCGGACAAACCGGTATTCAGGGAAATACAGGAATCCCCGGACATCCATTTTGCACAGGAGCTGACGGCTGCAGGCGGCAATTTTATCTATTGCATTGACGAGACGGAGTTTTTACAAGGGATCAGGTACCTGATGTCCGAAAGGAAATGGGATCATATATACGCCCTCGAACCCCATGTCATCGAATTATTAGAGCGGGGGAATATTCCTGTTGTTTCTGACAGGGATCGGTTCATGCAGGCACATACCGGAATGACCGGATGTGAATTTCTGATAGCCCGGTTGGGAAGTGTCATGGTTTCCACAGGTCAGCAGGCTGGAAGAAGAATATTTGCCTACCCTGAAAACCATATTATCCTGGCATATACATCACAAATCGTTCCGGATATCCGGGAAGCGCTCATCAGAATGAGAAAAAAGCACGAGCGGGGCATGCCTTCGATGATCTCCCTTATCACCGGCCCCAGCCGGACAGCCGATATAGAAAAAACGCTGGTCATGGGAGCCCATGGCCCCCGGGAGCTTTTCGTATTTCTTATGGAAGACCGGAATTAATCCCTATCTTGCAGGCAGAATCTGATCGCTTTTCCCGGAACTGAATAACGACAAATCACCCGATGCAACAGACCAAAACCAGCAACCTGCTCATAAGAACCCTTACCATCCTGGTCTTTGCACCGCTTATCATTGGCATACTGATCTGGCACCCTTTGGCATTCAGTGCCGTGGTATATATTTTCATGATCATAGGGTTGCTGGAGTTTTACAAACTAACACAATTTCACGAGATCCATCCACACCGGCTGACCGGAATCATAACTGCCTCTGCCCTGTTCATTTTATTGGCATTGACTGCGTTAATGATCATACCGGGGTGGTATCTTGTGTTTCTTCCCCTGACTGTTTCATTACTTTTTATCACAGAATTATTCAGAAAACGTGATAATGCCGTCCTGAACCTGGCTTTCGGGATTTTTCCGCTGATTTATATTGTCCTGCCGGTATCCATGTTAATCTTTCTCATGAGTCCAATAGTTACGGGAAATTTTTCGCATTGGCACCTGCTTTTCGGCTACCTGATCATTTTATGGAGTCATGACACTTTTGCCTACCTGACGGGCATTTCCCTTGGAAAACATAAACTCTGGGAAAGAATCTCGCCCAGCAAAACGATTGAGGGAAGCCTGGGCGGGCTGATATTTGCCATCATGGCTTCCGTCATCCTCTCATTATTTTTCACTGAACTCAGCCTGGGGCAATGGGTTATTGCAGCCGTGATCATTGCCTTGACCGGGACTTTCGGTGATTTTTCGGAATCACTGCTGAAAAGAAAATTCAACGTGAAAGACTCCGGAAAGGTGTTCCCTGGCCACGGGGGTATGCTCGACCGGATCGATTCCCTTTTGTTTTCAGCCCCGGCCATGTTTTGCTACCTTTTACTGCTAAACATATGAGGATACATTATAAAGGATATATTCCTCTCCTGGTAATGCTGGCGGTTTTACTGTTCCTGGTGCTGATGATCAACCTGGCGTTTCCTGTTCAAACCGTAATGCATTATGTTTTATATGCCATCGTTTTTCTGTTTTATTTCCTCTGTATCCGTTTTTTCAGGCATCCGTTGCGGGCAGTGAAGGTCAATCCCAAGCACATTCTCAGCGCGGCAGACGGTCACGTGGTGGTTATCGAAGAAGTATTTGAAGATGAATTCTTTCATGACAAACGCATACAGGTTTCCGTATTCATGTCACCGGTTGACGTGCATGTGAACTGGTACCCGATCAGCGGAGAAATTCTTTACACGAAATACTACAGAGGTTCACACATTCCTGCATACCGGCCCAAGGCGTCCAAAGAAAATGAGCGGATGTCGATCGTCATTGAAGATGAACACGGTAAGTCGGTAATGATGGTGCAGATTGCCGGCATTGCTGCCAGGAGGGTTTTCACGACCGCCATACAGGGAAGTTATGTTTTCCAGGGGGAAGAGGCAGGGATCATCAAGTTTGGCTCCCGGGTAGATCTCATCCTTCCCATTCACGCTGAGGTTCAGGTTCAACTTGGGCAGAAGGTCAGGGCGTGTGAAACGGTGATAGCAAGGTTTTGAACTTTTCTTTATCTTTGCATAAATGTAAATTTGATTTTTATGACTGAGGAATCGGAATTATTGTTGCAGGAAACGGAAGATCAGATGAGCAAATCTGTTCAATTCCTTGAGAAAGAATTGCATAAACTCCGTACCGGCAAAGCGACTCCACAAATGCTGGAAGGTATCAAGGTGAATTATTACGGCGTATTGACACCCATTGAGCAGACCGCCAATATCACCACACCCGATGCCCGCCAGATCATTGTGCAGCCCTGGGATAAGAGCGTCATCCACGATATCGACAAGGCCATCATGGCAGCCAATTTAGGTTTGAATCCAAAAAATGAAGGTGAAGTGCTCCGGATCATTGTACCGCCATTGACAGAAGAACGCAGAAAGGACCTGGTCAGGAAAGCCAAATCGGAAGCTGAAAACGCGAAAGTCAGCATCCGTAATATCCGCCGTTCTTCCAATGAAATGGCCAAAGATTTTGAAAAAGAGGGGGTTCCCGAAGATGACGTCAAAAAGTTGCAGGAGGAGATCCAGAAAATCACCGATAAGTTCATCGAAGTGGTGGATAATATCGTGGTCCAAAAGGAAAAGGATATTATGACGGTGTAACCGTATTACAACGCTGTCAGAACCACCTGCGGTGGACCTGACAGGTTGTTCCCTAATTATCTCTCGGTGCAATTCCTGCAGATATCTATCTCTTTCCTTGCAGAGAACAGTTTCTTCCGGAAATCATCATAAGCCTCTCCCCGCCAGATTTCGTGAAATTTTTCTGTTTTAAGGTTGCCCAGGCGATGGGTGGCATCTTTATCAAAACAGCATGGAACCACCAGTCCGTCCCAGGTGATCACGCACCCGCGCCACATGCGCAAGCAGTGGTTATTCAGCGGATTATCTATGCGGAACAGGCCGTCTTTCCCTTTTTTATAGCGGGAGAAGGCTTCATTCTGCGGGATCAGCGGGTTCCCCTCTTCATAATTATACACCTGCGCCGTCTTCAGTTCCAGTTTGTCTACACCCAGTTCCCGGGCGAGTTTCTTCACATGGGGCACCTGGTGCTCATTGGCGCTGAAAACGATAAACTGAAGAACGATGAAAGGCCGCCGCGATTTCAAGGCCTTCTTCCATCTCACCAGGTTTTTCGTCCCTTCAATCACTTTTTCAAATGATCCCCCCACCCGGTAATGCTCGTAGGTCTCCTGGTCAAGCCCGTCCAGGGAGATGATGATCTTGTCAGGGCCCGACTCCACCGTTTTCCTGGCCAGTTTATCGGTCAGGAAATGGGCATTGGTGGATGTCATGGTATATATCTTGCGTTCGCGGGCATATTCCGTCATCCTGAAAAACAAAGGATGCAGATATGGTTCGCCCTGGAAATAGAGGATAAGGTATACCAGGTCCTTATGAAGCTGATCGACAATATCCCGGTATAATTCGAGTGAGATCTTGCCTGTATTTCTGGAAAATTGCCGCAATCCCGATGGGCATTCCGGGCAGCGGAGGTTGCAGGATGTCGTAGGCTCAATGGAGACACTGAAAGGATTACCCAGGTGTTTTACCCTGCCTGAATATCGACTGAAATAATAGCTCAGGAGTATGCGGAACGCGTTCAATGCCCTTCCTGGGGAAAGCTTTGAAAGAAGATTCAGATTATCTGATAGTATGGCTTTCATCTGGCAATCATAGAAATATCAAAGGAAAGATTTTATACAACCCGGTCAGATATTTTCGGTCAGTTTATCGATGAATTTAAACCCGCTCAGGAATTCTTTGGCCACGATCCTTATGACAGTATAACCCGGGATAGCCAGGATCATACCGGGAATTCCGGCGAGGCTGCCGGCCATCAGGATCACGATAAAGATTTCGATGGGATGGGCGTTCACGCTTTTCGAATAGATGAGCGGTTGTAAAACCATGTTGTCGATCAGGTTGGATATGGAGAAAACAAGCACGACCGTGATACCGGTCGCAAGGGCATTGTCATACAGTCCGAGACCCAGGTCGGAGGAGATACCCAGGACAGCGCCGATGGTAGCGCCAATGATCGGCCCCAGGTATGGGATCACGTTCATCAATCCGCCGATAAAACCGATCAGTACGGCGTTTTTGACCCCAAAAATGGTCAGTCCTATGGAAATGAGGGTCATCATGATCAGTAATTCCGAGAGAAGGCCGATAAAGTAACGTGAGAGCATGATCTTTGTCTTGTGCAATATTGTCTGGGCCTCATGCTGGAAACGGTCGGGGGTGATCAGCAGTATGCCGCTTTTCAGCAATCCCCGGTCGCGCAGGAAAAAGAAAGAAAGAAAAAGCACCGAAAAGCTGCCAATGAATATACTGCCCGTGGCGTTGACCAGCTTCACAAAAATATTGCTGACATTGGTCGCGTTGATCAATCCCCTGATCTGCTTATCGAGCACGCTCTGGAGGGTCTGGTCGGTATCGATGATGTCATAGGAGAGCATCAACCGCTGGATTTCATCGATCACACCCGCGAAATAGGCGACCAGTTCATCCACGTTGATCTGTGAAATAACGTTTGCCTGCCGGGTGATCATGGGGACAATGAGCATGACAAAGCCGGCCAGCAGACCAAGCAGAAGAATGATTGCCAGCAAGGCGGAAATTGCTTTGGGCATAGCAAACCTGCCAAACCGGATACGGGAAAAAATATCGACCAGCGGCTGCCCGATCAGGGAGATCACCCCTGCAATAACGATATACACCAGTATGTTAAAAAAATACCAGGCCATGAACAGGCCCAGCAGCACGCCGGCAGCAGCGATGATCACACGGTATTTTATTCCAATTAACTCGAGCACGCGGGGGAAAGTTTCAGACAAAGTTAAGGATTTGAATGAAAAAAGCGAAGAAATGTTTCTGGTTTCTTGTTTCTTGTTTCTTGTTTCAGGGTTCTTGTTTCTTGTTTCTTGTTTCAGGGTTCTAAAGTTCCAGGAACCAAGAACCAAGAACCAATGACCAATGACTCATCCCGTCCGCCGAATGGCATCCAATCGACCCGGAAAGCGGTATGATCGTTGATCATAACGGTTTATAGTTCCGCAACCAGGTCGGAAAAGATCTTCACCAGGCCTTTCTCGGCCTGCGCTGCATAATAAAGAATTTTAGCAATATCGGCCGGTTCCAGATTATCCGGGTCACATTCATCAGTGATGACGGAAATGGCAGAAACCGGAAGCCCCATATGGTTTGCTACGATCACTTCAGGAGTGGTCGACATACCCACGACATCGGCACCGATGCGCTGAAGGAACCGGTATTCCGCCCTGGTTTCGAGATTTGGGCCAGAAACCGCGACATAAACCCCCTGGTGTAGCACAATCCCGTGTTTTTCAGCAATCCGGATGATCCTGTCGTTGATATCACGTGAATAAGGCTGGCTCATGTCGGGAAAGCGCGGGCCCAGTTCGTCATAATTCCGGCCGATCAGCGGATTGGGCAATAAGTTGATATGATCGGTAAGGAGCATGAGGGAACCGCTTTTAAAAGCCGTGTTCATGGCTCCGCAAGCGTTGGAAACAAGCAGCGCCCGTATACCGAGAAGTTTCATCACACGGATGGGAAAGGTGATCTGTTGGGTCGAATATCCCTCGTAAACATGGAAACGACCTTTCATTACCAGGACTTTCTTCCCGTTAAGTGTGCCATAGATCAGGATACCATGGTGAAAATCCACCGTGGAGACCGGGAAATGGGGGATCTCTTCATAATCGATCTCAAGTTCAGTCTCTATCAGGTCGGTCAGCTTACCCAGGCCGGTACCCAGGATAATGCCGATTTCAGGCTTATCTATCCCTTTCTCTTTTAGAAAATTGACAGCTTCCAGGATATGTTGCATACGATCAATTTTAGGGGGGCGAAGTTACAAAAGATGGATGATATTTCGCCACGAAAACACAAAAGCACTAAAAATCACTAAAAGGGATCACAGCCTGCAAATATTTGTGCAATTTTGTGTTTTCGTGTTTTTGTGGCATTACAAGTCGGCAAATTAAAGCTTAATACTTGAAAATACAGGCTCTTATGTCAAAGTTGTTCTCTTCGCTGAAGATCAAAGGTATCACTTTCAGGAACCGGATCGCTATTTCCCCCATGTGCCAATATATGGCAGAAGAAGGATTTGCAACCGACTGGCATCTGGTACACTACGGCAGCCGGGCCATCGGCGGCGCCGGGCTGATCATCCAGGAGGCAACGGCCGTTGCACCAGAAGGGCGGATCACCCCTGGAGATTTAGGTATCTGGGACGATTCACATATTGATAAATATGATCAGATAGTCAGATTCATTCTGGCGCAAGGGGCTGTTCCGGGCATCCAGATTGCCCATGCGGGGCGCAAGGCCAGCTGCGCGAAGCCATGGGATGGCGGGCACCAGCTCAGGTCTGAAGATGGCGGCTGGCAGACTTTCTCATCTTCGAATCTTCCGTTCAATGAAGGGGAACTGGCACCCGTGGCCATTGACCCAGCAGGCATACGCCAGGTAGTGGTTAATTTCGGCCAGGCAGCCCTTCGGGCGAGGAAAGCCGGCTTTAAGTTGCTGGAGATCCATGCTGCACACGGCTACCTCATCCACCAGTTCTTATCGCCCCTCTGCAACAACCGAACGGATGAATACGGCGGCAGCTTTGAGAACAGGATACGATTGCTGCTCGAAGTAACAGGTGCCGTAAAGCAGGCCTGGCCGGAAAACCTGCCGCTTTTTGTCAGGCTCTCAGCCACCGATTACATCGAAGGCGGCTGGGATGCAGACCAAACCGTCGAACTGGTCAGGTTGCTGAAAAACAAAGGAGTAGACTTGATCGACACATCTTCCGGCGGCATGGTTCCCTATGCGAAGATCCCATTCGGCCCGGGTTACCAGGTACCTTTTGCCGAAAAGGTCAGGAAGGAAGCCGGCATTATGACCGGCGCCGTCGGTATGATCACTGATGCAAACCAGGCGGAGGAAATCCTTCACAAAGAACAGGCGGACCTGATCCTCATCGGCCGGCTTTCGTTGCAATATCCGCAGTTCCCGTTACACGCTGCCAAAGAGCTTGGGGTCAGCATCGAATGGCCGAGGCAGTATCTGAGGGCCAGCGTTTAGTCGTTGGAGCACGACCCAATTCCAAGCATGAAAGAGGTCGTATCAAAAGTTTAATTTCACGCAAAGAGCGCAAAAATTTCGCAAAGCACGCTAAGCGTAAGTAGCTTAAAATAAATATTTTGCGTTCTTTGCGTTTCAACTTAGCGATCTTTGCGTGAACCTTTTCAATACTTTTGAGACAACCTCTTGCATAGACTTTTGATACAGCCTCAACAAAAGGGGGTGGTTATCCCCAAAAACCACCATTTTTTTTCATGGTTAAATCCTGCCATGATTTCCAGGCATTGTCACCGTAATTTTGGTTCATCAAGTTTAAGGAAAAGTTCTTTTAAACAATTCATCCAACATTAACCAATTAAAAACGGAGGTTATTATGAAAACGTTAAAATTAGCAATGGTCGCAGTGCTTGTTGCCTGCACAATGGTCAGCCTGGCTTCGGCTGATGGTTTCAAGACGAAACCGAAATTCAACAAAATCCCGGTGGTGAGCATTTCGTTCGGCGATGCCGCAAAAATTCCCGGGCTGGTGGCAGCGATGCACCAGCAGCTCAATCCCGGGTTCCTGTCCAACAACCAGCAATTCTACACCCAGCGGGTGGTATGGTCAGGAAAAGTTTACATTAT
>Ga0114946_10001353_pt1 | contig 16890 bp, 9 predicted proteins | sample WalLakDeSediment_FD_88676 | JGI IMG/M metagenome (GOLD analysis project Ga0114946, IMG submission 88676) | Lake sediment microbial communities from Walker lake, Nevada to study Microbial Dark Matter (Phase II) - Walker Lake 11/02/13 Deep Sediment | ecosystem: Environmental > Aquatic > Freshwater... | reverse complement strand
TCGCCCAGCTCCGCGCCGAGCGTGACGCGGAGGCGGTCGAGCGGACGCTCGCCGCCCTGCGCCGCTCGGCGGAGACCGGCGAGGGTAATTTGCTCGGGCTCGCGATTGACGCCGCCCGGGCCAAGGCGACCGTGGGCGAGATTAGCTTGGCCCTCGAGCAAGTTTGGGGGCGGCACCAGGCGCAGACGCGTACTATCGCGGGGGTGTACTCCAGCGAGCTGAGCGGCGGCGGAGCGGGCGGCGGCGTGATCGAGCGGGTGCTCGCGCGGACCAGCCAATTCGAGGAGCTCGAGGGCCGGCGCCCGCGTCTGCTGGTCGCCAAGATGGGCCAAGACGGGCACGATCGCGGGGCCAAGGTGATCGCCACGGGCTTCGCCGACATGGGCTTTGATGTCGACGTTGGCCCGCTGTTTCAGACCCCCGAGGAGACCGCGAGGCAGGCGGTCGAGAATGACGTGCATGTGATCGGCGTCAGCTCGCTGGCCGCGGGCCACTTGACCTTGGTGCCTGCGTTGCGAGCTGCGTTGGCGGAATTTGATCGGGCCGACATCATGGTGGTGGTCGGTGGCGTGGTCCCGCCCGCCGATCACCAGGCCCTGCGCGAGATGGGCGTGGCGGCGATCTTCGGGCCGGGGACCGTGCTCGCGGACGCGGCCAACGCCGTGCTCGATCAGCTCGCCGCGGCCTTGGAGCTCGACTGTTGAGCCGACGCCGACCCAGCGTAGAGGCGCTCGCGGCCGGGGTGCTCGCGGGGGATCGCGGCGCGCTCGGGCGGGCGATCACCTTGGTCGAGAGCAGCCTCGACGCCGATCAGGCGAGCGCCCGGGAGCTGCTGCGGCGATTGATGCCGGCGACCGGCGCGGCGCTGCGGGTCGGGGTCACGGGGGTCCCGGGGGTCGGCAAGAGCACCTTTATCGAGACTTTGGGTCGGCGATTGACCGCGGCCGGGACCCGGTTGGCGGTGTTGGCCGTGGATCCTTCGAGCGAGCGGACGGGCGGGTCGATCCTCGGTGATAAGACGCGAATGCAGGAGCTCGCTCGGGACCCGCTGGCGTTTGTGCGGCCGTCACCGAGCCGGGGCTCGCTCGGCGGGGTGGCGCGGCGGACCCGGGAGGTCATCTTGCTGTGCGAGGCCGGCGGCTATGAGGTGGTGTTTGTCGAGACCGTGGGGGTTGGGCAGAGCGAGACCATGGTCGCGGGGATGGTTGATTTCTTCTTGGTGCTGATGCTCGCGGGGGCTGGGGATGAGTTGCAGGGGATCAAGCGGGGGATCCTGGAGATGGCGGATCTGGTCGCGATCAATAAGGCCGACGGGGACAACCGCGAGGCCGCGAGGCGAGCGAGGGTCGAGTATGCCCGGGCCCTGCATTTGATGCCGCGCAAGAGCGCATATTGGGAGGTGCCCGTGCTGACCTGCTCGGGGCTCAGCGGCGAGGGGATGGCTGAGCTTTGGGCGGCGATTGAGGGCTACCGGGAGGCGATGCAGGCGGCGGGGGAGTGGGACGCGAATCGGGCCCAGCAGCGGGTGCAGGCGATGTGGCGGGCGTTGGAGTGGGGGGTCATGGGGGTGGTTCGCGGCGATCGGGGGGTGCGGGAGCGGATTGGGGAATTGGAGGCGGGCGTGCGTAGCGGGGTGGTGGCGCCGGATCATGCGGCGGCGGAGCTGTTGGGGGTGTTTCGGGGGGAGTGAGTTTGACCGAGGGGTAAACGTGGTTGTTTTAGACGGGTGGTGTGCCGTTGGGGGTTCCGCTCGCGGGGCGGCCCTTGGGGCCCGTCGCGCGCTCGACTTTTTGTGGTCGGTCACGCCGACTCGATCAGGCGGCGAGAGAGGTGCGTGAGACTTGGGGGAACCTTCAGTTGGGGCGCAATCGTGAGGTGAGGATATGTGGCGGATCATCCCACATGTGGGCGAGGGCAGTTGGGTCGGAGGAGCGGACGGACTGGCGATCGGCGGCGCGGCGGGTTCGATCGCGCGCGGGTACGGGGCTGCCTCCGTGTCGCAGGTGCCTTGCTCGCCGACTGCGCGCAGGGCGCCGTGTGGCTGAGCGAGGCGTGCGAAAAAAGCAGGTGCACTCCGAGTGCCCAGTTGATAGAGTGGCGGAGACATGCCGATCCCATCAGAGTACAACAACCGCGAACAAACTTACTTGAAACACCAGATTCTGAAAGGCTATCTGGGGCAATGGGGGCATAAGCTGGGCTCGATTGCACGAAAACGAGTCGGCGTCAAGTTATGGTACGTGGATTGCTTCGCGGGGCCATGGCGAAGCCAGGATGGATCGCTCGAGGATACATCGATCTATATTGGACTGAGCGAGTTGAGAAAGGCCGCAGAGAGCTGGCGAGGGCGTGGCTTTGGTGTGCAGGTTGGCGCGATATTCGTCGAGAAGCGGCGCGAGACCTATCGCCAACTGGCGGAGTTTGTGGGCGCGAGTGGGGGCGATGTCGAGTGTCATGCCATGCACGGAGAATTTGGCGATCGTGTGCCGAGCATTCTAGAGTTGATGGGCGATGACCCGGCTTTCGTTTTTGTTGATCCGACGGGGTTTAAGGGCGCCGATATGCGGCATATCGCCCGCCTTGCTGATGCTCGTATGAGGGACGTTTTAGTTAACGTAATGTTCAACGATATAAATCGATGGAAGAATGATGAGCGCGACTTCCTGAGGAAGCAGATGTGTGACTTTTTTGGTATTGAGGACGGAGGGCTTCCCAAGAACTTGTCCGAGGTTGAACTGCTCAGGCTCTATCGGAAGAAGCTCAAGGAGCACGCGAAGTTAAGGTACGCCGCTGATTTGGCTGTTCCCCATCCGACCCACAAAAGGACGTGGTTCAGGTTGGTGGTGGGCGGCAACAACTCGACGGTCCTCGAGGTGTTTCGCGCAGTCGAAAGCGGGGTGGTCGGGTCCGTGGCGGCGGTCGCTCGTACCGGGGCGGTGCGCCGACCTGCTGAGGATGCCGGTCAACACTCGCTATTCTCCATCGAGGAAGAAGCGCCGGAAGTGGACCTGCGGTACGCTAAGATGCGGCAAGAAGCGAGTGAGCAAGCTGTGCCCTTCATCATCGCATTACTCGAGAACAGCGCCGGCCGCTGGCGAGATCTGTGGCCCCGGGTGCTCGAGGAATTGCACCTACCTCTCTCTGTATTAACCAAAATCGTGGTGGGCGCAGCGAAGAAAAACGAGCTCCGTATCGAGCCGGCCCCCACTCGCTCGCAGATCTCGCCAGGCGCCGCCGTCCGCGCCGGACCTGGCGAGCAGTGAGACCTTGACCTGCGCGAGCCAACGTGATCTCCTAGGCCTGCCGTGAGCGACCAGAGCAGCATCGAGTGGACCGACGCGACGTGGAACCCGGTCCGGGGCTGCTCCAAGGTCTCGCCGGGTTGCAAGCACTGCTACGCCGAGACCTTCGCCGAGCGGTTCAGGGGGACGCCGGATCACCCCTACGAGCAGGGGTTCGATCTCCGCTTGGTCTTTGGTAAGCTCCCGGAGCCTTTGCGCTGGGCGCGCGCTAGGAAGATCTTTGTAAATTCGATGAGTGATCTGTTTCACGAGCAGGTCCCGGATGTTTTCATCGAAGAGGTGTTTCGGGTGATGGTCGAGGCGGACTGGCACGTGTACCAGGTGTTGACCAAGCGGGCGGAGCGGCTTCGCGCGGTCAGTCGGGCTCTCGATCGAGAGCTGGTCGCTCACGACCATATTTGGTTGGGAGTCAGTGTCGAGGATCGCAAGTATGGGCTCCCGCGGATCGAGGCGTTGCGTGAGGCGCGAGCGGGCAAGCGCTTCTTGTCGATCGAGCCGTTGCTCGAGGACCTTGGCGAGTTCGACCTCGGTGGGATTGATTGGGTAATCGTCGGTGGTGAGAGCGGACGGGGGGCCCGGCCGATGCACGGTGATTGGGCGATGGCGATTCGCGAGCAGTGCCGCGAGGCGAATGTCCCGTTCTTTTTCAAGCAATGGGGCGGGGTTAATAAGAAGAAGGCGGGGCGGGATCTTGGGGGGAGGCGCTATGATGAGTTCCCGGTGGCCGAGACCGGCGAGCTGCCGAGTCGCGGGGCTCGGTGGCGGATCCTGGCAGGCGCGGAGGCCCGAGCGGCGGCGCTGGAGCGTGAGCTCGGGATCGAGCCGCTCACGCAGATTCGACGAGCTGGGTGAGGGGACCATCATTCGAGCGACGCCAACCAAGCGCTCACGTCCGCCAAGCGCTCTGCGTCGGCGCCCCGCGCGATATCTTCGCGGGCGAGCGTCGCTAGATCCTTGGCCCGCGAGCGATCACCGGGCTGCCCCCGGCGAACCAAGGCCCGCGACAAGACGACCTGCGTGGCGCCACGATCACCAAATGGCAACCACCGCTTGTGGCGAACCACGAGCGCGCGCTCGCATAGCTCGATCGCCTGGTGGGTGTCGCCCTCGGCTAGGGCGACCTCGGCGAGGCCGGTGAGGGGGTAGCCGAGGTCGACGGCGTCGTCGCCGAGGGCGGCGCTGGTTAGGGCGATGGCCTGCTCGTAGCGCTTGCGCGCGGGGCCTAGCCGGCCTAGCGCGAGCTCGAGCTCGGCTAGGTTGGCGTGGGCGAGGGCTAGATCGGGGTGGGCGTCGCCGAGCTTGATGGCCCAGGTCGCCAAGGCCTCTTCGTAGAGCGCGCGGGCTGGCGCGTGGTCGCCGAGGCGAAACAGGGCGTAGCCCAAATTGAGCTTGGAGGTGGCGGTCGCGGCGTGCTGGTCGCCGTGGTGCTCGAGCCGGACGCTGAGCGAGCGGCGGAATTGCTCGGCGGCCTCGCCGAAGCGGTTGGTCGAGAGCAAGACCAGGCCGAGGTTCTCGTGCGAAGCGGTGACCCGGACGTCGCGGCCGCCGTAGCGCTCGATGTTGGCGGCGAGCAGGCCGCGGTGGATGGTCTCGGCCTCGTCGAACTCACCGAGGCGCTCGAGCACGGCGGCGTAATTATTGAGCTTGGGCGCGTACGCTGGGCTGTCCTCGCCGTAGCATTCGCCGACGATCCGTAGGGCTTGTTTATAATAATCGCGGGCCTCCTGGTAATCGCCGCGCACGTAGGCGTCGCTGCCGAGGCTGCCGTAGAGCGCGGCGACGTTCGGGTGATCGGGGCCATAGGCGGCCTTGCGGCGCTCGAGCAGGCGGCTGTGATAGGCGAGGGCGCGCTCGTGGTCGCCGCGGTCGCGGGCGATGTCGCCGAGCTGCTGGAGGACCGGCTCGAGCTCGCGGGCGTCGGGGCCGTGGACGGCCTCGAGCAGGGCGAGGGCGCGATCGAGGGCTTGCTCGGCGTCGTCGAACTCGCTCTCGCGGGCGGCGACGCTGCCGACGGCGAACCACCATTGGCCGCGGAGATCGTCGGGGTCGCCGATTCGCCGCAACAGCGAGTCGGCGACGTGGGCCCATACGCCGGCCTCGCCAGGGCGCTGGAGATCGAAGCCGATTAGCTTGATCAGCGGGAGCGCGGCCTCGGCTCGGAGCAGATCCTCGCCCTGCTGCTCGGCGGCGGCGTAGGCCTGCTGGAGGTGGGCGGCGGCGGCGTCTTGTTCGCGGGCGCCCTTTTCGATGTTGGCGACGATCAATAAGGCGCGAATCAGCGTGCGTTGGCTGTCGAGTTCGCGGGCGGCGGTGATCACCTGATTGGCGCGGGCCAGGCCGGCGCTGGGATCACCGAGCACGCTCAATGTCCAGGCTTGGCTGAGCTGGGTTTGTAGGGCGATGACGCGCTCGCGCTGCTCGGGGTTGCGGTGGGGATCGGCGCGCAAATGCAGGCGATCGCGGCAGGTCGAGATGGGCGGGAGGCCCTCGGCGGCGGTCAGGGCAAACTCGGCGCGCCGGGTGAATTGGTGATCTTCGGCGGCGAGTAAGGCGTCGGTGAAGGTGACGAGCTCGGCCCGGCGCTGCTCGAGGCACTCGCGCTGGAGCTCGAGGGGCTCGCTCGGGCCCAAGCTCCGCTCGGCGCCGCAGGTCTCGGCCCAGGCGTCGATCCATTGCCGGGTGTAGCCGTGGATTCGGCGGTCGAGCTCGCGGGCGGTGTGCGCGGCGAATGGGGCGTCGGAGCCAGCGAAGCGCTGGGCGATGCGTTCTCGCCTCGCCGGATCCCAGATCCCGGCGAGCTCGCGCTCGGGCTCGCAGCTGGCGAGGATCGGGCCGTTGGGATCCGCGACGCGATCGGCGAAGCGCATGCCCGCGCCAAATACGACGGCCGCACCAAGTAGATTAATGGCGAGGAAGGTGGCGATTCGTCGGCGTCGGCGGCTGGGGTCGTGCTGGAGGGCCTTGCACAGGGCGTCGAGGTTGGCGAACCGAAGGTTGGGGTCGGTGCTCAGGCCCTTGAGCAGCGCGCGGTGGATATGGGCGGGCACGCGGTTGGCGTGGGGTCCGTCGGTCGGCGGGCTGTTGAGCTTGCCTTCGGTCACGGCCGTGGACAGGCTCGCGAGGTTGTGGCCGGGGAACGGTCGCTGGCCGTAGAGCGCCTCCCATAGCGCGATACAAAAGCCGAATTGATCGCTGCGCGGGGTCGCCGTCTGGCCGAGGTGCTGCTCCGGGGCCATATAGGCCGGGGTCCCCATCATTCGGCCGGTCCCGGTCAGCGAGACCTCGAGCGAACGATCGGCGACGAGGTTGGCGGGCAGCTGTGGCCGCTCGCCGCGGCCCTCGTCGGTCGTGACGCTGTCGTCCTCGGCTCGGCGCGCGAGCCCAAAGTCGACGACGCGGACGGTGTTGTCGTCGCCGAGCAAGACGTTCTCGGGCTTGAAGTCGCGGTGCACGAGCCCGGCTCGGTGAGCGGCCGCGAGCCCGCGCCCGGCGGCGACGAATACGGCGATGATCTTGGGGACCGGCGGCGGTCGCAGGGGATCCTTGCGCAGCCACTGGCGCACGGTCCGGCCGGCGATGAAGTCCATGGCCACGAACACGCGGCCGGCGTGGGTGCCGACGTCGTGGACCGCGACGACGTTGGGATGGGTCAGCCGCGCGAGCGCCTGGGCCTCGCGACGCAGGCGCGCGTGGGTGGCCTTGGCCTCGCGCGAGCTCGAGTCCGGGTGCAAGACCTTGACCGCGAGCTTGCGATCGAGCTCGGGATCATAGGCGCTAAACACCACGCCCATGGCACCGGAGCCGATCGGATCCAAGAGCACGTAGCGACCCACGGACGCGCCCCGACGCAAAGGCCGAGCGTCGACGAGGTCGTCGCTCGGCTGCTCGAGGCTCGGACCGCTGGGCATGCCGTCTGTGTCCACCGTCATGCGATAGTGCCGCAGCGGCGGGGCCTCCACAATACGGCGCGTATGGCGGCTCGCGGGGATGGTAGGCTGACCGCTGATGGCCCATTCGGACACCTCGCCCGAGGCCGCCACCCGGACTACGTCGACGAGCAGGTCGAGATGGCGCTCGCGCGGCTGCTGTGGGGCGACGATCTCTATCAAAAGGCGCGGCCCGACTGGCCGCTGCTCGACCCATGACCGACGACTATTGGTGGTGGCGCGAGGCGACCGAGTAGGGCCGCCGCGCGGCGTCGGCAGGTCTCGCACGGTCCGCCGTCACGGCCCGTCGTCAGGGCCCGTCACCACGGGCTGCTAGGCCCGTTCACGCGGGCGCGCGCTAGCGGTGACGGACGGTGACGGGCCCGCGGGAGCGGTGACCATGGGGTGACCCATGGGTGGCTGACGGTCACCCGAGTGGGGCTGCATGCTGGCCTTCGGTCGGGCTCGCCAAGCGGCGCCCTCCCGAGAACCAGCGTGAACCCAATGGCCGTCAAATTCGCCCGTAAGCAAGTCCCCACCGGTTTCAACCCCAGCGATTTTCGCTATCGAGGGCGGCCCGCCAACGATCAAGGTGACTTCGCCGGTGACGTCGGTGTCGCCGATATGGCCTCGGTCAATCAATTTGACGATCGCAACAGCTCGAAATATTACCACGCTGGCGTGACCGAGGCCCGCGGGGCTTGGTTTGTCTATACGGAGTGGGGCCGGATCAGCGGCGGGCGGAGCTGGACGGGGGCCGGGCCGAAGCCGGGGATCGACTTCATGTTTACGCAATGCAGCTCGGAGCACGAGGCCCGGGCGACCTTCGCCAAGCAGTGCCGATCGAAGAACCTCGGCCGGCTGACGCAAAAGCAGGTCGGCAGCAAGGTGATCTGGGTGGCCAAGGCCGACAAGCAGGGCAAGGCCAAGGACGCGTACATCGTCCAAGCCCTCGCGACCCGCGAGCGCGGGCTGCCCGACGCCTACGCGATCAAGGATGACGCCGGGCTCGCGCTCGCGCCGGCGCCAGCCAAGCCTGCGCCAGCCAAGCGCGCGGCCAAGCCGGCGGCGCACTACCAGGCGCAGGTCGTGGCGCTGGCCCGGGACCTCGTCGGGGGGACCCGAGATTACGCGCGGGCGGCCGCGGCTGCGACCGGCGTGATCCCGACGATGAGCTCGATCGAGCAGGTCCGTGACGAGCTCTTGCCGCTCGCGCTCGAGCGGATCGCGGCGCTCGCCACGGCCCACCCGCGCGAGCAGCAGCAGTCGCAGACGGGCTGGGAGCGGGCGCAGCTCGACCTTCAGCTCGATGACGACAAGCTCATCGCGGTGTCCAAGCTAGTCGCGGCGCTGGTGCCCCGGGTGATCCCGCGGGGCGGGTCGTCGCGCCAGCGGGCGGCGGCGACGATCTTGTCTTCGGACAACATCTTGCGCGTCGAAGCGGACTTAGACGCGTTCGCGGGGGCCCTCGAGAATGAGGACTTTAGCGTGGTCGCGGGCGCGCCGGCGAATGACGCGATCGACCCGGACCGGCTGCTCAACGCCCGGCTGAGCTGGATTGACCCGAGCTCGACCAAGGGCAAGTGGATCGCGGCGGTCTACCGGGCGATGAGCAATGACCGGCACAGCTATATCCGCGGGAAGCTGGTGATCAACAACATCTTCGCGGTCGAGCGCCCCGATCGTGACGCGGGGTTCGTGGCCGCGGCCAAGGCGGTGGCGGCCAAGCGCCAGGCCGCGACGATCCGCGAGCGCGCCCGGCTGCAGCCCGCGCGCCGCACCGATCTGGCCGACCTGCGTGACTGCGCGAAGCCGGCCAACGTATTCCTCGGCATTCACGGGACCCGGGCCGTCAACATTCACCCGATCCTCGCCGGCAACCTGAGGCTGCCGCGCTCGCTCCCGGGCGCGCAGATCACCGGGGCCGCGTTTGGTCATGGGATCTACTTCGCGACGGATTGGCGCAAGTCCTATGGCTATACGGGCCACGGCAACAGCTGCTGGAGCGCGGGCGGGGGCGTCGCCGGGCGCGGGTTCTTCATGTTCTTGTCCGACGTGATCATGGGCGACGCGTACATGGCCCGGGCGTGCGGCTCGTGGTCGTCGCCGCCCAAGGGCAAGGACAGCGTCGCGGCCTACGAGCGCTACGTCGGCAGCCTGGCCAATGACGAGCACATCATCTTTGACCCGAACTATCAACGGATCCGCTACGTGGTCGAAGCCACGCTTCGCTAAATCATCATGACCATCTCCACGCCTACCCCCAATCTCCGCGCCGCGCAGACCTGGCAAGACGCCGTTTGCAGCTTGATCGACCGGCGCTGCGCGACCCACGCCGGCTTTTCGTCGGGCGAGCTCGCCCGGACGCTCCGCGTCGAACGCCGCGACTTTCGGTTTGCGGTGACCGAGCTCGGTGAATTCGTCAAGGACCTGTTTTACCAAGGCGCGATCGAATATAGCGACGAGCACGGGCGGGTGACCGCCGCGGTCCAGGTCCCTCGGCGCACGCGCGGACGCAGCCGCACGCCGGCGGGGACCGAGGTGTTTGTCTACGCGCCGAGCCCCACGATCGGCGAGGACCACGAATTCGAGGTCGAGATCCCGCGTCCGGGGTTTTCGCCGACCGATCTCGAGCGCCAGCGGTTCGCGGCCGCGGCCGCTTTGGCCCACGCCGAGCTGGTCGCCTCGGTCCACGGGGACGGGCGCCTGTGCATCCCACGGCGGGCGTTCGAGGAGCTCTCGCACGCGACCGGGGTGTCGATCCGCGGCGGCGATCAGGTCTGGCTCGAGCTTCGCGTCGACCCGCATGGGACCGGCGAGACCGTGCGCGTGTATCTGGAGCCGCGGCCGGGGTGCAGCGCGCATGGGCTATCGGCGGAGCGCGGGCGCGTGCGGTTTACGGCGCCGAGCGAGCTGCCGGGGTTTCGCCCGGGGACCCGCTACGCGATTGAGATTGTGGGTGATTGCTTGGCGATCGTGCTCGATCCGCTGGCCGGCTGACCCGGGGCGAGGGCGTCGACGAGGCGCGCGGGCTCGTCGATGCCCTGCTCGGCGAAGTAAGCCCGCGCGAGCTCGCCGGCCTGCTCGTCGCCGAGCTCGGCCAAGCGCGTGCGTACGGCGGCGAGGTGACCTTGCATGGCGAGGGCCTCGAACGCGGCCGCGGCCTCGCGCCAGCGGGCTTCGGCGGCGGCCTTGTCGCGCTCGCAGCAGTGCAGGGCAGCCTCGATCGCGAGGGCCTGCGCGGCGACCTGTGGCTTGTGGCCCCGTCGCATCTTGGTGAGGTCGTGGCGGACCAATTGGAGCGAGCGCTCGACGTCGTGGCCGCCGAGCGCCGCGCTGACGCGGCTGCGTCCGCGGAGCTCGTAGAAGTCGACGTGGCTGGGCATCATGGTCGCGACGATCTTCGCCCGGAGGTTGCCAAGTACGCGCTCGGCCGCGGCGACGGCCGCTTGCGGCTCGCCGGCGAGCATCGCGATCTCGACCTCGGTCATCGCGATGATGATGTGCTGGAAGGTGATCTGCCGCGGGTGCCAGCGCGTGCGGGCGTCCTCGAGCAGGCGTCGGCCGGGCTCGAGCTCGCCGTAGATCGCCATGACCATGGCCGCGAGGCAGCTGAGCGAGACCAGCTCGTGGCGGATGCCGAGGTCGCGGGCGGTTGCGAGGCGCTCGGGCAGCTCGGCGCGAAGCAGGGCGAAGCGCCCGAGCAGCTTGCGGACGTACATCAGCTGGACCGTGCTCGCGCCGCGGATCCACCCGGAGTTGGGGCTCTCGTCGAGCCGGGCGTGGAGCTGCTCGAAGCTGGCCGCGGCCTCGGGCCAGCGGCCGATGTGATCGAGGTGGTTGGCGCTGACGTACTCGATGACCCGGTGGAACTCGGGCTCGACGACGCCGGCGACGAGCTCGCGGGCGGTCTGCATGAGCGCGAAGCCCTTGTCGTGCTTGCCGATCGCGACGAAGATCGAGGCGTCGTGGACGAGGCAGCGGATCAGCCGGCGAGGCTCGCCAGCCCGGAGCGCGAGGCGGATCGCGCGGGACTGCTGGTAGCCGGCGAAGATCGCCTCGTTGTGCGATAGGCCGGTCTTGGTCGCGAGCAGGGTGTCGATGCGCTCGAGCAGATCCGAGCCGACCTCCGAGTCTGCGCGCTTGGTGAAGGCGTAGCCGCGCAGGAGCAGGAGCACGCGGTTCCAGATGGTGCCGACGATCGCCGTGGTCGCCCGGCGTGGCTGCCAGATCCCGAGCTCGCGCAGGACCGGCGTGATCGTGTCCATGCCCTCGTCGAGGTAGCCGGCCTTGACCAGCTCGCTCGCGGCCCGGCGCCGGAGGTCGCGGGCCAACTTGGGGGCCGGCGAGCGCTCGGCTAGGTTGAGGAACATCTCGGCGGCCTCGGCCCCACGCCCGAGGTCGACGAGCTGCTCGGCGAGGGCGAGCTCGAGGGCCCGCTTGCGCTCGACTTGATCGCCGGAGGGCTGGTCGCGGACGAGCCCGAGCGCGCGGCGGTAGAGCTGGGCGGCGCGCTCGAACGCGAGCGCGGCGGCGGCGTCGGCGGCGGCCTGCTCGGTGTACTCGAGCGCCCGGAGCTCGTCGCCGCCGAGGTTGAAGTGCTCGGCGAGGGCCTCGGCCTCGCCGCCGCCGCGGCGCTCGAGCGCCTCGCCAAGCGCGAGGTGAGTCGCGCGCAGCTCGACGGGCGAGAGCTCGCCGACCGCGACCACGCGGATGCGATCGTGGGCCGACTCGATCAGCTCGTCGCCGTCGGCCTCGCCGTGCCGGCGGATCAAGTTGATGGCGACCAGGCGCTCGATCGCGCCAGGGTCGGGGGTCTCGCTCGCCTCGAGCACGATCGCCGCGGGCGTCGGCCCACCGGCGACGGCGACGGTCGCGAGCACGCGCCGCTCGGCTGGCTCGAGCCCGACGATCCGCCGGGCGACCAGGCGATCGAGGGAGACGTCGGTGCTGCTGTGCGTGTCATCGCCGAGCACCATCTGGCCGATGTAAAACGGGTTGCCCTGAGCCCGGCGGGCGTAGGCCTCGGCCGAGGCGGCGACGACCTCGCCGCTTCGGTCGCGCATCAAGGCCGAGGCGAGCGCTTGGGCCTCGGCCTTGGACAGCGGGCCGATCTCGATCTCGCGGACGTCCCGGCCTTCGACGGCCTCGGCCGCGGTCAGCAACTGCAAGACGTCGCGCTCGGCGACCTCGTCGCGGAAGGTGATCACCAGCAGCATCGCCGGCGGATCGGGCGGGCGCATGAGCTCGGTCAAGAGCCGCGCGCTGTCGACATCGGCCCACTGAAAGTCGTCGATGTAGACGACCAGCGGGCGCCGCTCCCCGACCCGGGCCAAGACCTCGCGCAGGCCCGCGAACCCGCGCCGACGCAGCTCGCCGGGATCGAGATCCATGACCCGCGCGCCGCCGGGCCAGGCGTCGCCGAGGACCGGGAACAGCTGCAAGAGCGGGGCGAGGTGCCGGGGTTGGAGGCGCGCGGCTTGGAGCTCGTCGAGCCGGCGGACGTAGATCGACAGGGCGTCGACGACCGAGTCGACGCCCTTGTAGGGGACCGACTCGCGCTCGAGGCAGCGGCCGCGGAGGATCACGACCTCGCCAGCGTCACGAATGTCGCTGAGGAACCGGTTGACGAGGGTCGACTTGCCCTGGCCCGAGTTGCCGCGGATGTGGACGGCGACCGGGGCCACGGTCGCGCGGACCGTGGCGTAGGCGTCGTCGAGGATCGCGAGCTCGGCGTGGCGGCCGACGAAGGTCGCGTGGGCGTCGTGGCGAGGATCGCCGAGGCTAAACGCCGGGGCCGGGCTGGCGTCGGTCACGTCGCCGAGCGCGGCCAAGAATTCTTTGGCGCCGGGCCGCGCGTGGGGATCGACGGCCATCGCCGCGTGGCACAGCTCGATCAGCTCGCTGGCCTGCTCGGAGCGGGTGACCTTGCTGTCGAGGTGCGCGCGCGGATCGGGGGGATCGCTGTGGCGCTTGTCGATCAGGATGTCGAGGACCGAGCCCGAAAACGGCAGCACGCCGGTCAGGCACTCGAACAGCATGATCCCGAGGGCGTAGAAGTCGGCCGCGGGTCCGGTCGGGCCGCTGCCGGCCTGCTCCGGCGCCATGTAGGCCGGCGTGCCCATCATTTGGCCGTCGCGGGTCAGGCCTTCGTCAGGCTCGGCTAGCTCCGAGACCACGCCGAAGTCGAGGATCACGACCCGGCCCTCGCGGGTGACGAGCACGTTGGACGGCTTGAGATCGCGGTGGACGCAGCGGCTCAGGTGCAGGTGGCGGACGCCGGAGACGAGCTGGTGGAGCGCTCGTTCGAGGCGCACGAGGTTGGGCAGGTGGTTGACGGGCGTGTCGCCGCGGACGTACTCGACGAAGTCGACGCCATCGACGAGCTCCATGGTGAAGAACGCCTGGCCGCCGGCCAAGACCACGAGCTCGTCGAGCGCGATCAGGTTGTCGTGCTTGACGTTGGCGAGCGCCCGGAACTCGCGCTTGAATCGGTACAAGCGGGTCGCGTGGAGCTCGGACAGGACCTTGAGCGCGACCAGGGAGCTGGCGTCGCGCTTGCGGGCCGCGAACACCTCGCCCATGCCTCCGGCTCCGACCCGGCGCTCGAGCAGGTACTCGCCAAGCTCGGCGCCCTCGGCGATCCGCTGCGGCGCCGAGCGGTGGGGATCGGCGATGGTGTGGGCCGCGGACTCCTGTCGCGGCCTGTCGCCGTCGAGCGTCACCGGGATGTCTTCGATCGTCGCCGGGACGTCGTCGACCTCGGTCACTGGGCCCTGGTGGAAGTGCGGCATCGGTCGGGCGAGAGTGTACCCGCCGGGGGCGCTCGCGGGGCGCGTCGCGGGCTCGACGGTCCGCCCCCGGTTGGGGTAGCGTTCGCCGGTGCGACGCTCCACCATCATAACGGGTCTCAACCTGCTGTTGCTCTGTGGCATGACGGCGTGCGGCGGCGCTGCCAAGGATCCGTCGGCGGCGAGCAAAGCTGGCAAGCAGGCCGCGAAGCCGGCCGAGGTCGCGGAGCCCGAGTCGGCCGAGTCGGAGCCCGTGGGCGACGCGGTCCACTTCGACATCGAGAAGGACAAGTCGGGCATCCTCGCGCGCACGGCATCGACGCTCGACAGCACCGAGGCGATCGGCAAGGACACCCCGCTGTACACGCACGCCTCCGCGCTCGCCCACCACGCCGAGGCGGGCACCAGCAACGAGAAGCTGTGCGCCCACGTCGTCGAGGTCCGCGGGGTTCAGAGCGACACGGACAAGTCCTGCGTGCACACCCTCGAGCACCAGCGCGTGCTGCTCGGGCCCGAGGTCTTCGCCCAGTACGACGCCTGCATCATGGCCGCGAGCACCGAGTTCGCGCTGATCGCCTGCGAGGCCGCCGAGAAGGAGGCCGAGCGGCTGCTGCACGTCGGCAAGCACGGTGACGGCCTCGACCAAGCGGTGTGCACGGCGTTCTTCGAGCACTTCGAGCAGCTCGCGATGGACGACGCCGGCGATCAGGCCGAGATCGTCAAGGAGATCCTCGAGGAGGTCCGCGACGACGTGGTCGCGGCTTGTCAGGATCAAGCGACCAAGGCCGAGGTCGAGTGTGCGATGGCGGCGACGACCATGGAGGCGCTCGGCGCCTGCGAGTCGGGCGTGCTCTAGCGCCCGTCCACGTTGACGACCCGCTCGAAGCCCCCCAAGAACCCCGCCGACACCCGCACGTGATCGCCGGGCCGCAAGAAGCGGGTCCCGGCGCTAAACGTCCCGAGTGAGGCGCGGAGCCGGCCGACGCGATCGAGCAGGCGCTTGCCCATGGCTCGCTTCCAGCGGGGGATCGCAAAGGCGACCCCGGCCGGCGTGCCGGTCAACAGCAAGGTGTGGGGCGCGAGCGGGCCGGCGGCCTCGCGGACCCGGGCCAGCATGTGGCGGGGCGTCTCGATCAGCAGATCCAAGCTCGCTGATTGGCGGACGACCCCATTGACGCGGGTCTCGAGGGTCAGGGCCGGCCAGCGATCGAGATCGAAGGTCGCGGGGACCCACGCGCGGGCGGTCGTTGGGGTGAAGCCGGGGAATGACTTGGCCGCGCTCCAATAGGCGAGTTGATCGGCTTGGCCCTCGCCGAGCACCTGCAGCGTGCGGGCGGAGAGATCGTTGGCGACGACTAGGGCGACGCGGCCGGGCGCGGCCGGATCCTCGAGGCCGTCGAGCAGCAGCAAGCCGAGCTCGACCTCGTAGTCGAGCATCGCCGGGACGAAGCCGAACTCGCTCATGCTCGCTGGCAAGCTCGGATCGAGGGTCGCGAGGGCGGCGAGCATCGCTGCGCTCGACGGCCGGAGCAGCTCGCCGTCGCCGGTGGTCCAGGCCGCGGGATCGATCTCGAAGACCACCGGATCGGGCCCGCTCGCGGTCTCCTTGGCGTGGGCCCGGTAGGTCAGGCCGAGCGCGACGATCCGCGCGGGCGCGGGCGTGTCGATCCACTCGCCGGGGCCCGGAGGCTCGCTCGGGGCCCCGCGCTCGCCGAGGGTTTGGTCGGGGCGCGCTTCGGTCGAGGGCGCGTCCCAGGGCACGTAGACGAACTCGGCGAAGTCGTCGGGCCCGTGGAACTCGAGCGCGGCGCAGGTCGAGATCACGCGCTTTTCGGGCCGCCAACCAAAGCCGACGCGGCGGAACAGCTCGAGCTCGCAGCGGGCGAGGTCGGACTGGGCGACGTGGAGGTCGACGCCGCCGAGCTTGCGGTAGTTCCAGCCCGCGAAGGTCTCCGGCGCCGCCCAGGCCCGCACGACCAAGCGCCTCGCGCCGCTGTTGGCGACGTGGTGGAGCACGCCGGGGGCCAGCGATTGGACCGAGCTGCGGACCGACCGGGTCAGGCCCGAGTGGTCGAACAGCTCGTCGCCGATTCGGGCCCACAGCGCGCACATGTGCGGGACGCTGGTCTTGGGCGCGACCGCGGTCAGCTCGAGCTCGGCGTCGGCGTCGTCGAAGCGCGGCGCCCAAGCCCAGCGCAGCCAGTCGACCCGCTCGGTCCCCCAGATGTGCATCTGCGTGAACATCCCGCCGTCGAGCGCGAGCCGGCGCCCGTCGAGCTCGATGAAGCCGGTCACTCGAGCCTCGGCGTGGGGGTGCGTCGAGTGGGTGACGAGCGGGACGAAGCCCGGGAACTTGGGCAGCCGCTCGATCAGCGGATCGGTGGCTTCGTAATTAAAATCCCAGCGGATCGCCCCGCAGCTGCCCCGCGAGAACCCATGCCCGAGCTCGGCCTCGCCGACCCGCACATGCAGCGCGCCAGACTCGGACTCGGTCGTCAGCGCCTCGAGCGGGAGGATGTCGCGCTCGGCCGTGGGCACGCCGTCCTCGAACACCACCGCCCAGACCCGCGAGTCCGAACCCGCGCTCCCAGCGAAGCGCGTCAGCCGAACCCACAGCGCCCGCGACTCGCCGGGCACGAGCACGACGAAGAACCATATTTCAAAGCCGGCGCCCGACCAGCGCGGGCGGTTTCCTTGCTCGGAGGGGATCATCATCACGTCGGCGCAATCGTAGTCGACCTCGGCGCTGACGTGCGAGGCTCATCGGTTTTTCTTGACGACGGGCTTTTTCTTGACGACGGGCTTTTTCTTGACGACGGGCTTTTTCTTGACGACGGGCTTTTTCTTGACGACGGGCTTTTTCTTGGCGAC
>Ga0114946_10001352_pt1 | contig 16890 bp, 18 predicted proteins | sample WalLakDeSediment_FD_88676 | JGI IMG/M metagenome (GOLD analysis project Ga0114946, IMG submission 88676) | Lake sediment microbial communities from Walker lake, Nevada to study Microbial Dark Matter (Phase II) - Walker Lake 11/02/13 Deep Sediment | ecosystem: Environmental > Aquatic >... | reverse complement strand
TCGTAATCGTAATCGTAATCGTAATCGAAGAAACGATGCCCCTTAGGCGTTACCGGCTCGATGTCCACCGGATTTCGATCCGGTCGGTCGCTTGGCTGTAGAAAACCGCCAGGCGTTTGCGAGACAGGCCTTGATCATTATCCCGCCCAGCCGGTCGGGCGGCGTGCGTAGTCAGGGCTTCCAGCCCTGACCTCGTCAGGCCAGGATGGCCTGACTACGCATTCCGTCGACCCGCTTGGCCGGAGTTACGATCGAGGCCGCGAGGCATCGATCGTCACGCGCGGCACGGCTTGGCTAGGATGACCTCGATTACGATTACGATTACGACAACGACAACGAGAATGAAAAAGAAAGGGGGCTCAGAGCCCCCTTTGTGATCCTTGGATCAGAGCTCGAAGACACCGAGCTTCTTGGCGACCGGGGCGTTGACCAGGGTCACGTATTTCGGCATCCCCTTCTCGAACGGCGGGAAGTCCTCGCCCTCGATCAGCGGGTAGAGGTAGTCGCGGCACTTGTCGGTGATGCCGTAGCCGTCGTCGGTGATGAAGTCCTTGGGCATGAACTTCTCGACGTTGGCGACCTGCGACAGGGGTGCCATGCCGACCTCCCAGAGGTAGGGCACGCTCGACTTGCGCACGACCGTGGGCATGACCGAGTTGTGGCCGGCAATGGCGTACTCGACCGCCGCCTTGCCGAGGGCATAGGCCTGCTCCACGTCGGACTTGGACGCCAGGTGCCGCGCGGCGCGCTGCAGATAGTCCGCCACCGCCCAGTGGAACTTGTAGCCCAGGGCGTCCTTGATCATGTTGGCGACCACCGGGGCGGCCCCGCCGAGCTGGGCGTGGCCGAAGGCGTCGCGCGTGCCCTGCTCGGCCAGGAAGCGGCCATCGGGCCAGTGGCAGCCCTCGGAGACGCAGATCGTGCAATAGCCGTACTGCTCGACCTTCGCCTTGACCGCGGCCAGGAACTTCTCCTGGTTGAACTCGACCTCCGGGAAGAGGGTGAGCACCGGGATGTTCTGATCGGCCACCAGGGCACCAGCGGCGGCGATCCAGCCCGCGTGGCGGCCCATCACCTCAATGACGAAGATCTTGGTGGAGGTCGCGCACATCGAGCGCACATCGAACGAGGCCTCGAGCGTCGAGGTGGCGATGTACTTGGCCACCGAGCCGAAGCCGGGGCAGTTGTCGGTGATCGGCAGATCGTTGTCCACCGTCTTGGGGACATGGATGGCCTGCACCGGGTAGCCCATCTTTTCCGAGAGCTGGGAGACCTTGTAGCAGGTGTCGGCCGAGTCACCGCCACCGTTGTAGAAGAAGTAGCCGATGTCGTGGGCCTTGAAGAGCTCGATGAGGCGCTCGTACTCGCGCTTGTTCGCCTCCAGGCTCTTGAGCTTATAGCGGCAGGAGCCGAAGGCCCCGGAGGGCGTGTAGCGCAGGGCCGCGATGTTCTCGGCGGACTCCTTGCCGGTGTCGATCAGGTCCTCGGTCAGCGCCCCGATGATGCCGTTGCGGCCGGCGTAGACGTTGGCGATCTTGTCGGGGTGCGCGCGAGCGGTCTCGATGACGCCGCAGGCGGAGGCATTGATCACGGCGGTCACGCCGCCAGACTGGGCGTAAAAGGCATTCTTTGCGGTCATGGGTCTCCCCTCAGTTAGTCCTCGTCAGAACAGGAGCACGGGGCCTTCGATCGCGATCGGGGCCAACCCCCGGCCCGGCCCCAATGGGTCAGCGCACGCGCGCGGGCAGGTCCCCGCGCTGCTCGGCGGCGTCATCCGCCTGGGCCTGGAGCAAGGCGACGGCGCACTCGGTGAGGTCGTCGTACTCGTCCACGCCGGTGCCCATCTGCTTGTAGGCCTGATAGTAGAACTGGCAGCGGTAGTTGCGCTCGCCGGTCTTGAAGATCAGGCAGTGGCAGCCGTCGTCGCCCTCCCAGTAGATTACCGGGCAAGGGGTGAGCTCGCGGTCGGAGGGGTGCAAACGGAGATCTGCGTCGGCGAGATCAAAGGGCACCTCACGACCATAGCGCTCCTTCAGCGTGGTCTGGATGATCCAGCGTTCGGTCTCGGTGATGTCGGGGATCGCTGCCACGGCGGGACGCTAGCGGGTATCGAACCGCAATAAAGGGCGCGGCGCAGGGCCGTTAGGGTAAACAGTGCCTTCGCCGGGACCTAATCCAAAACTTGGATGGCGGTATGGAATTTCCTAATTTGCTAATCCCGCCTCGCCCCGATCGGGCGCCAGGGGCGGCAGCTCGTACCCCAGGCCGAGCGCCTCGTGCATGAACGCGCGCTTGAGCGGCCTGACCCGGTCGGCCGCCGAGAGCCCCGCGCTGCGCAGGGCGGCGAGCGGCGGGATGCGGTTGCTGAACAGGCGCTTGAAGCCGTCCATCGCCGCCAGCATGGCGAGATTGGCACCCCGGCGCGCGCGCTCGTAGCGGCGCAAGGCCCAGAGGCCGCCGATGTCGCGCCCGCGCCCGCGCGCCGTCTCGAGGGCGGCGAACAGCTCCGCGGCATCGAGCATCCCCAGGTTGACCCCCTGCCCCGCCAGCGGGTGGACGGCGTGGGCCGCATCGCCGACCAGCGCCAGGCGCTCCCCGACATAGCGCTCGGCGTGCTGCAGGCGCAAGGGGAAGGCCGCCCGCCGCCCGATCGCCCCGATGCCGCCCAGCCGGCGCTCGAAGGCGTCCTCCAGGGCAAGGCGAAATCCGTCCTCCGCCATCGCGACCAACTCGCTCGCACGCGGCTCGGCAACCGACCAGACGATCGAGCAGCGCCCATCGCGCAGCGGCAGGAAGGCGAGCGGGCCGGTCGGCAGGAAGCGCTGCCAGGCGGTCTCCTGGTGCCACTCCTGCACCTCGACGTTGGCGACGATCGCGCTCTGGTCGTAGTCCCAGCCCTGGGTGCCGATCCCCATCAGCGAGCGCACCTGCGAGTCGCGCCCGTCCGCGCCGACCAAGAGCCGCGAGCGCAGCCGCCGCCCGTCGGCCAGCGTAACCACCGCGGCATCGGGCTCCACCGCGGCGTCGGTGATCTGGGCGGGGCAGAGCAGACTCACGTCCGGCGACTGCTCCAGGCGCTCCCAGAGGGCGAGCTGGGTGACTCGGTTCTCGACGATGTGGCCCAGATCGGGCTCACCGAGCTCGGCGCAGTCGAAATGGATGCTGCCGCCGCCCACCGCGTCCCACACCCGCATCTCCCGGTAGGGGCTGACCCCCAGCGCGGTGATCCGCTGCCACACCCCCAGCCGGGTCAGGATGCGCTCAGTCGCGCGGTTGAGGGCGGAGACCCGCAGGTCCATCTCTCCCGGCGGCCAGTCCCGCTGCGGCGCGCGCGCCTCCACCACGGCGATGCGCCAGCCCCGGCCGCGGCACGCGCAGGCCAAGGCCGCACCGACCATGCCCGCGCCGGCAACGACCAGATCGAAATCAGAGCGATGCTCGCTCATGGTCTGTCTCCCAGGGACAGGCCGCGGGCGAGCCGCGGCCGGCTGCCGACCAGCCCCATGAACCGGCGGGCGAGGAGGGCACGCGCGCCGGGGGCCAGGTCCAAACCGAGCATGCCGAGGTCGCGCGCGACCCGCACCGGCAGCCAGGGATTGACGAAGAGCCAGGCGAGCGCGTCGGTCGCCTGCGCCACCTCGGCCTGATCGCGCCCGCGCAGGCGGCGGTAGTCATCGAGGAGCGCGCCGCCCCCGACATCGGCACCGGCGGCCGCGGCCGCGGCCACCACCTCGGCCAGCGCCGCGACGTCGCGCAGCCCCAAGTTGAGCCCCTGGCCCGCCACCGGGTGGAGGGTGTGCGCGGCGTTGCCGATCAGGACCAGGCGCGGGCGTACGGATTCTTCGGCCAACAGGAGCTTGAGGGGATAGACCAGTCGCCGCGCCGGTCGGGTGAGCCGACCGACCCGCCAGCCGAAGCGCTCCTGCAGGCGCTCGCAGAAGGCGCGATCGTCGAGGGCGAGCAGCCCCTCGGTGTCCGCCTCGCGCGCCGTCCAGACCACCGAGTAGCGGCCCTCGGAGAGCGGCAGCAGGGCCAGCGGGCCGCTGTCGGTGAAGCGCTCGAAGGCCACCCCCCGCAACGGCCGCTCGGCGGTCACCGTGGTGATCACCGCCTCTTGGCCGTAAGCGCGCTCGCGCACCGCGATGCCGAGGCGCCGGCGCACCGCGGAGTCGCCGCCGTCCGCCGCCACCACCAAGCGGGCGCGCACCAGGCGCGAGGCGCCGTCCTCGACGACCTCCAGATCCGCACCCAGGGCATCGACTTGCAGGCCGAGCACCTTGGCCGGGGCGAGCAGGTCCACCCCAGCGCTGCGCCCGAGCCCCGCCTCGATCGCGCGCCCGAGGAGGCGGGCCGGAGCGACGTAGCCCAGCGCCTCGACGCCGGCATCGCCCCGGTCGATGCGGGCGAACCCGAAGTGCCCGCGGTCGGAGACGTGGATGCGCTCGATGGCGACCGCCTCTGGGCTGATCCGCGACCACAGACCGATCCCGTCCAGGATCAGCCGGCTGCCCCAGGCCAGGGCGATCACCCGCTCGTCGTAGCTCGGCTCGGCCCGGACCGCCGGAGGCAGCGCCTCGACCAGGGCGATCCGCAGGCCCAGCCCCCCCAGCGCGCAGGCCAGGCTGCCGCCCACCAACCCACCGCCGATGATGACCAGATCGTACTGCTGCATGGCTGCCTCGGAGGCCTTGGGTGCGGCGGACTCAGCCGGCCATCCAGGCCTCGATCTCCTCGACCGTCTTGGGGGCATCGGCAGAGAGGATCTCCTGGCCATCCTCGGTGATGGCCACATCGTCCTCGATGCGGATGCCGATGTTGCGGTAGCACTCGGGGACCTCGTCCCGATCCGGGATGTAGAGCCCAGGCTCCACCGTGAGCACCATCCCCGGCAGGAGCTTCCGCCACTTGCCGCCTTGCTTGTACTCACCCACGTCATGCACGTCCATCCCCAGCCAATGGCCGGTACGGTGCATGTAGAAGGGCTTGTACTTCTCCTCTTTGATGAGCTTGGGCACGTCCTTGCGCGTTCCGGGCAGGATGCCGAGCTCGACCAGCCCGGCCGTCAGCGCCCGCACCGCCGCCTTGTGCGGGGCGTCCCAGCGGTTACCGGGCAGCGCCTTGGCGATGGCCGCCCGCTGGGCGGCGAGGACGAGCTCGTAGAGGACGCGCTGGGGCGGGGTGAAGCGGCCGTTGACCGGAAAGGTGCGGGTGATGTCGGAGGCATAGCCCGCATACTCGCAGCCGGCGTCGATCAGCACCAGGTCGCCGTCGCGGAGTTGATGGCGGTTGTCCACATAGTGCAGGACGCAGGCGTTGGCCCCGCTGCCGACGATCGGCGGATAGGCCTGGAAGCGCCCGCCGCGCAGCGCGCAGGTATGCACAAACTCCGCCTCCAGCTCGTATTCCCAGAGCCCTGGCCGGCAGGTGCGCATCACCCGTCGATGGGCCGCCGCCGAGATGCGCGCCGCCTTGCGCATGATGCGCAGCTCCGCCGCGTCCTTCACCAGCCGCTGCTCGTGCACCAGCTTGTCGACGGTGATGAGCTCGCTGGGGGCGCGCACCCCGCCGCGCGCCTTGCCGCGCACCGCGTGCACCCAGTCCATCACGCGCAGATCGAGCTCGGGGTCGGACGCGAGCGGGTAGTAGACGCGCTCACGGTTCTCGAGCAGGGTCGGCAGGACCTCGTCGGCCTCGTCGATCGGGTGGGCCTCGTCGGCCCCGTAGTCGCCCTTGGCCCCCTCGACCCCCGCGCGCGGCCCGTCCCAGAGCTCGCGCGGCTCGTCCCGCGGGCGGCAGAAGAGGATGAGCTCACCCTCCTTGCGGCCGGGGACGAGGACCATCAGGGCCTCGGGCTCGGGGAAGCCGGTGAGGTAGAAGAAGTCGCTGTCCTGGCGGAAGGGGTAGTGGACGTCCCGATTGCGCACCGCCTCCTTGGCGGCCGGGATCAGGGCCAGGCTGCCTGGCTCCATCGCCGCGAGCACCCGGCGGCGGCGCCGGCGATAGTGGGCAGCGGACATCAGACGGCGGCCCCGCGCCGGCCGAGCTCCTCGTAGAGCAGCATCGCGGCGACCCAGAGGTACTCCTCAAGCTCGCTGAGGTCGCGCTCGTGCGCCTCGCCCTCCTCGAGGGCGTCGAGGTCGAGGCGGGTGATCGCCGCCAGATCGTCGATCGCCTCGCGCGCCTGCGTCGAGAGCCCGGCGACCGAGACCCCGGCGACGCCGAGGCCGTAGAGCAGGCCCCGGCTCCAGTCGTAGAGCGCGAGGGCACGCTCGGGCAGCGGGGCGTCCGCGCCGGGCAGCAGCGGGCGCAGACCGGTCGCGCCGCCCTCGAGGTGCGCCCGGGTGTCCGCCGCCAGGGCGCGCAGCGACGCCTGGCACTCGCGCGCGCCGAGATCGCGGGGGTCGGCCCCGGCGAGGAGCTCGTCGACCCAGACCTCCTCGGGGTCGCGCACACCCGCACAGATGAGCCCACAGAGAAAGCCGTGCACCTCGGCGAGGCTGGCCGCGAGCCCGGAGACGGCCGCGAGACGCGTCCCGAGCGCCTCGCGATCGGCGGCGGTGAAGGCGTGAGGCGACCCGCTCGGTGTCATCGCGGATGTCAACGGAGAAAGGCAATGAGCGTGCAATGATAGCATGCGCCACCCCGATTGACCCTGACCGGGCGCGCTCTTATAGTGCGCTGACCCCATTGAGAAATCGGAAATCCTGTGGCGAATTTCGATCTGAGCACCTTCGAGCAGGACGTCGACCAACTGATCCAGGTCTGCCGCAAGCTTCGGGATGAGAACAGCTCGCTGCGGGCGCGCCAGGACAGCCTGGTGGCGGAGCGCGCCGAGCTGATCGAGAAGACCGAGCTCGCTCGCAGCCGGGTCGAGTCGATGATCGCCCGCCTCAAGTCGATGGAGGAGGGCCGGTGAGCAAGGAGCCCGTCCCCGTGACCGTGCGGATACTCGACAAGGAGTACCGCGTCGCCTGTCAGCCCGACGAGCGGGTGGAGCTGATCGAGTCGGCGCGGCTGCTCGACCAGCGGATGCGCGAGATCCGCCAGACCGGCCGCGTGGTCGGCGCCGACCGCATCGCCGTCATGGCCGCGCTCAACATCGCCCACGAGCTGCTCCTCCTTCAGAAGGGCCGGATCGAAGGCCAGGACGAGCTGGCCCAGCGCCTGCACGGACTCCAGCAGCGGGTCGGCGAGGCACTCGGATCGCAACCGCAACTGGACGAACCGCAGGAATCGGTATAGCCTTTGACTCAAGACATCCCCTGCGGTGTACGAAACCGGCCTGGGTATTTTCTTGAGCCTACTTTGTACCCGGGGGGCATGACGGTGAAGCCGTTGTGCATGTCCGCCCCGAGCGGAAAGCCTGAAGCGACATCAATTGCCCCCACTTGAACCGAACGGTTCAGGAACAAAGGCCTGCGACGGCACAGGCGGGGGATGTCCCCTCCCCTCGCGTGACCCTCACCCCCCAGCTCCGCCGACGGCTACGCAGCCAGCGCCGGGCCCTGAGCCCCGCCGAGCAGTCGGAGCACGCCGAGCGCCTCGCCCGCCACCTGAGCAGCCTCCCCGCCTATCTGCGTGCGCGCCGCATCGGCGCCTATCTCAGCGCCGATGGCGAGATCGACCCCGCCCCAGCACTGCACCGGGCCTGGCAGGGCCGCAAGCGCGTCTACTTCCCGGTCCTGCGGCCCCACCCCCACCCGCGGCTCTGGTTCGTCGAGCACCGGCCGGGCGAGCCGATGGCCAGAAACGTCTTCGGTATCCCCGAGCCCGCCCGGCGCGGCCGACGCATCCGCCTGCCCCAGGCCCTGGACCTGCTCCTCGTCCCGCTGGTGGGCTTTGACGAGCACTGCAACCGCATCGGCATGGGGGGCGGCTTCTACGACCGCAGCCTGGCGTACCTCAAGGATCGGCGTCACTGGCGGCGGCCGCTGCTGGTCGGGCTCGCCCACGAGTGCCAGCGGGTCGAGCACCTGGAGCCCAGCCCCTGGGACGTCCCGCTCGATTTGGTGGTGACCGAGGCGCGCGTCTACCGGCGCCCCCGCAGTCAGGCCTGAGGTCCCGCGAAGAGCCGGTAGGCCGGGTTGTCGGTCTCCTCCCAGTGGGGGTAGCCGAGGCCGTCGAGCAACCCCCGAAACTCCGGCCGCTGCTCGGGCGCCACCTGCACCCCCATCAGTACCCGCCCGTAGGCCGCGCCGTGGTTGCGGTAGTGGAAGAGACTGATGTTCCAGCGCTTGCCGAGCCCGGAGAGGAAGCTCAGCAGGGCCCCTGGCCGCTCCGGGAACTCGAAGCGGATCAAGAGCTCGTCTGCGACCCCGCGGGCGTGTCCGCCGACCATGAAGCGGATGTGGAGCTTGGCGGTCTCGTTCTCGGTCATGTCGAGCACGCCAAAGCCCTTCTCGCCGAGCCGCATCACCAGCTCCTGGCGCTCCTCGTCGCCGCGCGCCAGCTCCACCCCGACGAAGACCTGGGCGCGCTCCGACTCGGCGTAGCGGTAGTTGAACTCGGTGATCTGCCGCTTGCCGAGCGCGCGGCAAAAGGCCAGAAAGCTGCCCGGCCGCTCGGGGATCTCGACCGCGAGCAGGGCCTCGCGCCGCTCGCCGAGCTCGGCGCGCTCGGCCACGTGGCGCAGCCGGTCGAAGTTGATGTTGGCCCCGCTCTCGATGGCGATCAGATGAGCGCCGGTGAGGCGGTGGGTCTCCACGTAGCGCTTGAGCCCGGCGACCGCCAGCGCCCCCGCGGGCTCGGCGATGCCGCGGGTGTCGTCGAAGATGTCCTTGATCGCGGCGCAGATCTCATCGGTGCTGACCAGCACCACCTCGTCCACCCGCTGACGGGCGACGCGGAAGGTCTCCTCGCCGATCAGGCGCACCGCCACCCCGTCGGCGAACAGCCCCACCTCCGGGAGCTCCACCCGCCGACCGGCCGCCAGCGCGCGCTCCAGGGTCGGGGCCTCCTCCGGCTCGACGCCGATCACCCGCACCTCCGGGCGCACGTATTTGACATAGGCCGCCACCCCGGCGATCAGCCCGCCGCCGCCGACCGGGACGAAGATCGCATGGGGCGGCTCGGGATGCTGGCGCAGGATCTCCATCGCGATGGTCCCCTGGCCGGCGATCACGTCGGGGTCGTCGAAGGGGTGGACGAAGGTCCACCCGCGCTCGGCCGCGAGCCCCATCGCCTGGACGTAGGCCTCATCGTAGGAATCGCCGTGGAGCAGCGCCCGCGCCCCCAGGTTGCGCACCGACTGGACCTTGATCGGCGGGGTGGTACGCGGCATCACGATGGTCGCCTGGGCACCCAGCTTGGCGGCCCCGAGCGCAACGCCCTGGGCGTGGTTGCCGGCCGAGGCCGCAATCACCCCGCGCGCCAGGGCCTCGGGGCTCAGGTGGATCAGCTTGTTGTAGGCCCCGCGGAGCTTGAACGAGAACACCGGCTGGAGGTCCTCGCGCTTCAAGAAGACCTCGTTGCCCAGCCGTCGGGACAGCAGATTGGCCCGCGTCAGCGGCGACTCGATCGCGACGTCATAGACGCGGGCGCGCAGGATGCGCTCGATGTAGGTTTCCGGCATGGGGGGCGCTCGGGCGTGGGGCGATGCGCGCTATCATAGCGGCCTGCTAGCAAAAGGGACCGAGGAGGTCACCATGACCCAAGACGAAATGAAGCGACTCGCCGCCATCGCGGCCCTGGACTATCTCGAAGGCGGCATCGTCGGTGTCGGCACCGGCTCCACCGTCAACCACTTCATCGACCAGCTCGCCACCGTGAAGGACCGCATCGAGGGCGCGGTCTCCAGCTCCGAGGCGTCCACCGCCCGCATGCAGGCGCACGACATCCGGGTGCTCGACCTCAACGACGCCGGCGAGCTGTCGATCTACGTGGACGGCGCCGACGAGTCCAACCACCGCCTGGAGCTCATCAAGGGGGGCGGCGGGGCGCTCACCCGCGAGAAGATCGTCGCCGCCGCGAGCCGCAAGTTCGTCTGCATCGCCGACGGGACCAAGCTGGTCGAGGTCCTCGGGAAGTTCCCGCTCCCGGTCGAGGTCGTCCCCATGGCCCGCGGCTACGTCGCCCGCGAGCTCACCAAGCTCGGCGGCACCCCGGTGTGGCGCGAGGGCTTCGTCACCGACAACGGCAACCTGATCCTCGACGTCCAGGGCCTCGAGATCACCGACCCCCGCGGCCTGGAGCAGGCCATCAACAACCTCGCCGGGGTGGTCACCGTCGGCATCTTCGCGCTCCGCCCGGCGGACGTGCTCATCCTCGGGACTCCGGAGGGGACCAAGACCTTGACGGCCTGACCCGGCACGGCACCCCCGTCGCCCCGGACCATGAAGACCCGGCTGTCAGACCGGGTCTCCCTCACCCCGGCCCGTGAGCGCCGAGCCCCGGCGCGACCGCATGGGAGGGTTTACGGAGCGCACCGCAGGGCCAGGTACCGCCTGCCCTCAGGCTCGCTTCAGGTCTCGCAGCTCGCCGGCGAGCTCGCGGCTAAAGGCGGCGAGCACCTCGCTCAGGCCACGCACCTGGGCCTCGGGGTCGCTGCCGACGAGGGCCTGCCGGTAGCTCGACTCGCGCACCTGCAAGACGCCCCCCGACTCGGGGTCGAGCACCGCCCAGCGCAGCTTGAGCAGGGCCTCGCCGCTGTCGCGCGCCTCGAAGGCGAGCACCTCGGCAACCACCTGCAGGTCGAGCGCGAAGCGCGCCTCACCCGGTAGCAGGACGACCCGGCTGGTGGCAAGGAGCTGGGTCAGGTTCTCGCTCAGGACCCGCAGGAAGTCCTCCGGCAGGGAGCCGCCCCAACGGTGGAGCTCGTCGACGCTCAACCGGTGGGTGCTGGTGCGCGAGACGAGCTGCGGGCGCTCCAGGTAGTCGGGGAAGTCGATCGGACCGATGCCGATCGCGAGCCGCCCTCCCTTGATGGCCTCCCCTGCCTCGGTCGCGGCGGTGAGCGGGCCCAGGGTGTAGAAGGTCGACGGCGGCGTCGAGGCGCAGCCCGCGCCGAGCAGCGCCATCAGCAGCACGGCCGTGTATCGATTGACCTGGCTCATCTTGTACCCCCCTTGCCCTTGAGCAGCGCCTCCGGGTGGCGCTCCAGATACTCGGCCATCGCCCGCAGGGAGCGCGCCGCAGCGGTCAGCTCCCGCAGCAATCGGCGGAGCTCGCCGGTGACCGCCGAGTCCGTCCCCAGAAAGCCCTCGGCCGCCGCCAGGGTCGCCTGCGTCTGGCGCAGCGCGGCCTCGACCTTCGGGGTCAGCCCCTGATAACTCGTCGCGGTCACGCCGACCTCCTCCAGGGTCCGCTCCAGGGCCTCGAGCGAGGCCGCCAGCTCCGGTGACTCGGCCAGCTCCCGCACCGACTTTAGTGTCTCGCGCAGGTCCTCGCCGATCTCCGCGAGCGGGAGCCCCTGCAGGGTGTCGAGGAACTGGTTGGCCTTGGTCGCAATCGCATCGAGGGGTGCGGCCACCGTCGGCACGACGCGGTACTCGCCCTCTCGCACCAGGGTCGCCGGCGGCGCGTCGGGGTGGAAATCGAGATCCACATAGAGCGCCCCGGTGAGCAGGTTGCCAGATTTGAGCTGCGCGCGCAGCCCCTCGGCGACCAGGCGCGCGACCATGTCTTCGACCCCGAGCGGACCCAGGTCGCCGATCAGCCCGACCCGCTCGGGCTCGACCTCCACCAGCACCGGGATGCGGAAGGCGAAGGCTTGGACATCGAGCTTGAGCTCCACGTCCAGCACCTGCCCCACCCGAATCCCCCGCAGCAGCACCGGGGCGCCCACCTCCAGCCCGCGCACCGAGCCGCTGAAGTAGAGCAGATAGCGCTCCTTGTACAGGAAGCTCCGTTCGTGGGCTTGCTCGCGGCTGGCATAGAGCGGGAACTGCGCGCTCTCCTCCGCCGGCGTGCCGGGATCGAGGAGCTCCGGCGTATCGAAGCCGATGCCGCCGATCATCAGGGCGAGCAGCGACTGGGTATCCACTGCGACACCCTCGGCGCTGAGGCGTACCTCCACCCCGCTCGCGTTCCAGAAGCGCGTGGTGGTCAGGACCAGGCGGTCATGGGGCGCCGCGATGAACACATCCACGCTCACCCCCTTGCCGTCCGCGTCGAGCTGGTAGCCGACCACCTGCCCGACCTGGATGTCGCGGTAGTACACCGGCGAGCCGATGTTGAGCGAGCCCAGGGCCGCGGCGCGCAGCACCAGCTTGCGCCCAGGATCGGAGGTGGTGAAGAGCGGCGGCTCCTCCAGCCCGACGAAGTCGCGCGCGGCCCGCCCCTCGGTCGCGGGATCGATGGCGACGTACGCCCCGGACAACAGGGTCTCGAGCCCCGTGACCCGGCTCGCCGTCACCCGCGGGCGCTCCACCCAAAAGCGCGTGCCCTCGCGCAGGTAGGCCTCGGCCCCCGCGACGAGCTGGGCGGTCACCACCACCCCGGCGAGGTCCTCGGCCACCTCGATGGTGGTGACCGTGCCGACATCGACGTCCTTGAACTTCACCTTGGTCTTGCCCGCCTGGAGACCCGCCGCGCTCTTGAAGCTGATGCTGACGGTCGGCCCCTGCTCCGACCAGGTCTTATAGGCCAGCCAGCCGCCGATGACGAGGGCCACCAGCGGGACCAGCCAGACGATCGAGACGCGGCCTTGCCGCGCCACCACCGCCTCGGGCAGATCATCGGGCGGAGGCGCAGCCGCAGTCTCTTGGGTCGACATGGGCCTTTCCCTGTACGCAGGCGTCCCAGATGTGCCTGGGGTCGAAGGTCATCGCCGCGAGCATGGTGAGAACGACGACGGCCGCAAAGAAGACCGCGCCGGGGCCGGCATCGATGCTGGCGAGATGATCGAGCCGCACCAACGCGACCAGGATGGTGACCACGTAGATATCCACCATCGACCAGCGCCCCACCAGCTCGGTGAGGCGGTACAGCCGGGTGCGCTCCCGCGGGCGGCGGCGCGAGCCCGCCTGCACCGAGATCAGCAGATAAGCCAGGATGGCCACCTTGAGCAAGGGCACCAGCACGCTCGCCACGAACACCACCAAGGCCAGCGGCCACATCCCGTGGGTGACCAGGAAGATCACCCCGCTCATGATGGTATCCGACTGCGTCTGCCCCAGCGAGGTGACCGTCATGATCGGCAGCAGGTTGGCCGGCAGATAGCACACCACCGCCCCGATGAGCAGCGCCCAGGTGCGCTGCAGGCTGTCGCGCTTGCGCCGATGCAGCCGGGCACCGCAGCGCGGGCAGCGCGGCTTGCCTGGCCCCCCAGCGACCGCCCCGACCGGCACCGTCAGCTCGCACACGCGACAGGCGATGAGCGGCTCACCCGCGGCCGGCGGGCGCCGCGCCGCTGGGGGGACCGACACCCGCGACCAGACGATGTCGGGGTCCAGGCTGGCCTGCGCCGCCGCCAGCACGAAGATCAGCACCAGAAAGGCGAAGAGCGAGGGCCCCGGAACCAGGGTCGCGAGATCCGCCAGCTTCACCGCCGCGACCAGGATGCCGAGCATGAAGACATCCATCATCGCCCAGGGCGTCAGCGTCTGGACGTAGCGGAACAGCGTCGCGAAGCCCCGCGGCAGGTGTCCGACCGCGAGCGGCAGCAGCACGGCGAGCAGCAGCCCGAGCTGCAAGCCCGGCGCCAGGATGCTGGTGAACAGCACCACGGCGGCGAGCTGCCACATCCCCTGGGCGTGCAAGTGCTGAACCCCCGAGATGAGGGTGGTGTCGGTACCCTGGCCCTGCATCTGGAAGGACAGGAAGGGGAAGCCGTTGGCGACCAGGAAGAGCACCAGCCCCGCGACCGTCAAGGCCAGAGTCCGCTCCAGGCTATCGGGCCGGTTGCGATGCAGCAGCGCCCCGCAGCGCACGCAGCGCGCCGCCGCCCCCACCGGCAGCGGCGGGTTGCGCTGCGGCAGATCGCACTCGAGGCATTGGGTCAGGGCATCTCGCGCCATGGATCGCCCCTGGCCAGAACAGATCGGAGACGGCGGGCGGACGACCCCGCCGGCGGCGCAGTCGCGGGGGCGATCCCCCCGGCGGGATGGGCCAACCAGCGCCCCCTAGAACACCCAGGCGATCAACAGCGTGATCACCGCGAAAAAGGAGAAGAAGGCCCCGAGCATGTACTGGAGCTCACCCAGCAGGCTGTCGCCCGCGACCAGGGCGAAGACGATCATCAGCACCACGGTGACGCCGAAACCCCAGAGCGCCGCGGCCCTGAGCCCGATGCCGGGCTCGAGGGCGGCGCGCACCTCGGCGACGAGCGGTGCGCCGAGTGTCAGGGCGAGCAGGAGGATCACCCCCGCCACCGCCAGGAGGATGAGGAGGATCTTGAGGTCGCTGCGGTCCGGATCGGTCACGGGCTCTTCTCCACGGGTCGTTGGCCCTTGATACGGGCACGGACCTCCTCGGGGCTGGGCAGGCCGCGGATCACCACCTCCGGCTCATCCCCCGCCGTGTAGATGGCGATGTCACCGGCCTTGAGGATGCGCTGCATCAGGGTCTGGGTCACCCGTACGGTGCGCACCGAGGACATGTTGATCTCTGTGTATTGCTTGTTCAGCAGCCCGTGGGTCCAGACGATTTCATCGCCCTTGATCGTCAGGTGATCCGACTTGGTCAGCAAGTACCAGTAAAGCAGCAGCAGGATACCCACCCCGACCGGGATCAGCAGGACCGCGACCACCACGCCAAGCGGATTCATCCGCACCAGTGAGGGGTGGGCCTCGTAGAGGACAGTGGACATCGCGGCTGCTCCCACGCGCGGGCGCGACTAGGCCGGCGTCGGCGCCTTGGCGTCGCCCTTGATGTACTCGCGAATGACCCCCGGATTGGGCAGCCCCCGCACCACCAGCTCCGGGAGGTCACCCGACGTGAAGATGGTCACATCGCCGGCATTCAACATCCGCTGCACGAGGGTCTGACTCACGCGCACCGTCCGCACCGAGCCCATGCCGATCTCGGTGTACTGCTTGTTGAGCAGTCCGTGGGTCCAGACGATCTCGTCTTCTTTGATCTCCAAGTGGTCGATCTTGGTCGCGACCCACCAGATCAGGAGCCGCAGAAAGGCCAGGGCCACGACCAGGATGCCGGCAGCGCCGACCCACTGTTTGCTCTCCGGCGGCAGACCGATGGCGGCGGCGACGGGACCGCCTGCGATCGCGACAATGACCCCTGCGAGCATCAGGACCACCACCAGCAGGGTACCCAGGGGGTTCATACGCACCAGCGACGGGCTGGCTTCATAAAGGACCTTGGCCATGCATCACATCCTCGCGGCTCGGCAACGGAGGGGCACACCCCTGCCCTTCTGAGCCACCGCAGGCCGCAGAAAGGCGGGCGGATGTTAGCAGCATCCCCCGCCGGCAGGAACCGCACAGGTAGCGAAACCGCCCGAGACCGGTGCCGCCCGGTGGCGCGCGACTTGCGTCGTAACAAGGCGAGTGAGATGGTGCCCGACCTCACAGCATTCGCCTCAATCCAGCCGCGACCGCCGGTGACGGGCTTAAGCCCATCCTACAACCCAAAGGGCGGTGAGACTAAAATCGCGCGGCGTCGAGCAGCAACCGCTCCCATCGCGCCAGTGCGGCGCGGCGCGAGTAGCGCTCTTCGCAGAGGCGGCGGGCGTTGCGCCCCATGCGCTCGCGCAGCTCCGGGGCCTCATACAGCCGGCGAACCGCCTCGGCCAGACCCGCGCCGTCGCCCTGAGCGACAGCGACACCCGCATCGGCCTCCGCGAGTAGGGCACCGATCTCACCTCGGGGATCACCGACGAAGATCATCGGCCGCCCAGCAGCCGCGATACCGTAGAACTTGCTCGGCACGATCAACCCCTCCATCTCCGGCCGCAACACCACCAGAAGGACGTCCGCCACCGCCAGGCTTTCGCTCAGTCGCTCGGCCGGTTGGTAGGGCTGGAAGACGATGTTCGTGAGCCCTCGCCTGACGGCCTCGGCGCGCAGCCGCTCCAGCGAGGCACCGCCGCCGATGAACAGAAAGACGACATCCGCCTGCGACCACAGCAGCTCCGCCGCTGCCAGCACGGTGGCGTCGTCGTGCGCACGCCCGAGGTTGCCCGAATAGCCCAGAACAAACCTCCCCCGAAGCCCCCACTCCGCACGCAGCGGGCTCGCTTGGGGCGCCATCGGCCGGATCTGCTCGTCGTCCGACCAGTTCGCCGCCACCGCCACGCGCGCCGGGTCCACCCCCAACTCGAGCAAGCGCCCGCGCATCCCCTCCCCGATCGCGACATTCATCGCCGCCCGCATCAGGGAACGATCACGCAGCCGCGCGAGCGCGCGGCCAAGCTGGCCGCGCGCGACGCCGATACCGAGCGCCGCGGACACCTCCGGGAACGGGTCCTGTACCCAATTGACCGGCCGCGCCCGGCGCCGGTGCACCACCCAGCCCGCCGGCACCGAGATCAGCGGCGGGTCCGTCTTCGCCACCAGGACGTCCCCCGGACCAACCAGCCTCAGCAGGCGAACCGTAGCGGCCAGGTAGAACGAGGCGTAGTCGAGCGCCCGGCCCACCAGCCCCGCTCGCCCGAACCGCGTAGTCCACACCCGGTGCACCTCAACCCCGCCGACCGACTCCCTCGCCGGAAGCCTCGCGGCGGGGTCGTCGTAGCGCAACCGGCTCGTGACCACGTGCACGGAGTGCCCCTGCGCCGCCAAGAAAAAGGCCAGATCCGAGACCATCTGACTGGTGGCAGAATGGTCCGGGTGGAAGAAGCGGTTAACGAAGATCAAGCGCCGGGTCATCGCAGCTCAGCCAGCCAGGAGGAGATTTCGCTCGGGCACCATGAAACCACAGTCGGACTCTCCTTCGAACGCCAGACTGGGCGAGGCGCACCCGCTCGGCCGATGGGCCGCCGACCTGCTCATGGGA
>Ga0114946_10001351_pt1 | contig 16891 bp, 12 predicted proteins | sample WalLakDeSediment_FD_88676 | JGI IMG/M metagenome (GOLD analysis project Ga0114946, IMG submission 88676) | Lake sediment microbial communities from Walker lake, Nevada to study Microbial Dark Matter (Phase II) - Walker Lake 11/02/13 Deep Sediment | ecosystem: Environmental > Aquatic >... | reverse complement strand
GGAGGAGGGAAAGGGCATCGTCACGCGTGGGAGGCGTCATGGCAGGTCAGGTCCGGATCGGGCGAAGAGGGGCGGGGGCAACTAAGGAGGCCCGCGAAGGCCCACGAGGAAGCTCCCGGCTCGGCCCTTGGGCGTCAAGCTGGCGTCAAGCTGGCGCCCGGGGGCGCCAGGCTGCGGTCACACCCCGGACGAGGGACAGAGGTGGGCCACCGGGCAGACTTCGCAGCGGGGCTTTCGGGCCACGCAGCACTGCCGGCCATGGAAGATCAGGAGGTGGGAGAGGAGGGTCCATCGTTCCCGCACAAAGAGCTTCACCAGGTCCTGCTCCACCCTGACCGGGTCGGTCTGGCGTGTGAAGCCCAGCCGGTTGGCCAGGCGCTTCACATGGGTGTCCACCACCACGCCCTCGTCGAGCCCGAAGGCATTTCCCAGCACGACGTTCGCGGTCTTTCTCCCCACCCCGGGGAGCTTCACCAGTTCGGCCAGGGTCCGGGGAATCGCGCCCCCGTGGCGCTCCACCACGGCCTCCGCCATCCCCACCAGGTTCCTGGCCTTGTTCCGAAAGAACCCGGTGGAATGAACGAGATGCTCCACCTCCTCCAGGCGCGCCCCCGAGAGCGATTCGGCGTCGGGGAAGGCGTCAAAGAGGGCCGGGGTCACCTGGTTGACCCGTTCGTCGGTGCACTGGGCCGAGAGGATCGTGGCCACGGTGAGCTCGAACGGGTTTCGATGGTCCAGGGCGCAGTGCGCGTCCGGGTAGGTGTCCAGGAGAATGCGGTAGACCTGGTCGGCTCGCTGGAGGCGATCGGCGTTCCGTTCGCGAGGCATGGGAGGGGACGTGGAGTTCGGGGAATGGAATTCGGGGAATGGAAATCGGAGGCAGGGGCTCAGGGACGGATGCTCGGAATCGCGTGCTCAGGCATGCGGCCAGATCGGGGACCTCAGGGACTGGACTGGAGCGAAAGGACACCATGCTCGAGGCGGGCATCCAGATCGCCCTCGTCGCCGTCGTCGCCCTCATCGCTCTCATCGCCGTCGTCAGCCCGGCTGGCCCGGTCGCCTTCGGCGGCGGAAGCGCCGCCCGGCGCCTCGGCGGCCTCCCGGCGGAGCGATTCAGGCGCCGTCACCGCAAGGGCCAGGGCCCGGGCCACGAGCTTGAGGAGTTCTCCCGCCGTTTCCACCGAGTAGAGGCGCCCGAGTTCGCCTCCGGGAAGAGTGGTTTCGAAGTCCGGGCCCTGCCCTGGGTCCCGGCCCCGCTCGGTGAGCCAGCGGTGGGCATCGGCCAGGGGTACGGGAGGCACCGGAAGAACCGAGAACCCCGAGCGCTCTCCCACCATGCCCGTGACGGCGAGAACCGCCAGGTGGGGGATGCCCGCCGAGCCCCGACTCTGTACCCAGGCAATCCCGTCCAGCGCCTCCGCCGGCTCCGCCTCCCCTCCCGGCCGCGTCCAGAACAGGTTGCGCGGGAGCCGGAGGTACCCGGCCGGCGCGGGGAGGTCGCCCTCCCATCCGGCCGGAGCGGGGTCGGCCTCCACCAGGTAGCGAGCCATGGCCGGCTCCACGTCGAGGAGAAGTCCGGGGACCGCGTCCCCCCGGAGAAGGTGGAAGGCATGAAAGAGGAAGAGGCCAAAGGAATGGAAGAGTTCCGGCGAGGACGCCTCGTCCTCGGGCCGAAGATCCTCCAGCGACGCCCCCACCTGGGCCAGGAGAAGGAAGATGCCGGGGTCGGCGGGATCGCGCCCCCGAGCCCGGGCCTCCTCGGCGATGGCGCCAAGTCGTTCCTCGGCCCATTTCGCGCCGGGAAGTCCCAGGGCGAAGGGGGTGGGCCGTGTCGATCCGCTCATCGGTCCTCTCCGGTTCCAGGTGCAGGGGGCGGCCCGCCGGCGGCCCGCCCCGGGCGTCCGTCCATGGGTCCCGGAGACCCGGGCGCCTCCCCGATGTGCTGGGCGTCGGCCTCCGATTCCACCAGGTCGAGCTCCTTCGCATCCCCGGGGGTGAAGGCCCGCCGCAGGCGCGCCAGGAAGGACCGTTCGCGCACGAGGACCAGCTGGAGCCACCCCCCCGCCATCTCGACCCCGTGGATCCAGATCCAGTGGATGTCCCCCAGCTCCTCGGGGCGGGGGATGGACCACCGTGCACCGTCCCAGTCAAACTCCACCGTCTCGGCCGCGGCAAAGGCCTTGTCGGTCCATCGCTGTTCCAGGTAGACGTCGTATTCCACCCGGTAGACCCCCTCGGCCAGGGGGAGTCCGTACTGCCAGTACCAGGGGTCGAAGACCTCGCCCTCGCTCCGCTTCCAGGTCTCCTCCATGGCGTAGTCGAGCCCCTCCAGGGCATCGTCCTCGGCCAGGAACTCCAGGTGGTGTCGCAGCTCGTGGGTGATGGTCTCCCAGAGCTCCTCCTCCCAGTCGAAATCGTCTCCCCGCTCCGCCACCTCCCGGAAGGACCCCCAGTAGAGGGCGAGGATGGACCGGGTCGTGTCCGGCCCCATGTAGCCCGAGGGATAGGGCTCGGTGAAGCACATCCCCAGCGTGTAGTAATCCGGATGCTCGGGATGCGCCTCCGGATCTTCCTTCACCACGACCCCATCGATCCCCTCCTTGTAGGCGTCGGGGATCTCGGCCCACATCTCGTGGGCCCGGGACTCGAAGGTGGCGAAGTCCATCAGGGGGTCAGGTCTCCTCCGCCCGGTTCAGGGTTCGGGTCACGAGGAAGCGGTTGATGCCGATGAGGACCCCAAGGACCACGGCCCACTGGACCACGACGGTGCCGATGTTGTAGGTGGCGAAGGGGGTCCAGTTCTCGGCCAGGCCCGTCCCCCGGACCTGCCAGAGCCACCATGCGATGAGCACCACGGCCTGCACCACCACGAGGCGGATGGCCCAGTCCCACCAGGCCCCGATGTGGATGTCCGAGTGGCCGGTGTTGATGAACTCGGCCCGCCACTTCGAGACCCCGTACTTGAGCACGGCCAGGGCAAAGAAGAAGCCCGAGAGCATGAGCCCCACGCCCCACACGAAGTCCTGGTTCCCGAAGACGTCCATGGAAAGGGCGCTGGGGATCCCCATCAGGAGGCCGCCCGCACCCACGATGGCGATGGCGCGCTGGCGCTCGATGCCCAGGTCGATGAGGACCCTGCTCGCCAGTTCGATCATGGCGATGAGCGAGCTCCAGGCCGCGAAGACCAGGGCCAGGAAGAAGATGACGAGGAAGAACTGGCCGAAGGGGAGCGTCGCGAAGAGCTGGGGAACCCAGATGAAGGTGAGCCCCTCGTTCCCGGCGCCGGTGATCTCCGCCGCCGCCCCGGGCATCACCGAGAACACGGTGCACAGCACCATGATCCCGGCCAGGAGCGACATGGCGTTGTTCCCGAAGCCAATGACGAAGGCGTTCAGCGCCGTGTCGGAGCGCTGCCGCATGTAGATGGCGTAGCAGAGGACGAGTCCCCAGCCGGCTCCCGTGTCCCACGCGTTCTGGGTCAGCGCCTGAAGCCAGATCTCGTAGGAAGCCAGGTCCGACCAGTTCGGGGTGAAGAGGAAGGCGAGCCCCTCCATCGCCCCGGGAAGGGTCACGGCGCGCACGGCCAGAACCACCACCAGGATGACCAGGGACGGGATGAGGAACCGGGCGGCGGTCTCGATCCCCCTGACCCCTCGGGAAACCACGAATACGCCCAGGGCCATGGCGATGGCGTGGGTGAGCACCGCCTGCCCGGACGAGGCGTATCCCTCCCAGAACGACCCCGCCGGCGTATCGGGGACGTCCCCCACGATGGCGGCCCAGAAGAAGCGGATGGTCCACCCCATGACCACCGAGTAGTAGAACATGATGGCGGTGGCGGTCCACGCGACCCACGCCCCCATCCACCCGAACTTCGGACCCATGGTCTTGGCGAAGGCCCCCACGGGACCGGAGCGGGTCCCCTTCCCCATCCCGAACTCGAGGATCAGGAGCGGGATGGACCAGAGAAGGAGAAAGACCACCCAGGCCACGAGGAAGGACCCTCCCCCCTGCGTGGCGGCAATCCGGGGAAACCGCCAGATGTTCCCCGTTCCCACGGCCATTCCCACCATGGCGAGGAGCATCCCCCACCGGGAGGAGAAGACCACGGAGCGGGAGGCCCCATCCGCCCCGCCGGCACCCCCGCTCCCCGCACTCACCCGTGGATCCTGTTCAGGAGCCAGCTGCGAACCTTCCCGGCGTCTACCCGGACCTGCTCCAGCGTGTCGCGGTCCCGGATCGTGACCGAGCTGTCCTCGGCCGTCTGCCCGTCCACGGTGATCCCGAAGGGCGTTCCGGCCTCATCCTGCCGGCGGTAGCGGCGCCCGATGGACCCCGCCTCGTCGTAGAAGGAGGGGATGGATGCGGCCCTGAGTTCGTCGGCGAGCTTCCGGGCGAACTCCGGCTGTCCGTCCTTCTTCGTGAGCGGGAAGACCGCAGCCTTGATGGGCGCCACGGCGGGATGCAGGCGGAGCACCACCCGGGTGTCCCCCTCCACCTCCTCTTCGTGGTACGCGTCCGCCAGCAGCACGAGGACCGTCCGGTCCACCCCCACCGCCGTCTCGATGACGAAGGGGCGGAAACGCTTGCCCACCCCGGTGTCGATGTACTCGAGGCGCTTCCCCGAGTACTCCTCGTGGCGAGCCAGGTCGAAATCGGTGCGGTTGTGGATCCCCTCCAGCTCCTTCCAGCCGAAGGAGAACTCGTACTCGATGTCCACGGCCTTCTTGGCGTAGTGGGCCAGCTCGCCGGGGCCGTGTTCGTGGAACCGGAGGCGTTCGGACCGGATCCCCAGGGACTGGTGCCAGGCCATCCGCTCCTCGCGCCAGTACTCGAACCATTCATCGTCGGAGCCGGGCTCCACGAAGAACTGCATCTCGGCCTGCTCGAATTCCCGGGTCCGGAAAATGAAGTTCCCGGGCGTGATCTCGTTGCGGAAGGCCTTGCCGATCTGCGCGATGCCGAACGGCACCTTCTGGCGGGCGGCCGTCTGCACGTTCAGGAAGTTCACGTAGGATCCCTGCGCCGTCTCGGGGCGCAGGAAGATGGTGGCCGCATCCCCTTCCACCGGTCCCATGAACGTCTTGAACATGAGGTTGAAGAGACGGGGCTCACCCAGCTCGCACTCCTCGGTCTCGCCCGGGTGCTTCGAGGGCTTCCGCCCGCAGGCCTGCATGGGAAGCTGGTCCTCCCGAAAGCGCTTCTTGCACGTCTTGCACTCCACCAGGGGATCGGTGAAGCCCTCCACGTGGCCCGACGCCTCCCAGACCCGCGGATGCATGAGGATGGCCGCGTCCATTCCTTCCACGTCATCGCGCTGGTGTACCATGCGGGACCACCAGCGCTCCTTCACGTTCCGCTTGAGCTCGACGCCGAGCGGGCCGTAGTCCCACACCGAGCCGGTGCCTCCGTAGATCTCGGAGGACTGGAAGACGAATCCGCGTCGCTTGGACAGCGACACGAGCTTCTCCATCAGGTCATGCTCGGCCATGGGCGCGCCAGGTCGTGAAAGGGGAAAGGAGCGGGGGAAACGGCCCGAAAGCTAGACCGGCGGGGGAGCAGGAGCAACCGAGCCGAAGGCCCATGGCCACCCGGGGTGAATCGGCCTCTCACCGGCCGGGTGCGGGATTGCCCCGCCGCGAACCCATGACGTACGTTGCGGAGTATGTAGGGGGACAACCTGTTTGTCTCTTCCCCGCCTCCGCCCACCTCGGCCCAGTACCACGGGCCGACGCCAGGAGAACGACCGAATGCTGAGCTTCACCCCGCGGGCCCGCGACATGGTTCGCTCTTTCATGGACCAGAGCGAGGGCGAACTCGAAGCCCTTCGCATTCACGTCACCGGCGGCAGCCCGGTGGCTCCCTCCTTCGAGCTGACCCTCGTGGGCCCCGACGAGATGGCGGAGGACGACGTGCGCGTCGAGGCCGACGGGGTGGTGGTCCTCGTGGATCCGACCAGCGCCCTGCGACTCGAGGGCGCGAAGGTGGACTTCGTCCAGCGCGTGAACGAGACCGGCTTCGAGATCACTCCGGCTGCTCCCCAGCCCACCGTCAAGGCGCCCCTTGGCGCCATTGCCGAGAAGGTTCAGGAGCTCCTCGACCAGCAGGTGAACCCCTCCATCGCTTCCCACGGGGGCAAGATCCTGCTGGCGGATGTGAAGGGGACCGAGATCTTCATGGAGATGACCGGTGGGTGCCAGGGGTGCGCCATGTCCCGCATGACCCTCCGCCAGGGCGTGGAGAAGATGATCCGCCAGGCCATTCCCGAGATCACCGCCATCCACGACATCACGGACCACGCCTCCGGTGAGAACCCGTACTTCACCGACTGAACCGGGGGACCCTCTCTCCGACCGGGTCCGCCGTCGGATCCAGGCTCCCCATCAGAGCCAGGCTCCCCGTTGGGTCCAGGCTCCCCATTGGGTCCGGGCTCCCCGTTGGGTCCGGGCTCCCCGTTGGGTCCGGGCTCCCCGTTGGGTCCGGGCCTCGCTCGTCCTTCTGGCCGTCGGCGGGATGACCGCCTGTGCCCCGTGGGGAGGGAGCGGCGGGGCCGCGCTGGAGACGCCGCCTCGCATTGGACCCGCGAACGGCGCGGTCATGGTGGCAGGGGGAGGACGACTGGGCCCCGAGATCTGGGAGCGATTCGTCGAGCTCGCGGGAGGGTCCAACGCCCGCATCGTCATCATTCCCACGGCTGGCACCGAGGAGGAGTTTCCCGAGGGCTGGCCCGGGTTTCTCCCCTTCCAGGAGGCGGGCGCGCACAACCTGCGGGTGCTCCACACCCGGAACCGGGACGAGGCAGATTCGGAGAGCTTTGCCCAGGTGCTCCGCCAGGCCACCGGTGTCTGGATTCCCGGAGGGCGCCAGTGGCGACTGGTGGACTCGTACCTGAACACCCGGGTGCACGACGAGCTTCGGGCCCTGCTGGAGCGGGGTGGCGTGGTGGGGGGAACCTCTGCGGGGGCCTCCATCCAGGCCGAGTTCCTGGTTCGGGGTGACCCGGCCACCAACCAGATCATGGTCTCTCCCGACTACGAGGAGGGATTCGGCTTCCTCACCGGAACGGCGGTGGATCAGCATCTCCTCACCCGGGCTCGGGAGAACGACCTCTGGGAGGTTCTCCAGCTCCGTCCGCACCTGCTGGGCATCGGGCTGGACGAGGGGACGGCCCTGGTGGTTCGGGGCGACCGGGCGGAGGTCATCGGGACCAGCGACGTCCTCTTCTACCTCCCCTCCGACCTCACCCGCACTCCCCGGATCGTGAAGGCCGGCACCGTGGTCGACCTGGCGGACTGGAGCACCCACGGGAGCGTGGCTCCTGTCGAGTCCACGGTTGGCCCCGACGACTACCGGAGCCTTCGCTGAATTCGCCGGGCCGGGTCCCCCGCCTGCACCTCGCCGACCTGCCCCGCCCCGGGACCCGGGCCCTGGCCGTCCGCATCGTGCCCGCTGCCGAGCGGGCGGTGCGTTCCGGTCACCCCTGGCTCTTTGCCTCCTCGATCCGCGAGATCAACCGCCGGAGCGTGCAGGGGGACCTCACCCAGGGGGACCTGACCGGCTCCGAGGGTCGAGCCGGGGATGCCGCGGTGATCTTCGATCGGAAGAACCGGTTCCTGGCCGCCGGGCTCTGGGATCCCGACGGCCCCATCCGGATCCGCATCCTGACGGTGGGCACACCCGCACCCATCGGGGTGGACCTCTTTCGGGAGCGCATCGCCCGGGCTCTCGAACTGCGGGCCCCTCTCCTGGGCGATCCGGACACCACGGGGGTCCGCATCCTCTACGGCGAGGGGGACGGCCTTCCGGGCGTCGTCGCCGATCTCTACGGAGACCACCTGGTCCTCAAGATCTACTCCTCCGCCTGGGTCCCCCGCCTGGCTGAACTGACCGAAGCGCTGGAGTCCGAACTCGCACCGCGAAGCGTTCTTCTCCTGACGGCCCGGAAGGTGGACCAGGCCCCCGGGATTCTTGCGGGCGACTTCCCGGCGGACCGGACCCTCCCCTTCGTGGAGTCGGGCCTCCGCTACGAGGCCCACCCCCTCGAGGGACACAAGACAGGGTTCTACCTGGACCAGCGCGACAACCGAGCCCGGCTTGCCGCGCTGACGGGTGCCCGCGTGCTCAACGTGTTCAGCTACACCGGGGGATTCTCGCTTGCGGCAGCCCGGGGTGGGGCGCGGGAGGTCACGAGCCTCGACGTGAGCGAGGCCGCCCTGGCCCAGGCGCGTCGGCATTTCGACCTCAATTCCCACCTCCCCCCAGTGGCTGCCGCTCGGCATCGCACCCTTCAGGGCGATGCCTTCGAGGCCATGGAGGGCCTGGCTCGGGAGGGGCAACGCTTCGACACGGTGGTGGTGGATCCGCCCTCCTTTGCGAAGGAGGCTCGCCAGGCGGCCGGCGCCCTGGACCAGTACGGACGCCTGACGCGGCTCGCCCTTCGTCTCCTGGCGCCCGGGGGGCTCCTCCTCCAGGCCTCGTGCTCGAGCCGCGTGGCCGCCGAGGACCTGTTCCTGCGCATCCACAGGGAAGCCCGCGCGCTGGGGCGTCCGCTGGAGGAGGTGGAGCGCACCGGGCATCCCCTGGATCACCCGGTCCGCATCCCCGAGAACGCCTACCTCAAGGCCCTCCTGGCCCGGGCTCCGTAGGCGTCACGGCGGCCGCGTCCTTGGCGAGAAGGGCCTCGATGGCGGGGGACAGCTCCCGGAGGATCTGGGTGGGAAGGGCCGAGGTGAAGTGATAGGCATCGGCCTGGTCCCCGGGGACGTAGGCGCTGATCACCCCGTAGTACCGGTCCCCGATGAAGAACACGAAGGTGGACGTCCGATTCACGCTTCGGGATTCCACGAGGCGGCCTCCGGGGGCATACACCCGGAAGCGGTTGTCCCCGGTCCCCGTCTTCCCTCCCACCGTGAGCGGAGCTCCCTCCGGATCGCGGAGGACGCCGCGCATCCGGCGGGCCGTCCCCTCCTCCACCACGTCCACCATGGCCTCGCGGAGGATGGTGGCCACGGCAGGGTGCATGACCCGGACGCCCTGAACGCCTTCGCGAAGGAGGCGCGTCTCCCAGGGCGTGCCCTCGGCAAAGTGAAGCTCCTCCACGCGGAAGGTGGGAAGCCGGATCCCGTCGTTCAGGATGATCCCCACCATCTCGTTGAGGGCCGCCGGCCGATCCCCGGAACTCCCGATGGACGTCCCCAGCGAGGGAACGATGTTCTGGAACGGGTACCCGAGGCGCTGCCATCCGCGAAGGATCGCGGTGAAGGCCTCCACCTCCAGCAGGGATCGGATGCGCTGGTCCTGGGCCCCCACCCGGCTGGTGCGGAAGAGCCACCGGTAGACCTCCTGCCGGGCACCTTCAGAGGCCCGGATGGCGTCTGCCCCCCCGGCCTCCGGGTTCTCCAGGAAGAAGCGGGCCGCCCAGAGCTCCAGGGGGTGGACGTTGGCCAGGTACCCCAGGTCCGCCAGATCATGGGGAGTGGGATCCGCCCGGCGATAAAGGTCGGCGATGGCCGCTTCGTTGAAGCGATCATCGGGAAGATTCCCCCGGAGCACCCGCTCGAATTCCTCCACGGAGGGGTCGGGAACCGCGGTGATGTAGGCCCAGGCCATGCGCTGGGGAGCAAGGCGCCGATCTCCGAACAGGGCCGTCAGGATCTCGGCCCGGGTCCGCCCCCGGTACTTGGGGATGAACTGGTTCAGGAACTGGATGCCTTCCCGGTCGGCGAACCGCTCCAGGTACTCCTGACGAAGCGGCGTATCCCGCTCCTCGAGAACGAAGGCGGTGGATCCGGGGACCCGGTACATGTAGTGGTTCACCACGTCCCGCATCATGCGCACGAAGACCAGGTTCACCGACTGGCGAAAGGCCACGGTCACCGTGATGGCCTGCTGGTCGTAGGTGAAGTCGAAGTTGGAGAAGGTCTGGACCCCGCCTCCCGTCACGAAGCGTTCCGCGGGGTTCGCCGAGTAGATCCGGTTCATGGCAGCCCGGAGGGCATCCTCCGTGGACTCGCCGGGAAAGGTCAGGACCCGGTCCCGAGCCCACGCCGAGAGGCGGTCCTGGGAAGCAACGGGAAAGCGGCGGACCGAATCGGCAGGCATGGCCTCGAACTGGCCGTGGAGTTCGGCCAGGATCTCCAGGTAGCTGGCCAGGGTCCGCAGCTTCGCCGTGGAACCCAGCTCCAGGCGGGCCGACTCGTTCAGATTGAAGGGGGCATCCAGGTTGTCGGCCTGGATCCGGACCACGTTCCCGAGAGGCGTGCGCTCGTGAAGCGACACCGAGTAGACCACTTCGCCCGGGTCCCCGCGGTCCAGGAGGCGAAACTGGTCGAAGCCCCTGGCCGCGATGAACGTCGGGTCACGGAGGTCCCGGAAGAGCTGGGTAGCCCGTGCCTGGGCCTCCGCATCGATGGTGGTCCGGGCCAGCAGGTCGATCCGGTCCAGGTCGTAGAGTCGCGGCACCTCCAGGAGACCCAGGAGGCCGGTTCGGACCGTGTTCACGGCTTTCCGCTCGACGAAGTCCACGGGTGGGCGATCGGGAGGGAGAATCCGGGGGTCGGTCCGCTGAGCCAGGGCGGCGCGTGCCAGGGTCGGCTCGATGAGGCCATCGGCCTCGAGCAGGCCCAGGTACCGGTCCGTGAGCCGAGCCAGCGCCTCGTGTCCCTCGGATGTGGTCAGGAACCAGGAGGGACGGCGCTGGGCCAGGAAGAGACTCAGCACCTGTCGGTAGATCCGGGCCACGTACTCCACGTCGTCGCCCGGGTCATCGCCGAGCAGGTCGTCGGGGGCGTTGCCGCGCTGGGCAGGGTCGCCCTCGGGGTCGCCCCGCGGGTCGCCCGATTCCTCGCCCGATTCCTCGCCCGGGCGATCGGCCACCTCGCCCACCGGAATCAGCGAGGGAACCGGCCGCCAGCGGTTCGGCGTCACCTCTTCGGGTGCCGGGATCGGTCCCACCCTCCGGGCCGGAAGCCGGAAGAGGGCCGCCGAGGCGACAGCGGGATCGGTGCCGTACCACGCCCAGAGGCCATCCGGAAGGCCGGCGATCTCGCCCTCCCCGCGAATGGCGGCCAGGGGAACCGAGTTCACGTAGCGGAGGACGACCCGACGCCTCGCTTCCAGTGTCTCCTCCCCATCCATGTAGGCCCGAAACGACGCGGAGGCCATCTGGAGAAGCTTGTCGCGGGGGGAGGAGGTGAGTCCCTCCGGCGCGTGACGGTACTTCTCGATCTGGGTGGCGAGGGTGCTCGCCCCGGCCACGCTCCCGTCCCGACCCAGGGAGCGAAGCCCGAGCTCGGTGGTGCTTCGAACCAGGCGCCCCCACTCCACCGCCGGGTTCCGGAGGGGAGCGTCGGGGTCGAGCGCCGTCCGGTTCTCGATGTGGAGAAGGGTCTGCCACACCACCGGGGGGATCTCCTCGAACGTCTCCCACACCCGGTCCGGCGTTCGATGCCGGAAGAGGAGCACACCGTCCCGGTCCACGATGGTCAGCCCCCCCTGGTCCTTTTCCCGGTAGATCGGGAAGAGGCCGTGGTCGGCGACGAGGGTCCGAAGTCGCTCCGAGCTGCGGGCCTGCTCCACCACCCGGAAGCCCCGGCTCCGAGCCAGGGCCACCCGGGCCGCAAGCTCGGTGTACCCCAGACGGAGATCGTACGGACCCTGCGCCGGCGGCAGCAGGGAATCGGCCTCCCCGTCCTCGAGCCAGACGGCGATCTCGGCGGCGCGGGGGGCCAGGAAGCGGGCCTGCAGGGTGGAGGTCCGCATCTCCTGCAGAGCGAGCCATCCCCCCACGATCACCAGTCCACACACGGCCGCGATCAGGCCGGTCAGGATCCGGCGGCGCCGCCGAGGGGAGGGAGGGGTCACGGTCGTTCGGCGGAAGAAGGTGGGGGGAGGGATGGAGGGTGAGCCGGCATCCCGGAAATCTCGTCGGCCACCATCATGGGAATCGGAGCATCCAGGATGCGGCGTACCATCCTGGCCAGATCATCGGCACGAACGGGTTTTTCCAGGTACTGTTCCACGGCCCCAGGGGCCGCGGCCCACTCGACTGCCTTGCGGAGGGTGCCCGAGAGGTAGAGGGTCCTGGAGGGACCCCGTTCTTCCTGCAGTCGCTGGCTCAGGGAATACCCGCTCAGACCCGGCATCACGAGGTCGGTGATCATCAGGTCCAGGCGATCCAGCGATCGAGCGGAGGCCAGGGCGCTTTCGCCGTCCGGGGCTTCCACCACCCGGTAGCCCAGGCGGCGAAGCAGCTTGCCCAGCGCCCGTCGGCTCTCCCGGTCATCGTCCACCACGAGAATCTGCTCGTTCCCCTGCGGGAGGGGAACCCCGGAGCTCACAAGAAGGATCTCCGAGGGCTCCTCGCCGGAAAAGAGCGTCCCGGAAACGCGCTCCGCCTCCCCCTCCAGCACCACGGTGGAGGTGGGAGTGGCGTTTCCCCTGCCTCGCCGCGCGGCCGTGAACTCGCTGACGACCGGGGGCGGGGCGGCGATCCGGTGAGCGTCCCCCCCGGCGTCGAGGGATGCCTGGAGGGCCTGCTCGGCCGCCTCAAGCATGGCCTCGGGCGATGCCATCCCCGGGGCATACTGGGCAATCCCGGCCGAAAAGGTCAGGGTGCCCCCCGGGAAATCTGCCGCCTCGAGCTGACCCCTCAATCTTCCGAGGAAGATCTCCGCCCCGGAACTGGAGCAATGATAGAGTACGCTGATGAACTCGTCGTCGCTCCAGCGCGCCGACAGATCCATCCGACGCGTCACGGTCCTCAGGGCCTTTCCGAAGGCCTGGAGGACCTCGTCGGAGGCCCGCTCCCCCGGTTGGCGGTTCAGGCCCTCCACCGGATCCGGATCCATCATCACGAGGGTGACCGGGTCACCTCGCACGGCCGAGGCGAAGGCCGCTTCGAGAAAGACAAGGGCGTGCCTCCGGTTGGGCATCCCGGTCACGGGGTCCGTCAGGGCCATGGCCCCCTCGACGGCAGAGCCTCTCTGAAGGAACTCCGAGACCAGTCCCGCGCCCAGGCAGATCGCCGCATAGGTCGCGACCATCCAGAGCACCCCCGGGGACCCGGCAGCTCCATCCATCCCTCCCGACGCAGCCAGGCTCGCCAGCACGAGGGCAGCCACCCCGATCAGCAGAGCCAGCGCGGCCCCTTTCCACCCTCGGTAGTAGCCGAGGAGAAAGGGGGGGATGAGGACGGGAAGCCAGACGAACACCCCGGCATCCCGGGACGCCCAGTCCGGGGCCAGGACCGAAACCAGGACGGGGATGGCAAGGGCCAGCAGGGAGAGTCCCCACCCCGGCAGGGGCACGGACGCGTCCGTGCGGCTTCCGCTCGGGTTCACCTCAACGCCTGGCATCACCACGAAAGAGGCCCTCCCGGTCTTGTATCAGGAAATGGTGCGCCGACCGCTCCCCGGCCGCCATGGCGACGACCGGGGATCCGGACGGCATGGTGGGGCCTCAGTTGCTGGCCACCACAGGTTCGTCGTTCACCAGGTACCCCGAGAACCAGTCCACGTATTCGTGCAACCGGCGGACAAGGAGCCAGGGCTCGCCGGTTCGCGAGAGTCCATGGGCCGAATCCGGGAAGAGTACCATGCGAACCGGGACGTCGTGCTTCTGAAGGGCACGGAACCACTGTTCCCCTCCCTCCAGCGGTGTCCGGTAGTCGTTGATGGAGTGAATGATCATGGTGGGCGTCTTTACCCGGTCCGCCCATACGATGGGGGACAGGGCCATGGCCAGGTTGTAACTCCCTTCTTCCGTGCTCAGGAAGGGCCAGGGCATCCCGCCGAACTCGGACTCCACCAGGCCGGAGGCGTCGGAAACGCCGTAGAACGAAATCCAGTTCGTGATGGATCGATCCGTCACCGCCGAGGCAAACCGCTCGGGGAAGTGCGCCGTGATCCAGTTCGTCATGAAGCCGCCGTACGAACCGCCGGTAATGCCAAGGCGGTCCGGGTCGGCCAGCCCCCGTTCCACAACGAGATCCACGGCTCGGAGCACGTCCTTGGTGTCGTCGATTCCCCACGCCCGAAGGGTGGAAAACTGGAAGTGCATCCCGTACCCCGAGGAGCCCCGGGGGTTGGTGTACATGACGAACATGCCCCGGGCGGCGAGCATCTGGAACTCGGGGAACCAGGTGTCCGCGTACCGGGAATGGGGCCCGCCGTGGATGTAGACCACCAGCGGGTAGCTCCGCCCCGGCTCGTAGTCCGCCGGGTAGACCAGCCAGGCGTCCAGGTCAAAGGCATCACCTTCGGGGGCGTCGTTGGCCAGCATCCACTCCACCCCGCGGTCCGGGAGCTGATCAAGCCAATCCCGGTTGTGCGGCACCCCCGGGTAGGTGAAGTGCTCCACGGTGGAGAGCCGGACCTGGGCCATCCAGTTGCGGTTCACCTCCGTCACCTGGCGGGCGTTCCGCCCGTCCAGGTCGGCGACGAAGGCCTCCCACGGTTCCTCGGGCGTGGTGCGCACGTAGGCCATCTTGCCGCGGGCCACGTTCAGGTCAGCCCCCGAGAAGGTGTGCCGCCCCTCGGTAACCTGCTGGACCGGTCCACCGGCCGCCGCCACGCGAACCACCTGGTCGGTCCCGCCAATGGCGGACTCGAAGAGGAGATCGCGGCCGTCCTGGGACCAGGTGGGCGATCCGACGGAGTAGACCCAGTCCTCGCGGGCCAGGTCCCGGGAACTTCCGTTCTGGAGATTCACCACGCGGATGAAGGGGTCCGTGCGGGAGGCCGCCGTCTTTACAAAGGCCAGGCTCCGTCCATCGGGGGCGAGGGTGACCCCTCGAACCTGACCCCGGACCCGGTGGAGCTCCTCCGGCGACCCGCCGGCCACCGGGATGCGGTAGATCCCGATTTCCGGCGGCGGCGTGTCGCTCCACGACTCCGGGGCTTCGTGGCGATCCTCGGGGACGGGGGTGTCCTCCGATTCGGTCTCGGCCTGGGTGTGGTTCACGGTGTAGAGGATCCATCGGCCGTCGCGCGAGAACTCCTGGAAGCTCTTGTTCACCTCGTCGGAGGTGATCTGGACGGCCTCCTCCCCCTCCCGCAGCCCGTCGGCAGGGATCCGGAAGAACTGGGTGAAGGTGTCGCCGTTGCCTCCACCACCGCCACCGCCGAACGCTCCACCGCCCCCTCCCCCCCCACCCGGCGGGACGAAGGTGAAGGTGTTGTCTCGCTTGTAGACCGAGTGCTCGATGACGTAGATGTCGCACTGCCGCTCGGCCTCGGTCTTCGCCCGGGTTGCCGGGTCGGTGGCCGAGGTAAAGGCCGGAGGCCCTGAAGGCCAGCAGCGCTCCTCCCGGTTGCTGGAGGGTGCGGCCGATCGCTCGGGGGCTTCGGCCGACTCGGCCCGTACCTGCCGGGTCACCAGAGCCCACTCACCCGAGGGGTGAAAGGTGAAGCCTCCCGTCAGTCCGGGAATCCGGTAGGCCTCGCCCCCGGGCTCCGAAAAGTTGAGGAAATGAACGCCACTCTCGTTTCCTCGCGTGGTGCTGAAGTAGACCCTCCGACCGTCCGGCGTCCAGTTGGGGTTCGTGGAGTTGACGCCCTGGGTGCTCAACCGCTGGCTGCGCCCCGTTTCCAGATCGGACCACCAGATGTGGGTGATGCGATCGTTCTCGGCACGCCGGACGGTCTGGACGGTGTACAGCAGGTGGCGTCCGTCCGGCGAGAGGGCAGGACTCCCCAGGCTCTGCACCCGGTAGGTGTCCTCGGGCTCGATGGTCCGGGTGTCCTGCGCCGTCAGGTTGACGGGCAGGAGGGTCAGAACCGCGAGACCGGTGAATAGGCGTCTCATGGCAACGTCCTCGAGGGGGAGAGGCCGCACGGGGCGGCGGTCAGGTCGGAGAGGCATTCCGCGGGAGCACCGGATCGCCCGAACACTCCACCGACAGGGGGCCGGGCCGAAGCTCCGGGCACGCCGACGCAGGCGGAACACTGGAACGCTTGAACCATCATCTTAGGGCGACGGTGGAAGCTGCGTCAATCGAAGAGGGAGGGCTGCAGGGGGGGCGGTCCCCCCTCCTCCCCCGGGGCGGGCTCCACCAGGGAGGGGTCGTCGTGGGCCGGGCGGTTCACCCTGGTCGAAACCGGGTGGGCCCGGAAGTCCTCGGCAGCCCGCACCGCCGCCTCCACCACGCTCCGCAGCAGGGAATCGGGTCCGCTCCTGCGAGGCGCCGGTGAGCCCTGCCCCACGTCGCCGTCGAACCAGGCGTGGCGAAGTTCGGGGACGACCACCACGGGCATGCGGTGGTGAAGGGAGCGGATTTCGCCCGCGGCCTCGCAGGTGAGAAGGGTGAACGTCTCCAGCTCAGGCCCCCCGCCGGGGGGGTGCCACTGCGCCCGAATCCCCGCAAAGGTGAACACGGCGCGCCCGGGAAGATGGATCCACCAGGGCGTCCGGGTCCCCGAAGGCCCCGACGGCCCGCTCCCCTCGTTCTCGGACCCGGGTCCGCCACCAGGGAGAACCCATTCGTAGAAGCCATCCGCGGGAACGAGGCAGCGACCGGTACGAAAGGCATCCCGGAACGAGGGCTTCGTCGCCACGGTCTCGGACCGGGCGTTGATCAGCCGCCCGGCTCCTGAAGCATCGTCGGCCCACGAGGGGACGAGTCCCCAGCGAAGAGGCCGCACCCCCGTGGCTGTCCAGACCGGGGCCGCCTGCGTGGGGGCGAGGTTGAACCGGGGCCGGGGGTGATCGGCCAGGAGAAACGGGACGCCCAGGGCGGCAGACAGCGCCTCCTGGTCCGCCGTGAGGGTGTAGCGACCACACATGCGGCCTCCTCGGAGATGTGCGGGTCGGAATGAACAAATGCACTCGTCCCACCGTAATGGGAGGCGCTGCGTGCTCCAAGAGGCTCCTCCGCGGACTCGAGGCCGGATTC
>Ga0114946_10001350_pt1 | contig 16891 bp, 16 predicted proteins | sample WalLakDeSediment_FD_88676 | JGI IMG/M metagenome (GOLD analysis project Ga0114946, IMG submission 88676) | Lake sediment microbial communities from Walker lake, Nevada to study Microbial Dark Matter (Phase II) - Walker Lake 11/02/13 Deep Sediment | ecosystem: Environmental > Aquatic >... | reverse complement strand
TTTTTCCTTTGGTTTGACAGGCTTTTGAGTGGTTTCGCCTTTCTCTGCCTTTCTTTCGGTTTGTATTTGCCTGCTGCGGCTCAAGCGGTATTGCGTGTAATTACCGGGGAAGTCTTTTATATGTCCCTTTTCACCAAACACAAACACATGATCAACCAAGCGGTCTAAAAAATAGCGGTCGTGCGATACTATGAGCAAGCAGCCCTCGTAGTTTTCGAGGAAGTCTTCCAGCACATTGAGCGTTGCAATGTCAAGGTCGTTGGTTGGTTCATCCAGTATCAAAAAGTTAGGGTTTTGCATCAGCACGGTCATCAGGTAAAGCCTGCGTTTTTCACCACCGCTTAGTTTGCCGGCAAAGTCGTGCTGCACATGATAAGGGAAATTGAAATAGTGCAGAAACTGCGATGCAGTAAAGGATTTTCCCTTGCCAAGCTTAATGCTATCGGCAATATCGCTGATCACTTCAATCACCTTTTTACTGTCATCAACTTGCAGGCCTTCCTGGCGGTAGTAACCAAAGCGAATGGTTTCACCAGTGGTGATTTTTCCTGCGTCGGGTAACAGGCTGCCGATTACCAGGTTAAGCAGCGTTGACTTGCCGCTGCCGTTGGGCCCCACAATACCGGCTCTTTCACCCCTTTTAAAAACATAACTGAAATCGCTAACATAGCTTTCACCATCAAAATGCTTGCTGATGTGCTCCAGTTCAAGTATTTTTTTCCCAAGGCGTGACATTTCCATTTTTATCTCACCCACACCAGATTCAGAAGTTCGGGTGGCTTGGTCTTTCAGATCGTAAAATGCGTCAATGCGAGCCTTCGACTTGGTGGTGCGTGCTTGCGGTGTGCGCCGCATCCACTCGGTTTCTTTGCGCAGCAGGTTAGTTGCTTTTTCGGCCTGAGCAGTTTCTGATTCAAGGCGCTCCTGCTTCTTTTCAAGGAAATAGCTGTAGCTTCCGCGATAGTTAAAAAGTTTGCCGTTTTCTAATTCGATGATCTCGTTGCAAACCGCATCAAGGAAATAGCGATCGTGGGTAACCAGCAAAATGGTGAGTTTTTTGCGCGCGAGATAGCCTTCGAGCCATTCGATCATTTCCAGGTCAAGGTGGTTGGTGGGCTCATCAAGCAGGATCAGGTCCGCTTCCTCTATCAGGATGCGCGCCAGTGCAAGCCGTTTTACCTGTCCGCCCGATAGTTCGCCAACCCTGGCATCAAGCCTTCCGATCTTAAGCTGAGTAAGCACCTGTTTCACCCGGCTTTCATAATCCCAGGCTTGCATGGCGTCCATGCGCTCCACTAGCAACTGAAGCCTTTTATTCATGCTGTGATCGTTGCTTTTCTCAGCAACTTGAAGCAACTCTTCATATTCCTTTACGGTAAGGCTTAAATCGGTACCTGCATTTAAAAGTGCTTCAGAAATAGAAAGTTCAGGATCGAAAACCGGATCCTGCTCCAAATAGGAAACTTTCAAATCTGTTTGGTAGGTACATTGCCCGGAGTCGGGCTGGTCAAGATTGGCAATAATGTTTAGCAGGCTTGTCTTTCCGGCGCCGTTTCGGGCTATCAGGCCAATCTTTTGGCCGGGAGCCACACTGAAAGAAAGATCTTCAAACAAAACCTTCTCGCCATATGCCTTTGTAATCTGCTGTGCCTGGAAGTAGCTCACGGAACCGAAATTTAAACAATCTGCAAAATTATGAAAATGTCAATCATTAAATCCATTATTCAATACAACTCTTACAACTCTTGTCACTCTTACCACCCTTACAACCCTTACAACCCTTATAACCCTTATAACCCTTATAACTCTTACTTCCCTTACAAATATTAAAACCATGACAATCCCGCACGTGCGGGAACAACTATGACAACTTTTAAACCTTTACCATCCTATCCTCTCTCCCAACAAAAAACCCCGCTTGTGGGGGCGGGGCTTTTTGCGTCTCAATGAAAGATCAGGCTTTTTTTACGTTCACAGCTTTTTTTCCTCTTTCGTCTTCCGCAATTTCGAAAGACACCTTGTCGTTGTTGGTGATCGGGTCTAAAAGGCCCGTGTGGTGAACGAAAACGTCTTTTTCGGTTTTGTCGTCAACAATAAAACCATACCCCTTTTTCTCATTAAAAAACTTAACAGTCCCGGTTTCCATAACAAAAAAATTAATTAAAATGAAAAAAACTTGCATTCAAAAATACAATTTTTTGAATCATTCGCAAGTAATTTGAATAAAAAGTGCATATAATGGGGTTAAATTAATTAATGGGAAGGGAAAAAACCGGTTTATCTAAAAAGACCGGCAAACCCGGGCTCCTTCTTGTGCAAGCAGAGAGAGGATTTTTGAACCCGGGCCGCCGGTATGAAATGCCTTTTTAAAAACAACTGATCTTTTCAATCAGCCTTCTGGGGCTGCGCAATAGATCCGGGTTTTTATCAAGGTGTATTAGTCCACTGATAGAAAGTTTCCGGGTAATAATCATTGGTGGCTCATCTTCATCGAACCTATCTTTCAGAATCAGTAAAGAACCCATTTTTATTGAAAAACGGTTTATGCTAGCTGTTATTTCTTCCAGTGTGTTTCTGAATGGCTTTAGGTCAGCTTTTTTGCAAGGATGCCCTTGAAGGCAGTCGGAAATTTCATCAATACGCTCATATACTTCAGGCAAGGTCATTATCTCTTTTGATCTTGTCATAAATTCTGATTTACCATGATTCACATTCTCATGACTGGTCAGTTCAAAGCCGGCTGTTTCCATCAGCTTTATCACCGTTTGTTGGCAAATCTTAAGCTCTTCAGCCTCCTTGGTATCAAAATAAGAGATTACCGGCACGTGACGGGGCAATGCCCGTTTTTTGTAGTCAGAGTTGATGCTGTTAAAGGAAATATACTCGCTGAATGAGTTTTGCAAGATATAGATCTGGTCTCTGAGCCTAATGATCTCTTCTTCGTGCTGTTTTTCAAGGCGGTACAACTTTCGCTGATAATAGCGATAATACTGCTTCATGAACTGGTTTTGGGGCCCGGCGGCAACCAGTCGTTCGCCTTCGTCGGTATCGGTAAACTTGTTGAAGTTTTCAATGAACTTCTCAGCCAGCATATCTGCTTGCTTTTCGTAAGCCGATGTGTATTTCCAAGTGTTCATCGGATTTAAAATACCCGGGTCAACACCAGGTACTTCTTTGGGAATTTTAAGCCCGAAAGGCGCCAGTTCTTCATATTCAGCTTTATCAAGCGACCCGTCAAGAATAGCGCTGATAATATTCCTTGTGCTGTCAAGGTCAATGCGCTGACCAATGCCGTATGGGCCGCCTATCCAGCCGGTGTTCACCAGGTAAGCCGTTGAGCCGTGTTCTTTCATTTTACGTCCCAGTTCCTGGGCATAAGCAGTTGGGTGAAGCAGCAGGAAGGCCGCTCCGAAGGCCGCTGAGAAGGTGGGCATAGGCTCTTTTACACCCCGCTCAGTGCCGGCCAGTTTAGCAGTATACCCGCTTAGAAAATAATACAAGGCTTGGTCGCGGTTCAGGCGCGAAACCGGCGGAAACACCCCGAAGGCATCGGCCGTAAGGAAAATGATCTTCTTCGGGTGGGTGCCTTTTGATACCGGCCTTACAATATTATTAATGTGGTAGATCGGGTATGAAACCCGGGTGTTTTCAGTTTTCGTGGTGTCGAAAAAGTTTACTTCGCCGGTTTTTTCGTCGTACACCACGTTTTCGAGCAGCGCATCTTTGCGTATTGCATTGTATATGTCAGGCTCCTTTTCCTTGCTCAGGCTAATGCATTTGGCATAGCAGCCGCCTTCGAAGTTGAACACTCCTTCATCGTCCCACCCATGTTCATCATCGCCAATCAGGTAGCGGTTAGCATCGGCCGAAAGGGTGGTTTTGCCGGTGCCTGACAAACCGAAGAAAATGGCGGTATCGCCGTTTTTGCCCATATTGGCCGAGCAGTGCATTGAAGCAATGCCCTTGAGTGGCAGGTAGTAATTCATTACTGAGAAGAAACCCTTTTTAATCTCTCCGCCGTACCAGGTTCCGCCCACCACGGCACGCTTTTCCTTTAAGTTAAATGCCACATAAACATCAGAATTCATTTTCTGGGCTTCCCAGTTTTCATTCACCGTTTTGCAGGCATTAAGCATTACGAAGTCGGGTTCAAAATCGATAAGCTCTTCATCACTCGGCCTTATAAACATATTTTTAACGAAATGAGCCATCCAGGCAACTTCGGTAATTACCCTGATCTTAATCCTTGTATTTTCGTTCGCCCCGCAAAAGGCGTCCATTACATATAGCCTTTTCCTGTGAAATTGGTTCAAAGTGGTCTGCATCAGCGACTTCCACACCGCTTCCGATATTGGCTTGTTATCTGAGCGGTTTTTGCCGGGGTCGGCCCACCATATCTTATCTTCTGAAGTCTCCTCCCTTACAATGTACTTGTCTTTCGGACTCCTGCCCGTGAAGATGCCCGTGTCAACGGCCACTGCACCCAGGTTGGTTGTAAAGCCTTTTTCGAAGCCTTCGAGCGAAGGGTCTGTCTCATGCTTGAATAACTCTTTATATGACAGGTTGTAGAAAACTTCACTTGGGTCTTTAATGCCATATTGGCTAAGGTCTGGGGCTTTCAGGGCATGTTTGCCGGTGGTTAAGGAGTCTGGCATGATGCAAAGTTTTTGATGGTACGATCGAGTAATGTATTGACCTGGGAGCTTATTAGCCAAAATTAAGAAAAAACAAACAGGTCATGCCTGAAAGTCAGAAATATTTTCTGCGTAATGGCCCGTTATTCCTTTAAAAGAAAATTATTGAATTTCCCTTCACGGGAAAGCTTTAATGATGTAGGTTTGCATAAAACTTTAAAAGCCTGTCATGAAAAATTGCAATATATTGATAACCATAGCAATAGCTTTCGGAGTTTTCTCGTGCAAACCGGCTGTATACCACCATTTCACTCAGGCAGAGGCAAGGATAAACGGGACCGACATGGTTGAATATATCAAGGTTCTGGCATCAGATGAATTTGCCGGACGAAAGCCTTTTACTCTAGGTGAAGAACTTACTATCGCTTATTTGCAGCAAAAGTTTATTGAACTTGGTCTTGAACCTGCCTTTCAGGGTAGTTATTTCCAGGAAGTGCCGCTCATGGAAGTGGTTGTAAAACCCGCTGAAACCATGCATGTCGCATCAGAAACCGGCGGGCTCTTGCTAAGAAACCTTTCAGGTTTTGTTGCTTTTTCACGCAAAGTGCAAAACAAAACAATCATTGAAAGCGCACCTGTGGTTTTTGCTGGTTACGGCATTGTGGCTCCCGAATATGACTGGGATGACTACCAAGGTTTGGATGTTCGCAATAAGGTAGTGGTGGTTTTGGTTAACGATCCTGGCCTTGGCACTGGGAATCCTGAACTTTTTAACGGCAATGCCATGACTTACTATGGCCGTTGGACTTATAAGTTTGAAGAAGCTGCCAGGCAGGGTGCCAGCGGTGTTTTGATCGTGCACAACACTTTGGGTGCAGGTTACCCATGGAGTGTAGTGGTAAGCGGTGCCGTTTCTCCCAAGCTCTACCTTCAGGATGATGGTGGGTATGCCGAGTTTGCCGATCTGGAAGGCTGGTTAACCACTGAAGCTGCTGTGGAGCTCTTTGCCAATGCAGGCTTCGATTTTCATGAACTTGCCAAAGAAGCAGAAAAGCCCGGCTTCCGCGCCGTTGATCTGAACACTCGCCTGTGGTTTGAAATGGAAAGCTCCTTCAAATATGACATATCGCGCAATGTGGCAGGGGTAATGCCTGGTACCGACTTGGCAAATGAAGTGATTATTTTTTCTGCACATTGGGACCACTTCGGCATCGGACCGGTGATTGATGGTGACTCCATTTACCGCGGAGCAGTAGATAACGGTACTTCCATTGCATGGATGCTCGAAATTGCCAAAGCTTTTGGAAAGCTGGAAAACCGGCCGCGCCGCTCCATCATGTTCTTTGCACCTACCGCCGAAGAACAGGGCCTGCTGGGGGCACATTATTATGTGAAGAACCCGGCATTCCCCTTAGAGAAAACAGTGGCTAACCTCAACAACGACCTGATGCTGCCCCTGGGTCGCATGCGCGATGTAATGATCACGGGTTATGGACAGTCAACCCTTGATGATCTCGTGGAAGAAGCTGCCAAACGTCAGGACAGGGTAGTAGTGCCCGACCCCAATCCCGAAACCGGCATGTACTACCGGGCCGATCATTTTGCTTTCGCAAAGGTTGGCGTGCCGGCTCTTTTTGCCCGCGGCAATGTAGAGCACCGTGTTCATGGTCGCGAATGGACGGCCCAAAAAGAAAAGGAATGGCTGGCCAACAACTACCACAAGCCTGCCGATAAGTACGATGCTGAAACCTGGGATATGGAAGGCATAGTTGAGGATGCCAAACTGGCATTTTACATTGCCTGGAAGCTGGCAAGCAGCAACAAATGGCCGCAATGGAAAGAAGGTTCAGAGTTTAAGTCAATAAGAGAAAGTTACATGCCCTAAAGATGCTGAAAACAAAAAAAAGCTGCTCCGGAATCCGAAGCAGCTTTCTTTTTGAGAAGTTCAATAATTACGCGGTAGTATAAATCGCACCGCCTTTTTTTGCCATGTTTTCACGAACCACGGCCTGTGCAGCAGCCAAACGAGCAATAGGCACGCGGTAAGGCGAGCAGCTTACATAGTCCATACCTACCGTGTGGCAGAATTCAACGGAAGTGGGCTCACCACCGTGCTCACCACAGATACCTACCTTCAGGCCTGGGCGTCCCTGACGGCCACGTTCAATTCCCATTCTTACCAACTGTCCAACGCCTTCCTGATCAAGTATCTGGAACGGATCGTGCTTCAGCAGACCTTTTTCAATGTAAACGGGAAGGAAACGTCCGGCATCGTCGCGCGAATAGCCGAAGGTCATCTGCGTAAGGTCGTTGGTACCGAATGAGAAGAACTCAGCGCTTTCGGCAATCTTATCGGCGATAAGGGTTGCACGCGGAATTTCAATCATGGTACCCACCTGGTATTCAATACGTACTCCGTTTTCTTCGAGCACCTGCTCGCAAGTGGTGCGAACGATTTCTTCCTGCAGCTTCATTTCTTCATAAGTACCGGTGAGCGGGATCATGATCTCGGGAATTGCGTTGATGCCTTTTTTCTTCAGGTTAACGGCAGCTTCCATAATGGCGCGCGCCTGCATTTCCGAAATCTCGGGATAGGTGTTGCCCAGGCGGCAGCCACGGTGTCCGAGCATGGGGTTGAATTCGTGCAGCGAGTCAACCTTGACCTTAACTTGTTCTGGGGTAATACCCATTTCTCTGGCCATTTCAGCCTGATTTTCAGGCTCGTGGGGAAGGAACTCATGGAGTGGCGGGTCAAGCAGACGCACGGTAACGGGAAGGTCATGCATGGCTTCAAAAACGCCCTCAAAGTCGGCACGCTGAATGGGAAGCAGTTTGTCGAGGGCTTTGCGGCGTCCGGCTTCGTCGTCGGCCAGGATCATTTCGCGCATGGCCTTGATACGGTCACCTTCGAAGAACATATGCTCGGTGCGGCACAGGCCGATACCTTTGGCGCCAAACTCGCGGGCAACCCTGGCATCCTTCGGGGTGTCGGCATTGGTGCGAACGTACATACGGGTATATTTTTCGGCCAGTTCCATAAGTTCGGCAAAATCGCCGCTCATCTCAGGGTCAACGGTCTTTACTTTTCCGGCAATTAATTCGCCTGTCGATCCGTTAAGCGATATGAAGTCACCTTCTTTAAACTGCACGCCATCAATAGTCATGATGCGGGTTTTGTAATTGATTTGGCAGGAGCCTGCTCCCGACACACAACACTTACCCATGCCACGAGCTACAACGGCAGCGTGCGAGGTCATGCCACCACGGGCAGTAAGGATACCTTGTGCGGCGTCCATACCTGCAAGATCTTCGGGTGATGTTTCAACGCGCACCAGGATTACTTTTTCGCCTCTTGCTGCCCACTCGGCGGCATCATCAGCAAAGAAAACGATCTTGCCGGTGGCTGCACCAGGAGATGCAGGCAAACCTTTTGCCAGTATTTTGGCATTTGCCAGTTCTTTTTTGTCGAACACGGGGTGGAGGAGTTCATCAAGCTTGTTGGGCTCTACGCGCATGAGGGCTTCTTCTTCGGTAAGAGTGCCATCACGAAGCATATCCATTGCTATCTTCACCATGGCAGGGCCGGTACGCTTGCCGTTGCGGGTCTGAAGCATCCAAAGCTTGCCTTCCTGAATGGTAAACTCAAGGTCCTGCATATCGCGATAATGGGTGTCGAGTTTTTTCTGCAGGTCAAAAAGTTCTTTGTAAAGCGCGGGGAAAAGTTCTTCGAGCGAAGGATAGGTTTCACTGCGAACTTCTTCAGAAACGCTTTGCAGCTTTGCCCAGCGCAACGAGCCTTCCTTGGTGATCTCGCGGGGAGTGCGGATACCAGCAACCACGTCTTCGCCCTGGGCATTTACAAGGTATTCGCCGTTGAAAATGTTTTCGCCTGTGGCCGCATCGCGGGTAAAGGCAACGCCAGTAGCCGATGTGTCGCCCATGTTGCCAAATACCATGGCCTGAACGTTTATAGCGGTGCCCCACTCAGCGGGAATGTTATGCATTTTGCGGTAATAGGTGGCACGTGGATTGTTCCACGACTCAAATACGGCCATTACCGAACCCCAAAGTTGTTCCCATGGATCTTCCGGAAAATCCTTTCCGGTGACTTCTTTCACGGCTTTTTTGAAGCGCTTAACCAGCTCCTTGAGATCGTCAGTGGTGAGATCCTGGTCAGTCTTTGCGCCTTTTTCTTCTTTCAGATGATCCATAATCTCGTCAAACGGATCGTGGTCTTCCTTGTTTTTAGGTTTCATATCCATTACCACATCGCCGTACATCTGCACGAAACGGCGGTACGAGTCCCATACAAAACGCTCGTTGCCAGTCTTTTTTGCCAAGCCTTCAAGGGTAGCTTCATTTAGACCAAGATTAAGCACAGTATCCATCATGCCGGGCATGGAGGCTCTTGCACCCGAACGAACCGACATAAGAAGGGGGTTATCTTTATCTCCAAAACCTGCACCCATTTCCTTTTCAACTTTGCGCATGTTTTCCTCAACTTCAGCCTTGATGTTTTCAATAACAAACTCACGGCCTTTGGCATTATAGAGGGTGCAAACTTCTGTTGTAATTGTAAATCCGGGAGGTACGGGAACTCCAATGTTCACCATTTCTGCCAGGTTGGCGCCCTTGCCACCAAGCAGGTTACGCAGGGTGGAATCGCCATCGGCACGCTTGCCCCCGAAGAAGTAAACCTTCTTATTCTTCATGATGGCTTCAGTCATGTGATCAACCACTTTACTCTTTTTGTCCATTTTAATTGTGTTTAAAAATTTGATATTATTGAATCGTCAATTTTGCGAATTGTTACTTATGTTGTTGATTTTCTATAAGTTAAGCAGAAAACCCCATTCAAAAAAGAGTACAAATTTAAAGAAATTTTGCGGATAATTACAAATGAAGAATGAGCTAATCTAAATTCTTAACTTTGTGTTAATGAACAATAGTCACTTATTTATCGACTTGCATACTCACCAGGGTGTAAAACCCGGTGTTAGATCGTTGCGCAATGTTTTTCTTTCAGATATTGAAAGTTTTTCCACTGAAAAAAGCCAGCTTTTTTCTGTTGGCCTTCATCCGTGGAAGGTTAGGGGCAATGAAAACCTTGACTTACTTCTTCAGCAAATTAAATTTGCGACGGGCTATAAACAAGTAGCAGCCATTGGCGAAACCGGCCTGGATAAATCCCTTGAAATGCCGCTCGAAAAGCAGGAAGCTGTTTTCAGGGTACACCTTAGCTTATCAGAAGAGCTTCAAAAACCATTAGTGATTCATTGTGTAAGGGCTTACCAGGAAATACTTCTTTTAAGGAAAAACCTTGATGCAAAACAACCATGGATTTTTCATGGATTTGCTGGCTCGGCCCAATTGGCAAGGCAATGCATTAAAGCCGGCTGCCTGCTTTCGTTTGGCCCTGCCATTTTAAAAGACTACAACCGTGCGGTGCATAGCCTGATCAGCCTGGGTATCGACGAGTTTTTCCTCGAAACCGATGACTCTGGCCTTGACATTGCAGCATTGTATGAAAGGGCAGCCTGGTTGAAGCAAACTACGGTGGAAGTGCTTAAGGAGCGGATATTTCTAAAGTTTCAGACTTTTTTTGATTAGAGCTTTTTAAATACAATTTTTTAAGCCTTTTTTTAGAGAAACTGAAAATAGAAATATTAAGCTTGTCTGGTTATTGCATAAATTTTTATATTTTTGGGTATGCTCACAAAGAAAGATGTTTTAAGGAAACTTAAAGATCTGAAGCCATTGCTTCAGAAGGAATTTGCCGTAGAAAAGATTGGAGTTTTTGGATCATTTGCGGACGATACATTTACCGAAGAAAGCGACATTGACATATTAGTTGAGCTGAGTAAACCGATTGGTTGGAAGTTTTTTACCCTTGAGCTATTTCTTGAAAAGGAGTTTGGTCGGAAAATTGACCTTGTGACTAAAAATGCTTTGAAAGAGCAAATTAAGAATGATATTCTTAACCAAGTAAATTTTCTTTAGTTTGAAAATAGAAAAACGATCCTATCTGATGTTTTTGCAAGATATTTTGCAAAGCATGGAGAGAATTGCAGAATATATTGATGGGCTCTCGTTTTTTGATTTTAAATCAGATCACAAAACAGTTGATGCAGTAATCAGAAATTTTGAAATCATAGGCGAAGCAGCCAGAAAAATTCCCAATGAAATTAAAAGAAAATATCCTGATATTCCATGGGAGGAAATGTACCTTTTAAGAAACAAGGTTTCGCATGAATATTTTGGTGTTGATTACGAAATAATTTGGGATGTCGCCTTTAATCATCTTCCTTTTAATAAGTCACAGATAGTTTTAATTATTGACAATGAGTCAGCCGCTAATTGATAATAAAATTTTTCTCAGATAACACTCTTATTGACCGATTTATTACCGATATTTTTATCAGGTACAAATGAACCCCTCAAACTGGCAGGAACGCACCGAATTGCTTATTAAAACAGAAAATCTTGAAAAACTCAGGGCTTCACACATTTTCGTGGCTGGTCTGGGCGGAGTAGGGGCTTTTGCTGCAGAAATGCTTTGCAGGGCAGGGGTTGGGCAACTCACCATTGCCGATGGCGACAAGGTAAACCCATCAAACCGCAACCGCCAGCTTCTGGCCCTGGCATCAACGCAAGGGCAGCGAAAGGCCGACCTGATGGCCAAGAGGCTTCTTGATATTAACCCTGATCTGAAACTTACTGTTTACGATGAGTTCCTTCGCGATGAGCGCACTGACCAAGTACTGAACCAGCCGTACGATTATGTAATTGACGCCATCGACACCCTTAGCCCGAAGATTTTTCTCATAAACCAGGCAGTAAAAACCGGAATGCCACTGGTCAGCTCAATGGGGGCAGGAGGGAAGCTCGACCCGGCCAGGGTGATGGTGGCCGATTTTGCCAACACCTTTCACTGCAACCTGGCAAAGATCCTTCGGAAACGCCTCCGCCGTCTTGGCATCGCAGGCGGCTTCTTGGCCGTTTTTTCTTCCGAAATGGTTGATGAAGAAGCCGTTACCCCCGTGGAAGACGAACCCAACAAAAAAACCACTGTCGGAACCATTTCATATATGCCCGCCATTTTTGGCTGCGTTTGCGCTTCGGTGGTGATCAGGGAATTGCTGGGCTTCGACATTGAACTCGCAATCCGCCCGGGTTGTTCCCCGAAAGGGAAAGATAAAAACCAGGTGATTTAAACCAATTGGCTGCTTCGCTTGTTAGGATGCTGTGTTTTACCTTTTATTATACTGAATCAATTGGAAGCAACTGAAAAAAGAACTTACCGGCCCCTTCAGAAAATGTTTATGTCGGTGCCGCCAAAATATGACCTGCTCAACAGGATTTTGACCTTGCGCTTCGATGAGAACTGGCGAAAAAAGGCCACCAGGCAATTGCTCAGCAACAATCCAAAACGTTTGCTCGATCTCTGTACAGGTACCGGCGACCTTGCCCTTCGCCTGCGAAAAAATGCTGGCCCCGATGCTGAAATTTTTGCCCTTGACTTCAGCCAGCCCATGCTCGAACTGGCAAGGGTAAAAGCCGCCAAACGCAAGGTTAAGGATGTAGATTTCCGCTTTGGTGATGCCGCCGACATGCCTTATGAAGATGCGTTTTTTGATGGGGTAGGCATAGCTTATGCCTTCCGTAACCTAACTTATAAAAACCCGGATACCAATAAATTCTTTGCCGAAATACTAAGGGTATTGCGCCCCGGCGGGCAGTTTGTTGCCGTTGAAACCAGCCAGCCTGATAACCCACTGCTGCGCAAGCTTTACCATGCCCAGATGAAATACGTTACCGCTCCTATTGGTGGCTTGCTTTCGGGCGATAAGGCGGCTTACAAATACCTGGCCGACTCGGCCTCTGATTTCTATACCCCCACGGAGATGAAAAAAATCCTGCTCAAAGCAGGATTCAGTAAAGTAAGTTACAGGCAACTAATGGGCGGAGTAGCCGCTTTGTGGACCTGCCTGAAATAATAGCTCAGCGCGCAGGGCTCAGGGCCCAGGTTATCCCTAAACGTTTTTTTACCCTGCGCACTGTGCTCTCAGCCCTGCGCCTTTATTTTTTTATGTCATAAAAACACCTTACCGGCGAATACAGTGTGCCGGCATCCTTCATTTTTTTGATCTCCTTTTCCACTTCCTTCTTTTCCAGTCCGGCCATTTCGGCAACTTCACCCGGACGAAGAGGCTTGCCTGCGGTTTCAAAAGCCTTGATGATTTTTTCATGTGTACCCATGTCGTTGGTTTTAATTTTTCAGAAAAATGATTTAAGCGAGTATTTTCTGATTATTAATTGTTGCAAAAATGGCAGTTTTTTTTGAAATATTCAAGTAAAAGTGACATATTTGTTGGAAAATCCTAAGATAGCGCCCAAATTGATTTAAAACCTTGGTAATAAGGACAAAACCTTGGAAAGCGAAATTTTTGAATATTTAGAACCGTTTTAATTAATTCTGTAAAGTATTTAAAAACAATATATTATAAAGAATTCGCTGAAAATATTGAAATTACTTTAACCTGTTTTTTTAATAATAAATTATAGCTTTGCCAAAGAAAGAGTTGAAACTTTTTTAACAATACTTTCCAAATCTTTAAAATACATTACACATGGCAAAGAGAGGCGATATTGTCATCGACATTGAACGCTGCAAGGGTTGCGGGGTTTGTGTTCCTTCCTGCCCGCAGGAAGTCATTGCACTGGGCCCGGAAGTTAACAATAAAGGTTACAATTACCTTGTGAAGGTTAATCACGATTGTACCGGTTGCACCAACTGTGCAGTTGTTTGCCCCGATGCGGTAATTACTGTTTACCGCGAAAAATAATCATCAATAGCCGAAACGGAAAAATATCCAAATCATGATGAAAGAACTCAGGTTAATGAAAGGCAATGAGGCGTTGGCCGAAGCTGCCATCAGGGCGGGTGCCGATGCTTATTTTGGTTATCCCATTACCCCTCAATCAGAGGTAATAGAGTATCTTATGGCCGAAAACCCTGTTGAACGCACCGGGATGGTGGTACTTCAGGCCGAAAGCGAAGTGGCTGCCATAAACATGGTGTATGGTGCAGCCGGTTGTGGCAAAAAGGCCATGACTTCATCTTCCAGCCCTGGCATAAGCCTGAAGATGGAAGGGATCTCATACCTGGCAGGTGCTGAGCTGCCCTGCCTGATCGTGAACGTGGTTCGCGGCGGCCCGGGTCTGGGTACCATTCAGCCATCTCAGTCAGATTATTTTCAGGCCGTTAAGGGTGGCGGGCATGGCGACTACAAAATGATTGTACTTGCTCCTGCCACCGTTCAGGAGAGTGTTGATTACGTGAAACTGGGCTTTGATCTGGCCTTTAAATATCGTACCCCGGTTATGATCCTTTCTGATGGCATCATTGGCCAGATGATGGAAAAGGTGGATCTGTTTGAGCAAGTGCCCCGCAGCACCGAGGAACCCGAATGGGCCACGGTTGGTAAGAAGCCCGGCCGCGATCATGTTGTTGTCACCTCATTGCAATTGCAATCGGAGGAGCAGGAAAAAGTGAACCTTCGCCTGCAGGCAAAATACCGCGAAATTGAAAAAAATGAGGTGCGTTACGAAACTTATGAAACGGAAGATGCTGAATACCTTTTTGCTGCTTTTGGTTCAGCCGCCCGCATAACCCGTAAAGCCATGGAGATGGCCCGCGCCAAAGGCATCAAAGTGGGTCTGATTCGGCCGCAAACCCTTTTCCCATTCCCAGTTGAAGCCATTAACAAGCTTGCAGGGCAGGTAAAAGGCATACTGACTGTAGAAATGAATGCCGGCCAGATGGTGGAGGATGTGAAACTAGCCACTTGCGGAAAAACCAAAGTGGAGCATTTTGGCCGCTTTGGCGGGATGATACCCAGCCCCGAAGAGATTCTCAATGCATTGGAACAAAAAATTATTGGAGGATAAGCATGTCAGAAAATCTAATAAAACCCGAAAACCTGGTTTACAAAAAAACCGAAGTGCTCACTGACCGTGTGTTGCACTATTGCCCCGGATGCGGACATGGAACGGCCCACCGTATGCTGGCCGAAGTGATCGACGAGTTGGGCATACAAGGCGATACCATTGGCGTTGCCCCGGTGGGTTGCTCGGTGCTTGCATACTATTATTTTAATGTCGACATGACCGAAGCTGCTCACGGTCGTGCCCCTGCTGTGGCTACTGGCATAAAACGGGTGTTTCCCGAAAAATATGTGTTCACCTACCAGGGCGATGGCGACCTTGCTGCCATTGGCACCGCCGAAACCATTCATGCCTGCAACCGCGGCGAAAACATTCTGATCGTATTTATAAATAACGGCATTTACGGCATGACAGGTGGTCAAATGGCTCCAACAACCCTTCCGGGAATGAAGAGCTCAACCTCGCCCCGCGGCCGGGATGTTGCCACCATGGGTAACCCGCTGAAAATTACTGAACTCTTGGCACAGCTTCCGGGAACCTACTTCGTTACCAGGCAGTCGGTGCATACCCCTGCCAACGCCCGCAAGGCAAAACGCGCCCTGAAAAAGGCTATGGAGTATCAGAAACTCAACAAGGGCACCTGCCTGGTTGAAATCGTTTCGAACTGTTCCTCGGGCTGGAAAATGACACCCGTGCAGGCAAACAAATGGATGGAAGAGAACATGTTCCCGTTCTATCCTCTTGGAGATATCAAAGTGCCACAAGAATAATAAGAAAGGAATAGTATCATGACAGAAGAAATTATTATTGCAGGATTTGGCGGACAAGGGGTTCTTTCGATGGGGCAGATTCTCTGCTACAGCGGCGTAATGCAAGGCAAGGAAGTTAGCTGGATGCCATCTTACGGACCTGAAATGCGCGGTGGAACAGCCAATTGCACCGCCATAATCAGCGACAACTCTATTAGTTCTCCCGTACTCAATGCCTTCGATACTGCCATTGTACTTAACCAGCCTTCAATGGACAAGTTCGAAGATAAGGTGAAACCAGGTGGCTTGCTCATTTACGAACGTAACGGCATGACCCGAAAACCACGTCGCACCGATATCAATATTTGGGCAATCGGCGCGTATGATGAATCGCTGAAGATGAATAACGTAAAGGTGTTTAACATGATCGTGGTTGGAGGGTTTCTGAAGGTGAAACCAATCATTGAACTTGAAAACGTGATCAAGGGCTTAAAAAAGGTACTTCCGGAGCGATACCATAACCTTATACCTCTTAATGAAGACGCTATTACAAGGGGCATGAATATTATTACTCAAGAAAATAAGGTGTAATATTTAATGATCATTATCTTTGAGGGGCGCGGAAATCCGAAGCCCCTTTTTTTATAAAGTTTTGCATTAATGGCATGGAAATACCAATAAATGTGCTTGAAATTGACCAAATGGGATACCATTTGGTTATAGGTCTGAAAATAAACAACTTAAAGGCAAATGCATTAATTGACACCGGAGCCTCTCGAACCGTTATTGACCTTAACCGCCTGAAGCATTATAACGAAAGCCCCAACACAAGAGCGTATGATAAATCGTGCACAGGAGTAGGGGCGGGGCAAATTAAATCGTTTGTAACCACCCTGCAAACAGTTGTTGTGGGTGAAATAACATTGCAAAACCTTGATGTAGTAGCCATTGATTTGGCAAACATTAATCATAATTATGCCCTTTTTGACTTGCCGCGAATTGACATGGTTATTGGGTCTGACCTCCTGTTAAAATTTGATGCAGTAATTAATTATGCAGCAAAAACCCTTTCGCTTAAAAACCCTGTTTGAAAGATTTTTTATCAAAAGGTTTTTTTCGATAACCGAAAAATTAACATAACTTTGCGGTCGGTTTTTTAACAGCCCCTATATGAGCCGCTTAGGCTGTTTATTAAGGGATTTCTGTTTTAGATCAATCAATTTTTTCCTTATCAAAGCCTTGGTGCATTGGTAAAAAGGAATACTTATTCTATATTTGCACCCTCAAAAAAACAATTAAAGTCTTAAAACATGCAAAATAAAGGTTTGATACGCTTTTTTGCCATTGCATTAGCTTTGGTATGTCTCTATCAACTGTCGTTTACCCTTGTCTCCAGAAAGGTAGAGCGTGACGCCAGGAAATATGCCCAGAATGAGCGTTTTGTAAACATGGCTCGCGAATTGGCCGCAGGTGACGAGATTCGTTTCGGAGTTCTCAGTGATTCGATCAGCAGGGCTCAGGAGCGTTTTTATCTCGACTCAATGATGAACCTTACCGTTT
>Ga0114946_10001349_pt1 | contig 16898 bp, 21 predicted proteins | sample WalLakDeSediment_FD_88676 | JGI IMG/M metagenome (GOLD analysis project Ga0114946, IMG submission 88676) | Lake sediment microbial communities from Walker lake, Nevada to study Microbial Dark Matter (Phase II) - Walker Lake 11/02/13 Deep Sediment | ecosystem: Environmental > Aquatic >... | reverse complement strand
TTTTTTTCCGGACGCGACACCATTATGTCGCGCGCTGTGTTTGGTAGAACGTACCCGTCTTTTTTCATACGTAAGGAACAGCGCCATGCCGATGATCACATGTTCACGTTGCAATCAACAAAAGGAAGCCGTCGTCAATACGGCATTTTACCGAGGCAAGCTACGCGAGGCGCTTCGTGCCAATGCCTGTCAGGATTGCTGGGGAGAGTGGATTCAAATGCAGATGATGATTATCAACGAGTATCGGCTCAATCTCATGGATCCGAAAACCGACGGCTTTTTGGAAAAGCAAGTTCTCGCTTTTTTCAAACTCGACGAATCGGGCGATGTAGCGAAGGTTGATTACGTTCCACCCAAGGAGTAGAGACCTTGCAAGCTGATGGAATCGCGCCATGCGCGTGGCGCAAAAAAAACATGGACCGATACGGTGAATCGGTCCATGCTGCATTCACTGCCTCCAAGAGCCTTGGGTGCAGTGTGTGGGCCCTGCCGGACTTGAACCAGCGACCAATGGATTATGAGTCCACCGCTCTAACCAACTGAGCTAAGGGCCCAGACAACTATGTAATGTAGCTCCGCCGACGCGGAAAATCAATGCACTTCCGTACTTATCCGATTTGATTGCGCCATCACGGCATTTTCTGTATGTTTCATCTGTTCCGACTGACGAACAAAGGAATTTACAGGAGCATTCATGTCTGAGCACATTTCAATCGAAGAGCAAATCGAGGAAGTCATCAACAATCATATCCGGCCGTATATCGAGGCGGACGGAGGGCGCATCACCTTCATCGAGATGCGCGATAATATAGTGTACGTTGAACTTTCAGGTGCCTGCGGCACCTGCCCATCAGCGCAAATGACGCTGAAAGGCGGCGTCGAAGCAATTCTGAGACGCCGTTTTCCAGAAATTCACTCCGTGGAAATGGCACGATCGGCAAATCCGCTGTAATGGAAATTTCCGTAGCATGCGGGGAGTTCCCTTCGCTGCCTTCTCTGAGCAATATCGCTGATGAAGGATGGCAATCGAAAGACTGTTCCAAATGAGCATCACTATTCGCTTCATTCTTGCCTTGACATTGTGTTGCTGCTATCCGCTCTGGGGACAACAACACAGTCCCCTTAGCCATGGCGTCAAACCGCAGGGTTTCGATAGTCCCCAAACTCCGACCGACGTTCCGGCCGCCTTGCTCGAGCCCTTGGAAACCCACTACCCCACGAAGGCCGTGGAGCAGCGAATCGAAGGTGTCGTGATGATAGCGGCATGGATTGACGACAAAGGGTATGTGCTGTACGCCGAAGTGACGACAAGCAGTGGTCACGAGGTTCTGGACGAGGCCGCGCTTGCATCCGTAGTCGATGGCTACTTCCGCGCGGCGAAACGCAATGGCCATCCGGTTGCGTCGCGCGTGAGCATTCCGGTGGAGTTTCGTCTGCATCGCGATGAAGACGAGTACGATGCCGTGAAAAGCCCCGAGCAACTCATGCAGGAGCGCGATGAACTTCGTCGAGCACGCGAGATGCTCGAGGAGGAACAACGCAAATTGGAGGAAGAAATCCGGCTTTTGAAGGAACAACAGAGAATGGAAGAACCGTCCGAGTAATTCTCATCCCGCCGCCGCTCCGCCGTGTTAGCGCGTTACAAGCAAGCGCCGTGTTGTCCGCGCGCCTTCGACCTCGAGATGAAAGAGATACACTCCCGGAACTGCGTCGTCCAACGACAACGTCAGTCCGTGCTCGCCTGCCGATACGCGTCCGAGAGAAGTTTTCGGAAGCACTTCGCGTCCGAGCATATCCGTTAGCATATACCTCGGCAGACCGGGACGGTCGATGCGGAAACGTATGTGTACTCTGTCTCCCTGGCGTACCGGTGAAGGATAGAGCACCTCGATGCTTGCTCGTGGAACGCGATCGGGGAGCGGATGTACCGAGGTCGGTGTCAAAACGCGGAAATATGAAAATCTCGCTTTCAACGATTGATATTGCGCATACACACCATCCCCATTGGCGGCCTGCAACCCGATACTCGCCGGTTTGTCCGGGAAGACAATGTGCTTGTCACTGAACTCATACCATTTCATGCCGGAGCCCCACTCGTAGTACCCGTAACTCGCTACGAAACGTCCGCCCTCGTGTACAGCGAGACGCAACGAAAAATCCAAGATGTCCTCGAAGCCAAGTGACACATGGTGAAAAAAGGTTTGTCCATCAATTTCCCATTCCATCCAGATCCTTTGCTTGTAATACCCTCGCCCCCCGAGCGACACCCTGATGTAGTTGTCATCGTCGATGTAGTATATGAGACCGGCATTGTGCAACTCATGCCATGCCGTAAACTTCAGATGTGTTTCGAAAAGCTTGGGAAACGTACCGGATATTTCCTGGAGAAGTATGTTTTGTACATTGTTGAACATCGTGCCATTCAACGCACCGGTTTGTGTGTGTATTGTCAGCTCTCCTCCGCCGAGTGACCAATACGCTGGATACTCGCGTACCCATTTCCAAGCGGGATTAATGCTTGGACCATCGAATTCGTCGCTCTGTTGCGCCATGGCTACTGAAATACATGACGAAAGTACGAGCAGCAGACATAAAGCTCTGAGTATCATGATGTTGCCTCCTCTGAAATGATGAAAACCGTGCTGTAGTGAATTCCAACGGAATATCTTTCTAGTAATGACACATGAGAAGCGGATTTCTTCCCTGCTGCTGCACAGAAAGTGTGATCGGACCTTTCCCCTTCGTCGGATTCGACTTTCGTACTGATCGGAATACTTCCCTCGCAAGGGACGGGGTATGGAGATCAGCATGTATTTGCGGGCGAAATACTTTTCACACCTTGACATGCATCGATGTGCATATAGTAGAGCAGCGGTGTTCGTTGCGGGTGAACGTCGAACAGGTCGCTCACTATTTCTCGAGAAGTGCGACACGTGGCCGACTCCCGGAGCAAGCCCGCAGGGCGGGCGATTGGTCTTGCGGAACATTCACATTTCACGTACAATACAGTGTTTCTTCGTCAACGAGTCATCACACATGAGATCTATCAACATACTTCTCGTTTCTGCACTTGCCGTTGTTCTGTGTCATTCCATCGCGCCTGCACAAGAGTTGACTGCGGAAATCACGAATGTGGACTTCAGCGCTCTGCCGCGCGTGTCCTTCAAGGCGTGCGTCGAGCGCGATGGAGAGATTCTGCGCGGTCTCGATGCATCCAATATGACACTGCTCGAAAATGGCGTCCCTCGTCAGCTCTCTGTGCGTTGTCCCGATCCGACTGAAAAGAACTACGTCGTATTGGTGCTGGATAACAGCGGTTCCATTTTCGCTGCGCTCTCCAAGTTGATAGAGGCATCAAAGCAGCTTGTGGACGGTCTGGGTCCCGATGACGAAGCTGCCATCATCACCTTCGGTCGGGATGTGAATGTAGCGCAGGAGTTCACAGACGACAAGGATCGACTCAAGCTTGTGCTGGATGGGATGGTGGCCAGCGGTGGAACACCTCTGTTCGACGCGAGTTACCTGGCCTGTGAGATGCTGCGGGACAAACAGGGGAATAAGCATGCGGTGATCATCACCGATGGCGAGGACAATACGTCCTCCTACACGGATGATGATGTCATACAGGTGGCGAACAGCCTAGGGGTCACGCTGCACACGGTCGCCTTCGACATCGCTCCGAAGTACCGTGACCTTATGGAACGCATGGCGGTATTGACCGGGGGGGCGCATTTTTTCGTGTCCCGTCCGAGCGATCTCCCGGCAGTGTATCAGACTATCGCGGACATTATCACAGAGCCGTGTTGTATCATCGAGTATGAATCGGAGGATTGCGTCGAAACGCTTCGCAGCCTGCTGTTAACCGTATCGCATGCCGGAGAGACGGCGATTGACGAGAAACTGACGGTGAGTCCGTCGCGTCCCGAGCAAACAGTCATTGCGCTGGATGTTCCGGAAGAAATAACACCGCTGGCAACCGGACGTGCTTTTATCGAAATACTTCCCGCGCCGACAACGGAACTCGCGTTAACTCTGTCCTTTATTCTGGAGTATGATGAGAACCTGGTCGAGATTCCGTTATTGCCTTTCACATTGGGAACGGTGACGCAGAATCAATTCGTAGCTATGGAGAGGGTCGCTCCCGGTGCCATGCGTTTTCGACTCGAACAGATAGCACCGGCAATGCAAACGACAAGGCTGGTGGGTTTTTCGATTCGAGCGCTTGTGGCCGACAGCAGCAGGAAAGTGGGTTTTTCCATACGTGATATAGAGATTGCCGGCTGTCCGACAACATTTATCCCTGTAACCGATTCCACGCTTATTTGTCAGTGTTTTCGCGCATTGAATATCGAACTCGACTCGGTGTTGGTGATCGACGGGCCTGACGAAATCCTGATTCCTTTGCTTGTTCAGGACGGACTGGAGGAGCAATTACCGACGAACTCGATTGTCGAAATTCACATCCCCGAGGGTCTTGAATTGCTCGGCGTGGAGGATGGGAGTCTGTTCGAGGCGGGGATGGTTCAATGGATGACCGATGGAAACGCGCTTATACTTCTTACTTCGTCCGCGATACCTGTCGACGTATACGGCAGCTATGCGCTGTTGCGACTGCGGGGCGCGCCTTCACCCAAGGTGCAGCGATACGAGTTGAGAGTTGCGTATACCGAATTGTGGCAGCGCTGTTGTCCGAGCCAAGGGGAGCTGCCGGTTCTCAGCATCGTCCAGGACGGACTTTGCGAATTTCTGGTTCGACGCATAGATCCGGAAATCGAGATGTCATTATCGCCTAATCCGATGGAGCCGCATTCGTTCGTTGCCGCAGTGAATATACACGTGCGCACCGGCATCGAGCCCGGTACGGGGACGCTCGACTTGATGGACATGCAGGGAAGAGCACTGAAACGACTGCCTTTACGCGAGTTGCGCGAGGGTGATACACGTATCGTGTTTTCCACAGGCGATCTCCCCGCCGGGCGCTACACGCTCAGATTGATCACCGAGCGTGGCGTGGTGGTCAGCCCGCTGATGATACTGCGCTGAAGTGAATCGCGATAGGGGCGGTTGCGTGAGCAGTCGCGCTGTTGCGCACCACCAGTTGCACCGTTGATTGCAAGCGTTGCACCGTCCGTTGTTTGCAAGCGTTGCTCGGCATTCCGTACAGTCGTACCTTAACGTCACTATGCGCTTCTTGCAGGATGCCATACCACGTATTCAGGCAATGTTTCGCCGGCTGTATTTCGCCCAACCGAGGGAATTGGGACGGCAGATCAGCCATTTCGCTCGCGGCGAATACATACTGATTCTCATAGCGGCGTGTATAGGCGTTGCGGTGGGTGGTGTGATTATCCTGTTCAACTGGTCGATAGAATTCGCGGGCGATCAATTCCTCAAACTCTTCGCTCTTTCACAGCGGAACGAATACTGGCAGTATCTGTTGATCCCGTTGATACCAGCGCTGGGGGGGTTGCTTGTCGGAATGTTGCAGACCTGGGTATTCAAGTCCGAAGCAAGCCATGGTGTACCGGAGGTGATTCTCGCTTCCAGATTTTCCCGCGGGAGAATTCGTCGGCGGGCGTTGTTCCAAAAGCTCATCACTGGTGCTCTGTCCATCGGATCGGGTGGTGGAGGAGGACGTGAAGGGCCTATCGTGCACGTAGGAGCGGCGGTGGGGATGAGCATCGCCCAGTTGTTGCGATTGACGAAGGATCAAAGCCGCACGCTGATAGCCTGCGGTGCGGCTGCCGGCATCGCTGGTATATTCAATGCGCCTATGGGAGGCGTGATGTTCGTGCTGGAAGTGATACTGGGTGATTTTCGATTGAAGACGTTCACGCCTGTTGTTGTTTCGGCCGTTGCGGCAACAGCTATCACACGCAATGCGTACGGCAGTTTCACACTTGTGAGCGCGCCGGTGGGCTTCTCCATCGCCTTGCCCGAATATTTACTCTTCGCCCTTCTCGGGTTAGTGATGGGATTGAGTTCGGTATATTTCACTCAGGTCATCATATTCGTCGAGAAGCACGGCCGGAGACTTCGTCAAATACCGAAGGTGTTGCGCCCGGCGGCCGGCGGTTTGGTAGCGGGTGTGCTTATCATGTTTCTCCCGGAATTGATGGAGCAGACCTTCCGTCCCGTGAATCAAGCCTTGCATGCATCCCTGCCCATTTGGATGATGATAGTTATCGCATTGCTCAAACCCTGGCATACTGCTGCGACGACGGCAAGCGGCGGAACGGGGGGGGTGTTTGCTCCGACACTGAAAAGCGGAGCTATGCTGGGCGCTTCGTTCGGGTTGATGATGATGATGCTCTTCCCCTCGTTGGTGTTGTCACCAACCGCATACGCCTTGTCGGGTATTGGGGCGATGTTGGCAGGGACGATGCATGCTCCGTTGACGGGCATACTGATTCTCATCGAAATTTCCAACGACTACTCCATCGTGCTTCCTGCAATGTTGACTGCGATCATAGCGACAGTGATTGCCCAGCGTCTACTTCACGGCTCGATATATACTTGGACCATCGAGGATCCTGAGGTTCGAATTGGTTCATACGCCTATGTGCCTCTGCTCAATACGATTTCCATCGAAAACCTTGTCGAGCGCGATGTCGCGCGTATTTCGGCGGATGTGTCGTTGGTTGAAGCACTGAGAATATTCGAGAGTTCGCGACATGATGCCGTTCTCGTGCTCGACGATCATGCACGATACCTGGGAATAGTTCAATTCGAGGATGTGCGGAGTTTTATCGCTGAACGCGACCTGATCGCCGGACTTGTCGCAGCAGATGTCATGGTGACGTCGATCAAACCCGTGCATGAACAGACAACTCTCGACGTGGTGCTGAAACTTTTCGATGAATACGGGTGGACGGTGCTCCCGGTGATTGCCGCTGATGGGAGCAAACGCCCGATCGGTATTATCGAGGCGTATAAAGCACAAACCTTTTACCGACGATCGGTGACCAGGGAGAGTTGAAATCTCCGTCAACAGTTTGTATCGAATGTTGCGAATGTCGTTACGACGAATAATGGCTGTGGTCGAGAGATATTTCCGCGATGCCGAAGTCCGTCTTACGCTCAAGGGACAGGAGCTTGTCGTGTTGAGCTGTAGTCACACTCTCGTGTCGGATTCACACGGTGTCGTAACCGAGTGCTTCAGTCGGAGGCGTAGATAACCATCACGGAATCATTACTCCCGGTCTGCAGGTACTTCGTCATCGGTATCGGTACTACAATCCGTGATGCGTAGAGTTGAAAGAAACGCATGTCCGTTGAGTACTAGTACCGGCGCCTCACCTTTAGGTGGATTGCCCAGTACGCGTGTATCCATGATGGAGTCACGTAACCCAGTCGCAGGGATGTCGATATACCAGTGATCCGGTACGAGCAAGGTGATCTTCGCCAGTCGAGCGGTTAATTCCATCGTCATACTCGCTGATCCGGATATCGCATTGAGGCAGTCGATCTCCAGTATTCCGACGTGCATGGAGATTCTGGCGTTTTCGAAGTATTCGGAACGTAGTTCGAGTCGTGTACGTCCCGGCATGCCGAAGTACCGTAGCGAATTCGCAGTAACAATCTTGCGACCGGGTTGGCCATGAATCGGTGAGAGCAGCAACCACGATCCGATGAGTATGAAAAACAGCGGCCACCATGATAGCAGATCTCGCGGAAGCCACCCGAGCATACCAGCCTGCAGCACTGATCCGATGGCTATCCATGCAATGGACGCGCGTAGCATGCGTCGCTCTCTGTTGAACATCGACGAGATCCCCATACCGATAATCGCCATCGGCCAGTATGTCAGCAAGATCGCGAACAACGCCCCGAGACGGTGCAACTGGAGACTTCCCAGCAACAGCATTGCACCGATGATGACGAGCACAATGGATATGTTGCTAATGATGCGTGAACGATTCGAGACTTTCATGACGCTTTGTCGTGTACGTATGTCAACGTCAATATCGTTGGACTCTACGTAAACGACAATGCCTAGCGTCCTGAAAATTTTTTCCGCAGGAAAGTTTTTCCGTCACTCAGCATGCATACACGTGATGTGGACTGCTCTGCAATAGTGTCAATCGCTACGTCTTGCTTGCAACAGTTACGAATCACACCGTTCCTCCATACGTTCAACGGTGAACTTCGCATCGGCTATGCTGTAGGCGAGGACATTCACAGGAGGCAGTACATCGCGAGAAACCGTTGCGCTCGCTCTGCCGTGCATGCAGTTCAATTCGCGATGTCCCATCAAAATTGTCGAAAATTCGTCAGTCCATCTATCGGTTACAGTGCCGTCCATGTATCGGTTATTCTGCCGTCCATTTGATGCTTACAGCTTCACGAAACAGTATACATCGCGGCATTGAATTACACAGGTATGCCGCTATTTTTTCTTGCCCGAGGCCACGGCGGGCAGGCGATTTAGCTTGACCAGCTCGCCGAAGACGGGAACAATGTCAATCGGGCGATGAAAGCGCAAGTCTTGGAATGCGACTATGAACCTCGCCAAAAGTCCCTCATCGAGGCATTGTGTCCCATTCCATCACAATCGGGGAGATCGGTGATGTACGTTGTCTAGAGTCTCCAAAGCACTGCCACCGTACTACGTCGGTTCAACGCACGATGTGCAACTCCGGCTGGTGCATCATAACGATGGCTGAAGCAAATCAACAAAATCCGGGAGACGGTGGCGCTTGGTGTGTATGGAGAACATCCCGACAAATCATCAACCTGTATACTGGAGAAGTGGATCATACAACAGAAGAACCGACGTTACTTCGAAGCGCTGATTTCCGAAAGTTCGGTGCATACGAGGTATCTGCTCCGATGGATGGCTGCGATGGTCTTCGTCTATGTCGATGCTGGGAATGTGGTTTGGCTCGGTAGGGCTATATCGTCACGTATCGGGCTCGTGGGAGGTGGTGAAACTATTCGAGAAATCAGTGCAAAAGGGATTCAAGTCGAAGTAGTTTCACCATCCGTTGCATAAAGCAGCAACCTCAGCGGCTCAACAATTCCGGGGAGATCCTCATGAATCGTATCCCATACAATTTTCTCGCTTACACCGAAATACTCGTGGACGATAATGTTTCGCATACCACGTATCTCCTGCCATTCAATATCAGGGGCGAGCGAGGTGATTTCGCTGGGAATATACCTCGCGCTTCTCCAATAATCAGTATTCTATGGACGACCGCATCTATGGTCTTCGCATCGTTCAGAAACTGTTCGAAGGTCATGCCTTCAGTGTACCCCTCAATAGCCAGTACTGCTGAAAGCATATCCTCGATGCGAAAACGCCAGTCTCTAGACGACATGAATCGCCTCACGCAATATTCGGTCTCTGAGTGCGGGGTGGATCGCATCTCTGGTGACAAGATCGACGGGGCAACCCAGCAGTTGGCTCAGCAACCGTTGCATACGTACGAATGTGAACAGCCCGATTCGCGCGTCCGGCTCGAAATCGACAAGGATATCCACATCACTGCCAGGCTGGACATCCTCTCGTGCCACGGAACCAAACAGGAACATCGCCCGCACTTGGTATTGCTCCAACGCCGCTTGATTGGCGCGGATGATCTCGATTGCATCCGATTTGTTTATGTTGATTTGTTCATGTGTTGTATCTTCTTGCACCTCGCAGTGAGATTAACGATATTTTCTGTTTCGAGCAAATCTTCGGTATGGCGTACAAGGCAAGTCGCTGCCGTGAGTACATCAACAATTTCTCTATCAACGCACGCGGCTATACGCTGAAGGATTTCCCGAATGAGCCTCTTCGCCACAGTGACGAATCGGTGCGACTACGCTTCAACGCACGATGTGCAACTCCGGCTGGTGCATCACAACGATGGTTGGAGCAGATCGACGAAATCCGGGAGGCCGTGGCGCATCGCGTACCGCGAGGAGCAATCCGGTAAATCGTCCGCATGCCTCCGGGAGAGACAGATCAAACGACAGAAGAGTCGACGTCACCTTCCGCTGCGCAGGGAAAGCTCCATCCGGCTCTTTTTTACAAATCTCAGAGCTTGTTGATCGGAACCGCGAGTGCGTTCGTCGTGCCGAGGGGGAGAACATCCTTCCCGTCATAGCGGAGGAAAGCTCCCTGAAAATGCATGCCACAATGCCTGGCGAGATGTCCAAGACCGCGACCATCCATGTGGTTAACGACACTCGAGGCCTTGACCTCGATACCCAGGTCTGTTGCCCCCGAGTGATGACCATATCTACATTGTGTCCGTCTTTATCCCGATAGTGCCAGAAGCGAAGGTCCTGATCTGTCCATTCCGACTGGGCCATGATCTGCTGGATCACGAAGGACTCAAGAAGATGTCCCATCCGTTCGCGCCGTTCAAACCAGTCCGCCGCGGAATAATCCGCCAGGGTAGCAGCAAGGCCGCTGTCCACGACATGAATCTTCGGAGTTTTGATCAGCCGATGCCCGGGATTCCTATGCCAGGCAGGCAGCCTCCGAATGAGGAAGAGCCGCTCAAGCACGACGATATAATTGTCAACGGTTTCCCGGTGCAAGCCGAGAGCGCGTGCGATCTCGCTGGCATTCAGGAGCTCCGCCGTGCGCAGCGTGAGAAGCTCGAACAGTCGCGACAGTCCGCTGCAGTCTCTGATGCGTGCGACATCGCGGACATCGCGATCAATCAATGATCGAAGATACTGCCTGTGCCAGCGGCGGGCCCGGGCAGGAGTTCTCCTGTTTGCTTCAGGGTATCCACCGGAAACGAGCCGCTCCGCCAGCGATATCTTTTCTTTCTACTCAGTACCAATCCCGGCTTTCACAGCGGGGACATCGTATCTCCGCGCGTAACCGGATCGAGCAACGCATCGAGATCCGGCAACAGTGTTTCTTCTGTCTCTGCGCTCGGTTTCCGTCCACCGCCCGAGCGACGTATGCGACTGTTCGGTAGTGCAGGATAGTGCGATGGTCGATTCGGTTCGCTCTGAAGATCGCGTATGCCTTGGTAGATGGTGGACCGAGAAACACCCGAAGCCCGAGCGACTCGACTGATCCCACCACGCCCGAAAGCGATAGCGTCGCAAGCGAGGCATAGGCGATATGCGCGTTCATCAAGGAACTCCGAAAGCGTCGCGTACTTGGTATGAAGTGCTTCATCGATTTGCATGCTAGAAGATAACTCGCGCAAAGCATTTGTGCGAGTTATTATGCATTATGTCCTAATGACGAGATTCCCATACCGATAATCGTCATCGGCCAGTAGGTCAGCAAGATCGCGAACAACGCCCCGAGACGGTGCAACTGGAGCTTCTCCAGCAACAGCATTGCACCGATGAAGACAAGCACAATGGATATGTTGCTAATGATGCGTGAACGATTCGAGACTGTCATGACGCTTTGTCGTGTACGTATGTCAATGTCAATATCGTTGGGGACTATACGTAAACGACAATGCCTTGCGTACGGAAAAATATTGTTTCGTCACGAATCAAGGTTCCGAGCGGGGTGGACTGCACCGCAATGGTGTCAATCGCTACGTTTTGCTTGCAACAGATACAAATCACACCGTTCTTCCATGCGTTCAACGGTGAATTTCGCATCGGCTATGCTGCGGGCAAGCACGTCTACGGGAGGCATCACATCACGCGAAACAGTAGCACGTGCCTTGCCGTGCATGGCGTTCAATTCGCGATGTCCCATCAAATGCAGTATCAGCAACAAACCGCCGGGTTGTAGGCAGCGGTGCAGTTCGGCGATGGCACGCTGCGGATCGCTAAAATGCGGGTACACGCTGAAACAGAATGCGCTTGCGAACGCATTCGTCGGGAATGGGAGGGTGTGTGCATCGGCTTGAATGTAATGTATTGCTCCCGGTGTTGAATTCATGTCGCGAGCGAGGCGCAGCATTTCGTGCGATACTTCGAGTTCGACTATGCTTGCGTTCATCCCGGTACGTTCGCGAAGCAGCGGAAGCAGAATGCCCGTGCCTGAACCAACGTCCAGGACGGGAGCCGGGACCGGGATGTGGTATTCAGCGAATATCTCGCCGAGTCTCGAACTGCGTTCGTCGATGTCATGAATCCATCGTGGAGCGAGTTCATCGAAATAGATGCGTTTTTCCTTAACGTTGTGCATGTCTTCACTTCGCACGAAGGACAAGCGGAACGAAACGCGGATATTGGTGTTCCAGGAAAGCTGTTGCCGGCGGGATCACGACGAGCATCATGATGATTCCCGGAATTCCAACGGCGACGACAGCGGGTCCGATGAGAGGATGCTGGACACCGAGTAATCCTGTCAGTACATGTATCATGCCGAGCAGAATGGCGCGGTCGATAGTTAACGCGATAAGCAGAGAAATCAACACTGGTAATCCCAGGCTGCGTCGCAACCATGACGCAATAGCGGCTGTACATATCAGCTCTATCAGAAGTATAGGGAGAATCGGTGGAGAAAGCGGCGGCATACCCGTGAGCAGCCAAGACATGATGGGTGCCAGAAGTGCTGTGATGACGGTCAGCCGCCAGGGAAGCAGCATGCTGCCTGCAAGTATGGGGAGAAACATGGGAAGGAAGGTCGCCCCCAGGCCAAGCAGGTGAAACAGTTGTGGAATCAGCACGCCGAGCGCGGTGAACATCGCCGCGAGCGGGATATGCCGGATATCTTCCGTTTCCGTGTGTCTCTTCATTTCAATCGCCGAATGTCAGAGTGATACCAGTAAGAACGTATGCGCCGGGAGCACGATAATTCGGCAGGACGTAGTACTCCCGATTCAGCAGATTATGCGCCTTGACGTGAAGTTCAGCCCACGGTGTTTCCCAACTGATGGTGAAATCGAGTATGTGGTAATCTGGCAGTTTCAGTGTTGCATCGTTGCCTGCGAACAGTTTGTGCACGTACTGGCCGGCAAGCGTGAAGCGAACGGAACGCAGCTTGCCGAAAATTGCGTACTTGAACTGCTGCTCGGGATTAAAAGCCGTCAGTTGGTCGGGGTCCAACGAACTCCAGGCGAGCTGTGCTTGCAGGTAGGGAATGATTCTCACACGGAGCGATGCCTCGATACCGGTCAATGTCGCCTCGTCCGAGTTCAGGAAACGAATCGGAGGAGGTGGTGTGGGATTGGCTACTGTTGCGATCATGTCACGGATATCGTTGCGGAATACGGAGACGCGAAGCGATGCATGTCTTATGACATACTCCGTACCGGCTTCGTAGCCGACGCTGCGCTCCTCCTTCAGATCGGGATTGGAGGGCGGGAAGAGATAGAGTTCGCGTACCGACGGGTGACGAAAACCGCTCTGGGCATTGGCGTAGACGCGGAGTCCTGAGATTGGTGTGATGCTGACACCTGCCGAGGGTGCGAATGAAGCCAATCCGATGCTATGGTACTGGTATCGCAGACCGGCACGCAAATGCACCTTGGAAAGTGGACTGTACATGCCGAGAGCATACACACCGGCTGAGCTGAGTTCGTAATCGGTGTTGTTGACGTTCGACTCGCCTCCGAAGCGTATCATATCGCCACCAGTGGCAATGCTGAAGCGTTCGCCTGCCTTCCATTGCTGATACGTCGATACTCCGTACGTACGATCGTCCGAGACGAATCCATCGGCGAATTCGTGATGACCGGCATTGAAATACACTTGCGTCGATCCGGCAAGCTCGTCAGTTGAATTTTTCAATGTGATATGCCCCATTCCCCTACGTATGTCTCCCCACGTACCCAATCCCGCCGGGTCGCTCGTACGTGTCGGATCATCGAATCGCGAAGGGACGTAGCGGCTACGGAGCGAGAGTTGCCAATTGGGATTGATCATCCAGTCCCATCCGGCTTGTATGCGGCTTGCGCGAAAATCCGTCTGTTCTACGTGCCCGTCGGTGGCGCTTCGTCCCAGAGTCAACTGCACTCCGTGTGAACCCAGAATTCGTGAGACATTCAGGGACCCGCTGTAAGTACCGAAGGTTCCGCCCTCCATCGCGACCCGAAGCAGGTTGCGCCGCGCCGGGCTGCCTACGATGTTGACAACCCCGCCCAGTGCGCTGCTTCCGAACACAGTGGAGGCAGGACCGAGTACGACGTCAACGCGCTCGATATCATCCATACCGTACACGTCGGGCAATGGATGACCGAAAATCCCCATGAAATCAGGGTGACCATCAACCATGACAGCTATTCCGGTGTTGGGTTTTCCTCCCATGCCACGCAATGTCACAGCACCGGTTCCGTATGAGCCGACACCGAAACCGGCAAGGCGTGTCTGCGTCACATACGCGGATGGGACTTGCCATTGAAGTACCTCGAGGAGAGAGTGGGATGCGAGGCGACGGATGTCGGCACCATCCAATGTTTCAATCGTATTCGTCTCTCTGGAAAGTGGTATGGAATAGCGGTTCGCTACAATGAGGACGGAATCCTCGAGAACATAATGCCGGAGCGGATCGCTCTCCTGTGCGAAGGATGAGGTAGTCAGGAGAAATGATAGAAGAACAATTAGTCGATAATGCATGATAATAAGCATTGGTAACACGAATTACATAATCGTGCTACCAATATACGTCGTACTCCATTGCTCGTCAAGTAATTGTCGCTTTTTCTCTTTCCGGAACGCCTACTATTCGCGAAAGCTCAACGGCTGTAAACCGAGTGGAGGTTCCAACTCGTAGCGGGCGAGCAGTTCGGCATCCGTGAGCAACTCTCGAGCGGACCCTTGCATGAGAATGGATTGATTCAGTAGCAAGACCTCCTCGCAGCATTCGGCAACCATGTCCAGATCGTGCGATGCCAGGAGCAGCGTCGTATCGGTGAGTTCGTTCAGCCAATTGATCAGAAGTCGTCGACCGAGCGGATCAAGATTGCTGCTGGGCTCGTCGAGCAGGAGAATCGACGGACGCATGGCCAGCACTGTTGCTATGGCAGCTCGTCTCCGCTCCCCGAAGCTCAGATGCATCGGATTGCGAAATTTGCTCGCGCTCAGGCCCACCCGCTGTAACGCTTCCTCGACGCGTTCATGCGCCTCTGCCTTCGATAGACCGAGCGAGAGCGGCCCGAAAGCAACGTCTTCGCCGATGGTCGGAGCGAACAATTGATCGTCGGGATTTTGAAACACCAGTCCCGTGCATGAACGTATAGAGCGGAGGTTCTTGCGTGCCAAGCGCCATCCGTGTACATGAATTTCGCCTTCGATCTCTTGTACGCCGACGAGTGCACGCAGCAACGTGGATTTTCCGGCGCCGTTCGGACCGATCAGTGCCACACGTTTCCCCGTTGGGATGCGGAATGTTACATTCGTCAACGCAACCGTTCCATCAGGATACGTACAAGTCACGTTGTCGCATGCGATGGCGTGTTCCTGCGTGGGATGTACTTCGCTTCGTGTGTTCATCAACATATCCAGAAGACGAGTAGAACAACCGTGCCGGTCAGAGTGATGACGGTATCACGTATGGTCCAGCGTAGCGACGAGTGTATGGGGATACGACCGTCGAAGCCGCGTGCTATCATGGCGTCAGCCATCCGGTCGCTGCGTCCGACCGCGCGGAGAATAAATGTTTCGGTAAGCATAGTGGCGAGTTTGATTCTGTGCACGCGCGTCAATGTGGCCGAGCGTGCGCGGACGGCGGCCCATTGCCGTTGAACATCAGCGGACAGCAGTGCGAGGAAGCGTTCCGTCAACCATGCCGTCGCGATTATTCTCGAGGGCATGCGCAAGGAATGCATGGCTGCGACGATATCTCTCGACGGAATATGTATGATGAACAGCGTGGACGTCATCGCGACCAGCAGCAGTCGCAATTGCAAGCTGATGCCGGCAGTGAGCGTATCGCTCGTGAGCGTGATTCCCCATAGACGAAGTAGTGCTTCACCTTCGCCGGATCTGAGCATTGCGAATATACCGATGAACAGTATCATGGGAAGGAGAAAGAGCATGCGCCGGACAAACAGCTTCAGTACACCCGAGATCATGGCCAATCCGAAAAGTATCACCGCAAGGAGCAGCATGTGGGCTTGGCCGGGAATGGAGAGTGTCGTTGCGAGTGCGGCTGCGAATACAATCATGGCGGCACGCGGATCGCAAGGACTCGTATGTGAATACCGAAATGCAGGAAGAAACGAAGCCATAGTGCTCGATGCCTACCCCGTAGACGTCAAATGCAGTCCGCCGTGCTTTACACCTTTGATCGAGATTATTCCGTCCGCGAATTTCTTGATGTCTTTCGCGCGTCCGTGGAGCAGAATCACTTCGAGACAGTTGTCGTGATCAAGATGCACATGCGTCGTGGAAATAATCGAATTGTGATGATCATGTTGAAGCGCGTTGAGCGTATCGGAAATCGACGTACCGTGATGATCGTAGAGCAGGCTCAGAACTCCGGCCACGACGCGGTCGCTCTCGATGTCTTCCTGCACGAGTTCACGCCGAATCAGATCACGAATTGCTTCCGAACGGGTGGCGTAGCGTTTGCGCTTGATCAGTCGGTCGAATTTTTTAATCAGGTCTTCCGGCAGTGACACGCCGAATCGGATGAGTTTCATGAAATTCTCCTTCGTTGTCACTTCAATGTAGCACCAGAGAAGGTATAGATTCCAGCAACACGTTCGCATGGGCAATGAGTGCCGGGCGGAATCGGGCGTCCTGCGCCCGCGGTTCGCAACAACGTGTCGGATCGGATTCACCTCGCCGTTGGAGAGTTCACCCCGGGTGAGTGCACTTCGGTGAATTTCACGCGGGTGGATTCCGGCTTCGGCGTCCGGCTGTTATCTCGTAAGCGCAGGAACAGGCCGAGTATTGTTGACAGGAGCATTCCGAAGGGATGTACTTTTTTCATTGTCGCCATTCGGGAGAGTTTACTCCCGAACTTTCGTTGCAGCATCACCAGGAAACAGCTACTTTTTTGGATGGAGCACAGACATGCTTCCCGC
>Ga0114946_10001348_pt1 | contig 16903 bp, 25 predicted proteins | sample WalLakDeSediment_FD_88676 | JGI IMG/M metagenome (GOLD analysis project Ga0114946, IMG submission 88676) | Lake sediment microbial communities from Walker lake, Nevada to study Microbial Dark Matter (Phase II) - Walker Lake 11/02/13 Deep Sediment | ecosystem: Environmental > Aquatic >... | reverse complement strand
GATAGCGTGGTTAGTGGGTTCTCTGCTCTTAAGCAGACTGGTGATTACTTGCCGATAATTGTGTTGGCGGTGATCATAAGCCTGGTGCTTATGCTGGTCTTGTCTTTTACTGCTTTTGGCGGTGGTGGACGTGGAGGTTCTGCTCTCTAAGTACGGGGGGGGATAACCCTGTACTTTTTTTTTTCTTGATAAGGAGAAAAAAACATGCAAGAAAGCGAACTAAAAGAAACGCCGGTTTATGAGGCGAGCGGGCAGAGTTTCGGCGCTGTTGGTGCTATTGTAGGCTTGATTGTTGGTGTTGGGATCGCGACTTTGGTTATTATTTTTGTCGGTACTTTGGGCGGTCAGACTTACCAGCTTACAGAGAGTAAGATCGAGGCGATTGGTAATAATTCTGCTAGCGCGACTTTTACGGCGAATAACGTAACTGCGCAGAGTTTGGGGCATTCGGACATCCATAGTAGCAGTCTTACGATTAATAACGGTAGTATTGATGTAGGGCTGGGAAATTTTACTATTGATTACGGAAGTGGTACGGCTTTGCTTAAGGCTGCGGGTGCTGAGTTTAACGGTTCTAGCATGACTGCTTCTTATAATTGGGGGAACCTAAGTATAAGGGAGCATGTTAAGGATGGTGTTTTAAGTAGCTTTTCGGCTCTTAAGCAGACTGGTGATTACTTGCCGATAATTGTGTTGGCGGTGATCATAAGCCTGGTGCTTATGCTGGTCTTGTCTTTTACTGCTTTTGGCGGTGGTGGCAATAGCGGTTCTGCGCTTTAAATACTTCTTTTTTTTTTAGTTTTTAAGGCTTAAGTATATGAGATATGCTAGTATTACTATAATTACTATGAGGATTAAATAGTGTGTTAAGCTCATATCGTGAAGTGGTATTGTCCTGTTTCTTTATCTCTGTATGCTATGCCTTTTTGTATTAGGCTGGCTAGGCTTTTGTATTGGTCAGTAAATGATGGTCTTATGATTACGTCGCGGTGGTTCATGGCGCACCAGACTATGGTTTTTATTATTTCTATGTTGGTGGTTACTCTTCGTAGTTCTATTGCTGGTTGTCCGTTGCGTTCTGTGATGATTACGCTGCAGGCGAAGGGTAGAATTTGTTGTGGTGGTTCATTCACCGTATACCTCGTTTATGAGTCCTTGACTGCTGGCGAGTAGGTTTTGTATGATGTCTTTTACTAGGATTGCGTTTATTGATACTACGTAGTTTTCTAGTGTTTCTCTGTTTAGTACAAAATCTTTTTTGAGTTGGTTGTAGGCTTCTTTTAGTTCTGTTCTTTTTTTGTTGTCTTTTTCTTCGAGGGTTGGTTGTATGCTGCAGTACATTACGTAGCTTTTGTGTATGCTGAGGCGTACGGTTTGGATCGTGTAAGATATTTGGTTTTGTACTTCGTCGTCTATGTTTTTTGGTGGGTTTCCGTATTTGTTTTCGACTTCGAGCATTAGGTTTAGGTAGTTGCCGTAGTTGTGGGTTAGTTGTTGTATTTCTTTGTAGAAGCTGATTATGTAGCTTGCGCCGGCTATTTCTTTTTCTTTTGCTGCCATTTTTTTTATACTCCTTTGAAGTTTGGCTGGTTTTGTGGTGGTTTTGGTGGTGGGTTGAGTATTGGTTTTGGTTGTATGCCGTATTTTTGTTCTAGGTATTGTGCTGCTTTTACTCTCATGCTTGTAAACCAGGCTAGTACGCCTATGCCTACCATAGCGGTTATGGTTCCTGCTAAGTTATGTATAAGAAGTACCATAAGGGAGAGGATTAGCGCGCCTATTCCTATTGCGCCTATGTTTCGGGATGTGATTATTTCTTTATGGGCTTCGACGGCTGCGACTTTAGCGGGTATGGTTGTTGTTGTGTTTTTGGTGCGGTTGTTTTTTATTATTTCGCGTAATAGTTTATTTTCTGCTTGTAGTTCTTTTTGGTTTTTTGGTTTCGGCATTGTTTATCCTCCTTGTTAGGAATTCGGTTAGTGTGTAAAAAACTACGTCGTCGTCGTAGTATCTTTTTTGTGGGTTTTCTTTTTGTAGTGTTGCTCTGGCTTTGTTTAGCAGTATGCTGGTTTCTTCTTTGATGCCTATGTTTTTAGTTGCCATAAAACCTTTAAATATCATAAACTTTATATACTTTACGATTTTTAGGTTTTGTTATGTTTGAACAACAACTTCAGAATGCTATGTTTTCAGGTAGTAAGGAGAAAACTTTTATTGATAAATTATTGGCTAAGGAGGATGTGGACCGGCTTAGGGAGTTGATTAAGAAGCCTAAGCTTAAGCGTGAGGAGTTGTTGGAGCTTCTTTATTTGTTGGGGAGTACTGAGAGTAAGTTGCTTAATTATGGTGAGTGGGACCGTTATGTGATTCTTAAGTTTTTTGTGTGGATCAGGGAGTTTATTAAGGTGGCTGAGTTGTTGTATGATTATACTGATGATTTGGAGCGTAAGGAGAATACTTGTTCATCTTGTACTAAGTTTAAAAAGGGTTATTTGAGTGGGGATGAGGATGTGTGTACGTGTGAGGTTTTTAAGACTAGTATAATGCTTACTAAGAGGACGCGGCAGACTTTGTATAATTGTGAGCGGTTGGTGGAGCATAACGCTAAGTTTCTTATAGATTTGTACCTTAACATTTCTAGGACTACGTTAAGTATTGGCGGTACTGGACTTTTGGAGATTTTAAAGAATAAGTACGAGATTGCGTACCCCCAGAGTCCTGGTATTAGTGGTGCGGGACAGCCTAATACTACTACGAGTGGTATGTTTTCGTCTGGTAGAAAATAGGGGGTTTTGATTTATGGCTTTGAATTTGTATAAGGTTCGGGTTTATGGTGGTTTGGTGTTAGGCCCTCTTATTTCTGTGATTGCTTTTTTTATTGTGCTTAATTTTTATGGTTTTTTGTGGAGTCTTGCGGGTTTATTTGTTGGTGTTGCGTGTTCTGTTGTTTTTGGTAAGCTTATGATTAAGAATGCTTTTAGTGATTTGTTGGAGGGTAACGGGGTTTTGGCTTTGGATGTGAATAGTACGGGTGTTATTCAGCCGTTTATCGTTAGTGTCCAGAGTCCTTATATTCGTAATAAAAAGTTGGGTGTGGATGATATTTTTGATAGGGCTGCGGTTATGCAGTTGGCTACGGTTCAGCATGCTAGGGAGCCTTTGACTCAGGAGGCTAATGGTATTAGGATTGTTCTGCAGAAGAGTGCTATGGTTAAGCTTAAGGAATTGCATAAAGACGTGGGTATTTTGGAGCTTAATAAGGATGAGTATTCTGTTCTTAAGAGGGAGAAGGATAAGATCGTGATTCAGCTTACCGAGAGCGCGCTTAAGACGCTTAAACAAAAGACTCAGGATAACATGACTATTTTAGAGCTTAACGAGGATGAGTATAATAAGGGGCGTTTTGCTTTGTTTCATTATCCTTGTTTAATATATAATTCTCAGATTAAGAGTATTGTTACTAAGGATTTTTTAGCTGATCAGGAGAAGAGTGCTTTTGCTGAGCATGGTATTTTATACCTTAATCGTAAGGTTGAGGAGCTTACTAATGTGGTGCGTGATTTTGGGCGTTACGTGGTGGAATTGACTAAGCCGCAGGGTGGCGGTCTTTTGAGTAAGTGGTGGGTGTGGGCTATTATTATTGTGTTTGTGGGTATTTTGGTTGCTATGTTTGCGGGGCCTGTAATTACTGCGATAAAAGGTACTATGGGTACTGCGTCGGGTGCGGTTCAGCAGGCTGCGGGTAACGCGGGGGGTTCTGTGTTGCCTAGATAAAGTTTTGGAGGGGGTTATTCATGGGTGTTTTTAGGGAGTTTTTGGCGAAGTACGATCGGGTTATCGTGGCTTGTCTTGTGGGTTTGTTGTTGGTTTTTGTTGCTGGTTCTGCTTTTATGTATGGTAAAACTAGTGTGTGTAAGAAGAGTGGGGGGGTTTTGGCTGTGATTCCTGGTGTTGGTGAGCGGTGCGTTCTGAATTTTATTGATGCTAGAGATTGTGGTAGTATTTTTAGTGGTGGTGATTTGATTATTCCTGCGCGGTTTTGTCGTGACGCGACTGGTCTTTATCCTTTGGGGGTACGACCATGATGAGGCCTGGTGTGACTGTTGAGGAGATTAAGCGTAATATTAAGCTTTCAGTAGAGCGGGAGAAGCTGGAAAAAGAGGGGTTCCTCGCGAATTATAGGGTTTTTTGCGAGAGCGTGGGTATTGACTACGCGGGACCTTTTGGGAAAGCTGGCGACTTTGTTAAGGGGGTTTCATTCCCTTAAGGTTCTTTTTTTTTAAAAGAGGGGTTGTTTATGGGTAAGTGTAAATCATGGTTTAAAAAACGAGTGCGTGATGAGTGTAAACAGGAGAGGACTGCTTTAGGGTTTAAAAAGCAGAGTTGGGGTTGGGATTTTAAGATTTGGACGCCTACGGATTACGAGCTTGAGATAGTGTTTAGTGCTGATAATAAGTTGTTTCTTACAATTTTTCAGCAGAGCCGGGAGAAGTTACAAAAAAAGGGCGTAAACCAGGAGGGCGATCCTGAGCTTATAGACCGGTTTGTTCTTGATGAGCAGTTTTATAATTTGGTTAAGACATATCTTAAGAAGCCTTTTAGCATTACTGCGCGGGATGTGTTAGAAAAACACGGTTTTCAGTTTTTGGATTATTATGTTGTTAAGGGTTGGTTCGAGCGTGGGGAGGGTAGGGATTGGAAAATACATATTATTCTTAAAGGAACTTATGCTGATAAAAGGTAGGTGGTGCGGGTTATGGTGGATTATTCTAAGTTTGGGCTTGAGGAGTTGTTGGAGTTCGCGCGTTTTCATACTGGTAAAGCGTATGAATTGCATAAAGAGATTGAGTGTCGGGTTAAGATTGTTCCGAAGGTTAAGATCGTTCCGGGAGATTGTTTATGATGCTGCCGGAGTTTCTGCAGTACGGTTATATTTTTGGGAGTTTTAAGTATTGGGCGTGGTTGGGTACTATTTACTTGATTATTTTGACTTGGCAGGATCATAGGAAGGCTAAGATGTTGGTTGATGATAGGCTTAATTTTTTTGTGATGGGTACGACTTTTAGTCTTTTGAGTCATGTTTTCAGGCCGTTGTGGTATGTTGTGGTTTTGTTTTTTTTGGTTCTTTTTTTGTGTTATTATTTAAATCGTTTTAGGATTTTGGGTAAGGGGGATGCTCATAGTTTGGTGTGGATTTTTTATGGTTGTGGTATTTTGGGTGTTGAGCATTTTTTGGGGTTTGCGGTGATTTTTTCTATTATTGCTGGTTTGTATTATTTTATTAAGTTGGTGGTGTTTCGTTATAAGTTGCCTACGCCGTTTTATATTGTGATTTTGTTAAGTTTTTTCTTAAATGGTCTTTTGGGTGGGTTGTATTAACAAAAGCGTAAGGTTTATATATATCTTATGATTATTAATATTATTATGACTACAAAAAATAAAGACTTAAAAAAATGCAGACTTTGCGGCTATGAATGGACTAGCAGAGTACAAAAACCTAAAAGCTGCCCTAAATGTAAACGGTACCAATGAGGGTTTTAAACATGCCTTCAGAACCCTTAACCGTTTTTTTTAGGTTTTTACGCTGGCTAGGAGGTTGGTTATGTACTTTTTTGATTTTGTGTGTGATGGGCCTGTTTGGTTTTTTAATGCTACATTTAAGCTTTATAGGTATAGGATTACTCAACAGCTAATACTTACCACATCGTAGGGGAAGTATGGCGAGGGCGTTTTGATTAGCCTCTTTCGCCCTCGCCACTTTCATAATTAAACATGGTATTTGACGAAGATCTTGTTCCGGATGAAGATGATTGAGGTAAAAGATTATGGATGATTTGGAATTGGTGTTACGAATGTGCGGTCACATAATTAATCCTTGTGAGGACTTGCAAGGTAATAACATAAGGTTGTTTTATATTGATGAATTGGAAAAGCAATTGCCATTAATACAGGATGATTATGCTAAAGAACACGCCCTGCAAGTAATCAATATATATAGGTTCGGGAGGTGGTAAATGATGAAATATATTAAAGAAATGTTTGACAATATAAAGTCATACCAACTATTACAAGTACAAAGTGTTCTTTCTTTGATTACGATTATTTATTATGTAGTTTGCATTTACTACGAAAAAAATAGTGTATCACGACTGATTAATCTGGCGGCAATACTAACACTTATGATCCTGTTTACAATATCAACTACTTCTGCAGTTATTTTAAGAAATCAGTTTGTTTTAGAAAAACAAATCAGCGCAAGACGGAGGTTATGATGATGAGTGAGGATGATTTGGTTAAGTGGGTTGGTTGGGGGTTGGTGTTGTTGTTGTTTTTTGGTGTGGTGTTGTGTAAGGTTTTGTTTTTTTAGTTTATTTTTTTGGCTAGTTGCTTGCCTGTTTTGCTGCTCATGTGTAGGTAGGGTATGACGCTTTCGTATGTTCTGCTTCCTTTGAGCATTCGTAGTTCTTGCATGCTTGCGCCGGCTTCTGCTAGTTTGCTCATGCGGTTGTGTCTTAGGTAGTATGGGTTTATGCTGTCTTGGAATATGTCTTTAAACCATAGGTCGAAGTAGTAGCGGAGTCTGTTGGTTACTTCTGTGCGTTCGGTTATGCCTTTTTTGGTTGGGTGTTGTCTGGTGTAGTTGCTGCGGTAGTGGTAGAATAGGTACATTTCTGGCATGCAGGAGGTGGCGTATTCGTGTAGTTCTTTTACTAGGGGTTTGGATATTCTTAGGTAGAGTGTGCGGGGTAGTCCTTTTTTGCTGCCTGGTACTAGTATTTTTAGGTAGCTTTTTTCTGTTGTGAATGCTTTTGCTTTGAGGTTTAGTATTTCGTTTGGTCTGGCTCCGGTGTAGTATAGGGTGATTAGTAGGCTGCGGGCTTCTTTGGTGTAGCTGCCGCGTATGCCGTTTATGTTGTTTAGGGCGTTGGTTAGTTGGGTTTCGTTTATTGTTTCTATGATTCCGTGATCTAGGAACATGCGGTAGTGTTTGTTTTTTACCATTTTGTAGTGACCTCGTTTTTTTGTGCTTCTCAGCTATTGATATTTGGGGTTTTGATAGGGGTGAGATTATCGTCTTACGATTATTAACATAGTCGTAAAATCGTTAAGTATTTATACTTTTTCCTTACACTAGTAAAGTAAGCATGAGAATAGGGGCTTGTTTGCGAGAGCGGGACTTTATATTTTATAAAGTTCTTTAAAGATTTTATAATTTTATATAATGTTTAAAGAGGTATATAATGAGGGCTGACTTTGTAATTCCATACGATCCTGATAAAGATACACAGCAAGTTCTTACTGACCGCATACTCTATAACCTTTTTATCAAAAGGATAAAGGGGCGTAAGCCTACTATTACGTTTTTGGGTGCTGATTCTGGTGAGGGTAAGAGCTATACTTATCTTAAGCTGGCTGAGATCCTGCTACGTTTACAGGGGCAGGATATTCGTCCGGTGCTGCATGACATTAATATTTATACGCCGTTGGAATACCCGCAGAAGTTAGAGCGGTTATTGTTTGATAAAGAGCTTAAGGCCATAAATGTTATAGGAATACATGAGGCGCGGGACGCTATTAATGCTAAGGATTATCAAAGCTTTCTAGCCCGTAGTATTGCGGATATAAATGCTCAGAGCCGTACGGTAAAGCGGCTTATGATTTTTGTTATCTCGCAGTTCATTCGGGATATTACTACGGATGTACGTTATACTATTACGTATTATTGTAAGATTTACCGGCCTTTAGGTAAGAAGGCGCGGCTTATGATTTATAAGATGTGGAAGGATGATAGGGATTTGGAGAAGCCGCGATTGAAGAAGTACAAAATAAGCGGGTTTCTTGTTTACCCTAATGGTAGGTATCGGCGTTTTACTCCTGATTATTTGGAAATCCAGAAGCCGGATAAAGATATTAGGGATGCTTTTGAGCAGAAGGATTACGAGGCTAAGGCTACGATTATTAAGCGTAAGATTAATAAGCTTATTAAGGATATGGAGAAAAAGGCTAATCTGGATGATAGCGGTAAAATTAGTACTATGGTGGAATGGTACGCTTCGCACCAGGAGAGCTTAAGTTTTATTGGTCGAAGAGGAAAAAAAGGTTTTAAGCTTAAGCCGGGTTTTACGAAGATGCACGATCTGAACCAGCAGGAAGTTAAGGATTTTAAAGTTGGGTTGGAAAAAGCTTTGAAGGATAAGGGGTTGATTGAGAGTGAAAACGCCGCAGAAGAATGATGATGTTGATGAGCCTTTGGATGCTGATTTTTCGGATGATATAGATAGTTTGGGCGGTATGGATATTAAGATTAATCCTGATTATTATATTCATTCTGCTTTGTTGCGTGCGCAGAAGTGTTTATTGAAGGATAATTTGAAGGATGGTTTTTTGGCGTATGTGGTGTATATTGAGCATATAGAAACTTTGGCGGATGCTGCTAATATGTTGGAGGATGATTATAGGGTTAAGCTTGATGAGTTTAGAAAAAAACTTAAGGATGTTAAGGATCCTTTGGCGAATGATATTAAAATGAGTAATGAGAAGCTTAGGCTTATGATGTCTGCGGTTTTTAATCGTAAGGAGATTAAGGCGCCGTTAAAGACTGCTTAAGTTTGGTGACTTTCAATAAAGTATTTATATTCTGTTTTTGTAGCTTGTTAAATTATGGCTTATTATCCTGGTGTGCAAACGGCGAAACCTCCTAAAGATTCTGCTGATTCTGTAAGTTCTGGTGGTTCGGGTTCTTCTGGTGATTCGCCTAAAAATCCTGCTCTGCAATACGTTAAGGGTGATGTGAGGCATGCGCCTGCTGAGAGTATTGATGTAACTCCTACTTCTTCTTATGTTGCTAGTAGTATTGTTAGAGGGCAGCCTACGCCTACGGATATTCGTGTGGCTGAGTCTAGAGCTAGACAGGAGGCGGTGACGGTAGTTAGGGCTGAGGCTCCTAAAGTTTCTGGTGGTGATGCGAGGGGTGTTATTCCGCAGAGTTATGCGGTTCAGCAGGAAGTGAGGAGGGCGCAGGATGCTCAGAGGGTTGCGCGGGTTCCTGAGCGTGATACTGTTTTGATTCGTGAGGAAAAAAGAGGGGATAGGGTGTATAAGGTTCCTCCTATGGTTTTGACTAGGCAGCAGGCTGAGGAGCGCGAGGAGCGAATACGTAAGGAACAGAAACGCCAGCAATTATCTGAGCTTATGGGTGCGGGTAGTGCGGCTTTATCCTTTTTACCGTTGCCTATTCCGGTTGGTTCTAAAGCTAAGGTTGGTAAGGAAGTTGTTAAGGGTGGTGTTGGTTTGTTGAGTCGTGCCGGGCCAGTGGTTCGGCAGGCGGCTGGTACTGCGGTGGAGCGTGGTACTGCTTTTGTTGGTCGTGCCGGGCCGGTGGTTCAGCAGGCTGTGGGTAAGGTTAAGAGTGTTCCGGGTGCTGCTTTTGTTGCTGGTGCTGGTGTTGGTATTAGTCAGGCTTACGTGATTACTAAGGGGGTTAGTGAGGGTTCGCGGTTGTTGGTTAGACCTGAGGATAGGCCTTTTGTTTCCGATCCTGTTTTTCAGAGTGCTGTGAGTAGAGCGCAGGAGAGGGCTTTACAAGAAAGTTATACTCAGGGGACTATGAAGGGTTTTGCTGCCGAGTTGCCTCTTATTGGTGCTAGTATGAACTTGAGGGGTTTTGATGTTGCGGTTACTGAGGAGTTAAGAAGTGCTGGTTTTGAGGGGGAGCGTTTAGAGGATGCTCGGCGTGTTGCTTTTGGTGAGCGGTTGAGTCGTAGTTATGCTGAGTTTGGCGGTCTTGTAACGATAAGTAAGGCTGCTGAGAAGTTGGGGAGAGCGGGTGTTTCTAAGGCGTTTAAAGCTGCTCAGGATGTTAGTGTTTCTAAGGCGCGTGTTGCGTGGGAGGTTGCTAAAAAGTCTGCTCCTGCTATTGGGCGTGCTGGTGTTGTTGAGGGTGTTGGTACTGAGATCGTGCAGAGTGCTGCTAGGGAGAGTGTTAAGCCTATTTTACCTGAAACGTGGGGTGGTCTTGTTCCTAGTGTTAGTTTGGGTGGGGATGAGGGTTTTGGTGTTAAAACTGAAGGGCGTATTACTGATATTGGTTTGTATGGTGGTTTTGGTGGTGCTTCTGCTTTTTTGATTGGTGGGGGTATTGCTATGGGTGCTGCAGCTAGGACCGGTAAAGGGCGTGTTGCTGGTTCGGTGCTTAAAGGTGTTGCTTATGTTTCTGATCCTCTTGAGAAGCCTGGTGATATATTGCAGGATGTTTCTGAGTCGATTTTTAAGCGTTATAGTGGCGTTATTCCTGATAGGCCTGTTATTAGAGAGGTCTTTAAGCCTCATGATGTTGTGAGTTTTGGGGTTGAAGCGGGTAAGAGGTCCACGATTCAAAAGCCGGGTGTTGTTCCGTCTATTTTTACGCTTGGAACTACCGGAACCCCTACGGGGGTACCTGTGAGTGTGCCTACTGCTCCTTTTGTGCCTGTTGTTGGGCGTGCTGATAGTCCTGGTCGTGGTCCTGTTGTTAGCCCTCCTGGTTTTGTGCCTCCTGTTGGTGTGGTGGAGATGGTGCCTTTAAGTCCTGTTAGTGGTGTGGGTAAAGGTCGTTCTGGTAGGGGTGGTGTGTCGCCTGCAGCTCCTGTTTTTGTTGCGGATTTTACTCCTAGTGTGCCTACTGCTTCTTTTGTGCCGGTTACGGTGCGGGTTCCTAGTGTTTCTGTTCCGGTGGGTTCTTTGGTTCCTACTACTCCTAGAGTGCCTACTATGCCTACGCCGTATGTTCCTACTACTCCTAGAGTGCCTACTACTCCTAGAGTGCCTACTACTCCTTTTGTGCCGGTTGATGTGCCTACTACTCCTTTTGTGCCGGTTGATGTGCCTACTACTCCTTTTGTGCCGGTTAGTGTTCCTACGAATATTCCTACTATGACTCCTTTTATGCGTGTGCCTCCTCCGATCCTTCCTATGTGGCCTGGTGCGGGGCGTGGTGCTGGTGTTGGTACTGGTAAGGGTTTGCGGTACGTGCGTGAGCTTGAGCGTTCGCAGGAGTTGCTTAGTGGTATTTTTGATATGCCTGTGAGGGCGAGGGAGGTTAAGGATGTTCCTAAGCTTACTGGTTTTGTTTTAGGTCCTATGTTTGGGCCTAAGAAGAGGGAGGTTGTGCATGCGAAAGGTAAGAAGAAAAAACAATCGTCTATTTTCCCGTCTGTTTTCGGATGGTAGGGGTGTTGTGGCGTATTATTTGACGTTTTTTATAATGGCAGTTATCATTATTACTATTGCTGCTGTTCTTGCTCCTATGGGTGTTTTGTTTAATACTAAGATGTATGCTGCTGGTGAGGGTATTTTGCTTATGGCTAATGATAGTATTGCGGATATTAATGATGCTACGGTGCGGGAGGCTATTTATAATGTGACGAATGCGGCGTTTTCTGCTTCTAAGATGAATATTGAGGTTAATGCGGATATTTTTCAGTATTCTTGGGTTTTGATTATTTGTCTTGTTGGTTTGGTTATTTTTTTGTTTACTAGGCGGACTGTTGAGTTTGCTGGTGGTGGTTTTGTGTAGTGTGGTTTTGGAGGTGTTGTGTTATGAAGAAGAAAGGTCGTAAGAAGAAGAGGTAGTACCTCTTCTTCTAATATCTTATTATAACAAGATTTATATACTTGTTCTGCTCTCATAAGTACTTATGGTAACTGAAACTACGATAGGACTAAGTAAACAGACCAGGCAACGGCTGGACCAGAAAAAGGTACACCCTCGCCAAAGCTACGAAGAGATTATAGTAAAGCTTCTTGATAATGAGGATGCTCTGCAGGACGTATCTTAAAGGCACCCCCTCCCCTATTTTTCGTGTGGAACTCCTGAGTGTTTAGACAGGGAGTTATGAATATGAAAGAAGTAAACACATACAAAAGAAGTAAACATTTACCAGATGTTTACTTGTCTATATATTCCCTAATAGAAAAGGGATTCTGCCCGGCACAGATCGCCCCAAAAATCGGTAAGACTAAGCAAGCCTTAAACCGCTACATAATGCGTTTAAAGGTGTGTAAAGCTATTTCTAAGGTATCTTATGGTGTGTGGCAGACACATGGTATTGACCGGTTAAAAGAAGTAAACAGAAGTAAACACATAACGGCGCGTCCCTCCTCACACTTTATAAGTTCGACTGTTTGCGAGGGTGGTGTTAGGGGGCATGCTTTTAGGTTTTCGGTTGTGTTGCCGCGTGTGAGTGGGTGGTTTGATAGGAGGCGTTTTTTTAGGCTTAAGAAGATTCCTTTTAAGAGTATTCCTTATGGGGAGAGTTTGGAGATTAGGGGGCATAGGGTTAAGGTGTTCGATCGTAGTTTGGATGTGTATTTTTATCCTGGTTGGTCTGCTTTTTCTGATGATGCTGAGGTTTCGTATGCTTATGCGGTTTTGGAGTTAAATCATGTGCTTACGCGGTTTGAGAACTTGGTAGGGGTTAATGTTAGGCCTTATAGGTTTAGTGTTTCCCGGCAGCATTATAGCCTGGTTAAGAATGCTTTGGCGAAGCAGTATCTTAAGGATCGGGTTAAGCTTGAGGTTTTTAATCCTGATGGTAGTAAGTGGTTTATTATTGATAATAGTTATCACTTGGAGGAGGCGGAGAGTTGTCATAAGGAGGATGCTCGGACTGATACGCGTAAGGTTCAGGATTTTTTTAATGGTGTTAAGCAGACTGGTATCACTCCGGGTTTTATTCTGCAGGGTTTTGATTCTTTGATTAAGGACCGGCAGTTTTACGCGGAGAATAATCGTAAGCACGTGGAGGTTATTGGCGCGCTTGGTGATAGTGTTAAGGAGCTTACGAGGGTTGTTAAGGGGCTTAAAAAGGGTGGTGACTTTGAATAAACTATTTATATAGAGTGTGGTGGGTGTTTGTCTGCATGAGGTTAAGGTTTGTTGTTTGGTTTTTGTTGTTGGTTTGTTTAGTCGGTGCGGTTCAGGGTGCTGTCGTGATCACTGATGCTCATAATATCACTATGAGCGCGTCAGGTGCTGAAACTGTTAAGATGGGTTTGCGTTTTTTGGTGACAAGTCCTTGTTACCTGCAAAACATTACCATCGCTGATGGCACGACTGCAACAACGGCTTACTTACAGCATTATAATCGGACTGAAATAGCGAGTGCTTCCATAAGTAGTAATACGGCGAATTTTGCGAATATTTCTTTATTAAACAATACTTTTTATTATGTTGTTGTGGATAAGGGGGGAGCTGAGTATACTAAAAAATATTTAGGGAGTGCAACTAATCAGTATCCTATCGTCGCTAATCGTGTAACTTGGATAAATACTTCGTATGGTGTGGATGAGCTTGTGGGTTATACTGCGTCTGTCCTGAGCATAACTACGATTGATGTGAATGAAACAACCTCGACAGATGTAATCTTTACTATAAGTGACCAATGGAACAGCACAGTAATCAATAACTTTACGATAGACATCACTTGGGCGAATAGCACGACTGAAACGCATAGTACTACTAATGGCTCAATAACCTTAATAAACGTGAGTGATAGTAGCACAACGCTTGATGTTTTGTTTTATGGTATGGCTGGTTATTATAACACGTCTTTAACAGGGCAGGTTATTACGGTGAATACGTCTAATAGTATTGTTGCGGAGGCGGAGGCGTTTTTTCGTGTTTTTTCTGTTGCGTATTCTGGTTATGTGGCGTATGGCGGCGTGAATTATACTAGGAATTTATCTTATGTGGTTAATCTTTCTTGTCCTGATTTTAGTGTTACGAATGTGACTTTATTTGATTCTGGTGTGTTTGCTAAGGCTTATGATGTATCTTGTAATAATGCTAGTCAGTTGTTGGGTGGTAGTTACCAGGCGGGTAGTGAGGGTAATAAGAATTTGTCGTTTTATGTTTATACTAGTGTTGCCGAACCGGTTTTTGTGGGTGTGCAAAACTTTACTTATGATTTGGAGGATCCTGTGGTTTCGGGAAACTTTACTAGGATTGATGGTTTTAATAATCATACTACTAATGTGAGTTTACTTTGTGTTGATAATGTAGGTCCGTTGCTTACGTATAGTAGTGTTTTTAATGGTGTGGCGTTGTATTATGGGAACCAGAGTAATAATACTGTGGTTAGTAATTCTAGTGTGCTTATTGATGGTGTTAATAATTTGACGGGTGCGTGTTCGGACTTTTTCGGGAGTGTTGGCTTTACCGATACTGAACTTGTGTACGCGAAAACTTTGTGTTTGATTGATGAGAAGGAGAATGTGTTGTTTGATGTTTCTAATGTGAGTGGCGCGCGGGTTTATTATGATGATAATAGTTCTTTTTATGATTTTAAAACTTTGGGTACTAATTGTACTAATTTTACTGGTATTGGTACGGAGAAGCTTAGGTTTCAGCTTGAGTATGCTAGTGGTGATATTGTTACTAGGTATGTGGATGTTACGTTGCCGCAGGGGGGTATTAGGGTTTGTGCTAATAAGGAGGGTGTTACGCATTATGAGCAGCTTATTATTTCTGCGACTCAGAGGCCTGTGGTGATGAAGAGTGTGTTTTCTGATTGTTTGGTGGCTGCTGATTATACTCGTTTTGCGTACCAGGATAGTTTTTTGTTGAAGGCTTATACGATTAGTGCGTTGTATTATTTGTACACGTATGATGGTGGCGGTCAGGTTTTGCTTGCTAGTGTGGATGGTAGCGTGAGTACTTATATGAATTTGGATGTTTTGGAGTTTGCGCAGCAGTCTTATAATCTTAAGATTTCGGGGGATTCTGTTACTTTCGAGAAGAGTGGGGATCAGGAGATGAGGATTTATTATACTAATATTGCTGGTGATATTGTTAATGCTAGTGTGGTTATTAGTGATGTGGCTTCTGGTGTGGTGTATTTAAGTACGTCTGAGTTGGTGAGTCCGAATAATTTTACTGTTTATTTTAATTGGGCTACGCTTAATGTTACGAATAATACTTTATTTAAGGTTGAGGTTACTACTCTTGATTCTGGCGGTAATGCGGGGGTTGTTAAGAGGTATTTTAATTCGTTGGCGAAGAGTGGTTATATTCAGAGTGGTATAGCTTTTGCTGTGGCTGTTTTGCTTACTATTTTTGGTTTGACGTTTACGGCTACGCGCTTGACGCTTTCGTGGTTTGGTATTGGTATTTTGTTGGCTAGTATTGCTTTGTTGAGTTTTGCGATTGCTGCGTGGTACATTACTTTAATGTTGGTTATTGATGTTATTGTGTTGGTGTATATTGTTATTGTTATGGTTCAGCAGAATTATCCTACTATTAGTGGTTGATACAAAAATGGCTCAAAATATGATGGATTGGTTTAAGGCGATTATTATCGTGATGCTTTTTTATAGTTTTGCGATTACGCTTCTTACTTATGCGCTTCCTGAGCAGGCTAAGCCTTTTATTAATCCTTTTAGTGATGTGGCTAATGAGATTGATTTGGAGAGTACTAGTTCTCAGATTAGGGGTAGTGTTGAGGCTCAGACTAATATTCCGGTTGTGGAGTTGGGGGCGTTGGTTTTTTATTCGGGTAATATTTTGGTTGATTTGTTGTTGAATTTTGCTTTTGCGATTCCGCAGATGATAGGGCTTATTATTAATGGTGTTATGCTTATGCTGAATGTTGATAGTTATGTTTTTGCGGTTGTGGAGATTTTTAGTGCGGTTATTATTACTGTGTTGTACTTTATTGGGTTGATTCAGTTGATAACTAGTGTGCGTAGTGGGAGGATGGTTTAGGGTGGGCTTGTTTGCGTTGTTGGAAACTACGGTGTCAAGTAATATAGGTGTTAGTTTTGAAACTGCTTTGCTTTTTGTTTTTTTGTTGGGCGGGGGTATTTTTTATGCTAAGAGTTTTCAGATAGGTATTATCATGCAGTTTGTGGGTTCTGGTTTGCTTTTCATGTTGTTTTATGCTTTGGGGCTTAATTATGTTTATGCGTTGGTTATTTGTTTGATTTCGTTGGTGGTGTTGGCGTTTAGTTTGTACGCGACTAGTAAGGTTTCTCAGGTAGGGGGTTTTATATGATGGAATTGTACGAGGTGTTGTTTATCGTGTTTTTTTTGGTGGGGATCGGTATTTTGTTGTTGAAGATTTATAATGCTGTGCGCTTATCTACTGTTGGGCCGGTGTATGAGTTTCCGGGTGCTTTGTTGTCTTTTATTGGGTATTGTTTGTGTTGGGTGTTTGCTTTGGTGATCGTGTTGCATGAGCCTAGTGAAACGGTGTATGTTACGTTGTGGCAGTTTTTGAGTTGGTGTATGGTGCTTAATGTGTTGTTGTTTATTATTGAGGTTTTTTTGGTTATGAAGGGCGCGGCTACTGGTCCTATTAAGCCTTTTATGAGTCAGGAGCGTGGTTTTACGCCTTACTTTCCTGGTAAGAAATGATATGTTTACCCCCTAGTAATTAAGGGAGAGGGAGGGGTTGGTTGCGGGTTTGATGGCTGTTTCTTGACTGCCCCTTTTTTTTCCCCTTTTTTTTGTGTGTCTTTGGTGACTTTTCACGTCTTTTATATATGGTAAGCTTTTGGGTGGGTTGTATTAACAAAAAACGAGGGTGTTATTATGCAAGAATGTGAAATGGAAAAAAAGCCCCTTTACAAAGCTGAAGGGCAGTCTATGGGTGCTGTTGGTGCTGTTATAGGCTTGATTGTTGGTGTTGGCGTGGCTACTCTGGTACTGATTTTTGTCGGGGTTCTTGGCGGTCAGACTTACCAGCTTACAGAGAGTAAGATTGACGAGATCACAAACACCACGATAAAGAACTACGTTAAAGATAGCGTGGTTAGTGGGTTCTCTGCTCTTAAGCAGACTGGTGATTACTTGCCGATAATTGTGTTGGCGGTGATCATAAGCCTGGTGCTTATGCTGGTCTTGTCTTTTACTGCTTTTGGCGGT
>Ga0114946_10001346_pt1 | contig 16929 bp, 18 predicted proteins | sample WalLakDeSediment_FD_88676 | JGI IMG/M metagenome (GOLD analysis project Ga0114946, IMG submission 88676) | Lake sediment microbial communities from Walker lake, Nevada to study Microbial Dark Matter (Phase II) - Walker Lake 11/02/13 Deep Sediment | ecosystem: Environmental > Aquatic >... | reverse complement strand
TTGCGCACGCACCCGCCCGAGCAGATCCTGGTGCTCGGCAGCCGCCTCGGCCAGACGACCTCCAGCTTCGACGCTGGGTTCGCACCAAAGCGGGGCTTCGTCCACGTGGACATCAACCGCCGCGTGTTCGGGCTCGCCTATCCCGAGGCCGAGACCTTCGCCGTCAACGCCGAGATCGGCGCGCTGCTGACCGCGCTCAACGAGCGTTGGCTGGCCTCGGGTGAGACGGCGCGCAGGGTCCTGCCTGGGATCTGCGCGCCGGCCGAGCAAGACGAAGACGGGCGGGTCGATCCGCGCGCCCTGATGGCGGCGGTGCAGCGCGTGGTCATCGATCGCTCGGACGCCCTGGTCATGTCCGACGTGGGCAACTCGTTCGCCTGGGCCAACAGCGAGCTGCGCTTCGAGGCGCCGCATCGCTACCGAACCACGTCCGGGTTCGCGGCGATGACCGCGAGCTCCTCGGGGGTGGTCGGCGCGACGATGGCCGCCGGTCACGCTGCGGTCGCGTTGGTTGGCGATGGCGCGATGTTGATGGGCAACGAGGTCAGCACGGCCGTGCAGTACGGGATCCCGGCCAAGTGGATCGTGCTCAACGACGCGTCCTACGGGATGATCCGCCACGGGATGGAGGGGATCGGCATGCAGCCCTTCGCGACCGAGATCCCGCCGACGGACTTTGCGTTGCTCGCGACGGCGCTCGGGGCCACGGGCCTGCGGGTCCGCCGGGCCGAGGAGCTCGACGGGGTCCTGCGTGAGATGTTGGCGATCCCCGGGCCGGTGGTCGTCGACGTCGCAATCGATCCTCGGCCGGCGCCGCCCTTTGGCAGCCGCAACAAAGCGATCAGTCAAGGGTGGGAGTAGGCCATGTCGAGCCCGATCGCAGTTGGTGTGCGTAGCTTGGCGGTCGCGGTCCCGGCCAAGGTCCGCAGCAATGCTGAGCTCCGCGCTCGCTACCCCGAGCTGTTCGCTCGCCCCGAAGCCAGCCCGCTCGGCCAGATCGTGTCCGGGCTCGACAGCGGCCCGGACACGGCGACCTTCGACGCGGCGAGCGTGCCCTACGTGGATGATCCCTTCCGCGGCGTGGTCGAGCGGCGGATCCTCGAGCCAGGCCAGACCTCCATCGACCTCGAGGTCCAAGCCGGCGCCGAGGCCCTCGCGCTCGCCGGCGTCGAAGCGGGGGAGGTCGGTCTGTTGATTAGCGTCGGCTTCTTGCCCGACCAAATTGGGATCGGCAACGCGGTCTACGTCGCCCAGCGCCTCGGCCTACGCGGGAGCGCGTGGAACCTCGAGACGGCCTGCGCGGGGCCGCTCACGGCCTTGCAGACGGCGTTTGCGTTGGTCCGCGCCGGTGAGTACGAGACCATCTTGGTCACGATCTCCTGCTCCTACTCGCGCTTTGCCCGGGAGGACGACAGCCTGTCGTGGTTCTTGGGCGACGGCGGCGGGGCCTTCGTGATCGGGCGGGTGGCCGCGCAGACGGGCTATGTCTCGTCCTACACCATGCACACCGCGGACACCTGCGGGACCTGGTACTACGCGCTCGAGCTCGACGACGAGGGCGCGCCGGCCCGGGTGATGCGAGCCCACCCCGGGACCGGCAAGGCCATGCGTCGCTGCGCCGAGCCCCACCTGCTGCGCTGCTGCGAGGGCGCGGCGGCCAAGGCCGGCGTCAGCTTGGGCGACATCGACTTCTTCGTGTTTCACACCCCGACGGCCGGCTTCGCCGAGTTCGCGGCCAAGGCCTTGGGGGTCGACCCCCGCCGGACCGCGAGCGTGTACCAGCACTACGCCAACGTCGGACCGGCGCTGACGCCGATCAACCTGCACTACGCCGCCTACACCAAACGGATCGGGCCCGGTGACACGGTCCTGGTCTATGGGCCGGGCAGCGTGTCATCGGCGGCGGCGGTGATCATGCGCTGGGGCGAGGTCGCCCTGGGCCAGCCCCCGGCGGGCGTGCGCTACTGAAACTTCTTGCGAAACCGGCCGGACTCGTCGGCGAAGGCTTCGATCTCGGTGCCCGCGGCCCGGGCGAGCTGGCGAAGGGCGACCCGGGTCCTGATCTGCTGCTCGCCGTCGAGCCCGAGGTAGGTCATGGCGCCCTCGAACTCGAGGGTCGTGAACGGCTTAACCCGGCCATCGAGGGCCCAGTTCATCGCCGTGATGATGCCCCGCACGACTCGTGAGCCGGTCATGATCGCGGTCTTGATGTCCTTGCCGGCGCGCGCGAAGGCTTCGTTGGAGCGCGCGCGCTGGGGCGCCGAGGGTCCGACCTTGTCGGAGTAGACGAGCAGACCGTTGATGTCGCCCGCGCTTTGGACGAGCTCCTCGAGGTACGCGTCCCACTCTTCGTCGGATGGCGCCTCGTCGGTGTGCACGACGATGGCGACGGTCCCCGCTACGATCTGCCAGTGCATGGTCTTGGCCACGAGCGGAGTCTACAAGAGGAAGGGGCGTGCGGGGCCTTGGCCTGCGTTGAATTGCCGCTGCGGCATGTTCACGAGAGCGTAGGCGCCGCGTATGTCCGACGCTTGATCGTTCGATCTGACCTTCCGATCTGACCTTCCGATCAGGGAGCGAGCAGGCTTGTCAGCCCGCACGATGTCCAGCACGATGCCGCCAGGCTCTCAAGGCCATGCTCGCTGTCTTGCTCGTGATCGTCCCGCTGATCGCCGCGCCCGTAGTGGCGCTGCTCGGTCTGCGAACGGGGCGTGCGGTGGGGATCGCGGTCGCAATCTTGCACCTGCTCGTCAGCCTCGCGACCCTGCGCAGCTGGTTCGCGGGTGGGCCCCGGACCAGCGTGTTGCTCGGCGACTGGCCCCGGTGGGTCGCGATCCGGCTCGAGGTCGACGGGCTGAGCGCGGCGATGCTGGTCGTGACCGGGATCTTATTCTTGGCGACCTGGCTGGCCCGGCTCGGCGAGGCGGCCGCGGACTCGGAGCCCGAGGCCAAGCCCCAGGCGCCCGACGGCGTGCTCTTGGCGTTGCTCGGGGCCTGTAGCGGGGCCTACTTCGCGCGCGATCTGTTTCACCTGTTCGTGTGGTTCGAGGTCGGGATGGTCGCGAGCTTCGCGGCGATCGCGATCGAGTCCGGAGCCCGCGGCGGCGAGGCTTGGCGGGCCTACTTCAGCGTCAGCGTGTTCAGCTCGCTGCTCTTCCTGCTTGGGATCGCGCTGACCGTTGGGCGCGCGGGCGGGCTCGACTTCTCGCAGATCGCCGGGGCGGCGCGGGCCGGCGCCGACGATCCAGCGTGGAGCTTCGCGTTCGCGGCCCTGGCCGGCGGGCTGCTGCTCAAGAGCGCCGTGGCTCCGGTCGGCGTGGTGCTCGGGCAGACCTACCCGCTGCTGCGCTGGTCGACGGCCGGGCTGTTCGGCGGGCTGCTGACCAAGGTTGGGGTCTACGGGCTGATCCGGCTGAGCTGTGAGCTGATGCCGGTCCAGGCCGAGCAGGGCGCCTGGGTGATCGTGGCCCTGGCCTGCGCGACCATGCTCTACGGCGTGCTCGGAGCGGCCTCGGCCAACGACGCGGGCGAGATCCTCAGCTTTCACGTGGTCAGCCAGGTCGGGTACCTGCTGCTCGGGATCGGGATCGGTGGGCGCGTCGCGATCGCGGCGGCGATCTTCTACACGCTGCACCACATGGTCGTGAAGACCGGCCTGTACTTCGCCTGCGGGGCCGGCGAGCAGGTGATCGGCCGTCGCAAGGTCGGCGCGGGCCCGGGCGTCGCCTCGCACGACGCCGCGGCCACGATCGCGTTCGTGGGGCTCGCCCTGTCGCTGGCCGGGATCCCGCTGCTGTCGGGGTTTTGGGCCAAGTTCGCGCTGCTGCGGGCGAGCGTGGTCGAGGCCGAGTGGATCGGGTTTTGGTTCGCGGTCGTGGTTGGCGCGCTGACCCTGTACTCGATGGTCAAGCTGTGGCTGGGCATGTTCGCAACCGGGTCGCCAGCGAGCGATCCGGCGCCCGCCCGCCTGCCTCGCAAGGCCGCGCGGATGATCGTGGCCGCCGCGCTGCTGCTCGCCAGCGTCAGCGTGTGGATCGGCCTGAGCCCCGGCCCGCTGTGGGAGCTGTCCGAGCGCGCCGCCGACGAGCTGCTCACCCCCCACCCGGAGCCGGCCCCATGAACCCGCTGGCGTTCTTGCTCGATCTGCTGGTCAGCACGGCCCAGATGATGGCGACGGCCCTAGTCGGGGTCCGGCTCGACGAGCTGCGCTGGATCGCGTTCGACGTGCGCGGGGTCTCGGCCCGGAGGCTGTGGTGGATCTCGACGATGGTGTCGATCAGCCCGGCGAGCGTCGCGGTCTGCGGCTCGGACGACGGCCGCTGGCTCTACGTCCACACCCTGATCGACACCGACGCCCAGCGCCGGGCATTCGCGCGCGCCCTGGTCCGGTCCGCCGGCCTCGGCGGAGCCCACCTGCTGGCGCCTGGGCCCAGCCTGGACGCGACCCGAGGGGGCCAGCGATGACCCCCCAGCCCGCGGTCGTGATCGTGGTCCTCGACGTGCTGCTGGCGTTGCTCGGGCTGTTTGGCGTGCTGATGATCATGGCCTTCGTCCAGATCGAGAGCTGGCTGTCGCGGGTGGTCGTGCTCGACGCGCTCTCGCTGTCGACCGCCGCCGTGCTGGCCGTGCTCGCGGCCCTGCGCGGCGATCCCTTCTTGCTCGACGCGGCGATCGTGCTGGTGGTGGTCGCCGTGGTCGGGACCATCGCCGTGCTCCATTTCATGCCCCCGCCCGGCCCCCCGCCCGGCCCCCCGCCCGGCCCGGAGGCCTCGTGATCCTGCTCGGCCTGGTCCTGCTCGCGCTCGGCGTGCTCGCCACCGGGGTCACGGCCCTGGGCCTGCTGCGCTGCCGCGACGCGACCTCGCGGGTCCACGTGATGTCGATCGGCGCGGTCGCGGCCCTGCTGCCCTGCCTGCTCGGCGCGGCCCTGGTGATCGGTGACGGGGCCGCGGTCGCGCGAGCCCTGGTCGGCGCGGTGATCGGCCTGCTCGCCGCTCCCTTCCTCAGCCAGGCCCTGTTGGTCCGGGCGGTCGCCGATCGCGAACTCGTCGATCCACGCGACCTACCGATCGCCGAGGCCCTCACCGACGATCGGAGGGCCGAGTGAGCGCGTGGCTGCTAGCCGGCGTCCTGGTCATCGCCCTCGCCGCGTTCGCCCCCCTCGATCTGCGCTGGCGAGGGCTGCTCGGCGGGCTGTGGTCGGCCGCGATCTTGGTCGCCTTCGATCTGGCCTGGACCGGCGCGGACCAGTTGCTGACCTGGGAGCTGGCTTGGCTGCCGCAGCTCGAGATCGCGTTCGCGCTGCGGGCCGACGGGCTCAGCGCGCTGTTCGTCAACCTGATCGCGGGGATCGGCGCGGTGATCATGCCCTACACGGGCGTGTACCTCCACGGCAAGCCGCGCGGCGGCTTGGTGCTCGCGCTGCTGCTCGCGTTCCAAGCCGCGATGCTCGGGGTCGCGCTGACCGACGATTTAATCGCGTTGTTTTTGGCGTGGGAGGCGACCAGCGTGATCTCGTTTGGGCTGATCGCGATGGACTACGAGCAGGCCAAGGCCCGACGCAGCGCCCGGCATGCGGCGTTGATCACCGGCTTGGGCGGGCTGGCGCTGCTCGGGGGGATCCTGATCGCCGCCGACGCGGTCGGTAGCTATCGGGTCAGCGATCTGGTCGCCGCCGCCGCGCTCGGGCAGGCCTTGCCGCGCTCGGCCTGGGCCCTGATCGTCGTCGGCTGCCTGAGCAAGAGCGCGCTGGTGCCCTTTCACGCCTGGCTGCCCCTCGCGATGGCCGCGCCGACCCCGGTCAGCGCCTATCTGCACTCCGCGACCATGGTCAAGGCCGGCGTGTTTTTGCTGCTGCGGCTCGATCCGATCCTCTCGCTCGATCCGCTGTGGACGCCGACCCTGGTGTCGATCGGGGCGGTGACCTTGGTCTACGGGGGCTACCGGGCGCTGCGGGTCGCCGACCTCAAGCAGGTCTTGGCGTGGACCACGATCGCCGCGCTCGGCACGGTCACGACCGCGATCGGGCTGGGCAGCCCGGCTGGGATCAAGGCCGCGCTGGTGTTTATCGTGGTTCACGCGCTCTACAAGAGCTCGCTGTTCATGCTCGCCGGCGCGGTCGACAAGCTCACCGGCACCCGCGATCTCCGGACCTTGGCCGGCCTGCGCCACACCCTGCCGCTCGGGGCGATCACCGGGGCGATCGCCGGCCTGTCGATGGCCGGGGTCCCGCCGCTGGTCGGGTTCATGGGCAAAGAGCTGCTCTACAAGGCCAAGCTCGGCTCCGGTGATTGGCTCGGCACCGTCGCGTTGGTGGCGGTCGTCGGCAACGCCTTTGCGTTTTGCGCCGCCATGATGGTCGGGCTCGAGCCGTTTCGAAACCGCGGGCGCGAGGTCCTGCGGCCCGTGCATTCGACCAAGATCAAGCTCCTCGCAACCTTGGCGTTCGTGCCCGCGCTCGGCTCGCTGGTGCTCGGCGTGGCGCCCGAGCTGCTCGCCGATCAGGTGCTCGAGCGCTCGGTCCACGACGTGCTCGGGCACGACTTCGAGGTCAAGCTCAGCCTCTGGTACGGGTTCGACACCGCGCTCGCGCTCTCGGCCGTGACCGTCGCGCTCGGCGTGGTGATCTGGCAGTGGCGGATTCGGAGTGAGGCCGGCTGGCTGCGCGAGTTGGCGATCACCGATCTGTGGATGCTCGCCTTCGATCAGCTCCCACCCAGCGCCAAGCGGCTCTGCGCCCCGATCACCGGCCTCGGCACGACCGGCCTGATCGCCGCCGCCGCCGTGATCGTCGCTGGATTCGGCGCGCACGCGACCGGGACCTGGTCCGACACGCCATGGGTCGGCGCGAGCGTCGATGGTGGGCTCGACCTGATCTGCCTGACCGGCGCGGTCGCGGCTGCGCTCGCGGCCGGCACGGCCAAGGAGCGGCTGACCTCGATCGCGGCGATGGGGCTCTCGGGCAGCCTGCTCGCGATGTGGTTCTTGCATCGCGGTGCCCCCGACGTCGGCGCGACCCAACTCCTGGTCGAGGCCGCGTCGCTGCTGGTGCTGGCCTGGGCCTGGCTGCAGTCGACCGCCCGCGCACCCAGGCCGATCGAGCGACACAAGCCCTCGGCGCTGTGGCGGCTGACCGTCGCGCTCGGCTGCGGCGCGCTGCTGACCTACGCGCTGCTCTCGGCCGGGCCCTGGCAGCCCGACCGCACGATCGTCGACCAGATGATCGGCGACGCCTATCCGCGGGCCTACGGCCGCAACGTCGTCAACGTCACCCTCGTCGACTACCGAATGTTCGACACCTTCGGCGAGACCCTAGCCGTCGCGCTGACGGCGATCGTGGTCTGGTGGATGGTGGCCCGGCCGGGCGGGCGGCTCGGCGCGAGCGTGACGAGGGCGAGCGCCAAGCCGGGCGCGGCCATCGATCTAGTGGGGATCAGCGCGCGGATGCTCGGCTGGCTGCTGGTGATCGTCGCGCTGCCGGTGTTTTATCGCGGCCACAACGAGCCCGGCGGCGGCTTCCTCGGCGGCCTGGTCGCCGGCATGGGCTTGGTGCTCATCGGGATCGCCTCGCGCCGCCACCCCCGTCGCGCGGCCCGGTTTAGCGCGGGCGTCGGCTGGGCGATCGTCGTGGGTGCCGTGCTCGCGGCGCTCGCGATGATCCCCGCGCTGGGGGCCGGCCGACCGCTCGCGACCAACCTGTGGACCACCTTGCCGATGCCCTGGGGCCCGTGGAAGGTCGGCACGCCGCTGATCTTCGACGCTGGTGTGCTCGCGATCGTCGCCGGGTTTTGCGGCAAGATCTATGTCGCGCTCAGCGAGGCGAGCGAGGGCAGGCGCTTCGATCTCGCGCTCGCGGCAGAGCAAGAGCCGAGCCCCGATCCCGAGCCCGCGCCCGAGGAGTCCGCGCGATGATGGGGGAGCTCGCGTGTCTGGCCGCTGGGTCGCTGCTCGCGATCGGCGTCTACCTGCTGACCGAGCGCGACGTGTTCCGGCGGGTCCTCGGCGTGGTCTGTCTGAGCCACGCCGCCAATGTCGCGATGTTCGTGACCGGCGCGGTCGGTGGCGCCCCGGCCTTCGTCGGCCCCGACGGCCCCGACCCCGCGCAGCTCGCCAACCCCCTGCCGCAGGCGCTGGTGCTGACCGCGATCGTGATCGGTCTATGCGTCGTCACGCTCCTCGCCGCGATCGCCTATAGCCGCACACCCGCGCCCGAGGATCCGACCGCCCGCTGAGCGCTCATGGCTACCTTTGAACCGCTCGAGCGGCTGGTGAAGAAAGCCTGAGCGGCGAGCGCTGCTGCCGACTTCGACGAGCGCACACAGGTGATTTCAACCCATCGTGTTCTTGCTATTGTGAAACGAAGGATCCCCCAAGCGACAGGCCCCCTTACCCTCGAATTTAACATCAAGCGAATACAGCATGAATTCCCCCGCGTCCGCGCTCGTTCCGCCCGCGCTCCCGGCCTCGTCGCCCGCCGACTTGCTGTACTTCGCATCCTTGGTCGTCGGCGTCTCCCGGACCTGGACTCGGCCGCGAAGGTCGAGGCCTGGCTGCACGAGCGTCCTCGATGACGTTGTTGAATATCTAGCAGCCCAGTTTCCAGATCGATAGCGTGAACTCACCCGCGCCCGCTCGCGCATCTGTGTAGGCTCCCCCGCATGACCCGTCCAAACATCCTGATGATCATGGTCGACCAGCGGCAGCGCCGGCTTCGTCGATCCGATCAAGGACATCCTCTCGTTCGTCGGCAGCCTCGAAGGCAACGCCTACGCCCAGCACTTCCCCGGGTTTTGCAAGCTGCGTGAGTACGCCAAGGTCCTCGTCGATCACAGCATCGCCGAGTCGGCCTGCATCCCGAGCCGCGCGGCGATCATGACCGGGCAATACGGCCCGCGCACCGGGGTCACGCAGACCGACGGATTGTTCAAGAGCGGCGACGCCCGCAACTTCCCGTGGCTGCGGGCCAACGGCGCGCCGACGATCGGCGACTGGTTTCGCGCGCTCGGCTATTCGACCCACTACTCGATCCGCCGGAGCACACCTTGCAAGGCTTTGGATTCGACGATTGGGAGCTGAGCTGGCCCGAGCCGCACGGGGCCCTGAGCAACAACCTCGGCAGCTTTCGTGACTACCAGTTCGCGGATCTGGCGTGCAGCTTCTTGCAAGCCCGCGGGCTCGGGGTCCGCTCAACCCGGCGACCGACGACCCCGTCGCCATCGCCGCGCAGACCAGCCACATCGACATCCTCCCGACCCTGCTCGGGCTCGCGACGGTCAGCGACGACGAGCGTGAGGCGATCCGGCGCGAGCTGTCGCTGACCCACCAGGCCGCCCCGCTTCCTGGGGCTGATCTGCGCCCGGTGCTCGAGTGCGGCGAGGGGCCCGTGATCGGGCCCGACGGTCAGGTCCGCAAGGGCGTGTTGTTCGCGACCGACGACATGATCACCGAGCCCCTGCCGCTCGACGACGATCCCCACAATCAAAGCTCCTATCAACAATACGAGGTCTACGCGAAGACCGTCGAATTGCTGCGGACCGAGCCGACGAGCGGACGCTCGCACCCCTACGTGCCCCAGCTCGCGCCGGGGCCGGTGGTGCAGCCCTGCCACGTCCGGGCCCTGCGCTCGGGGCCGTGGAAGCTGGTTCGGTTTTGCGATCCCTGGAGCGCCGTCCCGGTCGCCGACGAGTGGGAGCTCTATAATCTCGAGGTCGATCCGACGGAGCTTTGCAATCTGCTGATCTACGACGGGGCGTTCCCGACGGTGATCGACGCGAGCAAGCTGCCGGCGAAGCTCGGGATGACGCCGGAGCAGGTCGCCGCGCAGGCCAGCGAGCTGCGGACGGAGCTCGCTCGGCAGGAGGCCGCGTTGCTGTCGCCGTACCCGAGCGCGTATCCGACCGCTGGCGCGTCGCGAAAGTTGTGACTATCCTGGCAGCTCGTGGATCGTCGCCAATTCCTCGCGCAGCTCGGGCCACCGCTCGCGCAGGAACGCCTCGAGATCGCGCCTGATGGTCGCCGATTGATCATGGCACCCACGCCGTGGTCCTCGACCCCCTCGACTTCGGTCGGCGGAGTCCCGGCGTTTTCGAGCGCGCCCAAGGCGGCGCTGCGTCTCTTGCGCTGGATCAATTGACTGTTCGGATGTCCGGGGTAATTTGCCCCGCGATGTGGCCGCAGTCATTTCGCGCCGCTTTGCGCAATTGATTCGTCGGAACCCCGTGCACATAGTGCCGTTGTGAGGCATATTCGGCTGCTTCCATGCAGCTCACCGTCCCTAGCCCGGGTGAACTCGTCCTCGACTCGTTTCGGATCCAGCATCAGCTCGGCGCGGGGACCTTTGCGATCGCCTACCTCGCCGAGCAGCTCGGGACCGATCGCAGCGCCGTCGTCAAGGTCCCGCACCCGCACCTGCTCGAGGGGCCCTACGGCCCCGAGATTCGCCGACGCTTCGAGGTCGAGGCGCGCGCGGCCACCCGCATCTCGCACCCCAACGTCGTGACCGTCTACACCGTCGGCGAGACCCAGGGGCACCTGCCGGCGATCGCGATGGAGTACGTCAATGGGCAGTCGCTCTCGAACGTCCTGGCCAGCAACGCGCCGCTGGCCCTCGTGCAGGTCGCGGCGCTCGGCGAGCAGCTCGGCGAGGCTCTGCTCGCGCTCCACGAGGTCGGCATCGTCCACCGCGATCTCTCGCCGGCCAACGTGATCGTGCGAGAGCGCGGCGCGGGCCTGTTTGCCAAGCTGCTCGACTTCGGCGTGGCCAAGCTGCTCGACTCGCCCAACCGCACGCTCGGACCGATGGGCACGCCGGGCTACCTCGCGCCCGAGCAGCTGCAGGGCCTCGTCACGCCGCAGACCGACGTCTACAGCCTCGGCGCGATCTTGTGGTGGGCGCTGACTGGGCACGAGCGACCCGACGACTTCGCCGACGGGACCCTGTTCCAGAGCATCGGCTCGCCAATCGGCCCCGACCCCCTCGCGGTCCGCCCCGACGCGCCGCCGAGCCTCGCCGAGGTCGTGTCGCGGATGCTGATCCCCAACTACCAGCTGCGGCCGACGGTCGAAGAGTTCCTGCGCTTGTGGCGGGAGGCCCTCGACGAGACGGCGGTCCCGCGCCAGTACCCGATGTCGGCATCGAGCGCGTTTCAAACCGCCGGCCAGACCAAGCGGCTCTCGGGGATCGTCCGGCCGCGGGTCGCCGTGGTCGTCGGCAACGCGGTGCTGCGCAACCTGATCTCCGGCTATCTCGCGACCGACGGCGAGCTCGATCTCGTGGCCTGCACGCCGCGCGAGCTGATGCGCGCCAACCCAGGTCACCACGCGGCCGCGGTCATCGACAGCGATCAGTCCGATGTCGACGTCTGCGCGCTGCTCCCGGCCCTGTCTGAGTTTCAGCCCGATCTCGCGCTGATCGTGATCGGCAGCGCCGAGCGGGCCGGCGAGCCGTGGTCGAGCTTCGGCGCCCACTACTTCGTGCAGCTGCCCGAGGAGCTCGCCCGCCTCCGGGGTGATGTCAGCCGCGCGCTCGGCCGGCGCGTGACCACCGGGCCGATCCATATGTCGCGGCTGTCGACCAACGTAGTCGAGCAGCTGCGCATCGAAGGCCGGCTCCGCGCGACCCTCGACATGTTCATGGGCTCGATGCCGCAGTGGCTAGCCGAGCTCCAAATCGGGCTCGCGACCGGCGATTTGGGCCGCGCCTCGGTCGCGTGCAAGCAGCTCCTGGCCACCGCCGAGTCGCTCGGCATGCGAGACCTCGCACGCCTCGGACGGGCGGCCTGCGCCTTCATCGAAGACCGCGACCTCGCAAGCGCGACGACCTTCACCGCCGCGCTCGAGCGCGAGTACCACGAGCTGTTTCCCGAGATCTTCTCGCTCTTGCAATCCAGCTAACCCCGCAGAGCTCCACATGACCCAAAATCCTGCCCCCACCATCGAACTCGACTGTCTCGGCCTCAAGTGTCCGGCGCCGGTGATCCGTCTGGCCCGCGAAGCGGCGGCGCTCGGCCCCGCCGGCGGGTTCTTGATCATCCGCGCCGACGACCCCGCGTTTCGCCCGGACCTCGAGGCCTGGGCCCGCAGCGCCAAGGCGACCGTGCTCGAGTTTAGCGAGGAGCCTGGCGGGGCCGCGCGTGCGGTCGTCCGTCTCGGTACGGCCGGGCTGCCCCTACCGACGGCCGCGCAGACCCTCGCCGCCGGGGTCTCGCTCGATGTTCGCGGCGAGCAGTGCCCGGGCCCGGTGATCGCCCTCGCCAAGGCCGTCGCCGCGCACCCGGCCGGGACCGAGATCCTGGTGATCGCCGATGACCCAGCGTTCTCGCTCGATCTACGCAGCTGGCTCAAGGGCGGGCGGGCTGAGCTGATCAGCCTCGACGAGCGCGGCGAGGACTCACGCGCGCGCCTGCGTATCTTGCCGAGCACACCCGCCACCGCCACCGCCACCGCGAGCGTCCCGGCGACCGTGACCAGCGACCGCTGCACCTTGCTGGTCCTCCACAACGATCATGAAGCCCTGCTCGCCGCGCTGCTCGTGGCCAACGGCGCCGCGGCCCAAGGCATGGAGACGACCCTGTTCTTCACCTTCTGGGGCCTCAACCTGCTGCGTGGCGATCACCCCGATCCCACGCAGCCGCGCGAGCGGGTCGGGTTCATGCAGCGCATGATGAAGTGGCTGATGCCCAAGGGCCCGACCCGGCAAAAGCTCGGCCAGATGCACTTCGGCGGCATCGGCAAGGGCATGCTGTCGTCGATCATGCGCTCGCAGAACATCCTTGGTCTGCCCGAGCTGATGCGCAGCGCCCAGGAGCTCGGCGTCGGCTTCACCGCCTGCACGATGAGCATGGGCGTCATGGGCATCACCAAGCGCGACCTCTACCCCTACCGCAACCTCGAGTTCGCCGGGGTCGCGACCTTCGTCGAGCGCGCCCGCACCTCGAGCATCAGCTTGGTGTTCTAGTCTAGTCAGGTCTAGTGGGGCCCTAACTAGCCGCTCCCTCGAGCGCCTCGAGGTACGCGCGATCGAACGCCGCGGTCGTGCTCTCGAGCTCCGAGTACAACCCCGGCACGAACCCACGCGAGCGCACGCCCTGCTGCGCCAACTCACACACCTGCCAGTCCTCGCGATTGACGCGATCCCAAAATGCCACCGCCTCGTCCGGGTTCGCGCCTTCGTACTCGCGGTACCCAGGATCGAACAACCACTCGCAGACCACCCGCGTGCGATCGATCGCCAGCGGATCCAACCGATGCACCAACACATAGTCCGGGTGCAAGCTCAAGAACATGTTCGGAAACAGCGTATAATAGTACACTCGCATGCGCTCGGGCCCCGAGACCAGCGCCGGCCCGCACAGATGCCCGCTCTCGGTCATGCTGCCCTCGGGCTGCTGGAGCTGCATCGGCCCCCCGAGGATCTCCCCGACTTCGTGATCATTGTCCGCGCCCAGATACGGCGTCAGCTGATTGAGCGCCGGATGAATGGTCGGACAGTGGTAGCACTCCGAGTAATTCTGAAACAGCAACTTCCAGTTCGCCGCGACCTCGTATTCGACATGCCGCGCGACCACCAATTCTGAAATCTTCCATTGTGAGAACGAAGTCAGGATCGACGCGAACGCCCGCTCGAACGGCGCCGGGTTCGGCGCGAGGTTGATGAACACGAACCCCGCCCAGATCGCGGTCGCCACCGGGATCAGCGGGTGCTCGCTACGATCGAAGCCGGCGACCTCGCCCATGTTCGGTGCCCCGAGCAAGCGCCCGTCGAGCGCGAACGTCCAGGCATGGTACGGACACCGAATACAGTTGCCGGGCAGCTGCCCGCCGGCTTGGCGCAGGCGTGCGCCTCGGTGGCGACAGACGTTGTAGAACGCCCGGATCTCGCCGTCCTCGCCCCGCACGATCAACACGCTCTCGCTCGGCACCGGCTCGGGTCCCGGCTTCGTGGGCGCGAGCTCGAACAGCGCGTGGCTACCCGGCTGCGACAGCGTGCTCTGGTGGACCGTGCACAGCCATCGATTCTCGAACAGCTGCATCTCCTGGGCGAAGATCGCCGAGGACGTGTAGTAGCTCCCCGCCAGCGCCCGAGCGCCGCCCGACGTTCGCTTCCCCTGCGTACGCATGCGGGCGAGCATAGCCGGTCGCGACTCAGCGAGAAGGGGTGTCGGCGAGGGCGAGCACATCGGCTCCAGCGCGTGTTCCTCCAGCAAAACCCCGCGGTCGGCGACGCCCGGTCGGCGACGCCGAGAAGCGCAAGGGCGTGACCCACGCGACCCTCTTCGTCAACGTCACCCACGAGGCCGCGCTGCTCGCCGACACGAGGGCGAGCCGCTCGCGGTCAACCGCGAGCTGACCGGCCGTCCGACGCGCCGCACCGACGCTGAGCGGAGTCAGATCTTCTTGCCGTTGGGCAGCAGGTTCGGCGGGACCAACAGGCCTTCGCTGAGGCTCGAGTACCGCGCGCAGCGGCGGTACTCGCCCTGGCAGTAGGCCCGAGTCCAATAATCGAGGGCGTTGCTGGCCCGCAGGATCGGGAACAGCTTGCACGAGTAGGTGTGCGGACAAACCTGTAATTCGACGGTTTCGCTGGTCATCCGATGTCACAGCTCCCAGTGTCCCAGCGAAAGAATCGCCGGTGTGCGCGGCCGTAGAGCAGGTTTCCGGCCAAGACCCCGACCAGGGTCACGATTGCGATCAGCTGGCCTTCGCCGAGCTGCACGAAGATTACCCCGGGGCAGCCGCCGGTCAGGGCCCAGCCGACGCCGAACAACGCGGCGCCGGGGATGATCCCCGGGTGGACCTTGCCGCGCGGCAGCCTCACGCGCTCTTGCGAGCGCGCGAGGTGAATGCCGAGGCTCGTGACCACGACCGCCACGGCGAAGGTCAGGATCAGGCGCAGATCCTCGAGGGCGAACATCGCGTGGACCTCGGAGAAATCGCCGAAGCCGACGAAGTGCAGGGCGACGCCCAGCAAGAAGCCCGGGACCGCGAAGCGGACGCCGCGAATGATGTAGGTGCTGCGTGTCTTCATGGCTAAATCAGCGCCTTGGTCGCGAGGGTGAAGAGGATCGCCGTGCCCAGGAAGGTCGCCGTCGCAATCAGGCTGCGCGGGACCATCCGCGAGCAGCCGCTCAGCCCGTGGCCGGAGGTGCAGCCGCCGGACATTCGCGTGCCAAAGCCGACCACGACGCCGCCGCCGAGCAGCAGCAAATAGCGCGGCCAGCTCGAGCCGACGAGCGCGGTGTGGACCTCGCCGAGCGACCAGCGCAGCGTCCAGCTGCCGTCGAGCAGAGCCGCGCTCGCCGAGCCCAGCGCGATGCACAGCAAGAACGCGAGGCGGTAGCCGAGCGGAATGTGCCGTTGCATGTCGAGGCGCGAGCCGTCGGTCGGCTCGTGCTTCGGCGCTTCGATCTCCACGCCGAGCTCGACCGCGGTCGCAGCCGCGAGGGCCGCGAGCACGTCGTTGGGATCGCGCTCGGCGAATTCTCGCGCCTCGGCCTCGGCGTCGGGGTTGGCGACGGCCTCGACGAGGCGCGTGACCTGCCCGGTGACGCCGAGGGTGCGGCCGTCGACCAGCCACATCCACACGCACACGCCACCGAGCGCGAGGCCACCCATCCAAAACGGCAGGTACTGCACGCAACAACTCTACACCCGCGACGCGGGCCTCGGTGATCAATCGACGGTGTCGCGAACTTCACGGATGGAATTGCCACATCGCGTCGATTGCGTACAAGCTGATCGCGCCCCCGATCCCCGCTGGTTGGTTGGCGTCCCTGGACGGGCCGGCTGCGTTTCGGATGCGCGTCGCGCCGGACTGCGCGTGGTCAGCAACGTCGATGTCGCGGCCCGCACGGCCCGCGCGATCGCGGTCGGCAACACGCCGGGCGTGCTGACCGACGCGACGACTGACTTAGAGCACGCCGTGAACTGACCAGCCGATTCGGCCCGCCGTGGAGACCCTGACGACCAACTCGAACTTCGCCGATTGCGACGAGCGGCGGCGGACCGACGAGATCCTGGCGCTGGTCGTGGTCTGGTGCCGCGAGGCGCCCGACCCCCAAGCCGAACGCGCCGCGCCCGCGAGCTCTCGGTCAACCGCTGCCAAGCTCGCGTTGCTGCGCGGTGAGCTCGATCGGGCCGAGCAGGGCTTTGCCCTGGTCGCGGCCCAGGCCACCCTCTTGATCTGTGGACGATGATCCGGTCGACAGCGAGTCCGCGATGCTCGTGCGGGTCGAGCATGCGGCCCGGCAGGGCCACTGGTCCTGACGCGGCGTGACGTCTACGGCACCGACCGCGTCCGCCGGTCACCCCACGCTACGTCGCCGCCGCGATCCGCCACGCCCGCGCGCTCGGCTGGGAGCTGACCACACCCGGCCGCGACTTCCCGCTCGACTCCTAGTGGAATCCCGCCATCGAGGATCAGGCCACCGACCATGGGGACGAGGTCTGATTCGTCGCCGACATCCCCGCGAACCAGACCAAGAGAGTCACCGCAGCAGCCGCTCGACGCTGTGGCCGGCGGCCGCCGTCTTGACCGCCTGGTACCAGCGCTCGAGGGTCTCGAGCGACCTGCACGCCTGAATCCGTGCCTGCGTAGCCGGCGTCACGACGAATCCGCGGAGCTCCAAGATGTCGACGATCGTCCGGTGCAGGAGCTCGCAGCGGGCTTGACGGCCCGCTTCCCAAGCCTCTTCCCGGCCTGCTTCCCGGCCCGCTTCCCGGCCCGCTTCCCAACCCGCTTCCCGGCCCGCTTCCCAACCCTCTTCCCGACCCTCGTCTCGCCCCCGGTGGAAGCTGTGCCCTTTGCGTTCGCTGTCGGTAAACTCCTCATAGCGGCGCTCGTCGATGTCGCCGGACTCGCGGAGCTCCTCGAGCGCTTGGTTGACTGCGGCGGGCGGTGCGATTGCCATGACCAACACAGTATAGCGCTGC
>Ga0114946_10001345_pt1 | contig 16929 bp, 16 predicted proteins | sample WalLakDeSediment_FD_88676 | JGI IMG/M metagenome (GOLD analysis project Ga0114946, IMG submission 88676) | Lake sediment microbial communities from Walker lake, Nevada to study Microbial Dark Matter (Phase II) - Walker Lake 11/02/13 Deep Sediment | ecosystem: Environmental > Aquatic >... | reverse complement strand
TATGCGGTTCGAGCCGGAGGCGGCGAAGCCGCCGGAGACGAGCGAGGACGCGAGCGTCCGCAGCTCCATCCAGTAGCGCCCATGATTGGGCAGAGCGGGAGAAGAGCTCCAGGCGGAGTCAACCCGACCTGACTTGACGCCAGGTGTCCATAAGTGCCATGTTTTGGCCCTTATGAACACACAACGTCAACTAACCTCTGCGACCACCGAGGCCTTTCTGAATGGGCATCCGGTGTTCAGCCGCGCCATGTTCACCGAGGCGCACGGGGAAGGCCGGCCATCCTCCGCGCTCGTGGAGCGCCTGAAGCACCTGCAATCCAGGGGCCGGGTCGTCAGCTTGGAGCGGGGGCTCTATGCCACCGTCCGTCCGGGTCAGGATCCGGAGGCGGTCGCCCCCGATCCCTACCTGGCCGGGGCAGCTCTTCGCCCGAACGGGGTCTTCGCCTACCACTCCGCCCTCACGCTCCTGGGCGCCGGCCACTCGGACTGGGGGGTCGTGACCCTGCTGTCGAAGCGTCGACGCCGACCGCTTGAGCTGCAGAACGCTCGCGTCGAGATCCTGCCCCATCCCGTCGCCCTTGTCCGCAAGGAGGCAACCGAGCTGGGCGTCCGATCCCTGGGCTACCTTCACACCACGCTCCGCGTGACCGGGAGAGAACGAACGCTGGTCGACGGGTTTCGCCAACTTCGCCTGGTGGGAGGGATCGAGGAGCTGGTCACCTCGGCAGGGGGATTCGCCTCGCTGGATTTCGACCTGCTCGCGGCGGTGCTCGAAGCCTACGACCTCCGAATCCTTTCCGCTGCCGTTGGTTGGTTCCTCGAAACCTATCGGAAGCACTTCTTTGTGCCGGATGAGTTCCTGCTCCGCCTGGAAGCACGCCGGCCCGCATCCCCGCACTACCTGCCGCGGCAGGGTCGAAGGAAAGGGGACGGTGGGCGGCTCGTGCCCCGCTGGAACCTGATTCTCCCCGAGGACGTGGTCAGGGGCGCGGAGGGCGATGAACCGTAGTCGTGAGTGGTTCCAGGCGGTGGCGCAGGACACCGGATTCCGTGCCGACACTCTCGAGAAGGCGACACGCCTTGGTGAGTTGGCTGCGGAAGTCGGCCTCCACCCGCTCCTCGGCCGGGTGCTGGCCCTCAAAGGCGGCACGGCACTGAACCTCGCCTTCGGTCCTCCGAGCCGCCTATCGGTGGATCTCGACTTCAACTACGTGGGTGCTGAAGAGCGGGAGGAGATGCTGGACCAGCGCCCCGACGTGGAACGAGCTGTGGATGTCATCGCTGTTGCCGGCGGTTACCAGCTCCAATGGTCTCGCGCGGAGCACGCGGGCCGGAAGGCCTACCTGCGGTACGTCTCGACCGCGGGCACGGCGGATCGGATCGAGTTCGACCTCAACTTCCTGCATCGCATGTCTCTTGATCCGCCGACCATGATGGATCTCTGGCAGCCTGGCGATGCCGGGCGACCCACAGTGAAGGTGGTGGGAATCGCGGATCTCATCTCGGGAAAGTTGCTGGCGAGCCTGGACCGGGTGGCGCCACGCGACCTTTTCGACGTGCCACGCCTCCCATCAGTTGCGGGCGACTCCTGGGGGACGCCCCGAACGCGGGCGCTGTTCGTGGCTCTCGCCGGAATGCTCGATCATCCCGTCCACTCCTACGGACCGGGCCGGTGGGAGCGCGTGACCGACCGAGTGGTGGAGGAACAGCTGCACCCTATGCTCCGGGACAGCGTGAGGCCGAAGGCCGCTGACCTCCGGGTTGCGGCGTGGACGGTCGTGAGTCCGCTCCTGGATCTGACGCCCGCGGAACGCGAATACACGGACCGAATCCAGGTGGGGGAACTGCGCTCTGACCTTCTCTTCCCGGACGACCAGGAGTTGGCGGAGCGCGTGGCGAGACATCCGACGCTCCTCTGGAAGGCTGAGAACGCGAAGCGCCACAGGAAAGGGCGGGGCTGAACATCTAGCCATGGCCGGGAGTCGACCAAGTACCCTGGCACGCCCTGGCAAGAGATCGACCCGGAGCCCTGGCCAGCTTACCTGTCTGGCTCCTCGGCCGGAAGAGCCCGCGTTCCCATGTCCCGTCGCTGTCAGGGTTCCTGCTCGCGGGCGTCAGCTCCTCACGATATGGTCCCTGGCCTCCATCTCCTTCCGGATCTGGCTAACCGATGTTCCGCCTTCAAATTCGTCATACAGGACAACGAGTTAGGCTGGTTTGTGCCTGCCTTACAAGCAGGAGGTCGGGGGCGCGAAGATCAACACGAGAGTCTGGAAGGAGCAGGCGGATCTCCTGACCTTCCTTCCGAACTGCTGGGCACCAAGTTCAGGGCCCTCGCCCAGCGTCGAAAGGGGCGGGACCTATCTGACCTTTGGCTGGCGCGCCGGGAATTGAGGATAGTGGACGGTCAGCTGGCAAGGGCCGCGGACTACTGTCTGTCAGCAGCATCGGTCTCCCCGGCCGTGTCAATGCGGCAGGCCTGCCTTCTGGAGGAGACGCCCCATGCGCGGGTCGCCCCGGAGTCGGTCGAAGACCGGATCCACGCCTAGATCCGCAGCCCACTCGTCGCGCTGCTCCACGGCCTGCTCCAGGAGCGCGAAGGCCTCATCCCTCCGGCCCAGGGCGGCATGGACCATAGCCTTCACGTAGGGTGAGGCGCCCGGCACCTTATCCAGCTCACGGAGCACCTCCTCGGCCTCCTCGGGCCGGTCCGCCCCTGCGGCGACATAGCCGTATACTCCCAGCGAGAACTCATCCTCCCCTGCCAGCTCCCGCGCCCGCCCGGCGGCATCGAGGGCTTCGGCATGGCGTCCAAGGTCGGAGTACGTCAGGGCGATGTTCGCCAGCACCACCGGGGACTCCGGGGAGAGGGCCAGGGACTCCTGGTAGGCGCGGACCGCCGCCTCCCTCCGCCGGGCGTAGGCGTACATGGAGCCCAGGTTGCTGCGTGCCCCCGAGCTGAGCGGATCGAGCTCCACGGCCCGCAGGGCCCCCGCCATGGCCTCGTCGGCTCGGCCCAGCCGCATGAGAAGCCACCCCAGGTTGGAGTGTGCCCTGGCATTGTTGGGATTGTAGTGCAGGGCCCGGCGGAAATGCCCCTCAGGGGTCTGCCAGTCCCAGTCCATCCAGGAGGCGATGAGACCCAGGCTCACATGGGCCTCGGCCTGGGTAGAGTCCAGCGCCCGCTCGGCCTCCACCCGGGCCTCCCGCGCGGCCTCGTCGCGGGGGACGGAGCGCAGGTAGGCCCCCATGAAGAGGCTGCCTGAGAGCTCGGCCCGCGCCCTGGCATAGGCCGAGTCTCGGCTCACCGCCTCCCGGAGCAGGCGAATGGACTCGATGTCTCCCTCCGGCGTGCTTAATCGGCTGGCGGCGATGCCGCGGAGCACCAGGGCGTGGGCCTCGGGATCGGTGGTCTCCTCCCGGGCGAGGGGGGCGTCGGGCCCCCGACCCGACAGGGTCAGGCGGAGCTCGGAAACGATGGCCCGGGCGATCTCGTCCTGGATGGCGAAGACGTCCCTGAGATCCCGGTCGTAGCTGGCGCTCCACCGGTGATAGCCGCTCACCGCGTCGATGAGCTGCGCCGTGATGCGCACCGTGGACCCGGCCTTCCGCACGCTCCCCTCCAGGACGTGCGCCACGCGCAGGGCCCGTCCGATGGAGTCGATGCCCACGTCCTTGCCCTCGAAGGCGAAGGCTGACGTCCGGGAGGCCACCCGCAGCTCCGGGAGCTGAGCCAGCACGTTGAGGAGCTCCTCCGTCAAACCGTCGGAGAAGTACTCCTGCTCACTCTCGCTGCTCATGTTGACGAAGGGAAGCACGGCGATGGAACCCTGCTCGGCCACGGTCGCGACGCCCGGAGCCGCGGACCCGGCCGGCGGAGGCTCGGGCGGGCCCCAGCGGCCGACGAAGGCAAGGGCCGCGCCTGCGATGGTGAGGATCCCCGCCAGCATGAGGAGCTCGATGCTCGAGAGAGGACCCACGGTCTCGTGTCGGGGAATGACGTGGCTGTTATGCCCCCATGCGAAGTCCCTTCCAGGCCGGATGGGATGCGGAAAGCCTGATACACAGGACCGGTCCCCTCCGCCCTTCGTCCTGGCAGGATCTCGGGTCGTGGGCTAGGGTTCAGGGAGGTTGGACGGTCCTCAGGCCAGAAGAGGGAGGGATGATGACCAGGATCGCCGTGACGGCGGATGTCCATCTCCGGTCCAGAGGAGAACATCCGGAGCGGTTCAACGCCCTCAGGGATGTTATGGAGAAGACCCACAGCCTGGGCATCGGAGCCCTGATCATCGCGGGTGATCTCTTCGACAAGAACTTCCAGAGCTACTCCGAATTCGAGGCCCTTTGCCGAGAATTCCCGGATCTCCACCTGTACATCATTCCGGGAAACCACGACCCTGGCCTCCAGGGCCGACATATCGTTTCCTCCAATGCCACGATCTACTCGAAACCCAGTTCCGTCGAACTCGGGTCCAGGCCCTTTCTCTTCCTCCCGTACACCGACGGAAAGACCATGGGAGAGGTCATCGCAGACATGGGATGGAAGCCGTCTACGGAACCCTGGGCCCTGGTGGGGCACGGGGATTTCCTGGGGGGGACGAGAGAGCCCAATCCCCTGGAACCGGGTGTCTACATGCCCCTCCTGCGAGCGGACCTTCAGCGATTCCAGCCCAGGGTCGTTCTGCTGGGACACATTCACGACCCGCCGAGTCATCCCACAGTCCATTATCCTGGGTCCCCGTGCAGCCTGAACATCAGCGAGACGGGACGACGGAGCTTTCTTGTCGTCGACACCGAAGGCTGGGACGTCTCCTCGCATCCCATCGACACGGACGTCCTCTTCTTCCGGGAGACTTTGGTTCTCGTACCACACGAGCAGGAAGCGCCCCGACTCAGGGCAACGGTCCGGGAGCGTATCCGAGCCTGGGGGATCTCACCCTCGGAACGTGACAAGGTCCGAATCCGAGTGGAAGCCTCCGGGTACGTGCGGGACCGGAGTGCCGTCGCCGCCGTCCTTGAGGAGGAATTCTCTGACTTCACCTTCCACAAGGACGAGGGGCCGAACTATGATCGCCTTTCCGTGAGCGTCGACATCCAGCTGAACGCTATCGCCGAAAAGGTGAGGGCCTCGATTCAGGAGTTGGAATTCTCCTTTGGAGGGGACGAGCCCACCGAAGAGGATGCCCTCCATTGCGCCCTTGAGTTGATCTACTCAGAGAGGTAGCGGACCATGCCCATCCGAATCCATCAGATCCGGGTGAATCGAGGCGGCCCCCTTGCCAGGGATTTCGAGCTCTCACCGGCCAGGCTGAACCTGATCTACGGTCCCAACGAGACGGGAAAGACCTACCTGGTTGAAGCTATCCTGCGCCTCCTCTTCACCCAGGGCCGGAAGGCCGGGTTTGATTGGAAACTCCGGGGCTGGGACCCCAGCGGCCGAGTCCTGGTCTCTGGAATCGGACCCGAGCCGGTGGCCTTCGAAAAGGGTGGACAGAAGCTGGACCAGATCCTCAGGGACTCCCGGGGAGGACTTCCCCCCGGACTCTCCCAACTGCTGGTGGTGAAGGCTGGGGATCCCATGCTGGATCCCAGGACCCCCGCCGGCATCAGCCAGGATTTCCTGAAGAATCACCTCTCGGGCGAGGGGTTGATCGACACCATCGAGGGACGAATCTCGGCGACGCTCAGCAACGCGAGGGTCGTGGATGGCGTCATCGAAGGCCATGCACGAGGAGAGATCAAGAACAGGACCGAGCTTCTGGACCAACGAAAGCGCGTAGATGATCTGCTTGAGAAGATCGACCGAAGCGAGGCCCTGGGAGTCGTCGAATCCCTGACGACGGAGCGGGACGAACTCGAGAGCAGGCTGAAGGAGCTGGAGAAAGCCCGGAGGTTCAGGGCTCATGTGCTTCTTGTGACGATCCAGCAACTGGACCTGGAGATCGCCCGGTTACCGGGTGACGCGGAGATCCAGGCTCTACAGGAGAAGCTCTCGAGACATTCCTCGAATTCCGGCAGCAGAGAGCAAAAGCAACGTGAACTGGCCGACCTGGAGAAAGGCGTGGAGGATTGCGTATGGGCCGAGAATGCCCTGAAGGTCTACGGTTCAATTCTCGGCGCGGTCCCGAAGGAGCGCTTCGCGCGAACCTCCCTTTGGGTTACCGCCGCCCTCGCTGTCCTGACCCTCATTCTGGGTCTCTACGGGTATCTTCTCCCGTTTCTCATCTCAGGGCTGGCCAGCCTCGTGCTGGGGGCGTTCTTTGTTCGTGCGCAGGGGAAAGCTTTGAGGATGGCGGGAAAGAGCTCCGAGCTGGAACGCCTCAGGGCCGAATTCAAGAAGCGGTTTGGGGAGGAGCTCACGGACCAGGCGGTCCTGCAGACGAAGGTGGACACCCTCAAGGAGGAGAGGGTCAAAGCCCGCGTCCTGGAAGATGACATCCGCTCGCTTGCATACGACCTGGCCGGACTCGCACGGGAGATCCAAGCGAGCTTCGAGGCCATGGGGGCCGACGCTGGCCTCGGGCCGCCGGACTGGCGCGGCGCGCATGCAACCATCCGTGGAACAGTGACTGAGAGGAAAGAACAGCTCCAGCCGCTGGAGAGGGAACTGGCCGCCTTGAGCGTAAGTGAAGCCGATGCGCTGGAGACCGACCCGGGGCTCGCATGGGATTCATCTCTTCACGGGGAGGTCGGGGGCAAGTTGGCCGAGCTTGGAAAGGAAATCCAGGAAGCTGAGGAGTCCCTGGCGAACCTCCGTTCACGAGTGCAGCAGGAGACAGGGTCGACCCTCACCAGTTGGAGTGGGTTGGTGAACGCCCTCCATGAGCGCCGAGACAAGGTTCAGGCCGAGTACCGGAGACTCACCGCGGAGATTCTGGCCAAGATCGCGCTGAACGATTCGCTGAATCACTTCAGGGCCCAGGAGTCTGAGCGGATCCGGGAGGGCCTCCGGAGAGAAGAGATCCGGACCGCCCTGTCCGCAGTCGGTGGCCACTACGTTGGCCTGGGCCGCGACGAGGAGGACCGTCTGACCGCGGTTTCCCGGAAGAATGACCAGATCCCTCTCGGGGACCTGAGCAGCGGGGCCCTGGAGCAGGTCTTCTTTGCTCTCAGGGTGGGATTCGCCTCCATGGCCCTGGGAGGCGAACCCGCCTTCCTCATCCTGGACGATGCCTTTCAACATTCCGACTGGTGTCGACGGAAGACGCTGGTCCGCGCCACGCAAGATCTTACCGACCAGGGATGGCAGGTCTTCTATTTCACCATGGATGATCACCTGCGAGAGCTCTTTTCGTCGGTAGGAAGAGGGGATGAGGAGAGGGTCTGCAGGTATGACCTGACTGGTTGAGCCAGGATCCCTACGCTCGTCAACCATCTACCTGAGGACGGAGGCCGGCGGGAGCCTAGCCCTCCTGCGGCTTCCGGCTCACCAGTGACTGGAGGCGGACGGCAGCGGGAGTCCTCTCCACCAGCTTCGCCCCCAGCCTGGCCGGGAGAGACCCCCCGGGGATGAAGATGCCCACCGGGTACGGCCCCGATTCCACCAGGGCATCGCTGGAGGCCCGGAGGAAGCGCTCCAGCCGTGTGGCGTTCTCCTCTGTGGCCACGGGATGGGTGTGGTCCGCCTCTGCATCGCCGGTGAGGAGGCGAAGCATCTCCCGGAAGGGGAGGTAGGGATCACCCACTCCCGTCTGGGCGTTTCACTCACCGATGTCCACCACCAGGTCCTGGCTGGCCTCCTGGGCCCGGCGGGCGAAATCAGCCAGCAGGCCTTCTTTGCCTATTTCGTCATGGATTCGCCCAGAATCATCCCTCATTCTGGTGTCGAGGTCTGTGGCTCCGGGATGACCGGGCCCCGGAGACACAGACGACGTCCTTATCCGAGGGACGCGGCTCGGACAGGGGTGTCCACCGAAGCCCCGTCGGCGCATCGAGCCCCTGTGAAGGACGGAAAGGAGAAGGACGCGATCGAAAGGCCCGGCATGAGTCGTCTGAGCCCCGACTCCCCTCCGAAGCCCGATCCAGAAGGGAGAGTGACCGAGAAGATATCAAACGACAGTCCAAAATCCGCCATTGCTCAGATATTGGGAATTATTGCCAACAGGAGCGCAAGGATTGAACGGCTAGAACCATCCTTGATCACTTTTTCTGACTATTTGCGATGAAAAGACCAAACATCTCTCGCGACCCCTGCGATTGCTCAGTTGACGGCACACGGGATCTTTGCGTGGCGGATCTGGAGCGCCAGGGCTCTCGCGACCCCTGCGATTGCTCAGTTGACGCCACCCCGACCGCCTCCAACGCACCCACCCCACCCCTTGACGAGACCGATCGTGATGCCGCGATCATGAGCGTGGCCGCAAAACGGCACGGCGTGGTAACCCGAACTGAGCTTGTGGAAGCCGGTGTGCCGGCCCACGCCATCGACTACCGGGTGGAAAGGAGACGCCTCCATCGTTTGTACCGGGGTGTCTACCGCGTGGGTACTATGGAAGCAAACTACGAAAAGGAAACGGCCGCCGTACTCGCCTGCGGCGAGGCGGCCGTCCTCAGTCACCGCAGCGCCGCTGGGCTGTGGACGATGTTGCCGCTCCCGTCCGCTCAGGTCCCCGTGGAGGTCACACTGCTCCGGGGGTGTCGAAGGCCCGGGCCATCGGTGCGCATCCACAGGTTCGGCCACCTGGATCCCGACGAGACGACACGTCTCCAAGGCCTCCCTGTCACGGTGCCGGCCAGAACGCTCCTCGACCTCGCCGGCTCCGTCAACGACCGCAAGGTCGAACAGGCGCTGGCCGCGGCCCTTCGCGAACACCTCACCGACAGGGAGGAGATTCGAAAACTCCTCGCCCGCTACCCGCGCCGTTCCGGCACTCCCCTGCTCCGGGCCCTCGTTGATCGAGATCGTGAACCCGCTTTCACCCGATCGGAAGCGGAGGCACGATTCCTCAAGCTCGTACGGAGAGCCCGGCTCCAAGGACCGCAGGTGAATGCCAGGGTAAGTGGATACGAGGTGGATTTCCTCTGGCAACGGCAGCGCCTCATCGTGGAGCTTGACGGGTTCGCGTTTCACTCCTCACCCGGTGCCTTCGAGCGCGACCGTCGTCGGGATGCGGTGCTGACGGGTGCAGGGTTCCGGGTCGTCCGCGTGACGTGGCGTCAGGTAACGAAGGAGCCTGAAGCCCTCCTCGTCAGCCTGGCCCAGGCTCTTGCTCGAGGAGGCTGACGGGCTGGGCAATCCTTGCTTCTGGACCTTTCACGCGCGCCGACCTTTTTGCGCCCGCCGACCCCTTTCACGCCCGCCGACCTCTTTCCGCCCGCCGACCTCTTTTCTCCAAGCTGTGCGCAATTCGGCCAGCTCAGCTGTCCGACGAGCCAAGAAGGGCTCCCATCCGCTGGTCTTTACGGGTCCACAGCTCGTTCAGCCACTCCGTGAATCGGCGCCGGTACGCCTTGTCCGCGGCGAAATCCCCCACCAGCTCGGGGTCCACGGGAACCACCTCTACCCGTACCCGGATTTCCCGGGTCCGGCCGCAGAGGAACTCCCAGAAGGTCGGAGGCCCGCCCGGATAGGCGATGGTCACATCCAGAACGGAGCGGATATGGTCTCCCATGCCCCGGAGGAGCGCCGTGAGGCCGGCAGCCTTCGGCTTCAGGACGTGGCGGAAGCGGGACCCCTGCCTGACACCCTTCTCCGGTGTGAATCGGGTGCCTTCGGCGAACACCATGATGGAAACCGGGGTCACCTGGAACTTCCTGCAGGACCTGAGGATGGTGTCCAGGTCTCTGGAGGGGGTTGAGGATCGTTCAAGGAACGGATAGTCCAGCGACCACCAGGCGAGTCCCAGGAGGGGTACCCAGAACAGCTCCTTCTTCAGGAAGAATTTCATGAAGGGAACCCGGCGGTTGAGGATCCTCTGGAGCACAAGGATGTCCACCCAGGACTGGTGATTGGCCACCACCAGGTACCACTGCTCCCGTTCCAGCCCTTCCAGCTCGGGCACATCCCACCGCACAGGGTTCAGGACGGCAAGGGTCCAGTTGTTGAAGGAGATCCACAGGGTCCCGATCCCATGCTGCACGCGACTCCAGAAAGCCCGCCAGGCCGTCCAGGGGAGGATGGACTTCAGGAGGTGGAGCAGGAGGAGCGGGAGGACCCAGGCGAGGGTGTTCAGGAAGAAGAGCAGGAGCGAGAGGGCTCCCCGGAGGTGGCCGGGCAGGGATCTCACCATCGATTCTCACCTGCGCGTCGCGCTGGGCGTCCACTGACCATCGCCACCACCATTTCGCATCTCCCTTCAACCGAAGCAGGACAGGGAAGCTACCGCGGGGCTTCATGCCTGCAAAGATGAGGAATCCCAACCCGTCCCACGGTTTGACGGAGGGGAGGATTCCAGCATGTCCGCCAGCCGGGCCCGCTGTCCTCCGCCTTCGGGCATGGTGGATGGCGTGGTTGCCTGCTTGGATTTCCCCCGCCCGGCCCCGGCTCCTACTACCTCTTCGGCACCAACACCGTGAGCGCCCTGGGCAGCACGTCCACCGTGACGTCCGCCGGCGCTTCCACCAGCTCCCCGTCCACCTGCATGGGGCCTGCTTCGCGACGGTGCACCGTCAAGGACCGGAACCTGCGGGTCACCACCTGGGGAAGCTGGTCCAGGGTACCCTGGAAGAGGCGGGGGAGATGGGCCAGCACCGCCGGGGCGTCCTGCCGTGAGATCTGAACGAGCTCCAGGAACCCGTCGTCGGGCCGGGCCTGGGGAGCCACCTGGGCGCCGCTCCCGAACTGGGTGAGGTTGGCCACGGTGAAGAGGAGGGGGTTGGAGAAGGAAAGCCGCTCTTCCCCGTCCAGGACCACCTCGAAGGGCTGGGTCTTGTAGTCCAGGAACTCGTAGGCTGCGGCGAAGACGTAGGGGAGGATTCCCCGGATGGGAGACTTCTCGAAGGTCCGGACCAGGGCTGCGTCCCAGGCCAGGCTGCAGGTGACGAAGAAGGGGCGGCCGTTGGCGGTACCCACGTCGATAGAGATGCGGTGGCCGTCCAGGAGCGCCGAAACGGCTCCTTCGGCATTCAGGGGGACGTCGAAGTGCCGGGCGAACCCGTTTCCGCTCCCCGCCGGGATGACTCCCAGGGCCACGCCCGTGTTCACCAGGGCGCTCCCGATGGAGTTCACCATGCCGTCCCCGCCCACCACCAGGACCGTCTCCGCCCCGTCCTCGACGGCCCTCAGGGCCTTGGCCCGGCCGTCCTCGGGGCTCCGGCTGTACTGGTAGGCCAGGTCGATGCCCTCAACGTTCCAGTGCCGCTCCAGGCTTTGCTGGAGGCTGCTGGAGGACCACCACAGCCCGGAATTGGGATTGATGAGGACTCGCACGCGGCGAATCGGGGTCTCGGAGTCCAAGGTGCGGCCCGGTCCTCTCCCGGATCCCTATCCGAGGATCAGCCCCACGGTCAGGAAGAACCCGTGCTGCCGGTTGCCGTCCTCCACCAGGGATCCGCTGATGTAGTCGGTGAGCTCCACGATGCCCCTCAGAATCCCGATGTCCCAGTCGAATCCCAGGCCCAGCACTGCTGCGGCCTTGGCTTCCTCGCCCAGGGCATCCCTCACCGGCGAGTCAGATCTCACGTCGAAGTCATACCGCTTGAGACCGCCCCCGGCCAGGAGATAGGGCCGGAGGGGAAATCCCTGCGGCAGCACGCGGAGGGCGATCCCCCCGGACAGCCCCAGGACGGTGCTCCTGAGGTTGCATGCGCTCCCCTCACACCCGACCCCCCCCACAGGCACTTCCGAGTCGGACCCATAGATGCCCGAGACCCGGAAGGAGACGGCGCCGGCGGAGAAGAACTCCAGCGTGAGGCCGTAGGCAAAGGACGACTCGCGTTTCCCAACGTCCCAGGCACCGTCCGTTGTGCTCACAGTGCCCAGATCCGTCACGGGCACGTAGAGGCCTGCCTGTGGGATGATCCGGAGCTGGGCCGAAAGGGAGGGCGGAAGGACCAGGAGTGCGAGGATCAGCGCGACGAGAAGGCCGGTCTGCGTTTTCATGGGGATGCTCCATGGGCGTAGCGGGAGAGAAGAGACAGCCCGGGTCGTCCACTCCGACCCTACAAACTCCGACTACACCCTGGCGCTCAGGGAAGGTCCGCGTGCCAGGCGGAAGGCCATCCCCAACCCCCGGGCCTATCCCGAGCCCACCCTCAGGGCCGATTTCAAGGGTGAAACGCCTCCGGGCCAGGCGGCTTCCTCCAGCCGCCCCCGGAGGCCCTCACCCGCGGAGCACCTTCGGGCGCACCAGCTTCTCCCAGTCGACGTAGGCCATCTTGATGACCTCCGTGTGGGTGCCGCCGTTGAATGCGATCTCCGGGTTCTCCGCAAGGCTATCCGCCACGAAGGTGTCCATCTCGTAGAGGTTGCCGAAGGGAGGCATGGCACCCACCTCGCAGTCCGGGAACCGGGCCTTGAACTCCTGCTCCGAGGCCAGGTTTACCTTGTCTGCTCCGGTCTCGGCCTTCAGGTGGCCCATCCTGACCATCTCCGGGGCCGGCAGCACCACCATGGCCAGGACTCCGTCCAGCTTCACCACAACGGTCTTGGCCATCTCGCTGCCGGGAATGTGGGCGGCGGCGGCCACCTCCTGGGCGGTGAAGGCGGGGGAGTGCTTGGCAGAGAGGTACTTCACCCGGTTTTCGTCCAGATACTCTTGCAGCTTGGCGCAGGCCATGGAGGTCTCCTTTGTCTGCAGGTCATGGAGGAAGTGAAGAGTCTCCCTCCGCCTCCGGTGGTAATCCCGCACCGTCCCCGGCGTCAGGGACGGATCATGGCCGAAGGCTACAGTTGGAGTATCCTCAAGATCGGGGTTGGGACCCGATACCGAAAGGGTGTTATTGCCCGGCGGGGGCGCCGGTGGAGGCAAGCTCCCATTCCGCCGCCGGGGCGCCCACGGGGGCAAGCTCCCATTCCGCCGCCGGGGCACCGGCGGGGGCGAGCTGGATCCCGAAGTGGGTCGGGAAGTAGACGGCCAGGGCCGTGGCGAGGGCCTCGGCGAAAGCCTGCCGGTTCTGGGCGTTGTCTCTCACTCCGGCAAAGTTGCACTCGATCTGGACGCCGCTGACGGTGCCTCCGTTCCGGGAGCCGTGGACCAGGGTGCTGTACCCCCCGGTGAAGTAGGGATCGCCCCCGGGGTGGGGATCTTCCATGCTGGGCACGGACGGGAACCCTTCGGTTTCCAGGAGCGACCCGAGGCTCGAGGGCCCCCGAATCAGCTCCACGAAGTCCACCCCGGGCTTCTGGGCCAGGGCCTTAAGGCTGCTGTTACCCGCTAGCCCCAGAAGCGCTTCGTCGGAAGAGGCAAGCTGGGAGCGGGACAGCAGGTAGCCCAACTCCAGCCGCTGGATGACGTGACCGTGGCCGTGAAGGTCGATGTAGTAGCCCTCTCCGAAATCGGCCTCGATGATCTCCCGGGCACGCTTGATGTAGGTGTGGTACTCCCACCAAGCCCGCTCTGCGGCCAGGTTTCCCTGGGCGGCCTCCACGATCTCCCGGTTGGGGTCGAGCTTGATGCGCCGGAGGTGGGAAACCACCAGGTGGGGCCAGGATCCCGTCTGGTCCTTGATGGCCTGTCTGACCCTGAGGGCCAGGTCCATGGTGTTGGCGTCCTGGACCGTGGTCCCATAGGTCCGGTCCGGGATCTCCCCCGGAAGGAGATCACCCCCGTGGCCGGCGCTCAAGACCACCGGGAGCTCCCCCGGGAAGAACTGGACGTACTGGGACCGGCCGTAGTAACTCACGCCCGGCACCGGCTGGATTGTCTGGACCTGAAGGTCCGCCGACAGGCTCCCCACGGAGGCCCTGAGGCTCTGGGTGGTGCCCCCGGCTTCTCCCAGGATCCAGGTGGTCCAGGCCCGCCCCTGGCCATCCGTGGTCACCCGGGGATAGATGACGGTTCCCCCGCCCGACGTCACCGAGAAGGTTACGTCGATGCCCGCCATGGGTCGTCCTTCCTGGTCACGGACCTGGACGGTGGGCCCTTCAGGAACGACCGTACCGGTCGGGACCTGGAGTCCCGATCCTTCGAGCGCGGTGAGGGTGGTGGGAGCCGGCTCGGGGGGGGTGATGGTCCCGGAGGAATCGGAGCAGGCCGAGGTCCAGGCCAGGGCGGCCGCCAGGATGACGGGCACGCCCAGGCGGCTCCGAAGCCGGATCCAGGACAGCCGGGTCGGGTGGATCGCGTTCAGTCTTGCCATACCTTGAAGATACCTCCTGGCAATGCACTCGGACCACCCCCCGGGGGGGGTTCATCCCGATTCTCCGGGTCTCCCGGATCATCCTATGGCCCGGGGTGTCCGGCTCCCTGACGCGGGACCCGGCTCCGTTTCCTGTTCCGGTCTCCGGGAGGTATCTTTGGCTCCGCCGACCCTCTCCAAAATCCCCATGCGGAGGCATGCCATGGCCCAGGGCGATCTCGTGCAAAGGACGCTGGGTGCCGCCACCCTGAACATCGAAACCTACGCGGAAGTGGAGCACGACCGGTCGGCAACCATCCAGGCAGCCGTCGCAGTGGCCCTATTCATCCCCATCGTGATCTTCGGTGGGTTCGCCCCTGCACGTGGTTAGGAGGGCCTTCCCCTGATTCCCCGCCGCCGCGGCGTCTCCAGCCTCAGGGTGGAGCGCCTGGAGCCCGGCCTTCGCCGGTCCGTGAGGGACCAGGTGGCCGTGGAGGAGCCCCTGGAGATCCGGGTGGAGACCTTGGAGGCTGGCCGCAGGGTGAGCCGGAGCGTTTCCGTCACCATGCGGACGCCGGGGCACGATTTCGAGCTGGCAGCTGGGTTCCTCTTCGCCGAGGGCATCCTCCGGTTCCGGGACCAGGTGAGGGAGATCGCCTACTGCAGCGCGGAGGAGCCCCAGGAGTACAACCTGGTCTCCGTGCGGCTCAGGGAAGGGGTGGTTCTGGATCCTGGCCTCCTCTCCAGGAACTTCTACACGTCCTCCAGCTGCGGCGTGTGCGGTAAGGCGTCCCTGGAAGCCGTGGAGATCAAGGGGTGCGAGCCCCTGGTCTCCGGTGCCCTTCGGCTGGAGGGGGACCTGGTGGCTCGGTTGCCGGAGGTCCTCCGGGGAGGGCAGGCGGCCTTCCAGCGGACCGGAGGTATCCATGCCGCCGGGCTCTTCGACGCCGGGGGAGGGCTCCGGACCCTGCGAGAGGATGTCGGTCGCCACAACGCAGTGGACAAGGTGGTGGGCCATGCGCTTCTGGAAGGGGAGACGCCTCTGCACGAACGGGTCCTGGTGGTGAGCGGGAGGACGTCCTTCGAGATCATGCAGAAGGCCCTTGTGGCGGGAATCCCCGTGGTAGTGGCCGTGGGAGCGCCATCGAGCCTTGCGGTGGACATGGCCCGGCGGTTCAACATGACGCTGGTGGGGTTTGCCCGGGGGGCCGTGTTCAACGTATATGCCGGAGGAGAGCGGATCCTGGATTGGGAGGGGGTGGATGGGTGAGAGGGAGTTCGGAGAGGCCCGAGGAGACGGCGAGCCCCGAAAGCGGGGGAGTGGAGCCCGGGACGGGTCCCGGTCCGGGAGCCGGGGAGCGGGGGGCCGCGCAGCCGGGCAGGGCCGGCAAGATCCTTGGTGTGATCCTGGCGGGAGGCCGCAGCCGGCGTTTCGGGGGAGAGAAGGCCCTCTTCCCCCTGGGGGGGAGGCCTATGGCCGAATGGGCCCTGCTTGCCTTGAAGCCCAACACGGCCCGGCAGGTCGTTATCTCTCATCTTCCGGAGGTGGGGCGGGCTCTGGGGGTGCCCGGGCTGCAGGACCTCATACCGGGTCGGGGACCTTTGGGGGGGATTCACGCCGGGTTGACCCGGGCCCGGGAGGAAGGCTTTGGGGGGGCGTTCGTCCTGGCATGTGATCTTCCTCTCGTGGGCCCCGGCCTGGTGTGCCGGATCCTCCAGGCATGGCCGTCCGTCGCACCTGCGGCGGTCCCTGAAAGTCCGGGGCCTCTGGGCCTCGAGCCCCTCTGCGGGGTGTACGGCCTCGAGTGTCTCGCCGGGGTCGAGGAAGCGGCGCTATCTTCCCACCGTTCCATGGAGGATGCCATGCGGCGCCTTGGGGCCTTCACCATCCCCATGCCGGTCCTGGGTGGACGGGAGGCGGTGGCGGCGGCATTCACGAACGTGAACACCCGTACGTCGGCCGAGTGGGTCCGGGAGCTTCTGGAAGGGGGAGGCGCCGGGGCCCCGGCAGACCAAGGGCCTTCCGGGAGCCGGGATGGCCCTGGACCCGGCCCGTCCATCGGAACCTCGACACGAGGGGGAGAGGAACGGTGACGGACAGTCCCATGCCGGAGGGCAGGCTCCTCTCCCGTGACCCCGGGGCCCGGGGACGACGGGCATCGTGGGCCACCGGACTGGCCCTGGTGTTCCTGCTGTCTTCTCTCCTTGCCCTGATGCTGGGCCCTCGGTACTGGAGCGCTGAGGTGGAATCCATTCGGGAGGAGCTCCGGGACCTGGTCAGGCCTGCGGTGACCCTGGCCGCCAGGATAGAGCTTGCCCAGGCCCGGCAGATGCTTGCGGCCCAGGGGTTTCTCCTGTCGGGGGACGTTGGCTTCCGGCACCGGTTCCGGGAGGCGGTACGGGAAGAGAATTATGCATTGGCAACCCTGCGCCCCCTCATGGAGGGGATGTCCCTATCGGCCCGGGAGCGCATGGCCAATCTGGAGGTCCTCTCCTTCTCCTGGCGTATGAGCCATGAAGAGATGTTGGGGCGGGATGCGGCCCTGTACGGCGGTCCCCCGGTAGCCGCCCCCGGGGAGCTCCTGGACGCCCTTGCCCGCCAGCGAGCCATCTACGAAGAGATCCTTGCGGCATCCGCAACGCTGAGGGCGGCCCTTGCAGAGGAGATGCTGGAGCGTGAGGAGCATCTGGCAAGAGAACTCTACAGGGAGG
>Ga0114946_10001344_pt1 | contig 16942 bp, 11 predicted proteins | sample WalLakDeSediment_FD_88676 | JGI IMG/M metagenome (GOLD analysis project Ga0114946, IMG submission 88676) | Lake sediment microbial communities from Walker lake, Nevada to study Microbial Dark Matter (Phase II) - Walker Lake 11/02/13 Deep Sediment | ecosystem: Environmental > Aquatic >... | reverse complement strand
GTCGAGAAGCACGGCGCGATCATGGGCATGGCCATGACCGAGAAGCAGGGCGGCTCGGACGTCCGCGCCAACACCACGGTCGCCCACCCCGTGCCCGGGACCACCGGCGAATACGAGCTCGTCGGCCACAAATGGTTTTGCTCGGCGCCGATGTCCGACGCGTTTTTAACCCTCGCGCAGGCGCCCGGCGGGCTCAGCTGCTTTTTTGTCCCGCGCTGGCGGCCCGACGGCACCCGCAACCCATTCTTCATTCAGCGCCTCAAGGACAAGCTCGGCGACCACGCCAACGCCTCGAGCGAGATCGAATATAGCGGCACCTGGGCGCGGATCGTCGGTGAGGAGGGCCGCGGGGTCCGAACCATCATTGAGATGGTCCACCACACCCGCCTCGACTGCAGCGTCGCGCCGGCCGCCTTGATGCGTCAATCGGTGGCCAACGCCTGCTGGCACGCCGCCCACCGCAGCGCGTTTGGCAAGGTCTTGATCGACCAACCATTGATGCGGGCCGTGCTCGCCGACCTCGCGCTCGAGAGCGAGGCCGCGACCGCGTTGGCCATGCGCGTCGCGCGGAGCTTCGACGAGAGCGCCGGCGACGACAGCGTCGCCGAGCAGGCCCGGCTGTTCTCGCGCTTGGCCACCCCCGTGACCAAATATTGGCTCAACAAGCGGCTCCCGGAGCTGGTCTATGAGGCCATGGAGTGCCACGGCGGGGCCGGCTACATCGAGGAGGGCGTGATGGCGCGGGTGTTTCGCCAGTCGCCGCTCAACAGCATTTGGGAGGGCTCGGGCAACGTGATTTGCTTGGACGTGCTGCGGGCCATGGGCCGCGAGCCGGCCTGCGTCGAGGCCCTGCTCAGCGAGCTCCGGGCCGCGACCGGGCAGGATCGGCGCTATGACGGGTTTATAGCCAAGCTCGCAGATCGATTTGCCAAGCCGATTGAGCAGGGCGACGCGCGGATCTTGTGCGAGGCGCTCGGCCAGGCCTTGCAGGCCTCGCTGCTCGTGCGCCACGGGCCAGCGTTTGTCGCCGACGCGTTTTGTGCGGGGCGGCTCGGCGGCGAGGGGGCCTGCTATGGGACCTTGCCGGCGGGCGTCGATCTAGACGCGTTGATCGAGCGAGCCCGGCCGCAGGTTTGATTAATTTGAGGCGGACCGGGCGCCGCTAGAGCGCCCGGCCACCTTTGGTGTCACGCTCGCACCGAGCTCCTGGAGGGACCATGAAGATCGCCGTGTTTGACAGCCGCACCTACGACATCGCCGCGCTCGAAGCGGAGAACCAACGCTTCGGTTTCGCGCTGACCTTCTTCGAGGCCCGGCTCACCAACCAGACGGCGGGCCTCGCTGCTGGCTACGACGTGGTCTGCTCGTTCGTCAACGACCGCGTCGACGCGGCCACGCTCGAGACCATGAAGCGCGGCGGGGTCCGGCTGATCGCGCTGCGCTCGGCGGGCTACAACCACGTCGACCTCGCCGCGGCCGAGCGCCTCGAGCTCCCGGTCGTGCGGGTGCCGGAGTACTCGCCGCACGCGGTCGCCGAGCACACCGTTGGCCTGGTGCTCACGCTCAATCGCCGCTTGCACAAGGCCTACGCCCGCGTGCGCGAGGGCAACTTCTCGCTCGAGGGGCTGATCGGGTTCGACATGCACGGCAAGACCTGCGGGCTGATCGGGGTGGGTCGAATAGGCGCAGTGACGGCCAAGATCCTCGGCGGATTTGGCTGCCGCGTGCTCGCCTACGACAAGCGCGAAGACCCGCAGCTCGTCGACGAGCTCGGCGTCGAGTATGTCGACCTCGCCACGCTCTATCGCGAATCCGACATCATCTCTCTCCACGTGCCGCTGCTCCCGGCGACCCATCACCTCATTGATCAGCGCGCCTTTGACCAGATGAAAGACGGCGTGATGCTCGTCAACACCAGCCGCGGTGCGCTCGTCGACACCCGCGCGCTGATCGTCGCGCTCAAGCGCGGCAAGCTGTCCGCGGCCGCGCTCGACGTGTACGAGGAGGAGGAGGGCATCTTCTTCGAGGATCTGTCCGACCAGGTGTTGCAAGACGACGTGCTCGCGCGGCTGCTGACCTTCCCCAATGTCATGATCACGGCCCACCAGGGCTTCCTCACCCGCGAGGCGCTCGCCAACATCGCCGCGACGACCTTGGCCAGCGTCGCGTCATTCGCTGGGGGCGAGGCCCTCGTTAACGAGGTCCGGCTCGAGCGTCCGCGGCCCGACGACGCGGGCGCTCGATAGCCGCGGCGGCGCGGCCGTCGGCGCGCTGATCCGCTGGCGCGCGGCGAGCAGCTCGACCTGGGCCGCGAGCTGCGTCAACAGCTGTTGGCCGCGCGCCCGCAAGTCGGCCGCGTCGAACTGAGCGAGCGCGTCGAGCGAGTCGACGGTCAAGCTGCGCAGGCGTTGGGCGATCTGCCGCAGGTGGCGCTCGGGCCGGTAGCGAATGCGCTCGAAATAGAGCGCCAACGAGATCGACACGAACAGCTCGTGAACGTCCGCGCGGCGCTCGGGCTCCGCGTCGGCGGCGTCGGTCAGCAGCGGGCTCAGCTCCATCACGTTGTAGAGCACTTGGTGGCTATATTCGCGGACGATCGACTCCTCCAGGCCAAACGGCGCGTCGTCGGTGTTGGTCAGGACGATGACCCCCGTATAGGGCTCGCCCGAGCAGCTGCGCAGCTCGACGTCGCCGAGGTGGATGATGCCCAGGACATAGCGCGAAATGTCCTCACGCAGCGCCGGCCAGGTGTCCGCGATCCGAGCGAGGGCCCTGGCGATCGCGTCGCCGGCGAGCGCGAGCGGTTGGTCGGCGCGGTCTTGCTCGATCGCAAGCTGGTAGCCCGGCGGGAGCGCGGCCTTGATCAGCGGGTCGACGTCACGGCCTTGGAGGCGAATGCCGGTCCCGGGCACCCGGACACAATCACGCTTGGCGAGGTCCTGGAGCCGCAAAAACTCGCGCGTGAGCTGGTCGAGCTTGCTGGTGCTGACCGGGCTCGCGCCCACGCGATCGAGGGCCAGGGCACGAATCGCGTGTTTGAGCCACACCCGAAGCTCGGGGCTATTGACCAGCGCCCGGCGAGCGTCGAGCGATTGACCGAGCTGGTCGATCAGCGGCTGCGCGAGCTCGTCGCGGCCGCGCGAGCGCAGCTTCATGGCGATCACCGCGAGCGCAGCTTGACGCTCGCGCGCGACCTCCTCGAGCAGCAGCGCCGAGCGCACCGGGCGGTCGACGGGCAAGAAGGTGGACCCCATGAAGATTCGGTCGCGCAGCGGTAAGTGACTCCATTGGGCCGGGTTCCCATCCATCGTGGTCATGATGATCCAAACTACGCAATCGTCAAGCCGGGACACTCGGGTGCGCAGCGCCGGAGTACGCGCCGCCTGGAGGTCGGTCGGCCTGACTGACGAGGACGGCCAATGTTGGCCGCGCCGTGGCCCGGATCGGTGGCGCGCGGCCGACTGTCATGCCAGGTAATCAAGGGTGACGCACACGAATCATGAGCTCGACGCGAGGGACTGGTTCGCCAGCGCCTATGGCCTCGATACCATGGAGGTCGGCGATGAGCTCGTCGTGCTCGATCGGCTGTCGGGTAAGAGCTTCCGGATCAACGCCTCTGGAGCCGTGATTTGGCGCTCAGTGGCCAATGGCCTGAACTTCACCGAGATCCGCGAGACCTTGGAGGCGAGGTTCTCGCTGGCACCGGCCGAGGCCGACGAGATCACGCGGGAGTTCCTCGCGTCGCTCGGCAGCCGCGGGCTCGTGTCACGACGGCGCAGCCAGGATCGCGCACGAGAGGTTGAGATTGATGGTCGGCTTTGAGCGCCCCGTGATCCGCGAGGTGTCCTCGCTCGCGCGGCTCGGGCTCGATCTGGAGCTCGCGCGGGTCCAGCCCCGCGAGCGCGAGCACGAATGGACGCACCAGGCTGCGGTTGCTTCGCTGGCTTCGAAGCGCCCCGAGCGGGCAGCGTCGCTGGAACAAGATCGCTAGCGAGAAATCTGTGGCGCATGGACCCGGTCTGATCTGAGAAGACTAACCGGGAGCGGCCCTGGGGCAGCCCCGCGAGCGCAAGCCCAACCGCACGCGAATCGCCTCCAACAACCACGTTGTGCCCGCCTCACGGCGTAGTGGCGGGGAGCGCCGCGAGCAGCTTACGCGTCAGCGTAGGCACCCCGCCCTCCGGCATCACGCCCCCCACCGACCACCCCAATCGCAGCCCATCCCGCCGCCCCGCAATCTTGACCCTCCGCGCAAGCCGCCCCTCCCAAACCACCACATGCCAAACCCGGTGGCTAAACACATGCTTCACCACCCCCAATTCCCCCTCGCCAAGCGAGACCTTCACCCCAAGCAATCCCCCAATCCCCGCCGCGACCTCGTCGCGCTGCGCCTCGACCGTCCGCCGCGGATCCCGCGCGACCAAAGGCAAGCACCATACCCCGGCGAGCAGCCCGGTATCCCCCCGCCGCTCCATCAACAACCGATCCCCCGACCGCACCCCCACCGCAAAATAATGCAGCTCGGCCGCCGGCTTCTTGATCCGCACCGCCGGGATCGCCGCTTGGACCCCCTCGGCCCGCGCCCGACACCCACGGCTGACCGGGCACCCCCCACAATTGGGTGAGCGCGGCGTGCAAACGGTCGCCCCCAATTCCATGAGCGCCTGCGCGAGCACCCGCGGCGAGCCCCGCTCGAGCACCCGTTCGACGAATCGCCAATGCCCCTCGTGCTTCGCGTCCTGCGCCTTTGGATCGACCAAGGCGGCCAGCCGCGAATGCACCCGCGCCACGTTGCCATCGACCAGCGCGGCCTGCTCGTCAAACGCGATCGAGGCGATCGCCCCCGCGGTATACCGGCCAATCCCCGGGATCGCGCGCAGGCCAGACACGCTGCGCGGCAGCTCCCCGCCGAGCGCCCCATGGACATGCTTGGCCCCCTGGTGAAGCAGCCGCGCCCGGCGGTAGTAGCCGAGCCCGCTCCACTGCTCGAGGACCGCGTCCTCGTCGGCCGCGGCTAGGCTTGCGACGTCTGGAAACCGGGCCAAGAACCGCGGCCAGTAGCGCTCGACGGTCTCGACGCGGGTCTGCTGCAGCATGATCTCCGAGACCCAGATCGCGTAGGGGTCGCGAGTCCGGCGCCACGCGAGGTCGCGGGCCTCGGCCGCAAACCACCGGCTCAATCCCCGCGCCAATCCCCCGATGCTGCGGTCGTCGAGCTCGCTCACGCGAGCCGCCGTACAGCGGCGATGGGCCAATTGCAAGGGCCGGCGGCCCGCTCACCCCTGGCCGACGGCGTCGATCGCCTCAATCAAGCGATCACCACCCTCGGGCAAGCGCTCGAGCAGCTTCCAGCACAGCTCGCAGTTGGTCGAGAACCGCTCGGTCCCCAGCTCTTTTGCGCGCGGGTGCTCGGTCAACACCCCGAGCCCCGAGTCGCCGATCACCCGCAACAGCGGATCGCTTTGAAACCGGCGCAAGGCCGCGCTCAAGCCGTTCGTGGTGGTCGCCGCCTTGCGCAGCCGGGCCGGGCCGCGGCCCATGATCACGCTCTCGTTCGCGCACGCCGAGACCACGCCGTCGTAGCGGACCACGGGCGAGCCAACCTGCGTACACGGCCCAAACGCGTGGCCCTCGATCCGGGCGAGCGGCGCAAACAGATCGGCGCCGCGACCGTGGCGCTGCGGGGGTATGACGTTGATCTCGGCGAGCTGATCCCAGCGGCCGCCAAAGGCCTCGTTGAGCAGCTTGGCGGCGCGCTTGCGGGCCGGGCCGTGATCGAGCACCTGCAAGACGAGCCGCGCGTCGGCGGCGGCGATCTCCCGGGCAGCGTGGATCAGGCACTCGTCGTCGATCGTCTCGGCGTGAAAGGCGTCGGTGCTCAAGTACACGCTGTCGCAGCGCCCAAGCACGTCGCGGACCCACCCGGCGATCCGCTCGCGGGCGGCCCAGATCCCGCTGGTGAACACGACCACGCGCTTGCCTGCGGCCGCGAGCTGCCGGGTTGCGAGGCACAGGCCCTCGCGCTCGACGAATGGCTCACCGCCGGAGATCTCGACGAGCTCGACGCGAGGGTCGCTGGCGATCCACTCGACGATGCGCTTGAACAAGGGCAGATCGGTGATCGTCGGGCCGTCGGGCCGCGAGTCGACCGAGCAGTGGGCGCAGCCGACCGGGCAGCGGTCGCTGATGAACAGCAGGAGCGAGCGGCCGCGTTCGCGACGGAGAGCGTCGATGTCTCGGTGGAACAAATTCATGGTAGCAGGTGGGGGAGAGGGCGCCTCGCCGCCGGACATCGGCACGATGTCCGGCGGCGCGGCGTATGGGGTGAATAGAGTGAATAGAAGATCCTCCGCGGGGTGCGGTTGACCAGCGGCCGCAAGTCGGTCGAGCGAGGCTCGCATAAGCGCGGGCGATGCCGCATAAGCCCGATTGAGGCCGCCCAGTCGGGCTCCGAGCGGAGGATAAGCAAGGCGAGTAAGGGTCAATTCAAGCGAGCGGCCGGTGGTCTGTCCGGGGTCAAGTCATAGGTGCCGGTCGAGGCCGCCGTTTGGGCGCAACAGGTTCGTAGACTCGCGGCGGTGGTTGGCAAGGTGCAGTGAGGAATTTCGCCCGTGGCTTCGCGAACCAAACGGCGTTTTTTCCCGCCTATGTCAAGCAGATTGCGTTCTGTGCGCGACCTGGCCGCTGGCGGCTGACCGGTCGCGAACGCGGGTCTCGGCAACTATGCGCCGAGTGCGCTGGCCAGCGCCGGGCTCGTCGGCGCCGATCTCAGCGTTCGACCCAGACTTGTTCGGGTTCGTCGAACCCCTGCAATTGGAACGCTCCGACACACACGAACTCAATCTGCACACTGGCGGCCAGTTCGCCGAATGCGGCGCGCGACAAGAGCACGCGTCCAGCGGCCGGGAGGGTCTCGTGCGTGGGGCCGCCCACGCGGGCGCTCTCGCCGAGGGCCTCGAGTCGAAACAGGCGGTGAACCTCGGACCCGAACACGTCCTCGCTGCCGACGCGCACGAGCCCGCGGTGAATGACGAAGCGCAGGCCTCGAGGGTCGTCGACCTCGGTCCGGAGCCGGCGCGCGGCGTCGAGGGCCGCGCTGACCGAGTCGTAGACCGCGAGATAGCCGTCACCGGTGCCCTTGAGCAGGCGCGGGGCGAGGCGCTCGTCGTCGAGGCGCAGGGCCTCGCGGAGGCTGCGGAGCCGGTCGAGGAGGTGGGTGTCGCCGAGCTCGACGACCATGCGCGTCGACTTGACGATGTCGACGAGCAGCATCGCAACGTCGGCGCGGCCGCTCGCGGCCCAGGCGGCGGTGGATTCGGCGTCGGTGTGTCCGGCCCGGGCCGGGCTCGGCGGGGCGCCTGCGTCCTTTGGATCAGCCGGGAACAGGTCGAGCAAGGCGAGGTGCAGCTCGTCGGCGCCGACCCGCTCGAGCCGGGCGGTCAGGCGGTGAAACGCCGGGGTCTGGCCAAGCAGCGCGCGCGCGTCCTCGAAGGGGTCGCCGACCGCGAGCGCCCCGTCGAGCCGGGCGAGCAGCTCGAACACGGCGTCCTCGGTGTCCTCGTCGAAGCGATCGGCGCGGCGGGCGAGCTCGCGTTGAACCTCGACGACTGGGCCGTAATGACGCGGCCACGGCTCACCGTGTCCAATCACCACATGCCGAAAGGCGGTGAAGCTGCCGCCGGCGGTCAGGCGGATGACCAGGGCCTGCAAGGCCGGGTGCAGCAGGTACTCGCGCGAGCGCGGGAGCTGGCGCTGCGAGCCGGCGACGGCGTCGTGGGACTGGCGGAAGTGCTGGGTGCGTCGCTCGGTCGCCGGATCGCGCGCGACCACGCCGAGCAGGCCACAGTCGTAAAGCTCGCGAAACGGGTGGTAGGCCTCGGCCGCGTCGTGACCGTGGTTGTCGTAATATTCGCGAGCGACCCCGTGAAACCGGCACCACAGCTCGACGACCTCGTCGTGGGTCAAGACATTGTAGGGCAGGGCCGCGAGCAGGCGCGTGCGTTGGTCGCGATCACACAGGATCTCGAGGAATACGCGCATCTCATCAAAGACATTGGCGACGAGCATGCTCGCGCTGGTCTCTTGCACGATCCGCTTGAACGAGCGCTCGTCGAGGCCCCGGCGATTGCGTGAGATCTCCGAGGCGAGGATCACCAGGTCGCGGGGCCGCCCGAGCGTGTGCCGGACCATGAAGTCGAACGCGGCCTCGGTCTGGGTCCCGCGCGTGGTCGAGACCACGTCGAGGATCACAAAGTCGCGCAGCGGCAGCTGCTCGTAGAAGAACGTCAGCTTCTCGAGCAGCTCGCGCAGATCGTGCTTGGAGTAGCGCAGGGTCGAGGTCGCGCCGAAGAGGTTGGTCTTGATGTCCGACTCGTAGCTCGAGAACGCCTCCTCGCGGATCGTCGCGAAGATCTTGATGTGCCGGTTGGTGTTCATCAGATCCCAGGCGGCCTCGATCATCCCGGCCTGCATGTGGATCCACGCCGCGCGCGGGAGCTGGCGCAGGGCCTGGTCGAGCTTGTCGACGAATATGTACATCGCGCTGTGGAACGAGCGGATCTTGTGCTCGAGGAAATTCCCGGCCTCCTCGATGACCCGGTTGATCTGCCCGATCGAGAGCGAGAGCAGCTCCTTGACGACCATGGTCGGCTCGGCCTGGCGACCCTCGAGCATCGCCCGGAGCCGGCGCGGGAACCGGGCGAGATCCTCGGCGTCGGTCGCCGTGATCAGGTTGGGGTGGTGGGAGACCGCCGATAATTGGAAGCCAAAGCTCCAGATCCGCTTGCAGCGATCGAGCGAGGACATCAGGTCGATGCCGGCTTGGCTCATGCTCGGGAGGTCGCCCATGAGGTCGAGGTACGGTCGGCCCTCGGGCACGAATTTGACGACCCCGCCTTGATATTGCTTGGACAGGGCGAAGCGCTTGTAGGTCAAGAGCAAGGTCTTGCCGAGGCCCTTGCTGCCCGAGACAAAGTGCTTGTTGCTGCTGTCGAGGAACTCGTGGACGACCGCGTTTTTAAAGGTCATGTCCTCGAGCAGGTGGACGTCGATCTGGTTGGCGTCCGAGGCCCAGCTCTCGAGCGGGCCCGAGCCGGGCTCGCGCGGGGATTCGAGCTCGAGCGTGGGTCGGCGGCCGCCGGCGGGGGTCGAGCCGAGGCTGTGGAGCGCGTCGAGCAGCTCGTCGGCGGCGCTGAAGCGCTGGCCTGGGTCGCGGTGGGTGGCGTGGGCGAACCACGCGTCGAAGCCCCGCGGGACCTCGGCGTGGGTCGAGGGGGCCGGCGCGGCGCCAAAGCAGATCAATTGAATCAGCTTGACTATAGATTCGGCTTGAAACGGCCGATGGCCGGTGAGGCACTCGTAGGTGATGACCGCGATCGACCACAGGTCGGCGCGGTGATCGACGGATTGGGCGTCCTCGACCTGCTCGGGGCTCATGTAGCTGAGCGTCCCGAGCGCGACGCCCGGGTGGGTCAGCGGCCGGCCGGGCTCGCTGATGAGCTCGCGGCCGAGCTTGACGATGCCAAAGTCGAGGACCTTGGTCACGGGCCCGGCGCCTTGGTCGTCGACTAAAAATATGTTGGCCGGCTTGAGATCGCGGTGGACGATCTGCAAGCGATGGGCGCGGCCGATCGCCGCGCACACGTCGGCGATCACGGCCACGCTCGGGAGGTAGCCGAGCCGCCCGCGGCCGAGCCGGCGGGCGAGGTCCTCGCCGCGGAGCAGCTCCATGGCCATGTACGGCGTGCTGGTTTGCGCGTCGATGTCGAAGTCGAGGACCGAGACGACGTTGGGCCCGCGCAGCTTGGCGGCGGCCTGGGCCTCTCGCAAGAACCGCGCGCGCGCGGTGTCGGTCTTGACGATCGAGGGGTTCATGAGCTTGACCGCGACCGACTCGTTCAAGCGCAGATCCGTCGCCCGCCAGACTCGACCCATACCGCCGCTGTCGAGGAACTCGTCGAGCCGCCATCGCCCGCCGACCACGTCGCCGCGACCGAGCTCGCCCTCGACTCGGCTGCGCCCCGCGGACCCGCTTCCACCCGGCAGCGGCTTGGTGTCGTCGGCCATCGCCTGGGACTTTACGCCCCGACCGTGAGCGGCGGTTCTCCAACATGAACCTCGGCCTCACCACGTCCGCGCCAAGCCCGCGAACCGGCCCTCGTATCACGCGCTAAGTCATTGATTTTATGATATATTATCTAATTTATCGATCCGCGCAGTTGACATGAACCAGGATTCACTTCATGAACCGGCCTTCCAAACGGCGTTAGAGATGCCCGCTCCCATGTCTAGCTCGCATGCCAACTCGCAAGAGAAGAAGAAGGACCGCCGCTCGGTCCGAGAAGAGAGCCGCGCCGTGTATCGCCAGGCGATCATGCAGGCCGCGATTCAGATCTTTGGACGGACGGGGTTTCGTGACACGAAGATCGCCGATGTCGCGGCTGAGGCCGGGGTCGCGACCGGCACGCTCTACAATTATTTTTCGAGCAAAGAGGACATCTTCCAGTCGATCCTCGACGACGGCCGCGAGCGGCTCGGCGCCGAGCTCGAGCTCCTCGCCAACATCGAGGATCCGCTGGTCCGGCTGCGCGAGCTGGTCCGCGTGATGTTCGGCTTCCTCGAGCAGCACGGGGCGTTGTTCTCGATCTACATGCAGATCGGCGTCAACCCGGTGACCTTCAAGTGTGAAGCGGACGCAGGCGACGAGGCCTTTCGCCAAGCCATCCTCGCCCAGATCACCGCGTTTTTGGCCGAGGCCGGCGCCAGGGTTCGCCTGGACCACCCCTCCCAGACCCTCGCGATGGCCCTCGGTGGCCTGATCAACGCCGCGATCTTGGCCTGGGTCGAGGGCGGCTGCCAGCCGGGCCTGAGCGACCAGACCGAGGTCATCATGGACTTGTTTTTGTACGGAGCCACGCCCCGATGAACGCTCGCACACTCCTAGTTTTAGCCGCGACCCTCAGCCTTGGACTCGCGGCTTGTGATCGCGAGGACACCCGGCCAGCGCTGCCCGAGGCCACCGGTGAGCGGGCGCCGGCCCGGGCCGAGATCGCGACGCCGAGCGCGGCGGCCTCCGAGCCCCAGGCGCAGGCGTCCGGCCGCCACCGGTTCGTCGGCAGCGTTGTCGCCAAGCACCACGTCGAGCTCGCGCCGGGCATGACCGGGGTGATCGCGAGCATCGAGGTCGAAGAGGGCGACATGGTCGAGGCCGGCCAGCGGATGTTTCGGATCGCCGGCTCGGAGGTCAAGCTCGCCGTCAGCCAGGCCCAAGCCGCGCTCGCGGCCGCCGAGGTCCAGCTCGCCGAGGCCGAGCGGGAGACCGAGCGGACCCGCAAGCTCGCCGAGCGTGGCTCGGTCGGCGCCGCCAACCTCGAGCGCGCGCAAGCGGGGGTCGACGCGGCCCGAGCTGGGGTCACGCAGGCCAAGGCGGCGGTGTCCATGGCTCGGGCGCGGACCGGCGAGCTGACGGTCGCCAGCCCGATCGCCGGGGTCGTGACCAGCAAGCTCAAGAACGTCGGTGAGATGGCGACGATGATGCCGCCGACGATCGTGCTCGTGATCGACGATCTGCTCGTCGTCGAGGTCCGGGTCCGGATCCCCGAGCTCAAGCTGCGCGAGGTCGAGGTCGGCTCGTCGGTGACCGTGTACTTCCCCGCCCTCGACGAGCGCCGCGAGCTGCTCGTCACCCGGATCGGCAACGCCGTCGATCCCCGGACCCGCACCATCGAGCTGATCATCGACGTGCAAAACCCCGATCTGCGCGTCAAGTCGGGCATGTCCGTGGAGCTCGAGCTCGGCCGACCCTCGCCGACGCCCGAGCCCCCCGAGCCCGGCCCTACCGCGATGGTCAACAAGCCCCGCTGACAACAGGTCGCCATGCAACTCGTCGATGTCTCAGTAAGGCGCCCGGTGTTCGCGGCGATGTTGATCATGGCTCTGGTCGTGTTCGGTCTGTTCGCGTACCCGCGGCTAGGCGTCGATCTGTACCCGGCCGTCGACTTCCCCGTGGTCACGGCCACGATCATCTACCCCGGCGCCGATCCGACCACGATGGAGAGCAAGGTCGCCGAGCCGATCGAAGAGGCGATCCAAGGCATCTCGGGGATCAAGCGCATGACCTCGCGCAACCTCGAGGGCGTGACCATGGTCGTCGTCGAGTTCGAGCTCGAGGTCCGCTCCGATCAGGCCCTGCAAGAGGTCCGCGACAAGATCGCGGCGATCGAGCGCGACCTCCCGCCGGGCATCGATCCGCCGGTCATCCAACGGTTTGACACGGGCGCGGCCCCGGTCGCCTCGATCGCGCTGGCGTCCAACCTCCCGGCTTCGGAGCTCACCCGGATCGCCGACAAGATCGTCAAGCAGCAGCTCCAACAGATCCCCGGGATCGGCCAGGTCGAGATGATCGGCGGGCGCGAGCGGCAGATTCGCATCGAGGTCTCGCCGACCAAGCTCACCGGCTACGGCCTCGCGATCGACGACGTCGCCCAGGCGCTCCAGGCCCAGAGCCTCGACCTCCCGGCCGGGCACCTGACCGAGGGCGCGCGCGAGTTCACGGTCACGACCCGCGGCGAGGTCCGCTCCGTCGCCGAGATCCGCGACATCATGATCTCCGGCCTCGGCGGCGCGGCGATCCGGATCAGCGACGTCGCCGAGGTCGTCGACGACATGGAGGAGGCCCGCTCGGCCAGCTTCCTCAACGGCCAGTCGGCGATCGCCTTGGTCGTGCGCAAGAAGTCAGGGGCCAACACCGTCGAGATCTCCGATCGCCTGCGCGCCGAGCTCGCGGCCCTCGAGCCGCGGCTCAACGAGCTCGGGGTCACCTACGCGATCCCCAACGACAACTCGAGCTTCATCCGCAAGTCGATCGAGGACGTGCAGATGGACCTGCTGATCGGCGCCGGGCTCACGGTCCTGATCATCTTCGTGTTCCTCCACGATCTGCGCGTCACGTTCATCTCGGCCCTTGCGATCCCGACCTCGGTGATCGGGACCTTCGCGTTCATGGACGTGATGGGGTTCTCGCTCAACAACATCACGATGCTCGCGATGTCCTTGTCGATCGGGATCTTGGTCGACGACGCGATCGTGGTGATCGAGAACATCTTCCGGCACCTCGAGCTCGGCAAGCCGCGGCTCCAGGCCGCCCGCGAGGCGACCAACGAGATCGCGTTCGCGGTCATCGCCACGACCTTGTCGATCGTCGCGGTGTTCGTGCCGGTCGCGTACATGTCTGGGCTGATCGGCCGGTTCTTTTATGAGTTCGGGCTCACGGTCAGCGCCGCCGTGCTGATCTCGATGCTGGTCAGCTTCACGCTCACGCCGATGCTCGCGGGCCGGATGATGCGGCAGGCCCACGGCGAAGGCGTCAAGCCCAAGTTCATGCTCGCGCGGGCCTTTGATCGGGGCTTCGCCGGGTTCGAAGACGGCTACGCGTGGGTCGTCGGCAAGGCCCTGCGCTGGCCGTGGCTCACGGTCTTCGCCGCGCTCGGGACCTTGGCGCTGTCGGTCCTGATCGTCAGCAAGGTCCCCGGCGAGTTCATCCCGGCCGAGGATCGCTCGGAGTTCGCGGTCAGCGTCGAGCTCCCGACCGGGACCTCGCTGGCCGCGACCAGCGAGGTCGCCGAGGCCATCGCCGCGGACATCCGCGCCAACCTCCCGGGCGTCAAGGACACCTTCACGACCATCGGCAGCGGCGCGGCCCAGGTCAACCAGGCCCGCATCAACGTCTCGCTGGTCGGGCCGCGCGCGCGCAGCTGGAAGCAGCTCGAGGGCATGGGCTGGATCCGTTCGCGGCTCGCCGACCTCAGCGAGCGCGACGTCGAGATCAAGGTCGAGATGATCGATCCCTTCGGTGGCGACGGCTTCCGCCAGCAACAGATCCAGTTCACGATCCGCGGCAGCGACATGGACGAGCTGGTCCGCTCGGCCGACGCGATCGCCGAGCACATCAGCGCGATCGAGGGCTTCGTCGACGTCGACACGACCTTCTCCGGCGGCAAGCCCGAGCTCGCGATCGAGATCGACCGCGAGCGCGCCGCCGACCTCGGGATCCCCGTCGCCCAGATCGCCGCGGGCCTGCGCAGCCTGATGTCGGCCGACCCGATCGGCACCCTCAAGGACGCCGGCGAGGTCTACGACATCGTCGTTCAGCTGCCTGAGGATCGGCGCGCGGCCATGCGCCAGCTCGACGGCATCAGCCTGCGCTCGACCACCGGCCAGCTCGTCGATCTCAGCAACGTCGTGCGGATCGTCGAGACCACCGGGCCCAGCGAGATCGAGCGGCAAGATCGGCAGCGGCAGATCGTCGTGCTCGCCGATCTCGACGGGCTCCCGCTTGGTGAGGCCAAGAAGATCGTCGAGGCCAAGGCCGCGCAGGTCGTCGCCAAGGGCATCAACACCGCGTGGATCGGCAACGCCGAGATGATGGAAGAGTCGTTCACGGCGATGCTCGCCGTGCTCGGGCTCGCCGCGATCTTGGTCTACATGATCCTCGCCGCGCAGTTTGACAGCCTCACCCAGCCCCTGGTGATCATGGTCTCGCTGCCGCTCTCCGTGATCGGGGCGTTCGGCGGGATCTGGGTGTCGGGCATGACCCTCAACATCTTTAGCTTCATCGGCATCATCATGCTGATGGGCCTGGTCACCAAGGCCGCGATCTTGCTCGTCGACTTCGCCAACGCCGAGCGCCAGCAAGGCGCGAGCCTCGAGGACGCCCTGGTCTCCGCCGGCCGCGTGCGCCTGCGGCCGATCTTCATGACCGCCGCCGCGACCGTGTTCGGGATGCTGCCGATCGCCTTGGCCCTGTCCGAAGGCGGCGAGACCCGGGCGCCGATGGCCGTTTGCGTCATTGGTGGGATGATCACCTCGACGCTGCTGACCCTGGTCGTGATCCCCTCGGTCTATTTGATCTCCGAGCGCATGATCGCCCGACTATCGGGGGTTTGGGCGCTGTTTGGGGCCGACAAGACCCCAGCGCCGTCCGCTGATTCCGACGACAATGCTTCCGACGTGTGAGCCAGCAAGCATGGATACTGCGAACACCCCCAGGTCTCCGCGGGCGCCGGTCGCCGCGCTCGCAATCATCGCTGTCACCGCTGCAATCGGCGTCGCCAGCCCGGCGCTCGCCGGCCCGCCTGTGGCTGTCGCCGGCCCGCTCGCCGGCAGCCCCGCTCGGGTCCCGCTCGCGCTCGGCCCGGCTCCGGCCCCGGCTGACGCCCCCCCGGCCGACGGCCCGATCGAGGGCCCGTTGGTGCCCGAGGTGCCCGAGTTCGAGGATCCGATCATCGCCGCGATCCGGCCCGTGGCCGGGGGCTTGACCTCCGAGGAGGTCGCGCGCCGCAGCGTCGAGCGCTCGCCTGCGCTCGCGACCAAGCAGGCCGAGGTCGCGGCCGCCCAGGCCCAGCTCGATCAGACGGTCTATCAATTCATCCCGCGGGTCGAGGGCACCGCACAATACGTCAGGCTCTCGCGGGTGCGGGTCAACCTCGGTGGCGGGTTGGGAGACGGGTTTTTGGTCGGCGCCGCGAACCCGGGCCCCTTGACCACGGGCCCGTGCGCCCCCGACGTCCCCTTTCAATGTGTCGTCGATTTCACCGGGACCCCGGTCGCGGCGGTCCCCCTCGACTTTGACATCCCCGATCCACCGCTCAACGCGATGTCGCTCCAGGCCCAGCTCGGGGTCCCGATCTCCGATTACATCGCCCGGCTGCCGACCGCCAAAAAGGCCGGTCAGGCCCAGGTCCGCGCCGCGCAATTCGCAAGCACCGCCGAGCTGCTAAACACCCAACGCGACGCCCGCGTGGCCTATTATGATTGGACGCGCAGCGTCGCCAGCCGGGTCGCCTTGCGCGAGTCGATGATCCGCACGCAAGCCCGGCTCGAGGACGCCGAGGCCGCGTTCGAGGCCGGCGTCGCCTCGCGGGCCGACGTCATGCGCCTCGACGCGGCCGTGGCGACCTTGACGGCGGCCAGCATCCGCGCCGAGAATTTCCAGATCCTCGCCGAGCAGGCCTTGTCCTTGCAGATGGGCGAGACCGAATTTCCTCGCTACCAGATCGGCGAGGATCTGCTGATCCCCCAGGCCGCGCCGCCCGAGACCAACAACCTCCCAGCGATGATCGAGGAGGCCGAGCGCCAGCGCTATGAAATGAAGGCCTTCGCCGCGAGCACCGAGCAGCTCGATTACGCGATCAAGACCACCCGGGCCGGCTATTACCCGCGCCTAGACGGCTTCGCCGAGACCACCTACGCCAACCCCAACCAGCGCTTCTTCCCGCTCGAGCCGGTCTTCCGGGCCTCATGGAGCGCCGGCCTATCGCTGAGCTGGGTCATGAACGACGCGATCAATTCGGTGGTCCGGGTCAAGGAGCTCGAGGCCAACAAGCGCGGGCTCGAGGCCCAGCGCGAGGCCCTGCGCCGCGGCGTCGCCCTCGAGGTCGCCGCGGCCTACGCCGAGCGCGAGAGCGTCCGCGCGGAGATCGAGCATTTGGATCGCGCGGCGGAGTCAGCGATTGAGGGCTATCGGGTGGCCGTCGATCTGTTTCAGGTCGGCGACGCGACCACGACCGACATCCTCGACGCCGAATATGAGCGGGTTGAAGCGACCTTGCGGGGGATCAACGCGAAGATTGACCTGCGCTTGGCGAACCTGCGCTTGGAGTACGCGACCGGGCGGGTCGAGCCGATCAAGACCGAGGTCGAGCCCGGGAGCTATCGCCGGTAGGCCGGCGCTCTCATTCGATTCGCTCGGACAGCGGCGACCACAATTGTCCCTCCGGAGATCGTCCCAGCGCAAACACACAGACACCGCTCCATGGGCCGCTAGCTCCAGCATCTCGCCGTCGAGGGTGAGGCGAAGGAGATCGCTCTGCACCAGTGATGACCACCTATTGCAAGTGCGTCCGGCGATCAGGATGTCGGTTCCATCGACCGCGGCACCGGCAGC
>Ga0114946_10001343_pt1 | contig 16944 bp, 11 predicted proteins | sample WalLakDeSediment_FD_88676 | JGI IMG/M metagenome (GOLD analysis project Ga0114946, IMG submission 88676) | Lake sediment microbial communities from Walker lake, Nevada to study Microbial Dark Matter (Phase II) - Walker Lake 11/02/13 Deep Sediment | ecosystem: Environmental > Aquatic >... | reverse complement strand
CTCCGTACCGATCGGCAGCTCGACAAAGGATTTCATTCATTCCGTTTCCATCCCGGAGGAAGCAACATTTATTTCCTAACAGCTTATTGGAATGGAATGAGCCGGAGCATAAAGATGATCACCACGGGGCAGAAGGATGGTAAAAGTTGCCGGTTGGAATATAACGGAGCTAAAACTGGAGAAGCTGTATTAAAGGCTTTCATGCAGGTCAATGATCTTATTGTCCGTCAATCGGGAATACTGGATATCCCGGAGGAAGACACCACCTACACCTTCCAGTTCGCCACCAACATCCCCTGCCCTGGAATTCCTACGGTGGAATACGAGGGGCAGATTTACAATACCATCCAGATCTTCAGTCAGTGCTGGCTGAAAGAGAACCTGAACGTGGGAGCAATAATCCCTGGAACAATTGAACAATCGAACAATGGAACCATTGAGAAATACTGCTACAACAACGATCCCGACAGTTGTGCCAAATACGGAGGTCTCTACCAGTGGAACGAAATGATGCAATACACGACCCAGCCAGGCGTAAGGGGTATCTGTCCACCAGGCTGGTATGTGCCTGCGGATGAGGAATGGAAGGTTCTACAAGGGGCAGTGGACAGTCAGTTTGGGATCGGTGACCCGGAGTGGGATTTGTTCTGGGATTTCCGAGGTTATGATGCCGGAACGAATCTGAAAACCACCAGCAGCTGGTATGGAAATGGCTCGGATATTTTCGATTTTTCTGGTATGCCCGGAGGTTTTCGAAACAGTTTCGATGGTGGCTTTAATAATATTAGTTACTATGGATACTGGTGGTCATCGACACAGCATTTTAACCCTGCAAATGGCGCCTGGTTCCATCGACTCGATTACGGCAGATCTGAAGTATTCCGTTATTATAACAGCAAGGGACTGGGTTACAGTGTGCGTTGCTTGTGGGATAAGAACTTCCAACCCATCGAACTTACTTTCACAGCGGTAGACAATACTTCCTATATCCAACTCGACAGTATAAAGGTGATAAACCGTACCCAGGAATTGGCAACGATGCTATTTGGGTCAGATACTACATTGACATTGTCATTCGAGTTGCCTTTCAACCCTGGAGATGTACTCCTCTGCATCGGGTATGCTGATGGCCTGGAGTCCGGTTTTGTAGATTCACCCGAAGAAAGCACCTCATACACTTTCCAGTTCGCCACCAACATCCCCTGCCCTGGAATTCCTACGGTGGAATACGAGGGGCAGATTTACAACACCATCCAGATCTTCAGTCAGTGCTGGCTGAAAGAGAACCTGAACGTGGGCGAAATGATCCCCGGAATAATGGAACAATCGAACAATGGAACCATAGAAAAATACTGCTACAACAACGATCCCGACAGTTGTGCCAAATACGGAGGTCTCTACCAGTGGAACGAAATGATGCAGTACACGACACAGCCAGGCGTAAGGGGTATCTGTCCACCAGGCTGGTATGTACCTGCCGATGAGGAATGGAAGGTGCTGGAAGGGGCGGTGGACAGCCAATATGGGATTGGTAACAATATATGGAATAATTTAGGTCATCGCGGTTCTGATGCCGGGACTAATCTGAAGACAGAAAGCGGCTGGAATGGAAATGGCAATGGTAGCGATTTGTATGGGTTCACAGGCCTGCCGGGGGGCTACCGCTATTTATACGCAGGTGATCATTTCTACGATATTGGATCATTTGGCTATTGGTGGACATCCACAGCAAGCAGTCCCTATGCATCTTCCAGCCGTGAGATCAGGTTTTACAGCCAGGGAATAGTTCGCACTGATTTTTATACGGTTACCGGGTACAGTGTGCGTTGCCTGCGGGATGAGTAGACTATTTGAATTCTAAGATGAAATCGACTATGTTCTATCGCCCATCGCCCATGCGGATTTGACCCCTGTTATTTACGAAATGGGATATTCCATATACCAATGCTGACGTTCACAAGGGCGATGGGCGGTTTTGTATTGGCCATAGGGATGGAGTCCCTCCGAATAGGAATGGAGTCCCTGTTTTATTTTTCTCCTTGACTTCTGCCACCACATTGCTTATCTTCGCCAACTCGAACTAATACCAATCCACTATGTTAAAAAAAATCACTCTTTTTGTACTGTTTGCAACGATTTCGCTGGGCTTGTGCTCCCAGCGCTCCAACCTGGAACTGACCTTTACCGCCGTTGACAATGCGGCTTATGTGCAGCTCGACAGTATCAAGGTCATGAACCGTACCCAGGGGGGCGAAACCATGATCTACTGGCCTGATACGACGCTATCCCTTGAAATCAACCCGGGAGATTTGCTGCTATATGTTGGGTATGCCACTTTCTCCACAGTAGGCATTCCGCTGGCGAATGATGATATTTCGTCATTTTCTGTTTATCAAAACTATCCTAACCCAATGGAAGATCAGAGTGAAATCTCGATGTACATCCCTCATGCAGGGAAGGTGCATATGATGATAACAGACTTGCAGGGGAGAGTCGTTCTTGGGACTGACCGGCAGCTTGATGTTGGGCATCATTCCTTCAGATTCCTTTCCGGAGGTGGTAACCTCTACTTCCTTACAGTACAATGGAATGGAATAAACCGGAGCATAAAGATGATCTCAACAGGGCAGAAAGATGGTCAAACCTGCAGACTGGATTACATCGGAAGCAATACCGGTGATGCTGGTTTGAAATCTTCCTTGCAAGTCAATGATTTCATTGTCCGTTCTTCCGGCATCCTTGACTCTCCGGAGGAAAACACCAACTACACCTTCCAGTTCGCCACCAACATTCCCTGCCCTGGAATGCCTACGGTGGAATATGAAGGACAGGTTTACAATACCATACAGATCTTCAGCCAGTGCTGGCTTAAGGAAAATCTGAATGTTGGCGAGATGATTCCCGGAACAATTGAACAATCGAACAATGGAACCATTGAGAAGTACTGTTACGACAACAACCCGGATCATTGCGTAACATACGGTGGCCTCTACCAGTGGAGGGAGATGATGCAATATACCACCCAGCCGGGCACACAGGGCATCTGCCCGCCGGGATGGCACCTGCCCACCGACGAGGAATGGAAAGTGCTGGAAGGGGCGGTGGACAGCTATTATGGGATTGGAGTCAATATATGGGATGATGGTCAATACCGAGGTTATAATGCCGGTACAAACCTGAAGACTACCAGCGGCTGGAATTATGGTGGCAACGGCACCGACCTGTTCGGGTTCTCAGGTCTGCCGGGTGGCTACCGCATCAATACTGGTGCCTTCTATTACAATGGAAACAACTCCTACTGGTGGACATCGACGGAATACGACTACGAATACGCCTGGCGCCGGTACCTCAATTACAGCAACCCGGAAATTGGCCGGAGCAGCTACTGGAAGGTTCACGGTTTCAGCGTTCGTTGCCTTCGGGATGACTAGGCTATTTGACTGTTCGACATTACAAATAGACAATATTCCATCGCCCATCGCCCAGTCAGACTAGTCCATCTCATATCATCTTGTCAAATTAGAGCCTGATCTTTTGAACAAAATACATATTCCTTGCAACCAATTCTTTTTAGTTTGCTTACTGCTTCTTCCAGATCATCCTCAGTTGCGTTTCCGACAGAACCATGGCAAAAAGGGCAGGCATGTATATCGCCTTTTGAATCAATGTACATAAAACGATTGCCTGCGCCCAGGCATCCTGCCTGGCGCTGATCGTATCCGGGATACATCACAATAGGGTGATCACGATATTTGATTTCGCGATAGGATTCCAGGTAGAAATCTATCAGCAATTTAATTGCAGCCTCATTCAGCTTAACGTCCTCATTTTTAAAACGGCCGGTCTTTCTTGGTTCCAAAATCCTGATAAAACCAGCGCCCCACTCTTTGGCCAGATCAAGATAGCGCCTGAGGTTCTCAGGTGTGACAAACTCCCTGGTAGAGCACACTGAAAGGCTCACAATAATGCCGGCTTTATTACAGTTTTTAATAGCTTCTTTTACCCAGTAAAACGATTTTTCATTATTGCGGAATTCGTTGTGTGCGTTTTCTTCCCAATGATCAAGGCTGATGCTTGCACCCGTAAGCCCGGCCTCTTTAAGCCTGAAGGCTTTATCGCTGGTAAGGCCAAAACCGGATGTTAGTATCCAGCAATCCATGCCCGGCTTCGCATTTTCTATAAGGCTTAGCAAGTCGTTGAACCTTGCAAGTGGCTCGCCTCCGCCAAACTGAATGTGTGTTATCCCCAGCGTTCTTACCTTTTCCAGGATTTCGAGCAATGCTTCAATGCTCAGATGTTCCTTATCATCCAGATTATCCCATTCAAAGCAGTGCCTGCACTGCAACCCACAGCGACTGGTAATCGAAAAAATGATGGTATTCATCTGGCCCTGTATGCTGTTTCCGGATTTACACCTCATCAGCTCACCAATAAAAAAATTATCAAAATTCTTCGATGGCCAGCCTGGAATTTGATCGGCCCAGTAGTATTTACCATTGCATTTCACATACCGGCTGATCTTATCATAGCCCTGGTACTTTCTTCTTCTTTTGGCTATTTCATTGAAATACCTGATTGCTTTAAAAGGATTGTTGGATTGGGCCAGTGCAAGGGAGAAAATATTCATGAACAAGCGGAGGCTTATTATTTTTGCCTTGAATCCATTGATTATTTGAACCGACCCGGAACAGGATGAGGAAGCTAAATTCATTGATAAACCTGGTTTTAATTATGTTGAGTCAGTTCCATCATCTCTTCGTATAGTTCTTTCGAGAACTGAGGCATTCTTCCCGGCTGCTTAAAATTTTTGAGTTTTTTCCAGTTAGCCCGTCCTTCCAGATCTTTTAGAATTTTATAGTACCCTTTGCTGTGTAATATCACTGTGCGATTTTCATCGGCAAACTCCGGAACCGGGAAACTAAGTATGGCTTCATTTCCGATTTCGGGTTGTACGTAATACAAGCGATCGTCATGCCTGATAGCGTTGCTAACATCTGCGCCGTTTTCATCAATTGCCTCCGAAACAGATAAAGTGGTAACCTCAAACGGAATATTGCCGGTGAAATCCATCGCCACGTAATCCAGTTCCCAGAAAAGAAATCCAGATTCCAGCCTGATGTTGATCGTTTCGCTGTCAAAGTCTTCAAGATTTATTGTGAGCACATCGTCTTTCATGGCCATGGGGCCTGCAATTTCATAATAATCCTGGAATTTCCATTCATCGCCCTTTTCAAGATAAACTGAGAGCGGTAAACTTTGGCTTAACATCAAAGCCCGCATTTCGGCAGGTTTTCTCTTTTCTTCTCTTTTGCTGAAAGCATCGTAGCGACGCCCAAACATCTCATGGAAATTATTGACAACATTTTCAAGCCAGAAAGAATTTTTTGCCTTCACAATCAATTTGGCCTCAGTCGCTTCCGCTGGTTTTTCGAATGTAAGGATAATTCCGTCTAATGAAGAATCTGTTTGTGCAGCATCATCAAAATAGTATGAATATGAATCCTTTGCACTTACCAGAGAGGTAATATTGACTCCTGAAAATGTTTCTGCCGTAATAGGAGGCTGTGGTTCGGCAATGGTTTGAACCTGCCCGTATTTATCAATCAATACTTCGATATTATCCGGGTGGTCAATTACTTTAAGTTCCATCAGGTTGATGTGCTGAATTTCCCTGACTTCATTGGTAACTCTAAGAAGGTATTCACCTTCTTTGGGCTGTAAATCGGGTAATCGCAAAAAATCGTTCCGCTCGAGGCTGGGCTGGATAGCCCCACTGAATACCTCGCCAGTGAAAACAAAATGCTCTCCATTGAAAGTGTAAATAAAGGGACAGGAATCTTTTGTCAGCACGACAAGGATCAGGATTATTACACCAACTCCCGCCAATACTCCTAATGTACCAAATACCGCTGAAGCAATAGTAGCCCCATGGGCCTGATCATACACTTCTATCCTCTCGACAGAAGAAATTGGAATAATGACACCAGAACCTTCAACTTCGGCATATTCCGATGTATAGATATGCACCTCCTGCAAAAGTGCTTTTTCCTTCGATTTGTAGCGTTGCACCTTTTCGGGGTTGGTTTCTAAGTATTTATCGCGATTAGAAGGAAGTTTTTCAATAGTTCCATGAATTTCTGTCTTATTTTCATTTAGTACCAGGTTTTGAAGCCACCAGGCCTGATCTCCAAAATGAACGATAAAAAACTTTCGTTGCTCTTTAAGCTGTTCTAGTTTTGGAGCTGTCGTTCCAGCTTCTTTCTTATGGGTTCGAACCCTGTAATAGTTGCAGCCTACAGTCAGATTCAGAAAGGCCAGTAAAACAAACATTGAGATTGCAGGCAGGTGTCTCTTAAAGGACAAGGCCAATGAAAGACAGCATCTGTCAAGTAGAAAAGTCATTTGTTTTCTCATGGTTCTAATCTTAAAAGGTGTAACAAATTGAAAACTCAAATGGGAATATTAACCTGGATGATTTTTTATTTAGATAAGCCAATTCAGAATCAAAACGATCCAATAGAATATCATATCCTATACCTAATTGCAGATTTAATAAGAAGCGACTTGTCAAATTGTAATGATATCCGTTGTATATGGAAAAAGCTAAAAAAAACTTCATATTTTTTTCGATCTCAGGCCGGTAAGAAATATAATTTTTGCCTGCAATTGTCCCCGATATGCCAAGGTAGTACCTGTGTTGAGGATCATCAAACGGGGAGAAATTTAAAGCAAGACCGGTTTTGAACTCTTTAAAACTCTTGTGAAATGTATAACTTCTTTTCATTTCACTTATTCCTATTGATAAGGGAATCTTATATCCCAATTTCCCGGATTTCGATAAACGCTCATAGCTAACGGATACAGTATTTAAGAAAAAAGGATGCAGTGAATTAAATGCCACAATATTCCTGTATGCTGTTTCCCTTTTTGTTTCAGAAAATCCGATGACATCAGGTTCTCTGATTTCCTGAAACGAAATAGCCGAACCATCCTCATAAACTATTTTTGCGACGGTATTCTTTGTGATCCTAAAAACAGGGCCTTCAGGATTATCAGCCCGTATGTAATTTACTTGTGTTGGATTAATATCAATAATTTTTCCCAATTGCTTTGATCCGTCCACACGGTAAATAGTATCTTGTGCATGCAGCATGCCTGCCATTAGGCAGAAGATTATCATAAAGAATAATTTTTTCATAACAACGTTTTTAATTAATGTGTTTTGCCTAAGTAAATGACAAAAATTTACAAATGTCTTTAAATTTATCTATATCGTTGGAAAACAGCACATTTGCAAGATATGTCAAGTACGCATCTTTGTGATGAACCGTATAGATATTCAAAATTATACACTGTAAGAAAGAAACCTAAATTGTTTTTATAGAAGCAAGCTGGTCTAAATTCGTTATTCTGCAAAGAATTGTCCTTAGAATAAATAAATATACGCATTTTTTCGGGAATGTCAATGAGAATTAACGGATTATTGCAAAAAATGCAAGATTGAATTTGCGGAAAGGCAATAATTACTATTGAAAAACCTGGTAACAAGAATAATTTTTGATATAAAACAAAATGTATTTTTGAATCTTCCGGCATCTCTTGAACGAAAACTGCCCCATTTTTCTTGCTTTTCGCCCCAAAAATCCTTATATTAGCAGGTCTATGCCAATATCTTTCAGCCACTGCTGGCTAAAGGAAAAGTGGTTATGATGCCGGGACTAACCTGAAGACTACCAGCGGCCTGAATTATGGTGGCAACATTACCGGCCTGTTTGGTTTTTCAGGCCTGTCGGGTGGCTGCCGCCATAACAAAGGGAATCATTTTCCTTCGACAGACTATATTATTTGGCGGTGTTACAACAGAGTGTCTATGGCAATGTGGAGATTCAATAACAATATTTCATGTTTAAGGTAATGTCGCTCATGTAAATGAACTACAATACTGAAGAAACCAGTATAACTGAAATATCACGGCTCCGTTACCTTTTGTTTTATCTTCATTGAAGTGTGCACCGGTACCATCCGGAGCTGAAAGCGCGTTAATCGGAGGAGTAGTGGCAAAATATGCCCTTATCAGAGCAAAAAACTTGATTTACACTCTTTTTTATCATATTTTTACTGCTGAAGTTTTTTTAACCAATCCAAACAGCAATGAAAAAATTATTCTTTCTTACAATTTTATTACTACTCAAAGGAAGTTTGCTATTCTCACAGGTTGCGATCAGTGTAGATGGCAGCGTGCCTCATGCATCGGCAGTTCTCGATCTTCAGTCGGCGAATCAAGGTTTATTATTGCCAAGGGTAACTACAACCCAGCAAAAGAACATAGATGAGCCTGCTTCGGGCCTTGTGATTTATAACCTGGATTCAAATGATGTCTATTTTTATAATGGATCATACTGGCTTTCCGTGAGAAATCTGACGGACACAATTCAAAAATGGAGTTGTGGGGATTCTCTTATTGATATCAGGGATATGCAGGTATATGCTACGGTTCAAATAGGCGCCCAATGCTGGATGGCTGAAAACCTGAACGTGGGAACCATGATCAATGGCAGCCAAGACCAAACAAACAACGGCATTATTGAAAAATACTGTTATGATGACAACGCATCGAACTGTGATACTTATGGCGGCCTTTACCAATGGGATGAGATGATGCAATATACAACTCAGGAAGGCACACAGGGGATATGCCCGGATGGCTGGTATATCCCGACCGATGCGGAGTGGACTACAATGACCACTTACGTTAGTAGCATACCCGATTACCAATGTGACAATAATTCTTCTTACATAGCAAAATCTTTGGCAGCAACGGCAAATTGGAACACACATTCCGGCACCTGCGCCGTTGGCAATAATTTGGCCGCCAATAATGCCACAAGCTTCACAGCTCTTCCGGGGGGATACCGCTACTTCAGCAATGGTAGCTTCTACAGCTTGGGCGGCTACGGCCGCCAGTGGTCTTCCACGGAGAGCATCAGCTCTTACGCTTTTGGCCGATGCCTGCTCTTCAATGCTGCCACCGTTTACAAGTTCGGCAACAGCGAAAAGACAGACGGTCGATCTGTGCGTTGCTTGAAGGACTGAGTTGGTTATCCCGAGGGATCGGGACGGGTGGGACCCGTTTGACAATTTAACTATTTACCCGCCGAAACTTGCACCATCGCCCATCGCCCATGCGGATTTGACCAGGGGGATGGAGTCCCTGTTTTATTCGATGCCGCTTGCATCTCTTGAACGAAAACTGTCCCATTTTCTTGCTTTTCGCCCCAAAATTCATGATATTAGCAGGTCTATGCCAATATCTTTCAGCCAATGCTGGCTAAAGGAAAAGTGGTTATGATGCCGGCGATAACCTGAAGACTACCAGCGGCTGGAATTATGGTGGCAACAGCACCGGCCTGTTTGGCTGTTAAAATCTGCCGGGTGGTGAATGCGACAGTTATGGTAGCGTCAACCTTATCGGAGGCCTCGTATATTTGTTTAGATATTCAAAAAATTCTAATTTATCCGTTGCGAAAAATATTTATTTGGAATTAAATTTAACACTTCGTCATTAAAGCGGGAGCGGTTTTTATTAGATAACTTTTTGTTAAAAGCGAGCTTTCCAATAATTATTGAAGGATGAACCTCATATTTAGCTGCACATTCCTCAAGACGACTTGAACTAAGATAATTCATATAAGGGTTTAGAAAATCAGCAATTTCCTTGTGCTTTAACTTCTCTTCCGCCAGAGCATTTGCTTCATCTTCCATCTCATTATTCTCTCCATCTTTCAAGTCATCCAGAATAAACGGGACTTTTTCATCGAGGTGCTTCAAAACATGAGCAATCTCATGGGCTATGGTGAACCAGAAATTATCAATCCGCTTATAACGCCCGGTATATACAACGACTGGATTATCTCCGGAAAGAAAAGCGGCGCCGTCAAGGTATGTCTTTTGCAAATGCGGCAGGACAAAGAAAATTACACCACACCGTTCCAGCTCATCTAGAAATAGCCCGATTCCTTCTTTAACGGTAGTGTAACGGTGCATTTGCTCGTAAAGTTGAATGAGGGCGGCCTTATCATAAACATTGCGTGGTTCGGATTCGGCAATCTTTCGCGCCATCTGGTACCAGGTGAGCGCATATGAGGTATTAAATCGCTGATAAGCAATTGATTTACGCGTATAACAAGAAATTTTTTGCCGATCAAGTCTTGAAAAGTCCAATGTTTCCCAACCCCAGAAACGCAGGGCCTCTTTCTTTAAATCCTCGGCACTGGAAAAGTAGCCAATCCAGCCTTTTTTCACCATATCCCTCACTGGCATTCTCTCATAAATCAGGGACCGGATATCCGCCTCCTGCTCTTTAACTGACTTTTCCTGTACTTTCCAGAGCCGGTAACCGGTATCAATATTAATCCAGTACTGAGCTGATGTGTTGAATACTTCAGCTAAAATCCTTGCCGTTTCCAGCGTAATCGGCTGTTTATCCTGGAGGATTTTATTGATATGCTTCAGCGTTAACCCTGTAACTTCTGATAAATCTTCCTGTGTCCATTCCCTTAACTCCATCTGCTCGCGGATAAAATAACCGGGACCAAACTTCCTTACTGCTCTGCTCTGTGTTGTAATCTCCATAAACGGGTGTTTTTAATCACCATAATGATTGGTGATATCTGTCAGACTAAAGGTTCCAATGGTTTGTTTTTCATCCTGCCATGTTATTTCCATTAAAAGCCTGTACTTTCCTGAAAGCCTCATCGACCAAAGGTTTTCATATCCTTTCAGGCGTTCGAAGTGTAATCCTATGTCGGCAGACAAATCATAAATGTTTGCAGCGGCTTCAATTTTCTGGATTGTGGCAAAATATTTATCTATAACATGTTCAGGCAGTTTCAGTTTTTTTGAATGCCCTTTTTCGTAAAGTTTGACCAACTCCTTATTTTCAATTCTTGTCTCCAAGACAATTAAACATGATGCAAAGATAAACCAATTATACCAAAACGAAAGTATTATTTTGTACAAAAAGGTTAAAATATATAATTTAAATTATTTCCGGATTGTATTCATTTTCATGCAACCATTACAGTATTCCCGGCCCGAATTTCAAAATGGATCCTTCCCGGCCCTTCCCTTCGCTGGCTATGTACAGCGTGCCATCCGGACTGAAACAGATGCCTTCGGGCTTGGGAAAGATCTTCGGGTCGAGACTGACTATGGCCTGCAGCTCTTTCTCTGCGGAAAATACCAGCAAAAGCTTTCCCACCGACCCGAGGATATAGATATCTCCGGTTTCCGGGTGGATGGCGATGCCGGAAGGGGCAAAGACCCTGTCGCCTTCCAACGGGTTGAAACGGGCCATGACCTCCATCCCCCAGCGGGTGACCGCGCTGTTGTCCCGGTAATGCCTGATCGTGTCCAGGTCGATCAGTAAAAATGGCTCCGGATCCATCTGTTTGGTTTCAAGGTCGAAACGGTAAACGGCCCTGTGGCGGCTGCCGTCTCTTTTATCCGTAAAAGGGTTTCCTTTGCAGGCGATCAGAAGGCTTTGATCAGTTTTGTCGTAAGCCAGCCCCTCGGCATTGTTCCGGCCTTTCAGAGGGGTTTTGTATTCTGTGACTTCAGGTGCTGACGCTTTCAGGAAATCATTTACCTCGTATAACGTCCCGTTGCTTTTCAATACCCAGGCATCATCATTTATCACTTCAATCCCTTCATAATCGCCATCCCTGCCGAAATGAACCTCGCGCTCAACGGCCCCGGTTTCCAGGTTTAAAATGAAGATGATGCCGTTCTCGTCCTGAACGCAGGCCAGCCGGTTTTCGTCAATGAAACCCAATCCTGAGATCTCCACCAGCGACCGCGGCAGGTTCCAGGTTTTTTCGGGTTCAGCCAGTGAATATGGGAAATTGTATCCGGGTCGCGCGAAAAACAGATCCCTTGTGTTATCCTGCGAACAAGCCGTCAGATAAAACAAGAAAACGATTAACCATATATTTGCCTGTCTTATCCGCATAATCATCTATTTCACCGTGAAGGAAGATCTTATAAATATCAGGCCGGAGGATTGATCACCAGGTAGTTCAGAATAAAGACGAGCACTGTGATGATGATGCCAAACATAAATACATTGTAGGCCATCCTCACCAGCCTGAACTTTTTCGAAAGGATCTTGCCCAATTCATACTGGTTCCTGATCAGGGTGGAATAAAGATGGTCTTCATCTTTCAGCATCTCCTTGAGGTCGACCAGGTAATCATCATATTCTAATTTAATGAAATTCCCGAAAAAAATAAGGTCGACCTTTTTATTCTTTATGTCTTCATCTGTAAAATTTGACATGACAATATTGGGCCTGGTGGATAAGATCGCGATGATGATCGTGGCTAAACAGATGACCAGCAGGACCAGGATCGGTATGATATCCTTGGCCATGTTCCCGATATTCCCGGCCAGCATGGTGATAATGATGGAGATGATGATGGCGTTGACCGAAATCAGGATATTCGACTTGTTGTCGGCGATCGAATTCAGGTTGATCTGGTTGCGCGCGGTGATGCGGAACATTGTCTCCACCCCCCTGGAATAAGTGAAACCTTTATCCTCGGGCGCCTCTTTTTTGTCAAGCAGCCTTTGCCGCATCACCCGCTCGGAAAGACGGCGTATGTTGGCCTCCTTTTCAGGTTGAAGCGCCGTTTTGCCATAATCCGTGAAATAAGTGTGCGTGGTTAAAAAATTGATCCACCCCTTTTCGAAAAACTGCCGTTTCCTGGTGTTTGGCTGTTGCATCGCGGTTTCATCCACCAGCAAATCAAATTGCCCGATGGCGTCATCGGCAGCTATGAACATCATGTCGGCATCACACAACACCTCCGCCACCTTATCCTTCGGGCTTTGAGGGATCCTGGCGGCCCTGATTACCCCGGCGATTTTTTCAATGGTGGGCTGGTCAACCCCATGCTCTGCCAGGAATGCCGAGGCAATGCCGGCGCTCTCCTCATGCGACTGCTCGTATGAATTGACATATCCTGCATTCATAAATAATGCACCTATTCTCAGGATATTCATTTCATCCGGTGCCAGTTTGGATCGCTCCCCTATTAGTTCAGCATTTTTTTTGATCCGTAAAGTATGACTGAAATTATGATAAGTGATATTTTCAGGCAGCTTTTCGGCCAGCAATGCTGAAACATATTTTTCTGATTCTGTGATTAAAAGATCATTAATTTTACTCATCATATGTTGCGGATTATTGCTCAAAAGTAATAAACTTAGCGCCCTCAGTTTTGATTTTTTTTCAAATTTGAGTGGTTCAATGACAACCTTTTAACGATTTATTGGTTATATTTATGATTCGCATGTAATTTTTGGATAACAATCAGTGGTTGGCAATGAATAAAACAGCATACTTTATTTTTATCCTGGGGTTCTTTTTTCTGGGTGCAGCCATTGCGCAGGAAAGAAATACCGGGCAGCCCATGCCGTTGTTTCAGTCGGATGAATTGATATATCTTGATTTGAAGGCCGACTTCAGTGAGGTATTTTCTGTCACCGATGATTCCACCTATTTCCCGGCCACGATATCATTTACCCTGGAGGATGGCCAGACCGGATCCCTTGATATTAAAATAAGATCACGCGGCAACACACGCCGTAAAAAGGAGTTCTGCAGTTTCTCCCCACTCCGGTTGAATTTTCCTAAAAAAAAGACTTCCAACACAACTTTTGAGGGGCAGAATGTCTTGAAACTTGTAACGCATTGTAATAAGGCCAGCCATTTCGAACAAAACACAATCCTGGAATATCTGATTTACAGAGCCTTTAACGTATTGACCGACACTTCTTTCAAAGTGCGTCCTGCTTTGATCAACTACATCTATGACGATAAAAAAGGAGAATCGATGCAAAAGTTCGCCTTTTTCATCGAGCGGGAGAAGCTCCTGGCCGGACGGCTGGGAGGCGTCGAAAGAAAACCCGACAGGATACGCCCTGATCGCCTCGATCCTTATCAAACCTGCCTGGTCGATATTTTCCAGTATATGATCGGGAACACCGATTATTCGATCTACGAACGGCACAACGTCGTGATCATATCCGATTCAGGCGGTTTATACCCTCCGTTCCCGGTGCCTTATGACTTTGACTGGAGCGGTGTGGTGTCGGCCAGGTATGCCGTACCCAATCCAAAAATAAATACCAAAGATGTCACCGAAAGGGTTTACCGTGGCGTGAAACAGGCCCCTGAAATCCTTGATCATACAATCCGCAGGTTCAATGAGAAAAAAGAGGAGATCTACAGCGTGTTTGAAGATTTCGAACTGCTGGATGACAAGGAAAAAAGAAGAGTGATCCGGTACCTGGACGATTTTTACCGGGTGATCAACAATGAGCGGCTGGTGAGGATGGAGTTTGTTGAACAGGCTAGGGCGATTGAGAGAGAATAGTGAAAAGAGAATAGTGAAAAGAGAATAGTGAAAAGAGAAAATTGAAGATATTAATTTCTAAAATAGGGTTGGTGTTTTTTTGTCTGGTATTATTGTTGCCGGTAACGGGGCAGGACAGGGCGGAGAAAGCTGCCATTAAGGCTATTCAGGATGGCGATATCGGATCGCTTAAATCTTACCTCGGGGATCGCCCGGATATGAATGTTGTTTTCAGCAACGGGTATTCCGGTTTATATCATGCCATTGTCCATGACCGGTTTGATATTGCAAAATACTTACTGGACAGGGGTTCAGATCCCGAACTGGTTGTCCGCAACCGTTCCACACTGAAATGGGCGATCAGGCATGACAGGGGAAGAATGGCCCGCCTGCTTATCGAGTATGGAGCTTCGGTGAACATGCCGGATAAAAAGTTCGAAACGCCGCTGATGTACGCCGCCAGGCTGGACAACACTGAAATGTGCAAAATACTGTTCAACCGGGGCGCTGATCCTTTGGCCACAACCTTGCGAGGTAAAACGGCTGCTGATTTCGCCCGGTATCATGCAGAATTAGCCACTTATCATTATCTCCTGAAGGCAGAGGGCCTTTTCAAAGACATGAAACCGGTTATTTCCATGCAGGACGGCCCTTATATCTTCTGGGAAACGGACAACCGGATCGTGCTGACCTGCTTCGAACGCGATAGTGAAAAAAATCTCACCCGCCTGGTTGAAAAAACAATCGTGATGGATATTGCCGATACCTTAGCGGAGAGCATCTGCGGCGAAAATATGCTTTATCACATCCAACGCGACTTTGTTCCGGGTCCATTTGATATAAAAACTTCTGCTGACATTTTCGTCATGGGGGATATCCACGGCCGTTACGATGCGCTGATCAACCTGCTGGTAAACAATAAGATAATAGATTCAGATCTGAAGTGGATATTTGGCGACGGCCGGCTGGTTTTCCTGGGGGATATATTCGATCGCGGGGACCAGGTGACGGAGACGCTCTGGTTCCTGTATGACCTGGAGCGCCAGGCGCAGCAATCCGGTGGAAACGTGGACCTTCTCCTGGGAAACCATGAAGTGATGGTATTGACCGGTGACGATCGTTACATCAGTGGCAAATACCATTTTTTCACAGAGTTTACACAAACCCCTTATTTTCAACTATTTGAAAAGAACACGGTTTTGGGAAGATGGCTGCGCAGCAAGCACGTGATCATGCGCATGAACGACTATCTTTTTGTTCATGCTGGCATATCACCCCAGCTGGTCATCCATCAGTTCGAATATTCCGATATCAATTCCAGGATCCGGAAATACCTGAATTCCACTGATTACATATTGGAGAAAGGCAGCCCGGAAGACATTATCCTGGGCGCCATCGGGCCATTGTGGTACAGGGGATATGGCGGTTATGGCGATAAATTCCCCGAAGCCACCCAGGAATTTGTGGATATGTACCTGGAGGCCAAAGGCCTGAAGCGGATGATCCTCGGCCATAATGAACAACCGGAAATTATTTCAACGTTCGGGGGAAAAGTTATCTCTGTGGATGTGGCCATCGATGAAAGCGGTGAATCTGCCCAGGGATTGCTCATCTCCGGAGATCAGATCTTTAAATGTTATTCTGATGGGAGAAAGGAGAGGCTGTTTTGAATTCATGGGCGATTGGAGGAAATTCATGGACGCATGGACGCATGGACGCATCGAAGCATTGAACATTTCATTTAGCATAGGGCATAGGGCATAGAGCATAGGGCGTAGGGCGTAGAGCGCAGAGCGCAGAGCGCAGAGCGCAGAGCATAGGGCGTAGAGTCTCTCCTTCACCGGGATGACACGGGATTGGGAAATTGTAAATACTAAATCCATTCCGTAGGAATGAACTGACAATAGCCCCGGGCGCCAGCCCGGGGTAAAAAGCGGGCGGCAACAATTTTTCCCCTCCCTTTGATAATGCATCGGAAAGTGCGGGAGATTCACAGGGAGGGGACAGGGGTAGGTGAATGATGGGGCGATTGGGCGATTGGGCGATTGGGCCAATCGGCCAATCCTCAAATCTTCAGCCCCCCGCCCCGTGCCGGCTTTCATGCCTTGTAGACAGGCCCGTCAAGGGGCGGGGGAACGTTTTGGGCCGGCCTTTCTGCTACAGATGCGTAGCCCCTACGGGGCTGAACTCATGGACGATTGAGCATTGAACATGGACGATTAAACATGGTCATTGTCGATGTTCAATCGCCCATCGTCCATGCTCAATCGTCCATGAAACAGTTTCCCTGTCATTCTGTGACACGGCTCACTGTGTCGAGGAATCTGTCGGCCCTGGAGGGTTCGATGCTGGACTTCCCGTGGCACAGAATTCCGCCATCGGATCAACAACATGCCACCTCCCGATCGCCGCGTCATAGAAGCGTGCCCCGTAATCGTACCACTCCAGCTTTGCTTCCATTTGGAGTTCTTTGCCGTTGTATTTGAGCTGGTTGTCGGAGTTGCCGGAAACGGGGATCTCCATGCCG
>Ga0114946_10001341_pt1 | contig 16964 bp, 8 predicted proteins | sample WalLakDeSediment_FD_88676 | JGI IMG/M metagenome (GOLD analysis project Ga0114946, IMG submission 88676) | Lake sediment microbial communities from Walker lake, Nevada to study Microbial Dark Matter (Phase II) - Walker Lake 11/02/13 Deep Sediment | ecosystem: Environmental > Aquatic > Freshwater... | reverse complement strand
GACCTGTCACCTAGCCGGTGAGCGCGAGGTCGGACTGGCGATCGAGGCGGCGCTGGAGGCCCGCAATGCGTGGTCGATGATGAGCTGGGAGGACCGCGGCGCTGTCTTTCTCAAGGCCGCGGAATTGCTGGCCGGACCGTGGCGCGACACGCTGAACGCCGCCACCGTGCTGGGGCAGTCGAAGACCTTCCAACAGGCGGAGATCGACAGCGCCTGCGAGCTGATCGACTTCTGGCGCTTCAACGTCAGCTTCATGGCAGACCAGATGGCGGAGCAACCACTGTCATCGCCCGGGACCTGGAACCGGCTGGAGTACCGCGCCCTGGAAGGCTTCGTATTCGCCGTCACGCCGTTCAACTTCACCGCCATCGGCGGCAACCTGCCCACGGCGCCGGCCATGATGGGCAACACGGTGCTGTGGAAGCCCGCCACGACCTCGGTGTATGCCAACTACCTCACGCTCAAGCTCCTAGAAGCCGCAGGCCTGCCGCCGGGAGTCATCAACTTCGTCCCGGGCGACGGTGCGGCGGTCGCGGCGCAGGCGCTGGCCCACCGGGAACTGTCCGGCGTCCATTTCACGGGTTCGACCGATGTGTTCAACAGCCTCTGGGCCAGGGTCGGCGCCGGGATCGGTACGTATCGCCAGTACCCGCGCCTGGTCGGCGAGACCGGCGGCAAGGACTTCATTTTCGTGCACCCGTCGTCGCGCGAGTTATTGCCCGAACTGGTGGTAGCGGCCTTGCGCGGCGCATTCGAGTTCCAGGGACAGAAGTGCTCGGCCGCCTCGCGCATGTACCTGCCGCGCTCGTTGTGGCCGGCCTTCCGCGAGGCCTGGCTCGACACCGTGGCGCAGGTCCGGGTGGGCGATCCCGCCGAGCCCGCGAACTTCATGGGCGCAGTCATCGATCGCAAGGCCTTCGACCGCATTCGTGCCGCGATCGATTTCGCGCGCGCGTCCAACGCGGCGGAGATCCTCAGCGGCGGCGGATGCGACGATTCGACCGGGTATTTCATCGAGCCGACCACCATCCTGACCACGGATCCCCGCTTCCGCACCATGGAGGAAGAAATCTTCGGGCCGGTGCTGACGATGTACGTGTATGACGACGCCGCGCTCGAGGACACGCTGGCACTGTGCGACCAGACCTCGCCGTACGCGCTGACCGGCGCCGTGTGGGCGCAGGACCGCGCTGCGCTGGCGATGATGACACGGCGGCTGCGCAACGCCGCCGGCAACTTTTACCTCAACGACAAGCCCACGGGGGCGGTGGTCGGCCAGCAGCCGTTCGGCGGCGCGCGCGGGTCCGGCACCAACGACAAGGCCGGCAGCCCGCTGAACCTGCTGCGCTGGACCAGCGCGCGCACCATCAAGGAGACTTTCGTACCGCCGCGTGACTGGCGCTATCCCTCCATGGGCGCGGACTGACGCGCCCTCGCCGCCGCGCCTGCTAGCGCGACCCCCGGCGCTCGACGTCACGCCCGCTGACCAGGTCCTCGATGGATGGCGGCTCATGGCCGGGCCCGACCTGGCCCGAGTCGAGCCGGACGATGTAGTCCCGGTAGGCGGCCATGGCCTGGCGCGAGAACAGCCAGATGATCGGCAGGTTGGCGAACAGCATCACGCCCGTGCCGATGCCGGTGAGGTTGTCCAGCTCGCGGTCGGTCTGCACCAGGCCGACGGTGGCCACGATGATGAGCATGCAGAAGACGAACTTGTAGGGCAGGACGGAGCGCTCCCCCGCCAGGTAGATCATGCCCTGCTCGCCGTAGTAGCTCCATGAGATCATGGTCGACAGCGCGAACAGCCACGCCGCCAGCGTCACCAGCCACTTGCCCAGCCCGGGCGTGACCGAGTCGAACGCCCGCGCGGTGAGCGTGGCGCCCTGGTAGTCGACATAGAGTCCCCCGGAGGCCAGGCGCGGTTCCACGGGGCTTGCGAAGCTGCGCCACTCGATCATCGGCCGGCCGCGCCCGGTGCCGCTGATCGTGCCGTGGATCTTGTGCAGGTCGGTGTCGGTACGCTCGCTGTGATGGGCGTGCACGATCATGAACACGGACTCGCCCTCGTGCCACTGCGGCGCGCTCTCCGGCGGCACGGGCGCCGGACCGCTCTCCAGCGTCCATACGCCCGGTGCGACCTCCTCGATCGCGGGGGGGATGCCGTACTCGGTGTCCGGGCCACGGTTCCAGACGCCGGTCGAGAGGATCACCAGCGCGGTGAACGTGCAGACCACGAGCGTGTCGATGAAGGGTTCGAGCCCTGCGACGATGCCCTCGCGCACCGGCTCCTTGGTCTTCGCAGCGGAATGGGCGATCGGCGACGACCCTTGCCCCGCCTCGTTGGAGAACAGCGCGCGCTTCATGCCGTACAGGAAGGCGTAGCCCAGTGTGCCGCCGATGAATGCGCCGGCCGCCTCTGTCGGGCCGAAGGCCGAGCGCACGACCAGGCCGAGGATGCCGGGCAGCTCGGCCGCATGCAGGATCAGCACGTAGCTGCCCGCGAGCATGTAGAGGGCGACCATGAACGGCACGAGCCGCCCGGCCACGGCGCCGATGCGCTTGATGCCGCCGATGATGACCACGCCGACGATCAGCGCCATGATAATGCCCGAGGCCACGCCCGGGATGCCGAAATAGCTGCGCGTGATCTCCGCGACGTTCCAGGCCTGGAACATATTGCCGCCGGTGATCGTGGAGATGAGCAGCGTCACGCAGAACAGGCCGCCGATGACGGTCCCGACGCCCGCAAGGCGCGGATTGATCCTCGCCAGCCCCTTGCTGGCCACCCACATCGGCCCGCCGTGCGGATTGTCGGGATCGTCGGTGTTGCGATACAGCATCGACAGGTTCACTTCGGTCAGCTTGATCGCCATGCCGAAGAAACCCACGACCCACATCCAGAACACCGCGCCGGGACCGCCAAGCGAGATCGCGAGGGCGACCCCGCCGATGTTGCCGAGCCCGACGGTTGCCGAGAGTGCGGCGGAGAGCGCCTGGAAATGATTGATCGCGCCGGGGTCGTCGGGCTCGTCATAGCGCCCGCGTATCACCTGGAAGCCGTGGGTAATGGCGCGGTACTGTCCGAACCGGCTCCAGATCGTCAGAACGATTCCGGTCAGCAGCACCACGACCAGCACACTGTCGTGCCACAGGACTGCGTTGATGGATTCCATCCAGGCGTTGAGGCGATCCATCCGGGCGTCCTGTTCATTCGCGCCGCCGGCGCTGGGCGGGGGCCATCATGTCTTTGCTGCGCCATGGTTGACAAGTGCATGCGGACGCTGCCATCCGGCGATTGCGCCTGCGGAGGTCGCGGAAATAGCGGGCGAGAGTAGAATGCGGGCCCGTTTGACGATATCCGGCCAATGCAAGCGCAGCCAAGCAAACGTATCCGCAGTGTCGTGGAGGCAAAGGGCATCCTTCGCCTGGCGGGACCGCTGGTCGCCAACAACCTGGCACTGGCGGGCATGAGCTTTGCCGATACAGTCATGGCGGGGCGGCTGGGCACCATCGACCTTGCGGCCGTGGCGGTCGGCGGCTCTGCCTGGATGATCGTGTTCCTGTTCGGCCTCGGCATGCTGATGGCGGTCAGCCCGGTGGTGGCCCACGCCTATGGCGCCGGGCGCTGGGAAGACGCCGGCGTGTCGCTGCGCCAGGCCCTTTGGCTCAGCCAGGCGCTGGCTGCGATCGCCTTCGTGGTGCTGCTCGGGGCCGGGCCGCTGCTCCTGCTGATCGGCGTGGATCCGCAGGTGGTGCCGCTGACTTCGGGCTACCTGTTCGCGATTTCCTTCGGCCTGCCCGGCGTATTCGCGTTCCTCGCCATGCGCTTCATGAGCGAGGGTGTGGGGTGGACGCGCCCGATCATGTATGCGGCGGCGGTCGGCCTGGTCGTCAACGTGTTCGGCAACTGGGTCCTGATGTACGGCAACCTGGGCTTCCCCAGGCTCGGCGCCGTCGGCTGCGGCATGGCGAGCGCGATTGCGATGTGGTGCATGTTCGCGACGATGCTCATCTACCTGCTGCGGTCGCCGCGTTACGATCGTTATGCCCTGTGGGTTCGTCTCGAGGGTCCGCGCTGGCCCGTGCAACGCGAGATCATGGGGCTCGGGTTGCCGATTGCGGCAAGTGTCGAAGCGGAGGCGGGCCTGTTCGCAGGCACCGCGCTGATCATGGCGACCCTTGGCGCGACACAGGTCGCCGGGCACCAGATCGCGATCAACTATGCGGCGACGATGTTCATGGTGCCGCTGGCGTTCCATTCCGCCACGACCATCCGGGTCGGACAGGCGCTCGGCCGAGGCGAGGCGCGCCAGGCGCGTCGCGCCGGCTGGACCGGGATCGCGATGTGCGGCCTGTTCATGTTGGCCTCCGCGTTCGTGCTGTTCCTGTTCCGCGAGCGCATCGCCTCGTTCTATACCAGCGATCCCGAGCTGCTGCCGCTGGCCACGGCGCTGCTCACCATGGCGATGGTGTTCCAGGTATCCGACGGCCTGCAGGTCGGTGCCGCCGGGGCGCTGCGCGGTTTCAAGGACACGCGCATTCCCATGCTGATGAATGTCGGCAGCTACTGGCTGCTGGCGTTTCCGATGGCGTGGTACGCAGGGGTCCACGCGCGTCTCGGCCCGGTGGCCGTGTGGGTGGCGCTGATTACGGGGTTGACCGTGACCGCGCTGCTGCTGAACGCGCGGTTCCTGCGGCTGTCGAATCGCCGTGTGGCCGTGGCACGGATATAGTAGGGCGCTTTTCATGGGGCCGGCGTTGCCAGCCCACCCAGAAAGACCGGAGAATATTGCATTATGAAGCGCGCCCTGATCGTTTCGCTCGCCTTTTTTGCCCTGTCCGCCGGCTGCGCCGACAAGCCGCCTGAGGCCTCGCGGAGCGCCGTTCCAGAGGCATCGGCGGAGTCACACGCCGCAATGCTCGACCGGTTGTTCGAGGAGCATTGGGAAGCGTGGCTCGAGCTGAACCCGGTCATGGCGACTTTCATCGGCGACCATCGTTACAACGACCGCTACCCGGTAACGATCAGCCCCGGGCATCGTGAAGCGATGCGCGCCCTGTTCGAGCGCAGCCTGGCGGCTGTCGAGGCGATCGATCCCGACGCGCTCGACGAGCAGCGTCGGCTCAGTCGCAAACTGTTCGTGCGCGATATGCAACAGCGCCTCGACGGCTTTCGCTTCCCCGATGAATTGATGCCGATCAACCAGTTTCGCAGCGCCACGAACAGCTTTGCCATGCTCGGCTCCGGCTCGAGCGCGCAGCCGTTCGTCACCGTCGAGGACTACGAGAATTTCCTGCAGCGCATGGATGGCTTCGCCGCATGGGCGGACCAGGCCATCGTGAACATGCGCGCCGGCATGGAGGCCGGCGTGGTGCCGCCTGCGATCCTGATGGAGCGCACGCTGCCCCAGCTCGAGGCACACATCGTGGCCTCGCCCGCGGACAGCCTGTTCTATCGCCCGGTCGCCGAGTTCCCGGACACCGTGCCCGAGGCGGAGCGCGCGCGACTGCGCGCGGCCTACGAGGCGGCGATCACCGACAAGCTGGTGCCCGCGTATGCGCGGCTGAACGACTTTATCCGTGACGAGTACCTGCCGGCCTGTCGGCAAAGCTACGGGATTTACGATCTGCCTGATGGCGAAGCCTGGTACCAGTACCTCATCGGGGAGCACACGACCACGGACATGAGCGCCGTAGAGATTCACCAGATCGGCCTTGACGAGGTTGCGCGGATTCACCAGGAAATGATTGCGATCAAGGAAGAAGTCGGTTTCGAGGGGAGCCTCGATGACTTTTTCGATCACCTGAACACCGATCCGCGGTTTTATTTCGAGAGTCGGGAGGAGATGATTGCCGCCCATGAGGCCCTGCGGGAGAAAGCGGACGCCGCGGCACCGCGCTTGTTCCAGCGGTCACCGCGCGCAACCTACGAGATTCGCGCCGTGGAAGAATTCCGCGAGCGCTCCGCGGCCAAGGGTTCCTACCAGAGGCCGTCCACCGATGGCAGCCGGCCCGGCATCTACTACGTCAACACCTGGAATCCGCAGGCGCGGCCGCGCTGGGATACCGAGGCGCTGTTCCTGCACGAGGCGGTGCCCGGGCATCATTTCCAGCGCTCGCTCAACCTCGAGATTGAGGACCTGCCCTCATTCCGGCGCCATGGCGGCGTGACCGCGTTTGCCGAGGGCTGGGGGCTGTATGCCGAGTCGCGGGCCGTCGGCCGGGCGATGGGCTTTTACGAGGATCCGTACCAGCGCTTCGGCCAGCTCAACGCCGAGCTGTGGCGCGCCATCCGGCTGGTGGTGGACACCGGGATCCACGCCAAGGGCTGGAGCCGCCAGGAAGTGCTGGATTACATGTACGCCAACTCCGCGACGCTGGACACGCGCGCGGTGTCGGAGGCCGAGCGTTTCATGGCGATCCCCGGGCAGGCGCTGGCTTACAAGGTCGGCCAGCTGAAGATCATGGAGCTGCGTGAGCGTGCCGAGGCCGCGCTGGGCGAGCGCTTCGACATCCGCGAATTCCATGCCGAGGTGCTCGGGCAGGGAGACCTGCCGCTTGACGTGCTCGAGGCCCGGATCGAATCGTGGCTGGCGTCGCGTGGCAGAGTTGCCGCTGGAGGCGCCGGGTGACATTGGGGCGCCTTGCATTGCTGTGTGCCGTGGTGCTGGCGGTGTCAGCCTGTGGACGTGGCGAGGCGCCGACCGCCGCTGCACGCCCGGCGGAGACGCCGGGCCAGGCGTTGTTTCGGCTGGCAGAGGAATATTTCGAGGAGAGGCTTGCGCTCAATCCGCTGCACGCCACCTTCATCGGAGACGAGCGTTACAACGACCGCCTTGCGATCGATATCTCGCCGCCGCACCTCGCGGCAGTCAGGGCGATGGAGCAGCGTTACCTCGAGGCCGTGACGGCCATCGATCCGGATGCGCTCGGCGAAGAGGACAGAACGACCTGGGAGGTCTTCAGCCTGGGGCGACGCGAGTCGCTGGAGGGCCTCGATTTCCCCTTCCACCTGTTGCCGCTCAACCAGATGGGCGGCCTGCCGCAGTTGATGGCGATGCTGGGCTCCGGCCAGGGCCCGCAGCCGTTTCGCAATGCCGACGACTACCGCAAGTTCATGTCGCGCATGGACGACTTCGGCCTGTGGGCCGACCAGGCCATAGTGAACATGCGTGCCGGTATCGGGCGCGGCGTGGTTCAGCCACGCGTCAACATCGAGAAGATGATCCCGCAGCTCGACGCGCTGCTCACCACGAACGTGGAGGATTCGCTGTTCTGGGGACCGGTCGACAATTTCCCCGCCGGGATCGCCGACGCGGAGCGCGACCGGCTCGTGGAGGAATGGCGAGCCAGGCTGAGCGGGACCCTGCTGCCGGCCTACGCGAAGCTGCGCGACTTCCTGCGCGACGAGTATCTTCCCGCCGGCCGTGCGGCCGTTGGCTGGTCCGCGTTGCCGGGCGGAAATGAATGGTACGCCTACCTGGTGCGCGTCCAGACCACAACCAGCATGACTCCGGAGGAGATCCATCGGCTCGGCCTCTCCGAGGTCGCCCGGATTCGCGCGGAGATGGACCGTGTCCGTATCCAGGTCGGTTTCGAAGGCGACCTGGCGGCGTTCTTCGAGCATCTCAAGAGCGATCCGCAATTCTTCTTCGACAGTCCGGAGGAAGTGCTCGATGCCTACAGGGCTCTCAAGCTCCGCATCGATGCCGTGCTGCCGGAGCTGTTCGCGGATTTTCCTCGCGCCGACTATGAGCTGCGGGCCATCGAGGCATTTCGGGCCGAGTCGGCGGCGGGGGCGGAATACCAGCAGCCATCGGCCGACGGCACGCGCCCCGGCATCTTTTATGTCAACACGTTCAACCTGCAGGCCCAGCCGCGTTACCTTACGGAAACGTTGTCACTGCACGAGGCCTCGCCCGGACATCATTTTCAGATATCGATTCAACAGGATCTCGAACACCTGCCGCGCCTGCGTCGCTTCGGTGGCGATACGGCCTATGCGGAAGGCTGGGCGCTGTATGCGGAATCGCTCGGCCCGGCACTGGGCCTGTTCACGGATCCCTACCAGTACTACGGGCGCCTCAGCGACGAGCAACTGCGCGCCATGCGGCTGGTGGTGGACACGGGGCTGCACGCCTTCGGCTGGTCGCGCGAGGAGGCGATCGGTTTCATGCTGGAAAATTCCTCGATGGCGGACACCGATGTGATCGCGGAGGTCGAGCGATATATCGTCTGGCCGGGCCAGGCCCTCGGCTACAAGATCGGCGAGCTTGCCATCAGCGGCATGCGCGCGGATGCGCAACGCGAACTCGGAGAGCGCTTCGACCTGCGGCGCTGGCACGGCATGATCCTGCGTGGCGGGTCATTGCCGATGAACGTGCTGGCGGGACGCAACCGGCGCTGGATCGAGGCCCAGCGCGCAACGGACTGAGGGGTCAGCCCGCCAGCTTGGCAAAGGAACCGGTCGCGTCGCTCGGCGAAAGCTGCCCGAAGCGCTCGCCGCCGGCCGCCAGCCAGGCAGCCTCCTCCGGCGTGTCCCGCCGACCCAGGATGCCATTGCGATGCGGAAAGCGACCGAAACGCGCGATGATGTCGCGGTGCTTCTGGGCGTACTTTCGAAAGCCCGCGAAGATGTCGCGGTAGCTGGACGCGACTTCGTGCTCGAGTTGCAGGAACCGGTCTACCGCCAGTTCCTGGTCATCGAGCGATTCGGCGTGCTGCAATGGCATGTAGAAGAACAGCCGCTCGATGGGCGTCAGCTTGAGGTCCATCATGCGGCTCACGCCGTCGCGCATCAGGTAGCGGGCGCGCCCGTCATGGCGGAACGCCTCGGCTGTGCCGCGGTAGATGTTACGGCGCATCTGGTCGAGCAGGATCAGGACCGCGAGCCGGCCGCGCGGCGTCCGGGTCCAGAAGTCCAGCTTGCCCTCGGACGCGGCGGTTACGAGTTCGCCCCAGCGTTCGCGCATCTCCGCGTCGCGCTCGGGATCTGCGGCGAACCAGAAGCCCATCCGGCCGGGCGCCTTGGACGGGTCCCGGACGCTGTCGCCGAACCAGTAATCGAGGATTTCATCGGCGATAAGCTGATCGTACATTGGCAGGAGCCCCCGTGAGCGGTCCATCCGTGCGTATAAATGTCGGCTTTAAAGCCCCTACAGTCCAGTTTACGCTGGAAGTCGGCCCAAGGCGCCACCGGGAGGCAGGACATGAGCGAGCACAGCGCCGCGTGCAACACCGTGCGGATGGCACTGACGTGCCTGGTGTTCGCCGGGCTCCTCGTCGGCTGCGGTGAGCAGGCAGCCGACCCGGAGGCGCGTATCCGGGAAGCGCTTGCCGAAGCCCAGGCCGCAGCCGAGAGCGGCGACCTGGAAACCCTGTCCGCCCGGGTGGCGCGCGACTATGCCGACCAGGAGGGCCGCGACCGGCGAACCCTGCTGCTGACGCTGCGGGGTCTGCTGATGCGCTATCCGCACACGAAGCTGGTCGTCACGGTACGAGAGATCGAGATCCTGTCGCCGCAGCTTGCGCGCGTCCGGCTCGACGTGCTCTCCGCAGGGGCCGGCCCGACGGGACTGTCCGCCGATGCCTTCCCGGTACAGTTGTCCCTGCGTGATGATGGTGGCGGATGGCAGGTCACGCGGGCCGAATGGGGCCGCCGATCAGGCCGCGGCATTTGACGTCCACCGCGTGGTCTGCTTTATATTCAATGCTGCACTGCGCAGTAAAATCGCGCTTGTAACTGTACATCAATAAAAACAAACACTTGAGAGCGCCGGCCCGATTCGGGGCCGGATGATGGATATCCAGGGCAACCCGGATTTAGCCGGCCGAGGGCCGGAGGGAGTCTTGACCGTGTCTGCCAAGCAGGGCCTCTATCGCGCCTCATTCGAGCGGGACAGCTGCGGCTTCGGCCTCATTGCGAGCCTGGCGGGACGCGACAGTCACTGGCTGGTCGCCACGGCCATGGCCGCGCTGGGGCGCCTGACCCATCGTGGCGCGGTCGCGGCCGACGGCAAGACCGGCGACGGTTGCGGCATCCTGCTGTCGACGCCCGAGGGGTTTCTGCGCGCGGCGGCCGCCGAGGCCGGGTTCACGCCCGGAGCGCACTTCGCGGCCGGCATGGTGTTCCTCGATCCCGATCCGGCGCGCGCGGCGGCCGTGCGCAATACCGTGCGGGCCTGCCTCGCGGCCGAAGGCCTGGTGCTCGACGGCTGGCGCACGGTGCCGATCAACCCGGAAGCCTGCGGCGCGCAGGCGCTCAAGACACTGCCGCTGATCCAGCAGGTGTTCGTCACCGCGCCCGAGGAGATGCCGACCGACAACTTCCGGCGCCGGCTGTTCGTGGCACGCCGCCGCGCCGAGCAAAAGCTCGAAAGCGGCAATCCGGCGTTCTATATCGCCAGCCTGTCGCCCGACACGATCGCCTACAAGGCGATGGTCATGCCGGAGCAGTTGCCGGTCTTCTACCCGGACCTTGCCGACGCGCGGTTCACCGCGAAGGTCTGCGTGTTCCACCAGCGCTTCTCGACCAATACCCTGCCACAGTGGCGTCTTGCCCAGCCGTTCCGTTTCCTGGCGCACAACGGCGAGATCAATACGATTCAGGGCAATCGCAACTGGGCCATCGCGCGCGCTCCGAAGTTCCGTTCCGAGGCGCTGCCGGAACTCCAGCACCTGTCGCCGCTCGTTTCGATGAGCGGCTCGGATTCATCCAGTCTCGACAACATGCTCGAGGTGCTGGTCGCCGGCGGCATGGACATGATGCAGGCCGCGCGGCTGCTCATCCCGCCCGCCTGGCAGACCGTCGACGACATCGATTCCGACATCCGGGCCTTCTACGAGTATTACGGCATGCACCTCGAGCCGTGGGACGGCCCCGCGGGCATCGTCATGACCGACGGCCGCAACGCGGCCTGCATCCTGGACCGCAACGGCTTGCGGCCGGCGCGCTGGGTCGTTACCGATGACGATCACCTGACAGTCGCCTCAGAGATCGGCGTGTGGGACTACCGTCCGGAGCAGGTGGTCGCCAAGGGCAGGCTTGGCCCCGGCGAGATGATCATTGCGGACACCACCAGCGGCAAGCTGATGGAATGGCGCGAGATCGACGAGACCCTGGCGGCGCGGGCCCCGTTCAAGGAATGGCTGCGACGCGGCGTGCGCTATATGGAAACCGCGCTCGTGGATCCGCAGCTGCTTGCCGAGCCGATGGCTCGCGACGAGCTGAACCGCTACGAGAAGATGTTCGGCATCACCCGCGAGGAACGCGAGGAGGTATTGAGGCCACTGTGCGAGAGCGAGGCGGAGGCCGTCGGTTCGATGGGCGACGACACGCCGCTGCCGTTCATGTCGCGGCGCATCCGCTCGCTGTACGACTACTTCCGCCAGCAGTTCGCGCAGGTCACGAACCCGCCGATCGACTCGCTGCGCGAGCGGGTCGTGATGTCGCTGGAGACGCAGATCGGCCGCGAGCAGAACCTGTTCGAGCCGCGGCCCGAGTACGCCCGGCGCATCGTCATGAACTCGCCGGTGTTGTCGCAGCGCAAGTTCCGCCAGTTGCTCGCGGAACAACAGGACGACCAGGGCTACGCGCTGCTCGATCTCAACCGACCAGAGACCGAGGCGCTGCAGGACGGGCTAGAGGCGCTTTGCCTGGCGGCGGAGGCGGCGGTGCGCGCCGGCAAACTGGTGATCGTGCTCAGCGACCGGGAGCTGCGCCAGGGCGCCGTGCCGATTCATGCGCTGCTCGCCACAGGCGCCGTGCACCACCACCTGGTGCGCGCGGGGTTGCGTTGCGACTGCAACCTGCTGGTGGAGACCGGCACGGTGCGTGACCCGCACCAGTTCGCGTGCCTGATCGGCTACGGCGCAACGGCCATCTATCCCTATCTTGCCTATGAGTGCCTCAACGACCTGGCGCGCAGCGGCCGCCTCAAGGGAGGGCGAGAGAGCGGCCGGCAACTCGGTCGCAGTTACCGGCGCGGGATCCGCAAGGGGTTGTTCAAAATCATGTCCAAGATGGGCATCTCGACGATCGCCAGCTACCGTGGCGCCGCGCTGTTCGAGATCGTGGGCCTGCACGACGAGGTAGTGGACCGCTGTTTCCCGGGCAGCGTGTCGCGCATCCAGGGCGCCGACTTCACCGATCTCAAGTCGGATGCGATGGCATTGGCGCAGCGCGCATGGAGTCCGCGTTTCGAAGTGGAGCAGGGCGGCCTGCTGCGTTTCGTGCATGGAGGCGAGTACCACGCCTACAACCCGGATGTCATCGGGACGCTGCAGGCTGCGGTGCAAAGCGGCGATTACGCCGTGTACCGGGAGTACGCCAGGCTCGTCAACGAGCGCCCCGCAATGGTGATTCGTGACCTGCTCACGATCAAGCCGCTTGGTCCACCCATCCCGCTGGAGGAAGTCGAGCCCGAAGAAGCGCTGTACAAGCGCTTTGATTCGGCCGGCATGAGCCTCGGAGCGCTGTCGCCGGAGGCGCATGAGGCGCTGGCGATCGCAATGAATCGCCTCGGCGGCCGCTCGAACTCGGGCGAGGGCGGCGAGGACAAGTCGCGGTACGGCACCGAGAGAGTTTCCAAGATCAAGCAGGTCGCCTCGGGGCGTTTCGGCGTCACGGCCGAGTATCTCGTCAATGCCGAAGTCCTGCAGATCAAGATCGCGCAGGGCGCGAAGCCCGGCGAGGGCGGCCAGCTGCCGGGCCACAAGGTCAACGAGATGATTGCAACGCTGCGCTATGCGCGGCCGGGCGTAGGGCTCATTTCGCCGCCGCCGCATCACGATATCTACTCGATCGAGGACCTCGCGCAGCTGATCTTCGATCTGAAGCAGGTCAACCCGACCGCACTGGTGTCGGTGAAGCTGGTGGCGCAGGCGGGAGTCGGCACGGTCGCCGCAGGCGTGACCAAGGCCTACGCGGACCTGATTACGATCTCCGGCTACGATGGCGGCACCGGCGCCAGCCCGCTGACCTCCACCAAGTACGCCGGCTCGCCCTGGGAGCTGGGGCTCGCCGAAACACACCAGGTGCTGGTGCAGAACGGGCTGCGCCATCGCGTGCGCCTGCAGACCGATGGCGGCCTCAAGACCGGCCTGGACGTCATCAAGGCCGCAATACTCGGTGCCGAGAGTTTCGGCTTCGGCACGGCGCCGATGGTGGCGCTGGGCTGCAAGTACCTGCGCATCTGCCATTTGAACAATTGCGCGACCGGCGTTGCCACCCAGCATCCCGTCCTGCGCGAGCGGCACTTCATCGGCCTGCCCGAGATGGTGATGAATTATTTCCGCTTCGTCGCCCGCGAGACCCGCGAGTTGCTGGCGTCCCTCGGCGCGCGCAGCATCGAGGAGCTGATCGGGCGGATGGACCTGGCCGAGCCCCTCCAGGGCGAGACGCCGCGGCAACGCCGGCTCGATCTCAGGCCGCTGCTGAACGCGGGCGGGTTGTCGGCCGCCGAGGCGCGCTTCTGCACGGAGGCGCGCAACCCGCCGTTCGACGAAGGGCTGCTCAACGAGCGCATGGTCGCGGATTGCGGCAAGGCCATCGAGGAGCGGCGCGGCGGCACGTTTTTTTACGAGGTGAAGAACTTCCATCGCTCGATCGGTGCGCGCCTGTCAGGCGAAATCGCGCGCCGTTACGGCAACCTCGGCCTCGAAGCCGACCCGGTCGTGATCCGCATGAAGGGCTCTGCGGGCCAGAGCTTCGGCGTGTGGAACGTAGGGGGCCTGCATCTCTATCTCGAGGGCGACGCGAACGACTATGTCGGCAAGGGCATGACCGGCGGACGGCTGGTCATCTATCCGCCGACGGGCAGTCGCTTCGAGGCGCGCCACGCACCGAGTATCGGCAACACCTGCCTGTACGGGGCCACGGGCGGGCACCTGTACGCGGCAGGCACGGCCGGCGAGCGCTTCGCGGTGCGTAACTCGGGCGCCGTCGCGGTGGTCGAAGGCTGCGGAGATCACGGCTGCGAATACATGACCGGCGGCGTCGTCGTGGTGCTCGGGCGCACGGGAGTCAATTTCGGCGCGGGCCTCACCGGCGGCTTCGCCTATGTGCTCGACACGGAACGCGACTTCGTGGATCGCTACAACCATGAACTGATCGATATCCACCGCATCACGGCGGAAACGATGGAAGCACACCTGCATCACCTGCGCGGGCTGATCGAGGCGCATGCGCGCGAGACGGGAAGCGCCTGGGGCCGGGAAATCCTCGATGACTTCCGCTCCTGGCTGCCCAAGTTCTGGCTGGTCAAGCCGAAGGCCGCGGATCTCGAGAGCCTCATCGACTCGCTGCGGCGCGCTGCCTGAGAACGATATGAGCCTGGAAAAGCCGCTACGTTTTCTCGAGATCCCGCGCAAGGACCCGCGCAAGGTCACGGCGAAGGAGCGCGTGCGCGACTACCGGGAAATCTACGGCCAGTACGATGCCGAAAGCGCCCACAAGCAGGCGGGCCGCTGCCTCGATTGCGGCAATCCCTACTGCGAGTGGAAGTGCCCCGTGCACAATTACATCCCGAACTGGCTGAAGCTGGTCGAAGAAGGCCACCTGTTCGAGGCTGCGGAGCTATGTCACCAGACCAATTCTCTGCCGGAGATCTGCGGGAGGGTCTGTCCGCAGGACCGGCTCTGCGAGGGCGCCTGCACTCTCAATGACGGCTTCGGCGCCGTCACCATCGGCAGCATCGAGAAATACATCACCGACGAGGCGGTGCGGCAGGGCTGGCGGCCGGACCTGTCCCGTGTGAAGCCGAGCGGCCGCGAAGTGGCGATCATCGGCGCGGGCCCCGCGGGACTTGCCGCGGCGGATGTCCTCGCGCGCCACGGCGTGCGCGCGGTGGTATACGACCGGTATCCGCGCATCGGCGGGCTGCTGACCTTCGGCATCCCGCCGTTCAAGCTTGAAAAGGAAATCGTCGAGACGCGGCGCATGTTGCTGGAGGGCATGGGGGTCGAGTTCGTGCTGGATTGCGAGATCGGCCGGGACATCACGCTCGACCAGCTGCTGGCCGGCTACGACGCCGTGTTTGCCGGCACCGGCGCTTACCGCTACGTGAAGGGCGGCCTGCCGGGCGAAGGCCTGCCGGGCGTCTATGATTCCCTGCCGTATTTGGTCGCGAACGCGCGACGGGAGCTCGGGCTGCTGGAAGACGGGGAGCAGTTCGTCTCGCTGGCAGGCAAGCGCGTGGTGGTGCTCGGCGGCGGCGACACCGGCATGGACTGCAATCGCACGGCGATCCGCCAGGGCGCCGTCAGCGTCACCTGCGCCTACCGGCGCGACGAGCGCAACATGCCCGGCTCGCGCCGCGAGGTAAAGAACAGCCGTGAGGAAGGCGTCGAGTTCCTGTTCAACCGCCAGCCGATCGAGATCGTCGGCACGAGCGTCGCGGAAGGCGTCAAGGTCGTGCGCACGCGGCTGGGCGAGCGGGGCCCCGGGGGGCGCCGTCGACCGGAGCCCATCCCCGGCACCGAAGAAGTCCTGCCCGCGGACGCCGTAATCATCGCATTCGGATTTCGTCCGGACCCACCCGCCTGGCTGACAGGCGCCGGGGTCGAGACCTGGCCCGACGGGCGGCTGCGCGTCGATGCCGCGGGCCGCTATCCCTTCCAGACCACGCATCCGCAAATCTTTGCGGGCGGCGATAATGTGCGCGGCTCCGACCTCGTCGTCACCGCGGTGTACGAGGGCCGCGAGGCCGCCCGCGGAATTCTCGGTTTTCTCGGAGTCTGACCGGGTGCGTTAAGCTCCGGGGTTTGTCGAACCCGCCGGAGACCCTGATGCACCGTGGAACCCTATTGCTGTTGATGATCCTGGGGTGGGCTTGTGCCGGCCCGGTGATGGCGATCGAACAGGCGGCGATCAGCGCCGGCGCCGCGGCGCTCGAGGAAAAACTGATCGAGTGGCGTCGTGACATCCATGCCAATCCGGAACTGTCGAACCGCGAATTCCGCACGTCGGCGCTGGTCGCCGAACACCTGCGGGGCCTGGGTCTCGAGGTCCGCACGGGGATCGCGCACACGGGCGTCGCGGCCTGGCTCGAGGGCGGCCGGCCCGGCCCGATGGTCGCGCTGCGGGCCGACATGGATGCCTTGCCGGTGACGGAGCAGACCGGGCTGCCATTCGCATCGACGGTCGTCACCGAGTACGAGGGCCGCCAGACCGGGGTGATGCATGCCTGCGGACACGATGCGCACACGGCGATCCTGATGGCGGCCGCGGAATTGCTGACCTCGATGCGCGACGATCTGCCCGGGTCGGTGCTGTTCATCTTCCAGCCGGCCGAGGAAGGCGCGCCCGAGGGTGAGGAGGGCGGCGCCGAGCTGATGCTGAAAGAGGGCCTGTTCGAGTGGAAGCGGCCGGACGCGGTATTCGGGCTGCACGTGTTGTCCAACTTCCACGCGGGACGGATCGGCTACCGGGCCGGTCCGGCCATGGCAGCCGCCGACCGCTTCGAGATCACCGTCAAGGGCGTGCAGACGCACGGCTCGATGCCGTGGCTCGGCGTCGATCCGATCGTGCCGTCCGCGCAGATCGTGCTGGGCCTGCAGACCGTGGCGAGCCGCCAGGTGGATGTCTCGGGTGTGCCTTCGGTGATCTCGGTCGGGCAGATCCAGGGCGGCATCCGCAACAACATCATTCCCGACGACGTCTACCTGCAGGGCACCATACGGACGTTCGACGAAGCCATTCGCGAAGACATTCACGCGCGTGTCCGGCAGACGGCGACCAGTCTCGCTGCCGCCTCGGGCGCGGCTGCCGAGGTGCATGTGCATCGCGGTTACCCGGTGACCGTCAACAATCCCGGCCTGGTGGCCGACTCCTTGCCCAGCCTGCGACGCGCCGCCGGCGAGGATCGCGTGTTCGAAGTGCCTCGGCTGATGCCTGCCGAGGATTTCAGCTACTACGCCAATGAGGTACCCGGATTCTTTTTCTACCTGGGGGCCACGCCCGAGGG
>Ga0114946_10001340_pt1 | contig 16969 bp, 26 predicted proteins | sample WalLakDeSediment_FD_88676 | JGI IMG/M metagenome (GOLD analysis project Ga0114946, IMG submission 88676) | Lake sediment microbial communities from Walker lake, Nevada to study Microbial Dark Matter (Phase II) - Walker Lake 11/02/13 Deep Sediment | ecosystem: Environmental > Aquatic >... | reverse complement strand
TCCAGAGGCGTTTTTTAGTGAATCGTGAAGAAATAGACCATATTGTAAATGCTCTAAAGGGTTTTATGTTTTTACTTTACTATTTTGTGTGTTTTATTCCAATTATAATAATAGAGTGGAGTAAGGACAGAAAGAGTTTCAAAGATTTAAAAAGGTGGTTAGATGAGTTTAAATGAATTAGGAAGGGAATGTGTAGAAATTAGTCAGAATAGTGGCTGGAATCCGATTATAAATATGTCAAAAGATACTCTAGGAGATTTAAAGCATTACATATCAACAAAAATCGCATTGATTCATTCAGAATTGTCAGAAATGTTAGAAGCATTAAGAGAAAAAAACATTGAGGGGATTTATGAAGAGGGCGTTGATGTTCTGATAAGAACTCTGGAGCTTCTTTATTGTTTTAAGGATTGTGATATTGATAAAGAGTTTAGAAAGAAAATGGATTATAATAAAACCAGAGAATATAGGCACGGAGGAAAAATAATATGAATTGTAAAAAATGTTATGCGTATATTGTGGAATCTGGTGCTACTACTATGTGTATGGCTCCCGCTTGTATTAAGAAGTATGATTATGATCCAGAGACAAAAACGTGGACAAAAAAGAGAAAATTTGGTGTAATTGCTCTTTTAGAAACCGTATTAGTTCTTTATTTATTGAGTGTAATAACTGCGATAGTGTTGTGGTGTGCTTAAATGGATATAAATAAGAGAAAAACTCTTAAAAAATCCGTCGTTTATAGAATTTACAGCACTATTATAGGCGGATTAATAGCTTTCTTTTTGACTGGAAAAGTAGAAATATCAATGGCGTTTATGATTATAGAAAGTATAATAAAAACAGTGTCTTATTACATATTTGAGAAAATTTACCATAAGAAAAGTGATTAAATGAAAATAAAAGTAAAATGCGTCTGCTGTGGTATTGAGGGAGATGTAAAAATCTCCAGAATTTTGAAAAGAATAAAGTCTGACTGGGGGTATTTTGGAAAACCAGTGGATTTTATTGATCAAGAATACTGGGAATGTCCGAGGTGTTTAAAAAATGAAGGCTAAACTCGAATTTACTCTTCCAGAAGAGGAGGAAGAGTATAATACTGCACTTAATGGACATAAGTGGAAGTATTTACTATGGGATTTTGATCAGTGTTTTTTAAGGGAAATTATTAAATACGGACATAATAAATACTCCGAAGAACAGATAAACACTTTCCAAGTTGTAAGAGATAAAATATACGAATTAATGAGTGAAAAGGGGATTAGTTTTGACTGAAATAGGAAATTGTCCGATTTGTACCCATTCTACCGAAGATGTGAATTGGTATGACTCCGATTTTTGGGGAAATGGTGAAGCGACCGAAACTGGTAATTGTATTTTATGCGGAGCACGGATATATAAAGTGTTTAAATTTACGGGGATTGAGTTAGTAGAATGAAAGAAGTTGTATATGATTTGAAAAAAAATAGTATGGAAATAATGCTTGTCGCAGATGCTTTTAGTAGCCTTACTCGAATTTCCATACTCGAAGAAATTATAAAAGCTAATGGTGAGATCGATCACAAAACTCTCGCTGAGAAAATAGGAGTTGTACCAGGATCTATTACTTATCATATTGGTACTCTTGTCTCTGCAGGAATTGTGAGTGTAGAAGATGGAAAAGGATTAAAGGGACGTAAATCGAAAATACCTAAAATTGAAATTAAAAGAATCGTGATTGAATTATGAGTGAAATAGCTGATATTGTTCTAACTATAAAAGCACCAGAATTGGAATCTAAATTAGGTCAATTTGAGGTAGCTTTATATAAGATAGAAAATATTTTGGAAAATATAAAGGAAGAAGTAATAAAAAAAGACAAGAATTCATATTCAAAAAAATTATTGACATCTATCGAAGAATTAAATAGACAAAGTGGAAGATCAACTGCTTTAGCGAAAGCAGCACTTTATAGTGAAGGGACTTTTGTTGTCTACAGTTTAGACGAAAAGAATGAATGGAAAAAGAAATTTCCTGATCTTGAAGTAAAACAGTTATATGAGTTGACAGGAATTGATATGAAAAAACCAGTGGTTTTTGATCACTTTGTTACATATCATTTATTAAATGATGGTGGATTATGAGCGAACTAGATCCTAATATTAAGGAAAGGATTGTTTCACTGGCTAAAAGTGCTAGTGAAACAATGGAAGATGTTATGAATGTTTTTAATGCGGTAAAATTCGCAATAAAAGCAAAACAACCACACCTTCCAGAAGTAAGATTGAACAATCAAACAATAAATATGATCGAGGATCATTACAACAAGAAGAACAGAAAGAAATCCCAGAAAATGATTTTTATTCCTATGGGTGTGTTCTCCGATTCAAAAGATCAAAACAAAACTCTGAGAGAAAGTATATTAAAAGAATGGGTTGAGCCTCACAAACACGCTAAGATGATAGCAGACGGAAAAGTCTTTACTATGAAAATAGGAGAGAAAACTGTCGACGGAAAAGTCATAGACGAAAAAATAGCAGTTTCTGGAAATCATCCTTATAAAACTACTGATGTGGATGGCGTAAAAGTCGTCACAGAAGCTACTCCTTGGAAACCAGGAGACAAAATTGTTCCCAGAAATTACGAGAAGAACGTGTTTTATGGAGAAGACTCTTATGAAAACTGGAATTACGGAAACGAATTAGATCCGGCATGGAAAATAACTCTTTTTGGATTGGGTTATTATGATGGGACTAAAGAAGTGAAAGTTGTTGATCAAGAGAGTGGTGCAGTTGTTAAGAAAACTACTGCAAAAAACTTAATAGACGATGGCGTTCATGTTAGACTCGATTTCTTGGGAGAGTATGCAGATCCAAACTCGCCAAAGTTTATAGTCAAACAGCCAATTTGGTTTAATATGACAGTCGCAAAAGCAATTGATCAGAAATATACTAATGAGCTTTATATTCAGGCTAGAGCAAAAGCAAATACTGGTTTAGAAATTGTTCCAAGTGACAAACTTATGCTTCTGGATTACGAAACTGATGGGCAGATTAGAAAGGGAGTTATTTCAAGAATAAACGAGAGAATTTATACACAAACTAAAAAATTAGAACTGTTTATTAACACTGATGGTTTTGAGAAAGAGCCAAAAGATAAAAAGAAACAAATTGAAGAACTGTTTAAACTATATCAGAAATTTACGGCTTTAGAATTTGTTCCTATTATTGATTTGGATGGAGTAAATCAGTATCACATTTCTCACAAAGCTCTTCGTGACAAAGAAACCAAAGAAATTTTAAAAGATGGTGCTTGGGATAAAACAGATTTTAATTCGTTTGCTATTTGTGAATGTAGTTTTACTGGAACATATACTCCGAGTGGTAAGCCTCCAAAGATGGTAATAACAGATCCATCACTCCCGCAAAATAAGTCTCTCTTTTGTAAATTTCCAACTGGATTTGATTCTAAGATGAGTGAAGGTCAGTGTTTGATTTCTCTTATGACTTCAAGAGGTAATCAGGTTTATGACGAGGAATCTGGAGAATATATAGAAGATCCAGAAAACGCACAAGCGATGCCAAGAATAACGGGGATAAGAGTATTTACCAAATTCGAAGACATAGATGTAGAAAAGATTTTAGCTGACCTTTAGGTCAGTTTTTTTATTTTTTTGTGATTATTATGAAAGTTGGAGATAAAGTTACCATAATAATTAGAGGGTTTGGTTTAGATTCAGAAGAAGATGGAAATGTAATTGAAGAAATAACAAAGGATTATATAAAATTAAATGGTATAAACTTGAAATTTTATAAGTATAAGGATACATATAAAACAAAAATTGAGGATTCCCCATTTAATATGACAATGATAATTAAAAAGTGATATTATGAGCGTAGATGATTTGTTAGGAGAATTTAATTACCAAGATGTAAAAGAAGAATGGAGACAAACTCCGAAAGAAAAGAAAAAGATTCCCGAATCTAAATGGGAAGACGATTCTGACGATTCAAGTAAGTTGAATTTAAATATAGCTATTAGAGCACTTGAGTGGAAGGGTAAAAGCTGTGTAGCTACTACTTTTGGATTTATAAATACAAAGTATTTTGATAAACTTCAAATAAAAGATCTTTATCCAAAATGTTATGATATGATTAAGACTGGATTTCTTCCAGAAGTTGAGCTTACAAAAGTACTCGATTTAGATGGGAGTTTTAAAACCCAGAGTAAAGCAGGAATTTTTGGTAGATTAGTTAAACCTTTATATGATGCTAAAAGTATAAAGAGATGTACTATAAAGATTCCAAAACCAAAAATTAATTATATTGATGACCAGGCTTCTCAGGTTGCTAAAGCAGTAATCGCAGGAACTAAATTAAGAATTGATCAAGAAATTTCTGATACAGTAGTAGATTCTGGACACGAAGTTTTGTTTATAATTGATTCTATGAGTAGCTATGACGAGCTTTTAAATGATTTGTTTAATATAGTTTATGAAGATTATCTTGCTAAACCAAAGAGAGGCGAGGAAAAAGATTTCAATAAAGAATTTAGTTATATGAAAGGAATCAATCAAAAGTATTATAAAATACGGAACGGTTGGTGGATCGATACACTGAGAAACAAGAGAACTTTTCCAGGTTTTCAGATTGATACAATCAAGATGGAAATTAAACACGAGTTGTGGTTTGAAAAAGAGCTTAAGAAAGCAAAAGACGAAGGCAAAGATCCAGAGAAGATTGATCCGTATATAACAGTTTGGGTTCCTCGAACTAAATTTGATTTGGATATGGTTCTGACGCTAGACAATAAACAGGCTGTTAATGAAAAAGGAGTAAAATACTTTACAGAGTTCTGGGCTGATACTATGATTAGAATGAATTCTAACCAACATTCAGCAGATGTTCAGGAAACTTTCGATAGGATAGACATAAAACCAAATAGAAGAACAGCTGCTTATGACATCTTAGAGGGTTTAGCTCCGTATTTGTTAGGAGAAGTTGAAGATGATGAAGGAAATCTTTTAAATGATGATGATTTGTGGTGTTAAAAAATGGTGAAATTTAAAATAAAAAAGGAAAGACTGCTTGAATTCTTAAGCAGTGCAAGTATGATGGGAACATATAGTTTTACTTCAGGAAAAGCTACGAAAAGAGCTTTTTTTGATTCGTTCTTTATGGATGTTCATCCAGAAGGAAAACTCGTTGTTCTTACATTGAATAAGTCTAGAAATACTTCTGCAAAATTTACATTGAAAGATGTAGATGTTGTTGAGGATGGGATAATTCCTATAACCGATGCAGAGGCAATTATTAGTGTATTAAAACAAAATAGTGTAAAAAGCGATTTAAACATAGATTCCGAAGGATCTATAATGACAGTTTCTGATGGAAAAAGTACAATTGAAATTGAACAAAGAGAATCTAAAACAATAGACGAGCTTAAAAAGGATAACATAGTAGCCCAATTAAAACAATGGGACGATTATCACGAATTCAACGAAGAGGGAACTCTTGTTATATCAAAGAGACATCCACAATTAAAACAAGATCTTCCATACCCTTTTAGATTAGTTGTGAAGAGAGAAGAGTTGCTTCCGTTAATAGGAACTACTCTTAATCTAACTAAGGATAATAAGACAGCTTTAATTTTCGATGGTACTTTTCGTGCAAAATCAGTTCAGGCAAACTCTAGAATTAAACTAAAAGATACAAAAATTACTGCGACTGCTGTTGGAACTCCGTTTAATTTTGAGTATGAATTCTATTCTCTTCAGGCAATACTCCCGAACTTGTTTGATACCATAGATATAAATATGAAAATCGCAAAAGCCAAAGAAGACGATGTGTTAAAATCGTATCTTAATCTTTACATAGTTTCCAGAGAACCTAAGACAAACATAGAGACAATAATCGCTTTTAGTTCTATCGGGAAGGAAGATAAACCTTCCTAAATTTTTTTGGTGATGAAAATGGGAAAGTTTAAAAAAGCTCTTATGTCTAATATTTTAATTATAGCAGCTCTGATTCCTATTGTTGCACTCTTCACACTAATAGCAGATCAAAACCCGATTTTCTGGTTGATTACTGGAATCTCTCTGTTGCTTTTGTTTTCTTATCTTCAAAGCAGGGAGTTGTAAATCGTGAAAATAGGAGTTGTTGGATCTAGGAGAAGAAGTAGTATAAAAGACAAAGTATTACTCTCTGAAAAATTAGATGAACTGTGGAGAATGAGCAAGTTAAGATCATCCGATATTACAATAGTGACTGGTGATTGCGATTCTGGAGGAGATTATTTTGCCAGATTAGAATCTATTTTGAGAGGATTTAAGTTAGATGTTAAGAGAATAAGAGATCCAAAAACTGGTGAAGAGATGAATTTTTTAAATCATAGGTGGTTTTCTTACTACGATATGGTGAAGATTTATTATGCGAGAAACGAAGAAATCGCCAAAGAAAATCTGGATTATCTTATTGCTTTAGTAGCTTCCGATAGAAAAGGCGGAACGGAGAACACGATAAATTTTTTTAAGCAATACCACAAAGATTGGGAGAAGAGGCTTATTTTATTATGACTACTATTTTTTGTCCCAAATGCTCTTCTAAAAACATAAGAACAGAACAAAATGTACCAAGATATGATAGTCATCCTTACAACTATATTTGTGAAGGTTGTAATTGTAAATGGACATATTCTTACTGGACCCTTCTTGTTCCAGATCCTATAATAATTTCGGAAGGTGATAATATTGATTGATCTTAATATACACGATTATTATTACTATAATAATAACTCGGATGACGATGAGTTTAATGGACCTGTTCTGTGTTTGGAGTGCAGAGATAGAGATGAGAATCCGCATTATGTAAGGATTCTCGATAAAGAAGTATTGTCTCCAGTGTTCGGCATTTTATTGTCCGAATACGAGGAGAAAAAACACGAATTGAATTTTTTTAATGAAATCACAAAAATAGATATAAATGCTCCAGATGCTCCATATGGAGAAAAAACTGTTAGAATATACACAACTTTTCCTTGGGAAGTTGGAAAACTCGTTAAGAGAAAGATTGATGAAGATACACCTTATTTTACGAGAACATTTACAGGAGATGTGAAATGGGAAAAACTAGCGATGTCGAAGATAATAGACGTGCTTGGTTTGGAGGGTCCGTATGTAGAAGTTCCAGATGATTATTACGAGAAGTTTTTGAAAGTTTCTGACATGAAAAAAGTCGAGAAAAAAGATTTCTTCATAACCAGATCGAGAGTTTGGTACTTCGACATTGAAAGTGACGCCAGAGATTGTGGAGATAAGATTGAGTTTGAAGACTACAAGGATATGCCGATTCTTAGTATCTCTGGATATGATAATTACGAAGATGAGTATCATTGTTTTGTTTGGAAACCAGAATTTATTAATCGTGTAGAAGAGTATGATAATTATAGAATTATGGATAATATAGATCCGAGTATTATTCATAGCTTAAGAAAAGTTTTTATGCATAAGTTTAATAATGAGATAGCTTGTTTAATAGAATACTTAAATTGGTTCGGATCAAAAAGATTTAATTTAGATATGGGTTTTAATTCTTTTGGCGGGATAGGAACAGTAAGTAAGAAAGGAGATTCTTATAAAAGATGGTTTGATGGGTATGATTTAAACCATATATTCGAGAGATCAAAACATCTCGGATTGTTTGAAAATTTACAAAGCCTTTCTTCTTGTCCTATAATTCCTAAGAAATATACTGGGTATGAGGGTGTTTATTTAAGATCAAACCCAAACAAAGGAAAGATGAAACACGAAGTCGTGACAAAGGGATTAGGACACGTCGACATTATATATTCTAATGAGGCTTTAAAATTTACCGATAAGTTCCAGCAGTTTAGGGGAAGTGGTTTAAAAGATTATTCTGAATTTTTCTTGAAATATCATAAGCTCGACAAGAAAGGAAAGAAAGTTTGGCAATGGTGGGAAGAAGACGTCGATTTTATGATCGATTACAACATCATCGATGTCAAAATTTGCGTGGATCTTGACAGCTTTTTTAGTATTTGTGAAAAGCAAAGGAATAAAATAATAGTTCCTATAAGTCCTTTTTATGATGCGTTACAAGCGTCTAATCTGCACGACCATTATAAACTAACAAAATACCAGAACAAATATGCTCTTGATACCAAATATCAGAAATATTATAAGCCTAGAAAAATTACTGGGAAGAAACAAATATATGATAAATTTACAATAACATTAAAGGATTTGGAAGATCAGGCTAAATCTAAAGATTCAAAAGTTGTTTATGAGAGTCTGGATGATGTAAGAAAAGTCGGAGGTCTTGTGATTGAACCGATTGAAGGCATACACAAAAACATAATAAGAATTGATTTTGAAAAATTTTATGCCAGAGTGATTCAGGCTTTAAATATAGGAATAGTTTCCGCAGTAGATGTTGAAAAAGAATATTGGTTCTGCGTAAAAGATAAGAGAGGAATAATTTTTGATAGAAAAGATTTGGTAGAATGTCCAAATGCTTATTATAGGAAGGATGTTAATTCTATTAATAAAGAGCTTTTTGATGACTGGATAAAAAACGAAACTGTTATTAAAAAACAATTGAAAGAGTATGTAGAAAAACACAAAACCACAAACACAGACAAGTACAAAATTATAGAAGGAGATGTTATAAACATAAAAGGTTTCCGCAACGCTGCATTTGGTGTTGTTGGGCTGGAGATTGATAGAATATTTAGTAAGGAAGGTTTTAATAGTATAACAATTTCGTGCCAAGATTTAATGTATTTTGTTCTCTATCATCTTAGAAGAATGATATACAAAATATTGTTAAATGATACGGATTCTGCAGCTTTGTTTGCTAAATCACAGAATTTAAGAAACTGTGAATATGAGGGAAAAAACCTTTGTTATGAGTTAAATTCTCTTATAAAAGATTATCTTAAGAGAGTTTATAATGTAGATACGGATCTTGTAAAACTTGACTTAGAAGTTATAGTAGATAAAGCCTATGTAAGCGGTAAGAAACATTATGTTTTTAGGTGTCCTTATAAGGATGGTGTGTGGTTAAACAAACCAGAATTAGAAGTTAAAGGAATGGATTTAAAGAAACGGGCTACATCTCAAATAGGAGCGGATAATCAAATTAATCTTATTAACTGTCTCTTTGATTACGAAGAACCAGAAGAAGGAATGACAGAATATATTAAAAAAACCGATAGAAATTTGAAAAATATGAAGTGGAGTTATTTGTGTAAAAGAGGTCCGCTGAGAAAAGAATTGGAAAAATATCCAGATAGTAATCAGTCTGCTACTGCGGCAAGAAATATGTATAAATATTTTGGTAAATATTTTGGTCCTGGATCTAATCCGTATCTTGGAGTTTTCTCAAAATTCCCAAAAGAAATAAACGGGATTAGAGTAGATGAAAATGAGAATATGGTTCTTAGTTTTGATTCTGATGACGAGGATATGCTTAAGAGTGTGGGATTTGAATTGAGTCTCGAAGATATAAGAAATACTCAATGCCAAGCAAAAACCGATCAAATTCTTTCATTAATCGGTACATCTTGGTCAGAACTAGTTAGTCAATCGGAGACTGGAGGTTTCTTAATGCTATGAGTAAAATGAAGAGTTGTTTAATGTGGTTCGGAGGAAAGTTAAATATGTTGGATGATTTATTCCCGTTTCCTGAACACGATATTTTCATTGATGTATTTGGAGGATCTGGTGTGGTATTATTATCTAAGATACCGTCTAACTATGAAATTTACAACGATCTTAATGAAAGATTATATAATTTCTGGGTTGTTATTAAGAATAGATGCGAAGAAGTAAAATATCTATGTAATTTGAAGGGAGATATTGAATCCCGTAAGTTATTTGAAATGTATAAGTTACCTTCCGAAGACTCTTTGGAAGATGCATTTAGGTTCTTTTATGTAAATCGACATTCTTACTCTGGACAGAATGATGGTTTTATCGGGAGAGGGGATAAAAGACCAAAACATAAATATTATTTAAACGAATTAGAAAGGTTATCCGACATATCCGAACGGTTAAAATATGTTAGAATTGAAAACCAAGATTTTAAACAATTGATTAAAAGGTTCAATGAACCCAGAGTATTATTATATGTAGATCCTCCCTATTTTAAAGGTGGAGATGAATACGAAAAAGGAATTGGGGGAATAGAATGGACCGATAAAGATCAAAAAGATTTATATAACATTTTATTGGATTTTAAAGGGTTATTTGTATTAAGCATTGATAACAAGGACTTTTACCACAATGATAATTGGTTTTACCAGGAAATTATTAGGACTAACCATTCAGCAAGTCATTTTATAGATGGAAAAAGAAGCAAAAGCATTGAATATATCATAAGGAATTTTGATATTAATAAAATAGAAAAACAAAAACAAATATCTAGTGGAGGTTTCTTAATGTTATGACTTATATAAATATTAGTTTTATACCGATAAAAGAAGTTCCTGATCTTAAGTGGACTCTTCCTAACTTTAAAGGTGATGTTAAAGAAGACTTGGAGGGATCTTGGAATGGAAGATATATTTGTCCTTTAGATACTTCGATAATTTATGGTCATGGAGAAGGATTAGAAAATTGGGTATGGGTTGTTGCACACGAAAGTTTGCACCATATTCTAACAAATTTTATATATGATAGATATAGATTTACTCAATATGACGCATACGAACAAGAATATATTATTGACAAATTATTAGGAGATTAATTATGGAAGATGATTATAATGTGTTTAAGGATTTACAATATTTAAGGAAGAAAATGAGAGAATTATGCGGACCTGAACCGATTGGATTCAAGATTTTTGAAGATGGTACATGGACTTTGTGGTATGGTGAGTTTGATGAAGATAGTTGATTGGGTTAAGAACAATGTTTATAATTTAGATTGTAGAATTGGTCTGGACAATTTACCAGACGAGTGTATTGATACTTTTATAAGCTCACCTCCATACTACAGTGTCAGAGATTACGACATTGATCCTATCATTTGGGACGAAGATCCTAATTGTGAACATGAATGGATTGATTCTGTGGATCACAAATATTCCGGGGGAATTTCTGATAGTTATGGTCTTGGACAGTTCAGCTCTGACAAAACCCATTTTGTTTCTACTAGCAAAACTTGTATTAAATGTGGAGCGTGGTTAGGAGATTTAGGATTAGAGCCTTCTCCAGATTTGTTTATAAAGCATTTGTGTGATATATACGACAAAATTAAAAGAGTTCTTAAACCAACTGGAACTGTGTGGATAAATCTCGGAGACACTTATTCTGGAGGCAAATCTCAAAGAACTGGAAAAGATACTAATTTTGAATCTGAAACTTTTGGAGGCTGGAAAAACTGGGATTGTATAAGAAAAACTGTGAAAACAACACATGAAATTCCCAGAAAATGTATGATGATGATTCCAGAAAGATTTGCAATAGAAATGATAGATAGGGGCTGGATTCTAAGATCCAAAGTAATCTGGCATAAACCAAACGCAATGCCTGATTCTGCTAAAGATAGATTTCCAGTCGATTATGAAATTATTTACTTCTTTGTTAAATCAGACAAATATTTTTTTGATAGAGAGGCTATTAGAGAAGAAATTTCTCAGTCGGAAGCTAGTTTGAATAGAAGAAAATATAAACCTGGAAAAAACGAAGGTAGATATTCAGAAGCAAAAGAGTTTAGTATGAGTACTGCAAAAGATCAGTATTGGTCTGATGGAAGGTACAAAAGAAGTGTTTGGTCAATAAATACCAAACAAAGCCCTGCAGAACATTATGCAGCATATCCGGAAGATTTGGTTGAGCCAATGATTCTTGCTGGGTGTCCAGAGAGAATTTGTAAAATATGCGAGAAACCACTTTATCCAATTTACGAGGATAAGAATCATTCAAAAATATTTATTGGATATGAAAAATGCTGTGGAAATGAAGATGACTGGAAACCAGGAATTGTATGTGATCCGTTTTCAGGAATTGGAACCACAATGAGAACCGCCATTTCTTTAGAGAGAGATTATATAGGATTTGAATTGTCAAAACAATATACAAATTATGCGGTACAATTTAATAAAGAAAGAGTAGAAAAAATATGTGCAGAAAAACACAAAGGTCAAGGAGACTTTTTAATGTTATGAGAGTGTGGAAAAATGGTAGATAAATCTTTATTTGGATGGCAAGGAGCTAAGTTTTATGAGCAGGGGGACATTCAACCGCTAATTCCTTATCACGAATGGTCTATTGAAGTTTTTGCAGGAACAATCGTCACGACTATAAATAAGCCGAAATCTAGGTTTGAGTTTGCGAACGACAAGTTTTCGTGTTTAGTTGCTTTCTGGCAATGTATTAGGAGTTCTAGGATGGCTAGAAAAATGATTAGGTATGTAGAGACTTCTCTCGATTCGAGATTTTTGTACGAAGATTTTATGAAGCAAGATCCACAAGAATTAAATGTTTTTGACAGAGCTTACAGATTTATTTATCTCAGCACATTTGGATTCATGGGCTATCATGATACTTTCTACAGCCCAGAAACGTGTAATATGGGAAAGTTAAAGAATTTTTCACAGAAATTTTTTAATACCGGAAAAAAGGTTTGGTCTGTTCACGAAAGAATAAAGAATGTGAAGTTTTCAAATCACGATTTTAGAGTTTGCTTACAAAGACATAAACCACACAAAGACAAATGGTTTTTTGTAGATCCTCCTTATCATAATACTCACGGATACGATAGAGGATTTTCGACTAATCTTGGATTTCCTCCAGAGTGGTATGTTGATTTGAGAAATGAGCTTATAAAACACCACGAAGGCGGAAGTAAATATATGATTACCTGCGATGTAGGAAATCCTTATTTACAAGATATGCCCGATTCTATTGTAAAAATAATTACACGACCGAGTACAATAAACACTGGAACGAAAGAGAAAATGGATATTGAGTCGGAAGTAATAATGAATTACGCAATCGGAGAAGATTGTGAAAGGATGATGGATGATCATGATAAACAAAAAACAGGAAATTTCGTGATGTTATGATGTATGATATAACAGTAGGAGAAGGAATTTATAAAATTCATGTATGTTCTATGAATTCAGGCATTTGTACTGGGTGTCTTAGAGAATTTTTTGTTAGTTGTTTTAGTTTTGATGACTACTGTGAAAATTGTGTTATTGAACAGCTATTGTGGTCAGGATATTTTATAGATCCTAAAGCGTGGTTTATAAATAATCCAGAAGAATATTGGGAATTATTGCGTGGAGTGAAGTTTTAAAATGAGTTTTAAAATTGTGAGAAGATGTAGGGAATGTGGAAAATTATTATTCTTTACGAGAGAAAAATATTGTTATTGGTGTAGAATACTATGATGTATTATTTTGTTGTATATAGATCAACAATTACCGATGATATTTTTGAAGAAGTAATTAATGTTCATCCATTAGATTATTTAGAAAAATTTCGTACAAAATATAATATTCTATTTTGGAGTGAAATAACTAAAAAATTATACGAAAAACATAGAGGTGCATATTCATGAACTTAAAAGGAAAAATAATATATTTTTATGGATTGAGCGGAAGTGGCAAAACTACTTTATCAGATCTTTTAGCAAAACATTTAGACAATGATAGAGAATTAAATCCTGGTTTTAGAAGAATAACTGATACGACCGAAGGGGTTTTGTGTAAGTATGGTCAAGGTATTCAACGATTAGATGGAGATAATGTCAGACAAGAATTAACTAGAGATTTGGGTTTTTCTCTTGAAGATAGATTCGAACACATAAGAAGAGTAGCTTTTGTTGCGGACTTACTATCAAGACACGGAGTAACGGTTATATCGAGTTTTATAACTCCTCTTACTGCTATGAGAATTTATTTGAGACAAAAATTCGGAAATAGACTTATTCTGGTTTATTTACATTGCCCAATTCACGAATGTATAAGGAGAGATGTAAAAGGATTGTATAAAAAAGCTCTTAGTGGAGAAATAAAAGAATTTACTGGACTAACACAGACATTTGAATATCCTAGATGGCACTGTGAAGAGGAGTTTGATTTTGAAATTCCTACTTCAGATTATTCAGAAGAAGAATGTTTGGAATATTTGATAGTTAAACTAAGTGATATTTGTGACTGACCAAGATTTAATAATGAAATTCCTTAAGCAAATAAAAAGCGGAGGAGTTTCAGAACAAGAAAGACTCGAATACTGGGAAGATTATAAGAAGTATTATATTGAGGGAGAATGTAGTGTTATTATTGCAGATCCTTCCCATTTTTATGGAATTTTGGATTACACAAAAGTAGAATCCGACGAAGAGTGGAAAAGATATAGGTTAAAAGAAAAATTAAAACTCCCACAAAAAGAGATTGGGAGACTTAACTTCGATGGATATTTTTATAATTTAGTATTTTTATTTGATGCTCTTCCTATGCTTGGAAGTGAAGAGTTTGATATAAAAATAATAAGAAGTGGAGATATTAATGCTCTGTGTTTTAAAATAGACGACAAATACTGTCTTTGTTTTGGAGAATTAGTTCATTCTATTTACGAACTTAAGTCAGACGGAGTTTGGTTCATTGATGAAATATACGACGATGATACGGATGACTGGACTGAAGTAACGAGAGAATTTGTTAAGTGGAAAAACGGAGTCGCTATTAGAGAACCTGGAGAAAGAATAAGAGGAACCAGAGATTTTTTATATGATAAATCGTACTTTTTCGAAGAGATAGAAAACTTCGGGGGGTTCATGATGCTATGAATGAAAAAAGAATTTTGATGCTGGATGTGTGTGAGGGATCAATGCACACATTTGTTATAGTTTGTGATGCAAAAGAAAGAAATAAACCAATTTTTGTAGTAGAAGAAGAAGATTGGAAAGAACTAATTAAAGATTATTATGATATTAAAGAGATGGTAAAATGAGTAAAGCAGATTTGTTAAGATTTAGAAAACCTTTTCCATATGTATCTAAAAGTAAATTAATGCAGAGATCATATTGTGATTATAAGTTTTATGTAGAAAGGGTTTTAGAAGAAAAACAAGAAGATACAGAAAAAGCAATAGAAGGATCAAACCTACATTTAGCTTTTAATGGGTTTTATAGGAAAATGAATGAAATATGGAGCGACAATAAAGAGAAGGCTACTGAAATCTTGTTTTCCAAAAAAATGACAGATTATAAAATAGATATAAATAAATACCACTATTTTGGAGCGTTTGTTTATAGGGCGTGTATGGAATTTATAAAACCCACACATAGAGATTATGGGAAATATAAATGGATTATAAGCTCGTTTGCAAAGATAGAAACAAAAAGATGGATTAGATTAAATACGCTTCTAAAAAACAAGAACGAAATAATGGATTGTTTCTTGCCATTAGCAGTCGAATTAAATATAGATATTCCAGAACTACATCTTGAAGGAACTATTGATAGAGTAGGCGTAGAAGTTCTCCCTGGAGGAAGAAAGGTTTTAACCATATACGAGTACAAGACTGGAAGCGTTCCAAAAGATGTGAGAACTAAAATAGATGATGGAAATTATCTTGGGTGGAAATTGCCGACTTATGCAAGTAAAGAAATTCACTTTTACGTGTTGTTATATCTATTATATATTGGCTGGAAGCCTTCAGAAGATATGATAGATTTCTTAGAAGGTGAAAGGTGGTGGTTTTGGAAAAAAGACGATATGTCGGTATCGGAAAGTAAAAACTTTAAAAGGGATTATGTGACTTCTCTGCAGAAAAAATATAAACTTTTTAAAGATGCAAAAATCCTTTCGCCAAATGATGTTCTTGTGTGCTATTATTATTTAGACGGATCTTATATGCCCATTAAGAAATTTTCTTATGCGAGTTTAAAGGGTATTTTTATTGATATAAATGATTATAGAAGTATGGTGTTTAATGATGGATATACCAAAGATCCGAAAGGAGTTTTCAGTGATCTTTATTGCGGAGATTTTGGTAAGAAATGCCCAAGATTTTATAAGTGTTTAGATGAATGCGATGAAAATTATATTGGAAATAATTGTTAAGAGGGGATTTTTATTTATGCAGAGAGTGGTATATCCGGCAGAATTCCATTTAGAAAAACCCACTCTTCGATTATTGACTTAAATAAAGAATTAAATAAATGGAGAGAATCTTCTAATATATACCACACAATTTATAAATTTAGAGAGGTCGAACAAAAATTTGATTATTTTACTGGGAAGATTTATGATGGACCAAATTACGAAACTGCAGTTATTGATAAGGTCGTGATAGATTTAGATGCTTTCAAAAAAACTAGATATGATGGGAGAGAAATTGAGTATTATACTGGAGAGGCTATCGACGACACACGAAAACTTCGGGATTGGGCTGTTAGGGAACAAATTGAATCGGAGTGTCTCTTTAGTGGCGGGGGATTTAACTTCGTGTTCAGAGCAAGGGGACATCCTCTTAAATTGCGGGACTTCGAAATTAATCTTGGATCTCTTCTCAAGATCTCTATTGACGAAAGTACTATCGGTGATGCCGCAAGAATGCGACGAGTCAGAAATTCCTTCAATTTTAAAAGCAATAGAGGATGTTTTTGTATCCCGATTAGCTTCGAGGAGTTAGATTGGGAATATCAGGACATAAAGAAACTCGCTTATAAACCGAGAAAAGAGAGTTTTATATACGGAACAAAAACTCACGATTTTAGTGATTGTAAAATAGACGAGGAAAAAGTAAAACTTAAAAACCTGAGAATAAATTTAAATGGTTTAAAGTACGAAGATGTAGATAAAATTTTGATAAAGTATGGGTGGGTTATAGACGATTTTTGTGATACTATTAAAGGAATTTTGTCACAAAATCACGTCGGCAATTTTCTGAGATGGGAGATAATAAAATTTCTCAAAAGCATAGTGAAAGTTTCTTTCGAAGATTGCACTAAATT
>Ga0114946_10001338_pt1 | contig 16976 bp, 14 predicted proteins | sample WalLakDeSediment_FD_88676 | JGI IMG/M metagenome (GOLD analysis project Ga0114946, IMG submission 88676) | Lake sediment microbial communities from Walker lake, Nevada to study Microbial Dark Matter (Phase II) - Walker Lake 11/02/13 Deep Sediment | ecosystem: Environmental > Aquatic >... | reverse complement strand
GAAATCCCGTCCGGGTCCAGATCGATCAATTCGTCCAGCGCGGTTTCGGCGACGGCGTTGAGCGGGTGTTCGGCCGAAAATTGGGCCGCGAATTCACGCGACTTGCCGTTGATGGTCACGGATATCACGGAAAACTTGCCCTGCTCCGGGTTATAGCCATCGCGCACGGCCGTTACCGTGCCGCGGGCAAAGCGCAAAACCGGAAAAACCAGCTCGTCGCCCACCGCGTATGCATTTTGAGGCTGATAAACCTGGCGGCCTTTCAGCTGCCGGCGCATCGCTTCCGCCTCTTGCTGCACGCGATGCGTGATGACCGCCTGGGTGATTTGGGCGATCGTCAACGGTTTTTCCGCTTCCAGAAAGCGGTTGTAAACTTGCTCAACATCAGAATCGGTCAGCGAAAAGTTGGCCTCCCAATATTCTGCTGTTTGGGTCTGAGCTTGAATCACATCGAACTCCTCAGGTTACAAGGATCAAAAGCTACATTCTCTGCGTAATCCCTGTTTTTCACTCACTTGAATTAGGAAGATTTTGAACGTATTGAGGTTATGCCAGCGCTAAACAAGTTTGCGGAAGCGCAACTTTTCCGGGAAAGTAGGACTTCCTTTTAATGCTGTAGTTATAAACACGCAAAAATTATACCAAGAGGTGGGGTGGTTGCCAATTTAAGCGAACAGACGCGGACGCGCATCAAGGAAAAAGCTCGCGCGTCCACTGCAGACCGTCAACAGGCACGTCGTGAACGCGCAGTTCCCAATGCAGATGAGGGCCGGTGGAGAGGCCGGTAGAGCCGCCGGCGCCCAGAACCTGGCCGGGCGTCACCTCATCCCCCACAGCGACAAAGGTTTCAGAGAGATGGTTGTAGCTGGTCATGACGCCCCAGCCGTGATCGACAATGACGGTAAGGCCACGCAGCCTGAGCATGTCGTTAAAGACGACGACGCCGCCGGCGGGGGCCAGGATTGGCGTGCCGATGTCGCCGCCGAAGTCCACACCGGTGTGAAAGATGGCAATGGGGCCGCTATTGTAGGAACGGCCGTCGCCATAACCCGCGGTCACGATTGTGTTGCTAACCGGCGCCTGGAAAAGACCATCCCAGCGCCGCTGCGGCGTAAAGGCGGTATAGAAGCCGCTCAAAAAGGCGTCTTCGTCGGCGCGCACCCGCAGATCGAGCAGATCGTTTAGCTCAGGGCCGACGTTGATGTACTGCGTGCCGTAATTGCTGCTGAGCAGTTCCACCGGCTGGCGCAGCGGCGTCCACGGCCGTTCTCCTGTACCGCTGAGAGTCAGAATGTGTTGGCCGGGCGGCGTGAAGGCGTCCAGCCCAACAAGGGCTACGTAGCCCGCCTGGTAGGGCGTGAAGCGCAGGGATTGGCCGGCGAGTTCGCCCAGCGGCTGGCCGCTTTGCAGGTTTTCGACGTAGATTGAGAGAGTTCCCCCCTGCGTGATGGGCAACGGCCGTATACGCACGTCAACCCATTCCCCCGGCAGATAGCGGTAAGGGGCGTCGCCGGGAATGCGCAGCCGTTGGCCGGGATACAGATAGGCATAGGGCGACAGGCCGTTGGCCCCCGCCACCTGCGCCGGCGTCAAATTGTAGCGCGCCGCAATTTCAAGCAGCGTCTCACCCGCGGCCGCCACGTGCGGCAAGCCCGTGATGGCGCGCGGCTGCGCCGAACCCGTGCGGCTGACGACGGCCAGCGTTTGCCCTACGACGGGCGCGTAGTGGGCGTAGATCAGGCGGTTGGCGGCGGTAACGGCCGTGACGGTGGTGTTGTAGCCGGCCGCAATGCCCGCCAGGGTATCCCCTGCCTGCGCCACGTGCAGCGCGGCGACAGCTTCCCCTTCACCGCCGGGAATCAGCAGTTCCTGGCCTTCGTAAAGCAAGTTGCCGTCGCTCAAATTGTTGACCTGCAGCAGGTCATCCACGCTGACGCCATACTGCCCGGCAATGAAGGTGAGATTTTCGCCCGCCTGCACCACGTGCACGCGCGGGATCGGGGCGGGATCGTCGACCTGCGCCCCCGCCGCCGGCGGCAGCGTCAGGGCCAGGATAGTCAGCATGTAGAACAAGAAAAACCGATAACGTTTCATGAAGCCGTGTTGTTTAAAGCGACGCCGTGCGTCAGGCGGTAACAAATTGAACGCGCCGCCCTACCGGCAGCTGCGCAACGTAGCTGGGATGCAGCTCCAGCACGTAGCGCGCCGGCCGGCGGGGCGCATACAGCGGCCGCCAGGGACGCGCGACCACTCCGTCCACCACGATGCCGTCGCCGTTGAGCCAGATCACGCCCAATGCGCAAAATACACCCAGCATGTGAATGGACGCGCCCAGGCGGCCAGCGTCAGGATACACCAATACCAATCCCTCATCCAGCGTGATGCTGCGCCGCAGGATAAACCCGCGCAGCTTACAGCCAAAGTCGGCGCACCAGCGCACCCGCGGGGGCAGGATAAGGTTATTGTCTACGTCCAGCAGCCGCAGATAGGCGCTCATAAGCGGAGTATAAGCCGCCCGGTCGCGCGGGGGCAAAACGGTCAAGCCTGCGTTAATCTTTGACGGCGCAGTTCCGCGTAAATGGCCTGCGCCGCCGCAAAATGAAACTGGTGCGGATTGGTCCAAAATTCTTCTAGCTGGCGGTTGCCGGTCTGGCGCGCGTACATGTGAGCCTGCAAAAAGAGTTCCAGTTTGTCCGCGTCGTGGACCAGGCGCGCTTCGGCCGTTTCCGCAGCGTGGAGTTCCTCCCACAGCGCCAGCCAGTGGGGCGCAAAAGGCGCATCCGCCACAATCGTCCGCATCACGCCGCGCTCTACATCAGTTTTGATGTTGGGCGGCAAATAACGCCAGGCGGGGGTGGGAATGTCGCTCGTCAGGCTTTCGGGCAGGTCGTGCAGCGCGGCCATGGCCAGCACACGCGCCAGATTCACGGGCGGCTCTGCCAGCCCGGCCAGCGCCAGCGCCGTATAGACCACGCCAAAGCTGTGCGCCGCCACGTTCTCGGCCTGGGGCACGCCGCGCTGCACCCAGCCCGTGCGCGCCGTGCGCTTAAGCTGGTTGCCGTGGGTCAACAAATTCAAAACGGCCGTCACGTCCATCACGCCTCCTTGCTCACATAGGACGCAGAATTAACGCGGATGACGCGAATAAAGCATAAAAACAGGCGTCCTATAACCGCCCTCAGCGCCGGCTATGCCCTCGCCACCCGCTACTCGCCCCTCGCCCCCTCGCCCCCTCGCCCCCTCGCCCCCTCGCAAAATGTACCCCCGGTGTGACTATTTGCAAAATCAGGTGTTTTAGGCAGTATATGACGCAGCGCAACAAGAGATCAGCTCTATGAACATTTCGGTTATTGTAACTGTCAAGAATGAGGGCGAAGCGGTACGGCCGTTGCTCGACTCGCTCATCGACCAGACCCGCGCGCCCGATGAGGTTGTGATTTGTGACGGCGGCTCCACCGACAACACCCTGGAGATCCTGGAGTCGTACAGGCAGTGGCTGCCGCTCAAGCTCATCGTCGCCACCGGCGCCAACATCAGCCAGGGACGCAACCGGGCCATCGCCGCCGCCGCCGGGCCCATCATCGCCGCGACCGACGCGGGCGTCGTGCTGACCCCCAACTGGCTGGAGACTCTGACGCGGCCCATCGTGGCCCAGCAAGCGGCGGTGGTCAGCGGCTGGTTCGAGCCCGATCCCTACACCGACTTTGAGGTCATCATGGGCGCCACGGTGCTCCCTGCCCGCCGGGAGATCGATCCGCAAAGCTTTCTGCCCTCCAGCCGCTCGGTCGCCTTCTGCAAATCGGCCTGGGAAGCGGTGGGCGGCTACCCGGAGTGGCTGGATTACAGCGAAGACCTGGTGTTTGATCAAGCTCTGCGGGAGCTATATGGGCCCTTTCCGTTTGCGGAAACGGCCGTGGCCTTCTTCCGCCCGCGCGGCAGCCTGCGCAGCTTCTTCCGCCAATACTATCGCTACGCGCGCGGCGACGGCAAAGCCAACCTCTGGCCATTGCGCCACGCCATCCGCTACGCTACCTACCTGGTCGCGCTGCCTTTTTTACTGCGGCTCATCTGGCATGAAAAGTGGCAGGGTTGGGCGCTGCTCTCTTTTGGCGTCGGCGTTCACTCCCGCCGCCCGGTCGAGCGGCTGTGGGAGAGCACCTGGGGCTGGCCGGTCCCGGCGCGGCTGCGCGCCCTCGCCCTTATCCCCGTCATTCGCTTCATCGGCGATCTGGCCAAAATGCTGGGCTACCCCGTAGGGCTGCTCTGGCGTTGGCAGAACCGGGAGCGCCTGCCGGGATAAACGGCCGTCCTTAGAAACAGCCTAATCCGGCCCCTCCCAGCTTGACGCCCTCGTGAGCGGGTGCTACGATTGCTCTCTAATAAATTGCCGGCGAAATGCGTCGGCTTTTTTTGAGCAAACTGTCTAATACATGATCATTCAACGCAAACCACCGCGTTACCCGCGGCGGGGGCCATCCTGCCTGTTTTCGCTCTTCATATTTTTCGGCATCGCCGTCAGCTTCTTCGTCATTCAAAATGCCGAACAGGTGCGCGAAGTCATCTTGCCAACCCCCACCCCGGAACCGACGCGTTCCGCAACCGAATATGCCCTCCTGGCCGAACTCAGCAAACTAGACGCTGAATACGCCGAGGCGGTTGATTATTATGAGCAGGCGATTGCCCTGGACGGCGCCAAAGCCGAATTCTACATTCGCCTGATCGACCTGCTCATCCGTCAAAACCAGGCCGATAAAGCAGTCGAAAAAGCCGAGCAGGCCACCATCCTGGCGCCCGACAACGACAGAGTCTGGGTCAGCGCCGCCGCGGCCTACGTAGCCAACGGCAACCGCCTCAGCGACAAAGGCGACGTCACCGGCGCCAATCTCCAATACGCCTCAGGCTATAGCGCCGCCACGCGCGGGATCGCGCTGAACCCCGAAAACGCCGACGCTTACGCCTACGCCGCCGCCGGCCTGGTTTTACAGCAGCTACCGGACCTTTACGCGCAAGGGGAAGAGCTGGCGGACACGGCTATTTTGCTGAACCCGGAAAATCCGCTGGCGCGGTACTACATGGCCATCGCCTTCACGCTGCAAGGCTTCTACAAGGCCGCCCTGGAGCAGTATCAACTCGGCATCGACAGCGCTCTGCGCAAGCCCGCCAACGAAGAGTGGCCCGTTGGGTTCAACCAGGCCAGCCTCTACATTGGCCAGGCCTACAACTATTACGCCGAAGGCCGCCTGCCGGACGCCATCCTTAGTTTCGATGATGCCCTCAACGTGGATCCGCTCAATGCGGGCGCCTACGACGGCAAGGCGCATATGTACATTCAGCTTGGCGATGCGCCGCTGGCCGAAGAAAATGCGCTGGAGTCGGTGCGCCTGAACCCCAACGTGGCGCGCGCCCAGGGCCGCCTCGGCGAGGCCTACTTCCGCAGTAACAACTACCTGAGCGCAATCCCACCGCTTGAAAAGGCAATCGAACTATACGGATCGGCAACCGATCTCAACGCCCGTTTCTTCAACATGCTGGCCAACGCCTACATTCGCAACGACCTGGCCGACTGTGACCAGGCGCGGCCCCTGTTTGAGGAGGTGCTGCGCAAAACGGTTAATCCGCTTTTGGTGGAAAGCGCGCAGGCCGGGCTGGAGGAATGTCGTCGCGCCACGCTTCAGCAGACGCCATAGGCATCGGCTGGTTGGGCGGCCGGCGCGCGTGCGGAACGGCCCCAGTTGCAAAGCATTAAGCCCCAAAGATGTGCATTTAGCACTCACGCAATTTGACTGCTAAAAAACTCTTGACAGCATCCAAATCTATGTTACAATGCCGATTGTTGAGCTAGCACTTGGCACCCTAGAGTGCTAAAAATCCCAAATTGCTTAATAAAACCATTTAGTTTACAGAAGGAGATAGACATTATGTCCATGAATCTCAAGCCGCTTGGTGATCGCCTGGTTGTTGAGCCAAGAGAGCGCGAACAAACGACAGCTTCCGGTCTGGTACTGCCTGAGACCGCCAAAGAAAAGCCGCAAGAAGGGCACGTTATTGCGGTCGGTCCCGGTCGTCGTGATGACGACGGCAACCGTATCCCAATGGACGTCGCGGTCGGCGACATCGTGCTGTACGCTAAGTACGGCGGCACCGAAGTCAAGATTGATGATAAGAAACTGCTGATTTTGAAAGAGTCCGACGTTCTGGCAATCGTCAGCTAGGCATACGTAAGCAGCGCAGTCAAAGAAAAATAATTACGGAGAATTTAAATAATGGCAAAGCAACTTGTTTTCGCAGAAGATGCACGACGCAAACTGAAGAAAGGCATTGACACGGTCGCAACGGCCGTGGCCACCACCCTCGGCCCCAAGGGGCGTAACGTCGCCATCGACAAGAAATTCGGCGCGCCTACCATCACCCACGACGGCGTAAGCGTCGCGAAGGAAATTGAGCTGGAAGACCCCTTTGAGAACATGGGCGCCCAGTTGTTCAAAGAAGCCGCCACCAAGACCAACGAAATCGCCGGTGACGGCACCACCACCGCGACCGTGCTGGCGCAGCACATGGTCCACGAAGGGCTGAAGAACGTGACCGCCGGCGCGAACCCGATGCAGTTGAAGCTGGGCATCGAGGCCGGTACCCAGGCGCTCTCTAGCGCCATCCGCGACATGGCCATCAGCATCGACAGCTACAACGAAATCGCTTCCGTCGCCTCTATTTCCGCTCAGGATCCGGAAATCGGCAAGCTGATTGCCGAGGTCATGGACAAGGTCGGCAAAGACGGCGTCATCACCGTCGAGGAATCGCGCGGTCTGGAGTTTGAGACCGAGTACGTCGAGGGTATGCAGTTCGACCGCGGTTACATCAGCCCCTACTTTGTGACCGACGCCGAAACGATGGAAGCCGTCATCGAAGACGCCTACATCCTGATTCACGACAAAAAGATTAGCTCCGCCCAGGATATCATTCCAATTCTGGAGAAGCTGGTCCAGATCGGCCGTAAGAACCTGGTGGTAATTGCCGAGGACGTGGACGGCGAGGCGCTGGCCACGCTGGTGCTCAACAAGCTGCGCGGCATGATCAACGCGCTGGCCGTCAAGGCCCCCGGCTTTGGCGACCGCCGTAAAGCGATGCTCCAGGATATTGCCGTCCTGACCGGCGGTGAGGTTATCACCGAAGAAATGGGCCGCAAGCTGGACAGCGTGCAGATTAGCGACCTGGGCCGCGCCGCTAAGGTTGTTTCTACGAAGGATGACACTACCGTCGTGGATGGCCGCGGTGACGAAAAGCAGATCGCCGGGCGCGTGGAGCAGATCAAGGTCGAGATCGACCGCAGCACCTCCGACTACGACCGCGAAAAACTGCAAGAGCGTCTGGCCAAGCTGGCCGGCGGCGTGGCGGTCATTCGCGTGGGCGCCGCGACCGAGGTTGAGCTGAAAGAAAAGAAGCACCGCGTGGAAGACGCCCTGAGCGCAACCCGCGCGGCCGTGGAAGAAGGGATTGTGCCCGGCGGCGGCGTGGCGCTGCTGAACGCCCTACCCGCGCTGGACAGCGTCGACGTTCCGGCGGGCGACCAGACCACGGGCGTGAACATTCTGCGCCGCGCGCTTGAGGCGCCGATGCGCAAGATCGCCGAAAACGCAGGCATGAACGGCGACGTGATCATCCAGAACGTGCGCCGCGCCCAGGAAGAGCAGGGCGATAGCAAGATCGGCTTCGACGTGCTGCAAGGCGCGTACGTGAACATGATTGAAGCGGGCATCATTGACCCGGCCAAGGTGACGCGCGGCGCGCTGGAGAATGCGGCCAGCATCGCGGCGATGATCCTGACGACCGAGGCGTTGATTACCGATATTCCTGAGAAGGAAGCGCCGATGTCCGCGGGCGGCCCCGGCGGCATGGGCGGCATGGATTTCTAAACCGCAAATAAAAAAGGCCCCTCGCACGAGGGGCCTTTTTTTATTGTGTAGCCTGAACCCTGCCATAATCACGCAGAAAGGCGCAGACGCGCGCCTGCACCTCCGCGGGCGTCAGGTCGCTGGTGTCCAGGTAGAAATCGCAGCGCTGGCGCGCGTGCGCCAGGCGCGCGTGCTGTATGGCCAACCGCTCCGGCCCGCCGCTCGTGTGGGGGCGCCGCGCCAGCACGGCCGTATACGACACGTCCAGATAGATCAGCACGTCCGGCCAGCTGAGGCGCTGCCACATGTTCGGCACGTACGAATGCTCCTGCGCCGGCTGGCGCGTCTCATAGCCGGCCGCCTGCAGCGCCGTGATTAAGGTGCTCTTGCCAGATGCGCACGGCCCCACGACCGCCACGCGCAGCGCTGCAGCGGGCTTTTGGTCGGCGGGAATCATGAGGTTATACCGTGATGCGTCCACCCAGGCGGCGCACCTCGACCCCCTCGTGCTCATCCGTGGGCAGCACGGCCACCACCAACACGCTGATGTCGTCACGGGGACGGCCGTTGTCCTGCGCCACCGCTTCATTCAGCAGCGTGTTGGCGATCTCCTGTGCGCCGTACACCCCGGCCTGCCACAGGCGTTGGGTCGCGACGTATGGATCATAGGGCGGATTGCCGCTCAGGCTGCCGGCGTGGCGCAGGCCATCCGTGTAGGCGACAATCAAGGTGTTCACCCTGACCGGAATTTCGGTGATAATCGGCTTGGTATTGCGGTAGATGCCCACGCTCTGCGAAGGTTCATCCAGCAGAAAAAAGCCGTCCTCGGCCGTGTGGATGATCACGGGCGACTCATTGTTGCGCGAGATGACCAGCGTCTTGGTGACGCTGTCCACCGAAACGATGTTGAGCGTGGCGGTAACTTTGCCTTTGCGCTGCACAAAAAGATAATCGTGCGCGGCGCGCGCCGCGGCCCCGTCCCGCACCCCTTCGGCCAGCAGTTGAATTGCCTTACGCGCCACCATGTTGCTGATTAGCTTGGCCGACCGGCCGCTGCGCTGCCCATCCACCAGCACCAGCGAGATGCCGCCATTCGGCCGTTCGATCATTTCCAGCGTATCGCCGCTCTCGCTCGTGGCGTATTTACTTACCTTGGCTACCGCAAATTGCACTTCCATGAGGCCCTAGTATAGCGCACCTGCGTCCCGCCCCAAAAAAGCCGGGCCCGGGGCTGGAACAGGCGCCCAACGGCCGTCCAGCGCTGTGCTTTCCCTGCTATTTTGCCTGTGGTATACTCCCTGGCACACATCATTTAAACAACATGCCTGGGAGATAACATGCCGTGAAACATTTTATCAGCATTGCCGATCTAACGCCCGATGAGCTGCATAATTTACTGGCGCTGGCCACCCGCCTCAAGGCGGAATGGCGCGCCGGGGGCAACGCGCCGCTGCTCAAGGGCAAAAGCCTGGCGCTTCTGTTCCAAAAACCGTCGCTGCGCACGCGCGTCTCGTTTGAGATGGCCATGGTCCACCTGGGCGGCTACGCCTTCTACCTCTCGCCCAACGAGGTGAAAATGGGCGGACGCGAAAGCGTCGCCGACGTGGCGCGCGTTCTCTCCGGCTACGTGGACGCCATTATGGCGCGCGTTTTCGACCACCAGCACATCCTCGACCTGGCGGCCTATGGCTCGGTTCCCGTAATCAACGGCCTTTCCGACTACAACCACCCCGCCCAGGGGCTGGCCGACCTGTTCACGATCTTGGAACACAAGGGCCGGCTGGAAGGGCTAAAGGTGGCGTACGTGGGGGACGGCAACAACGTGGCGCGCTCGCTGCTTTTTGGCTGCATGAAAAGCGGGGCGCACTTCACGCTGGCCGCCCCGCCCGGCTACGTCTTGACGGAGGAAGACGCCGCGCTGGCGCAGCGCTTCAGCCAGGCCGGCGCCGCGTTTCATACGACGCAAGACCCGCAGCAGGCCGTGGCGGATGCGGACGTGATTTACACGGACGTGTGGACGAGCATGGGTCAGGAGGCGGAAAGCGCCCGGCGCTTGCAGGTTTTCCCGCCCTATCAGATTAACCAACAGTTGGTGGCCCAGGCCCGCCCGGACGTGATCGTGATGCACTGCCTGCCGGCGCATCGCGGCGAGGAAATTACGGATGAGGTCGCGGATGGGCCGCACTCGGCGCTCTTCCCGCAGGCCGAGAACCGCATGCACGCGCAGAAGGCCATTCTGGCCGCCCTGCTGGCGCCCGCAGCCGTGGGCTAAGCCGCGCGTGCGCTTACGACTATGGTAACAGGGGTCACAGGGCATTCCTTTGTGGCCTCTCTGCATCTCATGGGACAAACGGCCGTTTCGCGCCGTGGAGGTTAGCAAAACGTGGCAGCCAATCGCGCGCGCTTTGAAGCCGCCCTGCACCAGGGGCACGCATACTGCTGGGATCAGCGCTGGGAAGAGGCCATTGGGGCCTTCCGAACTGCTCTGCAAGAAGCCGCGCACGAGCCGTCCGCGTACGCCGGCCTGGGCATGGCTCACCTGGAGCTGAATCAGCTTGAGGCCGCGCTGGCGCATTACAAACTGGCGGCGCGCTACGCGCGCGGCGAGATTATCTACCTGCGCCAGGTGGCCGAGGTGCAGGAACAGATGGGGCAGCGTCACGAGGCGGGCAAGACCTACCTGGCCATGGGCGAGATGGCGCTGCAAAAGGGCCGCCCGCAGGAGGCGCGCGACCATTGGCACCACGCCGCGCGCCTGGCGCCGGAATTGCTGCACGCGCAACTGCGCCTGGCGGCCTTTTACCGCGAGCAAAAAATGATCCCCAGCGCCATCCAGGCCTATTTGCAGATTGCGCGCATCCAGTTGGCGCAGGGCAACCGCGCCCAGGCGCTGGCGACCTGCCGGCAGGCGCTGGATTTGGATCCGCGCAACGCGGCCGTTTTGACGGCGCTGGAGCTGCTGCAGCAGGGACGCGCCGACGCTTTTGGCGCGCCGGATGAACGGATGCGCACAACGGCCGTTGACGCGCCACGCGCCGCCACGCCGCCAGCGCTTGGCGCCGCGCCCGCGCCCGTGCGCGCGGCGCAGCGCTACGCGCTGGCGGAGCTGGCCGAACAGCTTTTCGCCGCCGAGAGCGCGCCCGCTGCTCCAGACGGCAACGCCCGGCCGCGCCGCGCGCACATCAGCCAGGCGCTGGACTACCAGACGCGCGGCCTGCCGGCGGAGGCCACCGCCGCCTACGAGCAGGCCCTGGCGCTGGGAGCGAACGACGTGGCCATCCGCTTTAACCTGGGTGTTTTATACCTGGAGCAGCAGCGCTACGAGCAGGCAGTCCGCACCCTGGAAACGGCCGTGGCCGCGCCGGACTACAAACTGGCCGGTCACCTGGCGCTGGGACAGGCCTTTCACGCGCGCGGCCAGCTCAAGGAGGCCATCACCCATTTGACGACCGCGCTGCGCACGATCGATCTGAACACGGTCGACGCCTCCCAGGCGGCGCGCGTGACGGAACTGTATGACCAGCTTCTGCACGACCTGCTGGCGCTCGACAAGACGGTGCAGGCCAACGCCTTCGCGCGCGCGCTGCTCGCTTTTGTGGACGATGCGGCGTGGCAGGCCAAAGCGCAGGCGGCGCGCGCGCGCCTCGACGCCATCGCGCGCGCGGGCATGATGATTCTGGGCGACGTGTTGATTTCCGGCGCCGAGCAGGTACTGGAGTCGCTTTACCTGAGCCGGGAATACGCGCAGCGGGGGCTGTTCAACTCGGCGATGGAAGAGACGTATCGCTCCATCCAACTGGCCCCGACCTATTTGCCGGCCCACATCCGCCTGGCGGAGCTGCTCGTAGAGCAAGACCGCGACGCCGCGGCGGCCGAAAAATACGTGACGATTGCCGACGCTTACCGCGCGCGCGGGGACGCCAACGGCGCGCTGCTTACCTACACGCGCGCGGTGGAATTGGCGCCGCTGAACGTGAACGTAAGGCAGCGCTTCATTGATCTGCTGCGGCAGCTGGGCCAGATTGAACAGACGCTGGAACAGTTTCTCAGCCTGGGCCAGGCACATGCGCAACTCGGCCGACCAGACGCGGCGCGGGAGGCGTATACGCAGGCGCTGACGCTGACCGGGCAGAGCGCGGCGGCGGAACGGTGGCGCGCGCAGCTCCTGCGCCTCACGGCCGCCATCGACGTAGCGCGCCAGGATTGGCGCGCCGCGCTGGCGGCTTACCAGCAGTTACGGCAGCTTACGCCCCAGGCGGAGGACGTCGCGCTGGCGCTGGTGGACCTGTACTTCACCCTCCGCCAGCCGTCCCAGGCGCTGCAAACGCTGGATCAGCACCTGGGGACGTTGGCGCGGCGCGGAGACGCGGCGCAGGTCGGCGCGGTTCTGGAGGCGCTTGTGGCGCAACGGCCGTTGGAGGCGGCCCTGGTTTACCGGCTCAGCCGGCTTTACGCCCATCAACGGCGCACCGCGGAAGCAGTTGGCCTGCTGGACCGGCTGGGCGAGGCGCAGATTGCCGCCGGCCAGCATGACAAAGCTATTCAGACAGTTGAACGCATTATGGCCTTAAACCCGCCCAACCGGGCTGAATACGCGCAGATGCACGCGCAACTGCACGCGGAGCGCTAGCCCGCCTGGCGGGTGGAGCTTAACCTGTGGACACCTTGCTCGCTTACCTGACTCGCATTAACCTGATCAGCTTGCTGGACATTGCGCTGGTAACGGCCGTGATCTACATCATCCTCCTGCTCATCCGCGGCACGCGCGCGGTGCAGGTGCTGCGCGGGCTCATGGTTCTAGCGCTGATTTTCTTTATGCTTGCGCGTTTCATTGAGCTGCCGGGCTTCACCTGGCTGGTCAACCAGACCCTCCCGGCGCTGCTGGTTGCCGTCCCCGTCATCTTTCAGCCCGAACTGCGGCGCGCGCTGGAGCAGGTAGGGCGGGCCGGCCGCTATTTGCGCCTCTTCCAGCGCAACCGGGAAAACCCGGTGGTGATGGCCTTTAAGGACGCCAGTCTGCGCCTCTCGCAGCGGCGGCACGGCGCGCTGGTGGTCTTTGAACAAGACACCGGCCTGCAAGAATACATCGACACGGGCATCCAACTGAACGCCGACCCTTCCCCGGAACTGTTCCTGACCATCTTTAACAAGAACACAGAGCTGCACGACGGCGCCGTGATTGTGCGCGAAGGGAAGCTGGTCGCGGCGGCGTGCGTGCTGCCGCTCTCTACCAGCAGCCTCTCCGACCGGCAGATGGGGCTGCGCCACCGCGCGGCCCTGGGCATCAGCGAGGTGAGCGACGCGGTGGCGGTGGTTGTCTCCGAAGAAACCGGACAGGTGTCGATTGCGCACAACGGCCGTATCATCCGCCGCCAGGACATCTCGCGCCTGGACGCCATTCTGCACGCCTTTTTGCAGAATCGTCCCGGCCGCGAACCGACCAAAGAGGGCGCCGCCTCATGATCAAGGCCCTGCGCAACTTTCTCTCCAACCTGGCCACCCTGCTCCTGGCGCTGATCCTGGCCGTCATCATCTGGCTCACCGCCACCCAAACCGAAGATCCGCTCAAGACCCAGTTCTTGCAGCTCCCCGTGGAGTTTGTGGGGCTGCCGGAAAACGGGATTCGCATCAGCCCTGAACGCCAGTCCGTGCAAATTCGCATTGAGGGTCCCGAATCCATCATGCGCGCGCTTCAGGCGAGCGATTTTAGCGCCATTGCCGACCTCAGCGCGGTTCCCTTTGGGGAGGAAACGCTAGTAGGGGTGCAAATTGAAACCATCCAGGCTAATGTAGACATTTCCAAGCCCTCGCCTGAACTGGTTGAGGTGCTGCTTGAAGAACAAATCACGCGCCGCATCTCGATTGAGCTTGACCTGCGCGGCAGCGTCGCGCGCGGTCACGCGCAGGGCGACCCGCTGATTGAACCGGCCTACGTCACCGTCTCCGGGCCCGCTTCACGCGTGGGGCAACTGGATTTTGGGTTGGTCACCGTTTTTCTCAACAACGCGCGCGAGACCAACGTCGGCGCCCACCGGCCTATCTTTTATGATCAGCAAGGCCGCGTGGCCAGCGTCAACGGGCTTACGCTTAGCACCGAGAACATTGAAGTAACCGTCCCGGTTGAGGAACAGGCCGGTTTTGCCGAAAAGCTAATCACCGTCGAATGGGTCGGCGAGCCGGCGCCGGGCTACCGCCTGCTGAGCGTCAGCGTTGAGCCGCCCAGCGTGCTGGTGGAAGGGCTGCCCACCCTGCTGAATCGGCTCACGCGCCTGCAAACGGAGCCGATTGACATCACGGGGCTAACCGCGCCTTTTCGCCAGCAGACCGTGCTCGCTTTGCCCGAAGGGGTCACCCTGGATCAGGAACAGGAGATCTTCGTCACGATTGAAATCGAACCGATTCTAACCACCAGTTCCGTCAATCGCGCGCCGATTTTGCAGGGGCTGAGCAGTGAATATGAAGCCACCTTCCAGCCGGAAGAGGTGCGCGTGGTGCTTTTTGGACCGCTGCCTGTGCTCGACGCCCTCATTGAGGATGACGTGCGCGTAACGGTTGACCTGTTCGGCCTGCGGCCCGGCACTTTTAACCTGGAACCCACCGTGAACGTGCCGAACCGCGGCATCGAAGTGCGCTCGGTGCAGCCGGCCGTGGTCACCGTGCGCATCACCCCCGTCATCACCGACACGAACCCGGAAACGGGCGCGCTGCCAGACCTGACCACCGGCGCGCTGCGTGTGCAGCAACCCCAGGCGCCACAGGGCCAGGGACTATTTTCCGGGCGTCTGCCCACTTTGCGCGCGGCTTGTGCGCCAACCATCAGTGAAAGAGATATCTTATGAGTCGTAAAGCATTAGTCGCCCTCGTCGGCCGTCCGAACGTGGGCAAGTCAACCCTGTTCAACCGCATCGTGGGACGCCGCCTGGCGATCGTCTCCGAGGTGCCCGGCACCACGCGCGACCGCCTCTACGCCGAAGCGGAATGGGGCGGCGCCGGCTTCATCGTGGTCGACACCGGCGGGATTGAGGTCACCGAGGGGCGCAACACCGCGCCGCTTTCGGAAGATTCGGAGCAGTTCCTGCCGCTGATCCGGCAGCAGGCCAGCATTGCCATCCAGGATGCCGACGTGATCGTGCACGTGGTGGATGGCCAGAGCGGTTTATCCGCCGCCGACCAGGAAGTGGCCGACATCCTGCGCCAAACCCAAAAGCCGGTGATCGTGGCGGCCAACAAGCTGGAGTCGACGCGCCTGTGGGATACGGCCTACGAGTTTTACGCGCTGGCGCTGGGCCAGGTCTTTCCGGTCTCGGCGCTGCACGGGTCGGGCGTGGGCGATTTGCTCGACGGAGTGCTCGACGCGCTGCCCGACTGGGCCACGGAGGAAGAGGCCGAAGATGATTCGGTCAAGATCGCGCTGCTGGGACGGCCGAATACCGGCAAATCGACCCTGCTCAACAAGCTCATCGGCGAGGAGCGCGCCATCGTCAGCCCCATTGCCGGCACCACGCGCGACGCCATCGACACGCGCTTCCGGTGGCACGGCGAGGAATTCACGCTCGTGGACACGGCCGGCATCCGGCGGCGCGGCAAAATCGAGCCCGGCGTGGAAAAGTACAGCGTGCTGCGCGCGATCAAAACGCTGCAGCGCGCCGACGTGGCGCTGCTGCTGATCGACGCGCAGGACGGCGTGACCGCGCAGGACGCGCACATTGCCGGGATGCTGACCGAGGCGGCGTCGGGCGTGATTGTGCTGGTCAACAAGTGGGACCTGGTGATAAAGGATACGCACACCCTGGCGGCTTACGAGAAGCAGATACGCCAGGATTTGAACTTTTTGTCCTACGTGCCGGTGATGTTTATTTCGGCCATGACGGGCCAGCGGGTCAACCAGATCATGCCGCTGGTGGTGGAAATCAACGAGGCGCGCTACCAGCGCGCGCCGACGGGGACGCTGAACAGGCTAATGCGCGAGGTGGTGACGCAGCACCCGCCGCCCAGCAAAGCGGGCAAGCGGTTAAAGTTTTTCTACGCCACGCAGCCGGGCGTCGCGCCGCCGACCTTTGTCTTCTTTGTCAACAAGCCGGAGTGGGTGCACTTTTCTTACCAGCGCTATCTTGAAAACCAACTGCGCGAGCAGTTCGGCTTTGTGGGCACGCCGATCCGGCTCATTTTCCGCGCGCGCAGTGAGGATCGGTTTGGGAAGTAGCTGACGAGCAGCACACTTTGCTGACTTGACCGGTTGACCGGTTGACCGGTTGACCGGTTGGCCGGTTGGCCGGTTGGCCGGTATACAGCTTTACAACCCGCCGCGCTTTGATTAAACTATGGATAACTGGTGTGGATATGCGCCCGCCAGGCGCGGTTTGGAGCGCCTCCATGGTAAGGCGGGCGGGGAGGTCGTTGCGTATGCAGGGAGTCAAGCCGGCGCTGCACATCAACTTGATGGGCCAGTTCCGGCTGCGCTGGGACGCAACGGCCGTTCTTCACTTCGACACCCCCAGTCACCAGGCGCTGCTCGCCTACCTGGTCCTGCACGCCGGCCAAGACCAGAGCCGCCGACGCCTGGCCTTCACTTTCTGGCCCGACTCCACCGAGCAGCAGGCGCGCACTAATCTACGCAAAGCTCTCTACCATTTACGCCGCACGCTGCCGCAACCAGACCGATTTTTGCAGGCAAATCGCCATACCGTCACGTGGCGCGGGGATGCGCCCTACATCCTGGACGTGGCCGAATTTGAAATGGGCGTCGTCCACGCCCACCAGGCGCTTATGCCCGCCGAACGGCGGCGCTCCCTGGAAATGGCCATCCAGCGTTATCAGGGCGACCTGCTGCCTGACTATTACGAAGAGTGGATTAAGGCCTACCGCGAAACGCTGCGGCGGCAATACCTGGCCTGCCTGACGCAGCACGTCCAGCTCCTCGAAGAAGCGCGGGAGTACGCGGCGGCGATCGTCTCCGCCCGGCGGCTGCTGCAAGCCGATCCGCTGCACGAGGCCGCCTACCGGCGCCTGATGCGCTTGCAGGCGCTCAGCGGCGACCGCACCGGCGCGCTGCGCACCTACCAGGCCTGCGCCGTCGCCCTGCAGCGG
>Ga0114946_10001337_pt1 | contig 16980 bp, 15 predicted proteins | sample WalLakDeSediment_FD_88676 | JGI IMG/M metagenome (GOLD analysis project Ga0114946, IMG submission 88676) | Lake sediment microbial communities from Walker lake, Nevada to study Microbial Dark Matter (Phase II) - Walker Lake 11/02/13 Deep Sediment | ecosystem: Environmental > Aquatic >... | reverse complement strand
TTAACCTCTTCGCTCGTAAAGTTTCTGCTCCCTTGTTCTATTCCTGCTATCAGGTTTGTGGCGACATCTTGATCAGGCATTAAACCGCTGTCACCCATTAAAAGAGAAACTACTTCCGAAACGGAAGAAGCCCTTTTTACAAAAGACATGACCGAAATATTGCTGGTTAAATTAATCTCCCTGTTGCCGACATGAAGGATTTTCATACCTGTAAGATCTTTTGAAGACAAAGCAGGAAAATCCGATTCTTTCAAGCCGCCCAATAAAATAACAAGATCACAAGATACACCGGAATAGGAGAGATTAATCTGTTCTTTCCTGGGTGCCGAGACATCCGCCTTCGGCATGACCGTAAGTTTAAACAAACCTTCCTCGATGTCATAACTGACCCTTTCAACATCACTGGCCCTATAGTCAACAAATCTTATCACTAGATTTTTGCTTCCGAAATCCTGCGAGATTCTGTTAACACCCACCAAGCGGTTAAACTCGACAGTCATCGGTGACGGGCAGATAACTGATGTCTCTTTGTTGTTTTGCAACACCAAATACAAAGACAGACCCGCCGCTACCTGATCAAGTTCGGGATTTGCGGGAAGTAAAATTAAAACGGACTTTGATTGGTCCAGGAAAGACTTAAAACTATTTTCCATATTACTGTGCCGGATAAATATATCCTATATTATTTCTTTCGAGTGGATATTATCATATCTCCAACAGCAAAATCAAGTTGTGGCTCAAAAAGAATGCCGAATTCCTCCTGTGTCTTCACCGATTCGACATTTTGTTTTTGTTTTTTCAGGGACTTTATTTTACTTTTCCCCAATTCATTGTTTCCCCGAATCAAGACAATTTCATCCTGTTTTTTAATCTCACCTTCTGTGACCCTTGCCCCCGCTACTCTTGTCTTATTGTAAGGAAAGTCAGCGATTATTTCCGCCTTCCCTAATATTTGTTCTTCACCCGCTTTAATTAATTCTTCAATAGTATCAAAAAGGTCATAAATCACATTAAATTTGTTTATTTTTACCCCTTCCGTGTTTGCCAGTTTTTCAACAGACGGTGAGACTCCTGATTCGAAAGCAAAAATCTGAACATCATCGTTTGACTTAGCATAAAATATGTCACTTTCATTAACATCACCGATTCCTGAATAAATAACCGAGACTTTATCGGGCAGGTTTGTCATTATTGCTTCAAGCGACCCGCTGTTTGCCGCCTTCACGACAATGGGAATATTGCCTTTGACGGTTTTTTGAACAGTTTTTACCGTTCCTTTCACTGTTAAATTACCTTCATCCTGACTGCTTTTAAGTAAAGAGCCTACGGGCGGCATTTCACTGAAACCTAAAATCTGAACCGGTTCCCCGGGCTCTGCTTTTTTTACCGGTTTCCTTTTGTCATCAAATAATCCCCGCACCTTGGCCTTTATTCCCTCCGCGCTCACCTCATCGGTAACCTGAAGAGTTCCGTTTCTTACGACAACCGAAACCAAAGCTCCTCTTTTATCCTTGTCTGTCTCGATTACAACCCCTTCAAAATCAGCAGTGGAATCACCTTTCACTTCATCAATCTCAGCCACCAAACTGATCATCTCCAAAAGCTCCGAAACTCCTTCTCCCGTCTTTCCTGATACCGGGACCAGAGGGACATCGCCTCCTTTTTTTTCAAAACTTACACCTTCTTTTTCAAGTTGTTCGACTGTCGATTCTACTGATGATGACGGCAGGTCAATTTTTGTCAGGGCAACAATGTAGGGAATCTTTGCTTCTTTTATATGATCAAGGGCTTCTCTGGTTTGAGGTTTAATACCCCCATGAGCCGCTACCACCAATATGGCAACATCTGCAAGATTTGCCCCCCTGGATCGCATTTTTGAAAAAGCAGCATGTCCCGGAGTGTCAATGAAGGTTATTTTTTTCTTTTCGGTTGTCTCAACCACCGAGGCACCTATTCCCTGAGTTATACCACCTGCTTCCTTGCTTGCAATATCGGTTTTCCTTATTCTGTCAAGAAGCGTTGTTTTGCCATGATCCACATGACCTAAAACAACCACAATGGGGGGGCGGGAGCCTATCTGATTTTCTTTCATATTTTTTGTCAGACCGAACAAAGGTTTTCATTTTATCTTTTTACGAGCTTTGCTGAGTCCTACTTTCCTTTCTTGTCTTCCGGTTTTTTTTTATCTTTTTTCTCTTTGGCTTTTTTCTCCTTTTTGGACTTCCCTTCATCTTCCTCTATGCCTTCCACCTCTATCTTCCAACCTGTTAATTTAGCCGCAAGTTTGGCATTTTGGCCTTCCTTTCCTATTGTTACGGGAAGTTGATCTTCCGGAGCCTTCACCTTGGCTGATTTGGTTTTTTCATCAAGAACAACAACTAATCCCTCAGCCGGAGACAGTGCTGTTTTAATAAAATCAGCAATATCCTCACTCCAGGGGATAATATCGACCCTCTCGCCACCCAGTTCGTTCGTTATCGCCTGCACCCTGACTCCCTTCTGTCCCACACAGGAACCCACAGGATCCACTCCGGATTGATTTGAAAAAACAGCTATCTTCGTTCTGACTCCGGGTTCTCTTGCTATTGCCTTTGCTTCAACGTTTCCCGAAGACATCTCCGGCACTTCACGCTCGAATAATTTTCTGACAAACTCCTCATCGGCACGAGAAAGTAAAATCTGTTTTCCTTTAAGTGTTTCCTCTATGTCTTTGAGTAAAAATGTCAACCGCTGATTGGGACTGAGCCTCTCGTTTGCTATTCTTTCCTCCGCTTTCATCAAACCTTCGGTTCTCCCTAAATCAACCCTCACATCCGGCCCGTCAAATCGGAGAATCATTCCGGAGATAAGAGACCCCACCCTTCCTGAAAATTCCCCCATAATGGCGTCTTTCTCGGCTTCCCGTATCTTTTGATGGATTACCTGCTTAGCTGTCTGCGCGGCGATTCTTCCAAAACCGGGTGGAGTAACGTCCCTTTTATCCTCGGGTTTCCCCTCCGGCCAGGAATATATTTTTGCCTCTCCGGAAGTCGGATTAATCTCCACATCGAACTCAAATTCCTCCATTTCTTCTCCCAGTTCTTTTGCATCCCGCTTGTAAGCTGCAACTATCGCCTGTTTTATTGTTTCCAATATAACATCTGCATCCAGCTTCCGCTCGGATGCTATGGCCCTGAGTGCCTGGGCAAATTCTGTTCTCGGTGTCTGCATATCTTTTATCGGAAGGAAAAATGAGTCACCACTGATACCCACTTTCACCTCCGGAACTACCTATCTTATTAAAAAAGGCGGGCCTTTCCTCCCACCAAACAAACCCCTTAAAAATACCTACGCTAGTTTACTTTGTAAGCCGTTGAAAGTCAACGCGCTACAACCCTTCTTCTCTTATCCTTTCAACTGCTTTTTTCTGCTCGCGGTTTAATTTATCCGGAACTTCTATCTGAATATTTATATACTGATCACCTTGGCCCCTGCCCCTAAGGTAGGGAATTCCTTTTCCTTTCAAACGTACCATTGTGTCCGATCTTGTACCCGGTCTTAATCTTATTTTGGTATTTCCGTGAATGGTCGGTGCCTCAATTACTCCGCCGAAAATAGCCATTGAATAGGGAATTGAGACCTTTGTAAAAATATCGTTTCCTTCACGCTCAAAGACGGAATGGGGTTTTACGTCAATTGACAAAACGAAATCATCAAAACGTATCCTTGAGCCCTCATCTACTCCGGGGGGGATTTTCACCTTCCTTTTTTTCCCATTAATAACAATCTCCTTCTCCGAACCTTTCACCGCATCCATAAAATCAACCGTTATACTGTACCGAGGTATCCTTTCCCTGTGTACAAAAGGGGAAGAACCTCCGAAAAATTGTTCAAAAATGTCAAAAGGATCCCTGAAATCAAATCCTGCAAAAGGGGACTGTCCGCCGTTGCCTGAGGTGTAAACACGCCAGTTCCCGCCCCCTCCGGAAAAAGGACTCCCGGGAAATCCACTAAATCCCGCCGAACCGGGGGATCCTTCGGGCGAAAATGCAGAATGCCCGAATTGGTCATAGGCGCGACGTTTTTCAGCATCTGACAATACCTGGTAGGCCTCATTAACTTCCTTAAATCTCTTTTCGGCAATCTCTTTATTATCTCTGTGTTTATCAGGATGCCACTCTACAGCCTGCTTCCTGTAAGCCTTTTTTATTTCTTCTTGGGAAGCGTTTTTGGAGACTCCCAGTATGTCATAATAATCAGATTTTGCAGCCACACTCTTATTCTACAACTTCTCCTTCCTCAACCTTATCACCGCCTGTTTTCTTTTTTTTATTTTTAGAACCACCCTTTTTCCCCTTAAGATCCTGAGTTTTTTTATCCGCCTCTGATTCTTTTTCGGTTTGGCTTGCCGACTCATACATTGCCTGTCCTACCTTCTGCAACTCCTGAGATAACTCTTCGGAGGTTTTTTCCAGCTTATCTTCATCAAAATCTTCTTCTTTAAGTATTCCTTTGACATCTTCTATCTTTTTTTCAATAGTACTTTTAAGATCTTTTGATACCTTGTCCCCGGCTTCTTTTAATGCCTTTTCCGATGTTGCCACCAAACTGTCCGCCTTGTTTCTCGCCTCAATTTTCTGGGCCTTCTTTTTATCTTCGCTCTTGTGCTTTTCTGCCTCTTCCTTCATTCTGTCAACTTCATCCTCGGAAAGACCAACTGCCCCCGTGATGGTTATGTTTTGGCTTTTACCGCTCGCTTTATCTTTTGCCGTAACCTTTAAAATTCCGGAAGCATCAATGTCAAAAGAAACTTCTACCTGAGGGACACCTCTAGGAGCAGGAGGAATACCGTCCAGAATAAATCTGCCCAGGGACTTGTTATCCGTTGCCATGGGTCTTTCGCCCTGAGTCACATGGACTTCCACTTGCGTCTGGTTGTCTGCAGCCGTGGAAAAAACATTACTTTTGGAAGTGGGAATCGTTGTGTTTCTTGAAATCATCGGCGTTGCCACTCCCCCTAAAGTCTCAATCGCCAGAGTAAGTGGGGTGACATCAAGAAGAAGTATATCTTTAACTTCTCCTCCTAAAACTCCTGCTTGAATCGCAGCACCGATTGCAACTACCTCGTCGGGGTTAACACTTTTATTCGGTTCTTTGCCGAAATATTCTTTCACCCATGTAATTATCTTTGGCATTCTGGTCATACCACCCACCATTATCACCTCATCAATATCATGAGGATCCAGACCGGCATCCTTCAGGCAGTCCCCCACAGGCCTAAGTGTTCTTTCAATCAAACTTTCCGTAAGGCTTTCGTATTTTGCTCTTGTCAGCTTCATTGTAAGATGCAACGGTTGACCGTCTTTTTGTGTAATATACGGCTGGTTGATTTCAACCTCCTGTGAAGCGGATAGTTCTATCTTGGCTTTCTCGGCAGTGTCTCTGACTCTTTGAAGTGCTTGTTTGTCTGATTTAAGATCAATCGCATGGTCTTTTTTGAACTCTCCCACTATGTAATTAACTATCGCCTCGTCAAAATCATCACCGCCCAAGTGAGTATCCCCGTTGGTTGCTTTAACCTCAAAAACACCATCACCCAACTCAAGAATTGATATATCAAAAGTTCCTCCCCCCAAATCATAAATTGCAATTTTTTCGCTTTTCTTTTTCTCAAGTCCGTAGGCAAGAGAAGCGGCCGTGGGTTCGTTAATGATTCTTTCGACTTTAAATCCTGCAATCTCACCTGCCTGTTTTGTTGCCTGCCTTTGAGAATCATCAAAGTAAGCAGGAACCGTTATTACCGCACTTTTGACTTCTTCTCCCAAATAGTCCTCTGCGTCTTTCTTCAGTTTCATGAGGATCCTTGCTGAAATCTCCTGGGGAGTATAGGTCTTCCCTTCAATTTCAAGCACAATCATCCCGTCTTTTCCCTTGCCGATTTGGTAAGGAACCATGTCCTGGGTTTTTTTAACTTCCTTATCGTCAAATCTCCTACCCATTAACCTTTTGACGGAGTAGGCCGTGTTTTTGGGATTTAATATCATTTGACGTTTGGCTACATCGCCTACCAGATTTTTAACGGGCTCTACTATTGAAGGTGTTATGTTCCGTCCAGTATCAGAAGCCGGAATAACCTTGGGACGACCCCCTTCCATCACGGCAACAACACTGTTAGTGGTACCTAAATCAATTCCTACAATCTTGCTCATTTTTCAATCCTCCTAAAAACCTTTACTTTTACCGGTCTGATTACCTGTCTTTCCGAGAATTTCCAACCCGAAAGTAAAACCTCTGCAATCTTTCCGAAATTTACCTTGCTGCCCTCAACGGCCTCAACCGCCTCATGCAACTCCTCATCAAAAACATCCCCTTTTTTAACCAGTATCTCTTCAACACCTTCGTCCCGGAGTACTTTTTTGAATTCATCAAGAATTATAGCAATACCCGAGTCTCCAGCGTGTTTTTGTGCACTGTCCAGCATATCATAAATGACAAGGAATTTGGTAATTAACCCCTTATTGGCAAACCTGAGAAAGCTTTCTTTCTCTCTCTCTATTCTTTTCCTCAAATTATCGTAATCTGCCAATGCTCTTACAAGTTTTCCTTCCAAATCCACTACCAAACTTTTCTTTTTTGATTTAGTTTTCATGCTCTGGTTATCTCCTCCATCAAATTACCGAAATACCTCAATATAGGAATCACTCTCGGATATTCGATCCTTGCAGGCCCGATCACTCCGAGGGCTGCATTTTTGCCTTTAACTTCAAAATAAGTCGCCACAACCCCTAAAGACGATAAACTCTGCCAACCAAGCTCTTCTCCGAATAAAACCTGTGTCGCAGAAACCGCCTGTCTTCCGAAAAATAACTCATTAATTTTCCCGACCTGTTCGATCATCTCAAATAAATCCTCACATAAAGCAAGGTCGCTAAACTCGGGATTGGAAAAGATATTTGAGTAACCCGCATGCCAAACCTTTCCGTGGTCATAAATTGTCCCCACGGCCAAATTACGCGTTCTGACAGCAAGAGCATGGGTCGCTTCACAGAAAAGAGAATCTATATCGCCACGGGCATCCCAAACCTCCTCTTTTGCCTTGACCTCATCCGTTAAACTCATCTGCTTTTCCTCCATCAATTGATCTACATAAAACTTCATAGCCAAAGAGGTGGGAACTCTTCCTGCGGATGTATGAGGCTGACGCAGGAAGTTCAACCTGGTAAGTGCAACCAATTCATTTCTCACCGTAGCAGGAGAAATACCAAGGGTGTATTTTTTTTCTAAAGCCTCCGAACCTACAGGTTCAGCGGTTTCAATATACTCATCAATAAGACATTTAAGAATTTGTGTTTGTCTCGCGGTTAATCCCTCTCTCATTGCTAAATAATATACTTACAATTAGCAGAAGATTAACATGAGTGCTAAGCACTGTCAAGTATCTTTTATGCATGTTAAAACAAGAGCCTCCTTTGGTGCGTTTTAAACCGAAGACGAATCCGTGGGTGTAGGAGATATCTGTTCCTTCTCATCAGGGGGAATGGGTGTTAGTTTACGTTTGTCAAGCAGGCGTTTCACTAGGTTTAAAAATACCCATACCTCTTTTGATCTGAATAATATGGATAAACCAAGATATATAATCACTCCGATCAAGGAAACAAAAAAAGTAAGAACAAAAAGATTTGCCGTAAAACGGGTATCAAGAACAAACTTTTCAAACTGGATGTTTTCGGTTCCTTTTATTATTCCTAAGAAAGACATTCTCTTGATCCAAACCGACCTGTCAAACAGTTTAAGAAAAATAAACATTACTCCTCCGGAGATAAATGAAGCTGCTGCCGCTTTGGATACGGGTTTAAGCAGGGAAGATATCGGTCCGCTACCCGTTTTTTTGCGTATCAAAATAAACAGCGCACATGCCTGAACCACACTCCCCAAAGAAAAGGAAAAAGCAATCCCCCATACCGGAAGGTTTAACACCCTGATAAAGTAAAAATTAAGTATTATCATTAAAATCATTGAAAAGATGGAAATTCCCACGGGGGTTTTCGTATCATTAAGCGCATAAAACGCCCGAGCCAAAAGTGAGGCACATGCCTGAAATACGACTCCTATGGCAAAAGCGGAGACAACTTTGCTCGTTTGGATAGTGGACTCCCAATCAAAAATTTCCGTGCCGTATACAATCCTTACTATTGGTATACGAAGAACAATGAAAATGGTAGCTACGGGCATTACCAAAAACACTATCTGGGAAAACGAGTTCCATAAAGACTTTCTAAATTTGGCCATTTCCCCTGCCTGCTTTGATAATGTGGGCAAAGCCGCCTTCGCAATCGATGTTCCAAATATGCCCACAGGAATAAGCTGAATTGTATTGCCGAGGTAGTAATAGGCATAAGCCGCAGTTGAAATAAAAGATGCCAGATAAAGCTCTGTATACTTGACAATCTGGTTGAATGAAATCTCAAGCACCCTTGGTGTCGCAAGTCTGCCTACTTTCCTGACATTCTCATCTATCGAAAAAGAAGTCGTAATTTTGTACCCCAACTTTACCGCCAAAGGAAGTTGAATTAAAAAATGAGCCATTGCTCCGATAAAAACTCCGATCGCAGGAGCTGTGAGTCCGAAAGAATCAGTCAAAGCCACTATTCCGAAAATTATTCCCAAGTTATAAAACAGGGGAGCCAAGGCCGGAATTAAAAATCTTCTTAAAGATTCAAGAACACCTGTCAAAACATAACTTAAAACGAAAAATCCCTGCGCAACGAATAAAATTTTAGTCAGCTGCACTATCTGATACCTCTCATCCGGGGAGAAACCGGGTGCAATAAAATCATAAAACCCGCTTGCCGAAAAACTTAAAATAATTGCCAGCGAAACAAACACCAACAACCCTATGTTGCTGATTGTGCTCGCCAACTTCCACGCAGAATCTTTGTCTTTGTCTATTATTTTCGAGAAAATCGGAATAAAGGCGGAAGAAAAAGTGCCGAAAACTAAAATTTCAAAAATTGAGTCGGGAAGACGAAAGGCCGCAAAAAATAAAGAAATCTCATCAGGAGTAAGATAATGAGCAAGTACTCTTTGTCTTATAAGCCCCAAAAGACGTGAGGCAACAATCATAAGCATTATAATTGTCGCCGCGGATAGAACGGATGACTGCGGACTTATCAGTAGTTTTTTCCCTTTTTTAAATATTTTTCCGACCATGTTTAAGTTTATTGCTATTTCGGTTCTGATAAATTATACTCACAAGCTAAAGACAGTTCCATGCCGGTAACAAAAACAGCCAAGAGAGCCTTAAGAAGCTCCAAAAGAAAAGAGGCTATAAACAAAAAAGCAAAAAGCAATTTTGAGGTTGTAATAAGGCGCGCAAAAAAAACAAAATCTCTCAAAGATGTCTCGAAAGCAATTTCTCTTACCGACAGGGTCGCTAAAAGAAACATCATCCACAAAAACAAGGCCGCCAGAATAAAAAAGTTCCTTTCCGGAATGGTTGATAAAAATAAGCAGAAAAAAAAATCTCCTAAAAAATAGTCTTTTACTTACATTGTTATCTTTCAGCTTTGAATATGTGGTATATTGAATTAGGAAATAAAAGCCGGGAGACTGGAATTTTTTAATTTTTTTATCTCCCAGGTGATAGATTGTTATGCCTGCCCGCAGAAAAAATCCAAAAATAAACCTGCTTTACCAGGGGGATTATCAAACAACCTCCGGCAGCAGAATTGTCTCTTGGTTACTATCAACTTTCAGAGTAATAGTAATCATCACGGAGATAGTCGTTGTTGCCGCCTTCGCATCCAGATTTTGGCTTGATATGAAAAACAACGACCTGGATGAAAAACTTCAGCAGAAAACGGCCGTAATTGAAGCCTCTGGAAAGTTCGAAAAGGACTTCAGGGACATTCAAAACCGGTTAAGAATGTTTTCAAATCTGACCGCCAAAGCAAGTATTCCCTCCGATGTCCTGGACAATATTTCCGTCAATATTCCTGATGACATGTTGCTCACTTCGGTCCGCATAGGTGAAAAGTCAACAGAAATTGAAGGCATCTCACCCAGCGAGAAAAAAATCCAACAGTTCGTAACAAACCTCATGAACGATAAGGATTTTGAAAACGTACAAATAAGGGAAGTTTCAACGGATAAACAGGGATTGTCCCTTCTAACCTTTAAAATTTCTGTTGAGATTGCAAAAGAATCGGAGGAATAATATGGGTTCACCCTGGAGAGCAAGTTATTCTAGATACAAAAGACTTCTGTATAGCACTATGTCCTCCTATGGCAAAAAAGGAGATTTGAAATCCTATCTTGAAATTTTTCTTTCCCTGGCAACAATCATCATTTTTGCCGTTTTTGCCCTCAGACCTACCCTTAATGCCATAGCTACACTCATTAAAGAAATCGAAACCAAAGAAGAGATCATCGGAAGATTGGACGCAAAAATTACAAACCTTGAAAAAGCCCGGAGAATCTATGACGAGGAAGAAGAAAGAATCAAGCTGGTTTTGGATGCTATGCCAAAAGATGCCTCTCCCGATACTTTCTTTCGTCAAGTTGAAAACGTCTCTTATGAAAACGGGGTTCCTGTTGTCTCTTTCTCCATAAACGAAACTCCCTTGGTCGGAGGAGGGCCGGTGAAAAGAGACAAATCCGATACTTTTCCTCAGGAAATTGATTTCTTCAGCTTCAGTATTAATCTTGAAGCGGACTACCCCTTGCTTTATGATTTTCTTTCCACTTTGCAAAATCTTAGAAGGCCCGTCCAAATTGATTCCGTAAATATACAACCCAGAACAAGAGATCAAAGGAAAGTTCTGGTTCTTATTGCAAGAGGTAAGATCCCTTTTATAAAGGGAGAGATTGTAATAGATAAAGAATGAAAAAACCTAAACCGCCAAGTCTGGTAACCGTGTCCGTTATCACGACAATAACAGTAATACTCTGGGTCTTTTTTGGCGTTTACCAGATACTTAAATCAAGTATTTCTGTTGACATATCACCCGAAGTACTTGCTCCCATCTCGCCAAACTTGGACGAAAGAGCGCTTGCACAGATACAGCAAAGATTGTATTTCGACGATAAAGACACTACCAGGTTTCTTTCATTTACGGAATTTGATATCAGACCCGAAAGGGAGTCGACAACAAGTCCTGAAACTATTACTATTAATGAAACGCAGGATCTTGACGAATATCAACCTGAGTCAACCGAATCCGCTGATTTGGAACAATGAAGGATAAAATGAAAAGCAGAAAAATTCCGACCATACTGGGGATCCTTGTTCTTGTTATCGGGATTGCGGCCGGTGTTTTTTTGGTACAAAGCCAACAAATTTTCAGACTGCGAGCCTCACCTGAAATTAATCCTAAAAACATCAGGTTTACAAATATCACGGATTCGTCTTTTACCGTATCCTGGACAACGGATAAGGAAACTCAGGGTTTTATTATATGGGGTGAGAGGTCCTCTTCTCTTGATAAAACAGCCAGGCCATTGAAAGATTATCCCAACAACACCCATTCTGTGGATCTTAACGGACTTGCCGCGTCAACGAGTTATTTTTTTTATATCAATTCCGACGGAAAACAGTTTGAAAACAACGGCATACCTTGGGAAGTTAAAACGGGACCGGTAATTCCCGTGCCGCCAAAATCAATAATTATTTCCGGGTCCGTGCTCACATCATCCGGAACCCCCGCAAAAGATGCTTTGGTTTACGCTTCAGTCGGAGGCAGCAGCACCCTGTCAGTTCTTACAACCGAGAAAGGGGAATGGGTCCTTCCTATTTCATCCGCCCGCACTCAGAACTTGAATTCATATATGACTATTGACGAATCTTCTTCTCTTGTTGACATAACCGTTCACGCCGGATCACTGGGTGTTTCTTCAGCTCACATTTACATCCAATCAGCCAGGCCCTCACCGGACATCATCTTAGGACAAGTACATGACTTTAAGAATGTTCCTCCGAATGAGAAAATTACGGTTCCTGAAGCATCAATCGGACTACCTGAAGATGCCACAATCTCTTCAAGATTCCAGATAACCGGCGAGCCTTATGAAGTAAAAGATGTTGTGTCCATAGACAGCATAGAGGAAGGTGAAGTAATTTTAACCGACATGCCGGAGTTTTTCGGAGAAGGACCTCCGGGAGCGGAAATAATAATCACCATAGAATCCGATCCCGTCACTGGCGAGGCTATTGTTGACAACAGCGGAAGATGGAGTTGGAGTGTTCCAAGCAATCTACAGGAAGGTATTCACAAAATCACTATTTCATGGCGGAACTCTGAAGGGGTCCTTCAAACCATAACAAGAACTTTTATCGTCCAAGCTCAGGAAGGACCCGCGTTTGTTTCCACCCCCTCGGCTACACCCACGTCAACACCTATGCCCACACCCACTGTTTTTGTACCCACACCCACTGTCACAGGAGTCATCTCTCCCACACCCTCGCCCACAGGAGTCATCTCTCCCACACCCACTGTCACCCCTACGATGATTCCGACGCCTGTGCCGACAAGGGTTTCAACCGAGCCCGGTCTTCCTGAAGCAGGAGTGTCCGTACCCACCATACTTTTGGGTCTTGCCTCCTTAAGTTTCATTTTCCTTGGCACCGTTCTTCTTGTACAACCAAGCGGTGTCAAAAGAAACTAGTACCCTTGTATCGTTTTGCTCATATATACTCAGAATAGGTCTCATCTGATCGTAAGAGAAAGGTTCTTTTGATGGAAAAACAAAAAAAAATTCTTCACCTGCTTTGTCTTACAACAATAATTGCTCTTGCTGCCTTTCTTCGTTTTTACAAACTTGACTGGGGAAACGGATTTTTCTTTCATCCGGATGAATATCACATCGTCGGAGCCGTAGAGAGGCTTTCTTTTCCCCACCAAATGAACCCCGGACTTTTTTCTTACGGCTCTTTCACTGTTTACCTTATATATTTTGTTAAATCCATATTTTCCCTTGAAACAAGTACATTTTTAGTCGGAAGATATTTGTCGGCTTTCTTTTCCACTCTGACAGTGTATATCACCTACCTAATATCGCGGGAAATATTCCAAAAAAAATTTTATCACTACCTGTCTGCTTTTCTGGTTTCAATTCTGCCCGGAATTATTCAGCAAGCCCACTACACCACTCCTGAGTCGATCCTGACTTTTTGGCTTTTGACTACAGTGCTGTTGTGGCTTAAATGGTTAAAACTTAAAAAACTGAAGATATACATTTTGTCCGCGATTACTTTGGGTCTTGCTCTGGGAACAAAAGTCACATCCGCCGTGTTTTTGCCCGTTTTATTTCTTTTACCCTTTCTAAAAACAAAAAAACAAAATAAACTTTCTCATAATTTATTCATTTCCGCAGTATCCATTCTTACTTCTTTTGCGACCTTTTTTCTTGTATTCCCCTACAGCATCCTGAACTCCGAGGGTTTTTTAAATTCAATAAGATACGAGACCGGAGTCGGACAGGGCAAATATGTTGTTTTTTATACAAGGCAATTTATTGAAACCGTACCTATCAAGTTTCAATTAGAAAAAATATTACCCTTTGCTCTGGGGCCGGCCGTTCTGATTTTCGGTATTCTGGGTTTTGTTTTGATCCTGAAGGAAATATACCGAACAAAAAGAAGGGGTGTTATTATAAATTACCCGATAATTCTTTTTGTTGTCTCTTTTTGTCTCCTATTTTTCCCCAACTCATTTTTATTTGCAAAGTGGACCAGGTTTATTGCACCCACATTTCCTTTTTTTTGCATATTCGCGTCTTATTTTATTTTATTTTTTGAAAAGCAATTAAAAAATACTTTTTTAAAAAAATATAGTTTTTACTTTCTGGTCCTGGTAATTGTATCCGTGACTTCAATCTGGAGCATGATGTTTTTCTCTATCTACCTGAAAAAAGACGTCAGAGAAACAGCAACCCATTGGATCAACGAGAATATACCGGAAAACTCATACATTCTTACCGAAACAGGCAACACACTGGAAGTTCCCCTGAAAGGCAAATACCATAAAGTGCCCTTTGATTTTTATGAACTTGAGTATAACCAATATAAAAAGGGTGTGTTGATTTCAGAACTTGTTAAAAGCGAATATTTTATCGTACAGAGCCGCAGAGTCTTTGCTAACCACCAAAGACTTGACAGTCAATACCCTTTAATTTCACACTTTTATGATCTATTGTTTTCAGGCAATTTGGGGTTTGAGAAAATTAAAGAAATCGAGTCTTTTCCTGAACTAAGGATCGGTAACTACAGGTTATATGTTAAAGATGAAAACGCCGAAGAAACCTGGGCCGTATTCGACCATCCCGTAATTAGGGTTTTTAAAAAAACAAGCGATATATCCGCTAATGAATATGAAAATTTACTTGAAATCGGTAGTTATTAAATACCTTATTCCTGTGATTTTTGTATCGGCTGCAATATTTCGCCTTTATGGCCTGAATTGGGACCAGAACCAACACCTCCACCCCGACGAGCGATTTCTCACCATGGTAGTCCAAGCCCTAAAATGGCCGCCGGGTTTTTTAGAGTATGTCAATTCCGAAGTCTCGACCCTTAACCCGAACAACGCAGGATATAGCTTCTTTGTATATGGCACGTTTCCTCTAATTTTAATAAAGTTTCTCGCCGGATTTATCCAAATTAACCAATTTGACTACCATAACATCACTTTGGTAGGGAGGTTATTTTCGGCCATCTTTGATTTGGGAACCCTTCTTGTAATTTTCCTCATCGGGAAAAAAATATTTGACAAAAAAACAGCTTTGATTGCCGGATTTATATATGCATTCTCCGTACTCTGCATACAACTATCACATTTTTTCACTGTTGATACTTTTTTATCATTCTTTCTGTTGCTTTCCTTTTATTTCCTTCTTAAATATTCCGACTGCAAAAAACCGTTTGTTTTTTGTCTCATGGCAGGTGTTTCTTTTGGACTTGCCTTGTCGTGCAAGATTTCTGCTTTGTTGTTTCTTCCTGTTGTCGTTCTTTTGTTCCTCTTTTTCTCAAACAGGCACAAAAAGCCCGGTTTTGCTTTTTTGTACTTGACTGCCTTTTTTGTATTTTCATATCTGTCATTCAGACTGGCTGATCCTCATGTTTTCCGGGGGGAAAATATATTTATCCCTAAAATTAATCCTCATTTTGTTCAAAATCTAAAAGACCTTAAGTCTTTTGATGACCCGGACGGGTTTTTCCCTCCCGCGGTTCAATGGATCAATACAAAACCCATTCTATTTCCTTTCAAAAATCTTTTTCTCTGGGGATTGGGGCCTTTATCCGGAGTTATCGCTATAATCTCAATTCTTTATCATGGATACTCGCTTACAAAAAAAATACCAAAAATATTCACGAAACACAAACTCAAACTGTTTGATCACGTATCCGCAGAGGACAAGGTTCTTTTTCTCGCACTCTTTTGGATCATATTTTTATTTATATATCAGGGTGTTCAATTCACCAAAACCATGCGCTACTTTCATCCGATATTTCCGTTTTTGGCGGTTGTCTCCGGAGTGTTTCTCCGGAAATGTTTTACGGTTTTAGAAAAGAAAATCTCAAACAAAACCATTTCCGGTTCCTTGGTTCTCTTTTTCATATTCTCTATTCTCATTTGGCCTTTATCTTTTATATCAATCTATTCCCGCCCGCATTCAAGGGTCATCGCATCTGAATGGATCTATGATAATATTCCCCCCGGGTCGATTCTCTCTTGTGAACACTGGGATGATTGCCTGCCCCTTTCCGTAAGCGGTAAATCTCATCAGATATATGTTACCGAAACTCTGGAGTTATATAATCCTGACACCCAACAAAAATGGGAAAAGATCGGGAAACAAATGAAAAATATTGATTATCTGATAATGTCCTCAAATCGTCTTTGGGGTTCTATCCCTAAAGTTCCGGAAAGATATCCCGTTTCCTCAAGGTTTTATAACGATTTGTTTTCAGGAAATCTTCCTTTTGAAAAGGTTGCAGAAATTACGTCTTATCCTACCGTTCCCATACTTCGGATTCCCATCCGTGATGACAATGCTGATGAGGCCTTTACGGTTTATGATCATCCGAGAGTGTTAATATATAAAAAAAATGAATCTGCCGACTTACGGGATTTTTTAAGACAACACTTTCCCGATCTTTAAACTCTCAAGGTTTTTTTAAGATATTTTTCTTTAAAAAGTCGGTATATAAAAAATAGATTTTTTTTATCTTTTCAGAACGTAAAACAAAGCTGCGGATTTACTTACCGGAACTTTTCCGTTTTTTCCCAATCTTTCAATGATCCTGTCGGCCCACAAAATATCGTATTTTTGTGGAAATAAAACCCATTTTCCGAAAAGCTTGTACGAAACCAGAGAAGGAATGGAAACATAATGCAGAAAATCCAGCCATCTGCTTGCCTTTCTGTCCAAATAACCTTCAACCGTCTCTATTTCAAATTCAGCGCCCACAAACTTCAAATCCCATTGTCTTTTCGACAACAAATAATTGTGTATTTGTTTATTTCTCATCCATTTTTTGTAAATGCCACCCGGAATAACGTTGCCAAAAAGGTACTTTTCCCACTCGCAAGTCATAACCGTACAGATAAACTTTCCCCCCGGTACTAATACCCTTCTTATCTCCTCCAGGTTCTTTTCCAAATCGGTCACATGCTCTAAAACACAATTTGAAACTACTGACGAAAAAGTTTTGTCAGGAAAAGGCAGCTTACATCCTTTGTAAAAAATCACCTTTTTGTATATCCGCTCCTTCTTTGCTTTATTTATTTTTTTTATATCTACATCAATTCCTGTTTCGATTTTCCCAAAATCGCCAAAAAGTGTTTTTGCAAAAAACCCGTCCCCGCATCCGAAATCCAATATAGGCCTTTCCAGTGGAAACTTATCCCGAAACAACTTAGCTTCCCTGCCCCTGATCAACGAAAGAAAAAGAGGTCTTTCTTTAAGATATGCTTTTGTATAATTTCTCATATTTATCTATTG
>Ga0114946_10001336_pt1 | contig 16987 bp, 28 predicted proteins | sample WalLakDeSediment_FD_88676 | JGI IMG/M metagenome (GOLD analysis project Ga0114946, IMG submission 88676) | Lake sediment microbial communities from Walker lake, Nevada to study Microbial Dark Matter (Phase II) - Walker Lake 11/02/13 Deep Sediment | ecosystem: Environmental > Aquatic >... | reverse complement strand
GAGATCGCGCGCTCGACCTCGCCACGCAGCTCCTTGGCCTTGGGCGCGGTCGTGGTGATGCGCTCGTGCTCGAGCAGCGAGGTGACCATGTTGCGGTACATGGCCTTGCGGTGGCTGCTGTTGCGGCCGAGCTTTCGGCCGGACTTCTGGTGGCGCATGGCTACTCCGGTTCCCGACTGGGGGGTGGGCCCTGCCAGCCTTCGATCTTCATGCCGAGCGACAGCCCCATTTGAGCAAGGATCTCCTTGATCTCTTTGAGGGACTTGCGCCCGAAGTTCTTGGTCTTGAGCATCTCGGCCTCGGTCCGTTGGACGAGGTCGCCGATGTAGTGGATGTTGGCGTTTTGCAGGCAGTTGGCCGAGCGGACCGACAGCTCGAGCTCGTCGACCGAGCGCCAGAGGATGTCGTTGAGCTTGTCTTGCTCGCTCTGGGTCGGCGCCTGGGTCTCCTCGATCTCCTCATGGTTGATGAAGATCGAGAGCTGCTCCTTGAGGATCTTGGCCGCGTAGGCCACCCCGTCGTCGGGCCGGACTGAACCGTCAGTCCAGACCTGCAAGGTCAGCTTGTCGTAGTCGGTCTGGTGACCGACGCGGGCGTTGGTCACCCGATAGTTCACCTTGCGGATCGGCGAGAACAAGGAGTCGATCGGGATCACGCCGATCGGCATGCCCTCGGTCTTGTTCTGGTCGGCGGTCGCGTAGCCGCGACCCATCGCGCAAGACATCTCCATGTGCAGGCGCCCGCCCTTGCTCAGCGTCGCTATGTGCTGAGTGGGATCGAGCACGTGCACGCCCGTCGGAGCTTGAACATCGGCCGCGGTCACGGGCCCCTCGCCGGTCTTGTCGATCAGCAGGGTCCGAGGCGTGGCGTCATCCATGCTCAGGCGCAGGGCCTTGATGTTGAGGATGATGTCGGTGACGTCTTCGACGACCGCGGGGATCGAGGTGAACTCGTGAAGAGCCCCTTCGATCCGCACGGTCGTGATCGCAGCGCCCTGGAGGCTGCTGAGCAGCACCCGCCGGAGGCTGTTACCGAGCGTGATGCCGTAGCCCCGCTCGAGTGGTTCACAAGTGAACTTGCCGTAGCTGACCGTCAACGACTCACCGTCGACGTCGAGCTTTTTGGGCCGAATCAGATCCCGCCAATTGCGGGCTATGGTGTTGTAATCCTGCATGCAGTACCCCCCTTCGTCTGATCCTCGATCACTTGCTGTAGAGCTCGACGATCAGCTGCTCATCGATGTCAGCTGAGATGTCCGAGCGCTGCGGGACGTTCTTGATCTTGCCCTTGTAGCTGTCGCGATCGATCTCGATCCACTGGGGCAGCGGTGAACGGTCGAGCTTGGCCAGCGATTCGTTGATCTGCTGGATCTTGCGGCTCTTCTCGCGGACCAAGATCTCGTCACCCTCGCGCACGAGGTAAGACGGGATGTTGACGCGCGAGCCGTTGATGGTGAAGTGACCGTGGCGCACGAGCTGGCGGGCCTCGGCGTGACTCGACGCGAAGCCGCAGCGAACGGCGACGTTGTCGAGCCGGCGCTCGAGCAAGCTCAGCAGGTTCTCGCCGGTGATGCCCTTCATGCGCGCGGCCTTGAAGTAGTAGCCGCGGAACTGCTTCTCGAGCAGCCCGTACATGCGCTTGACCTTTTGCTTCTCACGAAGCTGATGGCCGTAGTCGCTTGGGCGCCGGCGCCGACCCTGGCCATGCTGGCCGGGCGGGTACTGACGACGGTCGTAGGCGCACTTCTCCGAGAAGCAGCGGTCGCCCTTGAGGAACAGCTTTTGATCCTCGCGCCGGCAGAGCCGACACACAGGTCCGATGTAGCGAGCCATATCTAGACCCTCCTCCGCTTGGGCGGGCGGCAGCCGTTGTGTGGGATCGGCGTGACGTCCTTGATCGAGGTAACACGCAGGCCGGCGGACTGAATGGCCCGCAGGGCTGACTCTCGGCCGGCGCCGGGGCCGGACACTCGGATCGCCACGGACTGCATGCCGTGATCTTGGGCCGCACGGGCGGCCTGATCAGCGGCGAGCTGGGCGGCGAAGGGCGTCGACTTGCGAGAGCCCCGGAACCCGCGGACTCCCGATGAAGCCCACGCCACGGCGTTGCCGTTGACGTCGGTGATCGTGATCAGCGTGTTGTTGAAGGTGGAACGGATGTGAACGACCCCAGTGGGGATGTTCTTCTTGGTTTTCTTGCGTCCGCGCGTGGTTGCCATATCGGACTACCTCACTTCTTCTTCATCGCGACCTGGCCCCGCTTGGGGCCCTTGCGGGTGCGCGCGTTGGTGTGAGTCCGTTGGCCACGGACGGGCAAGTTGCGACGATGGCGGAGGCCGCGGTAGCAGCCAAGGTCCATCAGACGCTTGATCTTCATCTGGACCTCGCGGCGAAGGTCGCCTTCGACCTTGTAGTCCGTCTCCATGACCCGGCGGATCGAGCTCAGCTGCTCGTCGTTGAGGTCATCGGTGCGGATCGACCGGCCGACGCCGGCCTTGTCGAGGATCTCGCGGGAGGTGGTTCGCCCGACGCCGTAGATGTAGGTCAGCGCGATCTCTACGCGCTTGTTACGGGGCAGGTCGATCCCGGCTATGCGTGCCATATCAGCCCTGCCTCTGCTTGTGTTTGGGGTTATCACAGATGACCCGCACGACGCCTCGTCGCTTGATCACCTTGCACTTGTCACAGATCTTCTTGACGCTTGCTCGCACTTTCATTTGCTCTGCTCTCAGTCCGGCGTGTTGGGTGGTCTGCTACTGAGCGAGACCGAGGATCACGCCGCGACCCGGATCGAGGCTGGCCCGGCGGACCAGCACACGTTGCCCCGTCCGAACGAACACCCCCAGGCGCTTGCACTCCTCCGAGCGGCCAGCGACGAGCTGGCCTTCAGAGGAGTCGAGGCGGTACAGCTGCTGGGGCAACTCAGCGACGACGGTCGCCTCGATGGTGGGGGTGGGGAACATGGGTATGCCAAATCCCGGGGCGGGCCCGGGAGCGGCGAAGGATGCCACCGGCGAGCGGACGTGTCTAGCAGCCCGTGGTGAAACCCCTCACGACCCAGAGCGCGCCCCTGACGACCGATGCCTTTGTCGCCGAAACTCGTAGTATGCCCGATACAACTTCGTTTCGGCTTCGCGGCCTCGACCGCCAGTGACGCACTCCGACCGCCAGTGACGCACTCTGGGCCGCGAGGGGTTTCACCACGGGCTGCTAGGCCTGTGCCAGGGTGGAAGCGGAGGATTTTCACGCACTTGGATCAGCGCGGCGGGCGGCTCCCCGACCTGAAATTGCAGACGCCCTCGGCTCGGGAGAGCAGAGGGCGTCGCGGTCGCGGAGCTCGCGGGTCAGCCGGGCGAGGGCTCAGCCTTTGCGGCCGCGGATCCGCGGGCCCTTGGGACCGGCGAAGCCTTCGTAGCTGCGCGTGACCAGGTGGCTCTCGATCTGCTGCGCCGTGTCGAGCGCGACGCCGACGACGATCAAGAGCGAGGTTCCCCCGTAGTAGAACGGGACGTTGAAGTCCTTTTGGAGGAAGACCGGGAGCACGCAGACCGCGGAGATGTACCAGGCGCCGGCGAAGGTCAGCCGCGTCAAGATGAACTCGATGTACTCGGCCGTACGCTTGCCAGGGCGGATGCCGGGGATCGACGCGTTTTGCTTCTTGAGGTTGTCAGCCAGATCGACCGGGTTGAACTGGATCTGCGTGTAGAAGTAGCAAAAGAAGATCACCAGCGCGACGTACACCGTCAGGTACAGCCAGTTGCCGTAGTCGAAGGCCGAGGCGAAGCGCTGCAGGTAGGGGTTGCCGGTCATGCCCGCGATCTGCGCTGGGAACATGATGATCGACGAGGCGAAGATCGGCGGGATCACGCCGGCGTTGTTGATGCGCAGCGGGAGGTAGTTCTGGCTGCCGCCGAACATCTTCCGACCCACCACACGCTTCGCGTAGAGCACAGGTATTCGGCGCTGCCCGCGTTCCATGATCACGACGAAGGCGATCACCGCGAGCACCACGACCAACAGGATCGCCAAGGGCACGGGCCCGAAGTTCTCGGGGTCGTCGATGGCCTTTTGGTAGAGCTGGTACGCGCCCGTCGGCATGTCGGCGATGATGCCGGCGAAGATGATCAGCGAGATCCCGTTGCCGATGCCGCGCTCGGTGATCTGCTCGCCGAGCCACATCAAGAAGCAGGTGCCCGCCGTCAACGACAGCATGGTCATCAGCTTGAAGCCGATGCCGGTCTCCAACACCAAGGTCTGGCCCGGCGTATTTTGGCTCTCGAGCCAGCTGGCCATGAAGTAGCCCTGGACGATCGCTAGGCCCACGGTGCCGTAGCGGCTGTACTGGTTGACCTTGCGCCGGCCCGACTCGCCCTCTTTGTTGAGCTGCTCGAGCTTCGGGATCACCACCGTCATCAGCTGCATGATGATGCTGGCGCTGATGTAGGGCATGATCCCGAGGGCGAACACCGACAGGTTCTCGAGCGCACCGCCCGAGAACATGTTGAAGTAGCCCAACAGGCCGCCGGTCTCTTGCGAGACCAGCTGGGACATCACGTTGCGATCGACGCCGGGGACGGCGACGAAGATGCCGAAGCGATACACCGCCAGCATCGCGAGCGTGAACAACACGCGGCGGCGAAGCTCGGGCAGCTTGAAGATGTTGATGATGATGCCCATGGGCTAACTCGAAGGAAGTCCGGACCAGTCTGCCGACGTCGAGGGGATTTCTGACGCTGGCGGTCGAGCGAGGCCCGTATTTACACCCTTGCCGCGGCGCATGCACCGCGTTCGGCGTGAGACTGCGTTCATGCGGAAAAGCCCCAGCGCCGGGATCGACGCTGAGGCTCTGCCCGCCCAGTGGCCCCGTCAGTGGCCCCGTCAGTTAAGCTTCGGCTTGGTCGGGCTGCGCGCCCTTGGTCAGGAGCTCGATGGTGCCACCGACGCCCTCGATCTTGACCTGTGCGCTGGCGCTGACCCGATGCAGGCGGATCGTGAGCTTCTTGGTGAGCTCGCCGTCGCCGAGGACCTTGATGATCGTCGCGCGCTTGGGCACGTAGCCGAGCTCGTGGAGCAGCTCGGGGGTCACGATCGTGTCGGGCTCGAGGTTGTCGAGGCGGCCGACGTTGACGCCGTGGACCTCGACGCGGTGGATGTTGACGAAGCCGCGCTTGGGGATCCGCCGGTGGATCGGCATCTGGCCGCCCTCGAAGCCGGGGGCGACGGTGTTGCGCTTGCGCGTGCCTTTGGAGCCGCGGCCGGCGGTCTTGCCGTTGCCCGAGCCGGGCCCGCGTCCGATCCGCTTGCGGCGCTTACGCGCGCCCGCGGGCGGCTGAAGATCGTGGAGTTCGGTACCCATGATGGTCTCTCTTTCGGCTGGCCTCAGCTAGCGTCGTCAGCGGCTTCGACCGTGACGAGGTGCTGGACCTTGCGGATCATGCCGCGGATCGCCGGGGTGTCGTCGAGGACGCGGTGGTGGTGGAGACGCCGGAGGCCGAGGCCGCGGACCGTGTCCTTTTGTTTTTGAGCCCGATCGATCGGGCTGCGAACGAGCGTGACCTTGAGCTTGAGCGCCATCTCAAACCTCCATCAGCTGAGCAACGGTTATCCCGCGGCGCCGGGCGACCTGCTCGGGGCTACGAAGGCCCTTGAGCGCGGTGACCGTCGCGTGGATGACGTTGAGCGGGTTATTGGAACCGATGCACTTGGTCAGCACATCGTGGATGCCGGCGCACTCGACGACGGCACGGACAGCGCCACCGGCGATGACGCCGGTACCTGCCGAGGCGGGAACCAACAGCACCTCTCCGGCGCCGAAGTGACCGATCACGCGGTGCGGGATCGTGGTGCCCTGAAGCGGGACCTTGAACATCGCCTTGCGGGCGATCTCGTTGGCCTTGCGGATTGCCTCGGGGACCTCGCGGGCCTTGCCGTAGCCGTAACCAACCCAACCGTTCTCGTTTCCGACGACCACGAGGGCCGAGAATGCGAAACGACGGCCGCCCTTTACGACCTTGGCGACGCGGTTGATGTCGACAACGCGGTCGACCAAATCTCCGAGCGATTCGACGTCAATCATGGGGAGCTCTCTCAGAAGTCGAGGCCGGCCGCGCGGGCCGCTTCAGCGAGGGCGCGGACGCGCCCGTGGTAGAGGTAACCGTTGCGGTCGAAGACGACCTTGGTGATGCCCTTGTCGAGGCAAGCTTTGGCGACAGCGGCGCCGACGACTCGCGCCTGGCGAATCTTGCGGCCTTCAGCCGTCGCGGCCTCGTCACCCTCTTCGGGTGCAGCGGCCGCGGCCGGCTGTTCGGAGGCGGCCTTGACCTGCGCGGCCAATGCTTTGGTCAGATCCGAGACCAACACGATCGACGTGGAGTCGACATCGTCGATGACCTGGGCGTAGATGTGCTTGTTGCTGCGGTAGACCGACAGCCGCGGGCGCTCAGTGGTGCCCGAGATCCGCTTGCGGATGCTCTTCTTGCGGCGCGCTCGCGCCTCATTCTTGTCTTTTTGGGCCATGGTCGGGTCGTCTCGGTTGGTCTCAGATGAGTGGTGGTTCGGGCCGGCATGGCCGGGCCCCGAACTTTACTTCTTGCCGCGCGCTTTGCCTTCCTTGCGGATGATGCGCTCGCCGAGGTAGCGCACACCCTTGCCCTTGTAGGGCTCCGGCGGACGGTAGCGGCGAATGTCGGCGGCGACGGATCCGAGCAGGGCCTTGTTGGCCGAGCTCAGGTGGAGCTTGCCGTCTTTGTCGAGCACGGCGTCGACGCCCTCGGGCAGCGGGTAGCTGACCGGGTGCGAGAAGCCGAGGGTCAGATCGATGTTGGTGCCCTTGATCGCCGCGCGGTAACCGACGCCGATGATCTCGAGGGTCCGAGTGAAGCCCTCGGAGCAACCGACGACCATGTTGTTGGTCATCGCCCGGGACATGCCGTGCAGAGCGCGAACCTTACGGTCTTCGTTCGGCCGCTGGAACCGGATCTCTTCGCCCTCGATGGCGAAGCTGATGGGTGCGGGGACCTCGAAGCTGAGTTTGCCCTTGGGCCCCTCGACCGCGATGGTCTGCCCCTCGGTCTTGATCTTGACCCCGCTGGGGATCGTGATGGGTGCGTTGCCGATGCGAGACATGCTTGAACCTCTTCGTGTTTAGCCCGCAGCGTCTACCAGACGCTGCAGATGAGCTCGCCGCCGATGCCGGCGCGCCGGGCTGCGCGGTCGGTCATCATGCCCCGAGGGGTGCTGATGACCATGATGCCGAGGCCGTTGCGGACCTGCGGGATCTCCTTGCTGGCGGCGTAGCGACGTTGGCCAGGCTTGCTGACCCGGGCGATGCCCTCGATGGCGGGTTGATCACCGACCCAGCGCAGCTGGATGTCGATGTGACCTTGGCGGCCGTCGGCCTGCCACTCGAAGCCCTCGACGTAGCCCTCTTGTTGGAGGATCTCGGCGATGCGACGCTTGGTCTTGGAGCCCGGGATGGTGACGGTGCGATGGCCCGCGCGCAAAGCGTTGCGGATGCGGGTCAGCATGTCGGCGATGGGATCGGTCATGGACATGGTGCGCGCACTCCTTAGTTCCGGAACGGCATCCCGAGGTGCCTCAGCAGGGCTCGGCCCTCGTCGTCAGTCGTGGCCGAGGTGTGGATGCAGACGTTCATGCCCGGCACCTCGTTGAGCTTATCAATGTCGACCTCGGGGAAGATGAGGATCTCCTTGACCCCGAGCGTGTAGTTTCCGCGGCCATCGAAGGCCTTGCGGCTGACCCCGCGAAAGTCGCGGGTCCGCGGGAGCGCGACCAGCAGCAAGCGGTCGAGGAAGTCCCACATCTGCGCGCGGCGCAGCGTGACCATCGCCCCGATCCTCATGCCCTCGCGCAGCTTGAAGGTCGCAATCGACTTCTTCGCGCGGGTCACCACCGGTCGCTGACCGGTGATGTTGCCGAGGCACTCGAACGACTGCTCGAGCAGCTTGGGCTGCTTGATGGCCTCACCAAGACCCATGTTGAGGACGATCTTGTTAACCCTCGGGACCGTGAGGCGGTTCGTGTAACCGAACTCCTCGATCAACGCGGGGACCGCCTTGGTCTCGTAGAGGTCGAGCAGCTGCGCTCGATACCCCTCACGTGCGACGTTCTCGTCGCGGACCTGAGGAAATTTGAAGGCGAATCCCGCCTCCGGTTTTTTCTTAGGGGTTGGAGCCCCACCCTTCGCCTTGGCCATGTCTGATAACCTCAGCTGTCAATCTGCTCGCCCGACTTGACGGCCACTCGGACCTTGCGGCCGCCCTCGAGGGTCTGAATTCGGACCCGGGTCGGCTCGCCATTTTCGGGATCGGCGATCATGACGTTGGAGATGTGAATCGGTGCTTCACGGCGCTCGATACCGCCGCGTTGGTTTTGCTTCGTCGGCTTCACGTGTTTGGTGACGATGTTGACACCTTCCACGAGGACCCGTTCGTCGGCGGGGATGACACGCAAGATCTTGCCCGACGTGCCTTTGTTCTTACCTGCGATGACGACGACCTTGTCGCCCTTGCGGAGCTTCTTCATCACAACACCTCCGGAGCGAGGGTCACGATCCTCAGGAACCGCTTCCAGCGCAACTCGCGGGCCACGGGCCCGAAGATGCGGGTACCGATGGGGTTGCGGTCGTTGCCGATCAGCACGGCGCTGTTGGTGTCGAAGCGGATCAGGCTGCCGTCGTGACGACGCATGCCCTTCTTGGTCCGCACGACCACGGCCTTCATGACCTGGCCCTTTTTGATCTTGGAGTTCGGGAGCGACTCCCGGACCGAGACCACGATGACGTCACCGATGCCGGCGTAGCGTCGCTTGCTTCCGCCGAGCACCTTGATGCAGCGGAGCTTGCGGGCGCCGGAGTTGTCGGCGACGTCGAGCTCTGATTCGACCTGGATCATGTCAGACCACGCCCCTTTCGAGGATGACTTGGACCGCCCAGCGCTTGTCCTTCGAGCGGGGGTGAGACTCGATGATCCGAACCTTGTCGCCGACCTTGGCGTCGTTGTTCTCGTCGTGAGCCTTGTAGCGGATCCGCTCCTGGATGTACTTCTTGTAGCGCGGATGACGGTAGCGGCGGGTAACCTGGACGACGACGGTCTTGTCCATCTTGTCCGAGACCACCTGGCCGAGCAGGGTTCGGCGCCGATTCTTGGCTTCGGTTTGCGTTTCGCTCATTGCGGCACCTGGGGTTAGCTGCGGACGATGCCCGTCGCGCGCTCGTGCAAGATGGTTTTGATTTGAGCAATATCCCGGCGCACGCGCGGGAACTCGGCGGTGTTGGTCACGCGGCTGGTCGCACGCGCGATCTGGAGCTTGAGCAAGCGGTTGCGAAGCGAGGTCTCGAGCTCGAGCAGCTCAGCTTCGGTCTTGTCGCGTAGTTCAGAGGTCTTCATGATCGGTATCCTCTAGACCACGCGCTCGCGCTTCACGAATCGGGTCTTGAGCGGCAGCTTGTGGTGGGCGAGCATGAACGCCTCGCGGGCGAGGGGCTCTTCGATGCCGGCGAGCTCGTAGAGCACGCGGCCGGGGCGGACGACGGCGACCCAAAACTCGGGGCCGCCTTTGCCCTTACCCATGCGGGTTTCAGCGGGCTTCTTGGAGATCGGCTTGTCGGGGAACACCCGAATGTAGAGCTTGCCGCCGCGCTTGACCTTACGGTTGATGGCGATACGGCCGGCTTCGATCTGGCGGGAGGTCAGCCAGCCGCATTCGAGCGCCTGTAAACCAAAGTCGCCGTAGGAGACCTGTGTCCCGCCCTTGGCCTTGCCCCGCATCCGGCCCTTGTGGACCTTGCGATAACGGACTCGAGATGGCGATAGCATGATGGACCTCGTCTGGTTGGAAAGGGTGAGCGGGCTCAGCTGCGCTTGGCGGCGGGGCGCGGGAAGCGAGGATCGACGCCGGACATCGATCCGTAGACCTCGCCCTTGAAGATCCAGCACTTGATACCGATGCGGCCGGCTGGCGTCCGAGCCTCGTGGAAGCCGTAGTCGATGTCGGCGCGGAGCGTGTGGAGCGGGACGCGGCCCTGCAGGTACCACTCGCGGCGACCCATCTCGGCCCCGCCGAGCCGGCCAGCCGCGTTGACGCGGATGCCCTTCGCTCCGAACTTCATCGCGGTCTGGACGGCGCGCTTGAGCGCGCGGCGAAAGGCGATGCGGCGCTCGAGCTGCTGACCGATGTTCTCGGCCACGAGCTGGGCGTTGACCTCGGCCTTGCGGACCTCTTGGATGTTCAAGAAGACCTTGGAGTCGGTCATCTTCTGCACGTGATTCCGGATCTTCTCGACCTCGGAGCCGCGCTTGCCGATGATGATGCCCGGGCGCGCCGAGAAGATGTTGATCTTGACCTTGTTGGCCGCGCGCTCGATGGTGATCTCGGAGATCGACGCCGAGTGGAGCTTGCGCTTCAAGATGGCGCGGAGCTCGAGGTCCTCGTGGAGCCACTGGCGGTAGCGCCCCTCCTCGAACCAGCGGGAGTTCCAAGTCTTGACGATGCCGAGGCGAAAGCCGATTGGGTGAGTCTTTTGGCCCATGATGGTGTCCTTGCGAGCGAGCGGCCGATTAGGCTTGGGCCGCCGGCGCCGCCGGTGAGACCTCGAGGGTGATGTGGCTGGTCTTCTTTTGGATCTTGGTACCCCGACCTTGGGCACGGGGACGCCAGCGCTTGAGGGTCGTGCCTTGGTCGACGGTCACCCGGCTGATCACCAGGCTGTCGACGTTGGCCTCGCCCTGATCCTCGGCGTTGGCGACAGCCGAGACGATGAGCTTGAAGAACTCCCGGGCGCCGGACTTGTTCATGAAGCGCAGCGCGTTGATGGCGGCGCTCACGTCCTTACCGCGGACCAAGTTGGCGATGATCCGGGCCTTGCGCGGGGCGATGCGGACCTTGTTGAGTCGTGCGACGGCCATGTTAGCGCCTGCTCTTCTTGTCGGCCGCGTGACCCTTGAAGGTCCGGGTCGGCGCGAACTCGCCGAACTTGTGACCGACCATGTTCTCGGTCACGTAGATCGGGATGAACTTGTTGCCGTTGTGGACCATCACGTTGCCTCCGACGAACTCGGGCAGGATGGTTGAACGACGGGAGTAGGTACGGACCGGCTTGCGGCCGCCTTCGCCTAGAGCCGTGGTGATCTTGTTGAAGAGGCTCTGGTCGACGAACGGCCCCTTTTTGATGGAACGCGGCATGACTTACTTCTTCCTCCGCGAGACGATGTACACGTCCGTGCGCTTGTTGTGCCGGGTCCGGTAGCCCTTGGTCGGCTTGCCCCACGGGGTCGTGGGATGCCGGCCACCGGAGGTTCGGCCCTCACCGCCGCCCATTGGGTGGTCGACGGGGTTCATGACGACGCCGCGGTTGTGCGGGCGGCGACCGAGCCAGCGCGTCCGACCGGCCTTGCCGATATGGACGTTGCCCTGCTCGCCATTGCTGAGGGTGCCGATGGTCGCGCGGCACTTGACGTGCACGCGGCGGACCTCGCCGGACGGCAGGCGGATCTGAGTCCACTTGCCCTCGCGGGCCATGAGTCGGGCGCCGACCCCAGCCGAACGGACCAGCTGAGCGCCGCGTCCGATCTTGATCTCGAGGTTATGAATGATGGTACCGACGGGGATGGCCGACAGCGGCATGCTGTTGCCGGGCTTGATGTCGGCCTTGGCGGAGCTGATGACCGAGTCGCCGACCCCGAGCCCGTCGGGCGCGAGGATGTAGCGCTTGTCGCCGTCGATGTAGTTGACCAGCGCGATGTAGGTGGTCCGGTTGGGATCGTACTCGACAGAGACGATGGTCCCGGGCACGCCGTAGTTGTCGCGCTTGAAGTCAATGGCGCGGTAGAGCCGCTTGTGGCCACCGCCGCGGAACCGCGAGGTGATGCGCCCGTAGTTGTTGCGCCCGGCCTTGCGGTGGTTGGCCGAGACCAGCTTCTTGTAGGGGCGAACGCCCGCGGTGAGCTGGACCTTGTCGACCGAGGTCATGCCCCGGCGGCCGGGGGATGTCGGCTTGTACTTCTTGATACCCATGATTCGCCTCGCCTCAGTCCTCGCCGTAGAAGTCGATCGAGTCGCCGGGGTGAAGGGTCACGATGGCCTTCTTCCACTGGCGGGTCTTGCCGGAGAAGCGGCCGACGCGGCGCATGTCACCGCGCATGACCATGGTCCGAACCTGGTCCACGCGGACCCCGAACACGATCGCGACGGCCTTGCCGATCTCGATCTTGTTGGACTGACGGTGCACCTCGAAGGTGTACTGGTTGTTGGCCGCCTCGAGCGTCGCGCTCTTTTCGGTGAGCAGCGGCCGAATGATGATCTGCTGCGGTGTCATTCCCCTGCTCCTTCTTGGCCGAGGTCCGCGCTGGCGCCCCCGAGCAAGCGGGACTCGATGGTCCGCAGCGAGCTCTCGGAGATCAGCAGCTTGGGGTAGCGGAGGATGTCGTAGACGTTGAGTCCCTCGGGGGCGAGGTGCTGCGCGGTCTGCAGGTTGCTGGAGCTGCGCTTGAGCGAGACGTTGTCCCGGCTGTCCACGAGCAGCGCCTTGTTGGCGTCGAGGCGCGCGAGCGCGGCGACGAGGTTGCGGGTCTTGGCGTCGGGCACCGCGAAGTCGCTGATGACCACGATGTTGCCCTCGGAGGCGCGCAGGCTCAGGGCCGAGCGCATCGCGCCGGCACGGGCCTTTTTGTTGACCGAGAACTCATAGCTGCGGGGCCGCGGTCCGTGGACCTGTCCGCCGCCGCGGAACACGTTGACGCGGCGCGATCCGTGACGCGCGTTGCCGGTGCCCTTTTGCTTGAACATCTTGGCGTGGGTCCCGTGGACCTCACTGCGCTCTTTGGTCTTGGCCGTACCGGCGCGCGCCTTGGCGCGTTGCCAGCGAACAACCTCCCACAGGAGGTGCTCTTTGACCTCAGCCGCGAACACCTCGTCGGCTACGTCGATCTCTCCGACGCCGTTGCCTTCTAGGTCGAGAACTTTGAGCTTGGCCATGGCTACCTTTAGGTCTTGATCTCGACGTCGACGCCGGCGGAAAGGTCGAGCTTCATGAGCGCGTCCAAGGTCTGCTGGTTCGGCTCGATGATGTCGAGGAGCCGCTTGTGTGTGCGGATCTCGAACTGTTCGCGCGACTTCTTGTCGATGAAAGGTCCGCGCAGGACCGTGTACTTGTTGATCTTAGTCGGGAGCGGGATGGGTCCCACGACCTTGGCCCCGGCCCGCCGCGCGGTCTCGGAGATCTCCGTCGCCGACTGCTCGAGCAGCTTATGGTCGTAGGCCTTTAGGGTGATACGAAGCTTGTTGGCCACGGTGATTCTCCTTGAATGGCGTCGATGAGCGTGCGGCGAACCGGCGCTGTCTACTCGATGATCTTGGTCACGACGCCGGCGCCGACGGTGCGGCCGCCTTCGCGGATGGCGAACTTGGAGCCCTCTTCACAGGCGATCGTCTTGCCCAACGTCACCTTGAACGCGATGTTGTCGCCGGGCATCACCATCTCCGTGCCTTCGGGCAGCTCGACCGCGCCAGTCACGTCCGTCGTGCGGAAGTAAAACTGCGGCCGGTAGCCCTTGAAGAACGGCGTGTGACGGCCGCCCTCGTCCTTGCGAAGGATGTACACCGACGCCTCGAAGGTCGTCCGCGGCGCGATCGAGCCGGGCTTGGCCAGACACTGGCCGCGCTCGACGTCGTCCCGCTTCACGCCACGCAGCAAGCAGCCGATGTTGTCGCCCGCTTCGCCCTGGTCGAGCAGCTTGCGGAACATCTCCACGCCCGTGCAGGTCGTCTTTTGCGTCGTCCGCAGACCGATGATCTCGATCTCGTCGCCGATGTGGACCTTGCCACGCTCGATCCGACCCGTGACCACCGTGCCCCGACCCGAGATCGTGAACACGTCCTCGATCGGCATCAGGAACGGCTTGTCGAGGTCACGGACCGGGTCCGGCACCCAGCTGTCGCACGCTTCGATCAACGTGAAGATGCACTTCGCCTCTTCCGACTCCCAGCTCGAGGTCTCCAACGCCTTGAGCGCAGAGCCGCGGATGATCGGCGTGTCGTCGCCGTTGTAGTCGTACTTGCTCAGGAGCTCCTGAACCTCGACTTCAACGAGCTCGAGCATCTCCTCGTCGTCCGGGTCGAGCATGTCGACCTTGTTCAAGAACACCACCAGCGCCGGGATCCCGACCTGACGACCGAGCAAGATGTGCTCGCGCGTCTGCGGCATCGGGCCGTCGGGCGCCGAGACCACCAGGATCGCGCCGTCCATCTGCGCCGCGCCGGTGATCATGTTCTTGATGTAGTCGGCGTGACCGGGGCAGTCGACGTGCGCGTAGTGGCGCTTCTCCGAGTTGTACTCGACGTGTGCGGTCGAGATCGTGATCCCCCGCTCGCGCTCTTCCGGCGCCTTGTCGATGTTCTCGAAGTCGACCTTGTCGGCCCAACCACGCAGGGCGAGCACCTTGGTGATCGCCGCCGTCAGCGTCGTCTTGCCGTGGTCAACGTGACCGATCGTCCCGATGTTCACGTGGGGCTTATCCCGAACGAATTTTGCCTTCGACATGCGATTCTTCCTGAGTGCTTAGCGCGGCCGGTTGCGGCCCGTAGTAGAGGTTGAAGCTGAGGAGTCCGGTGGAGAGCGCGGTAGCGCTAGTAGCCACGGACCTTCGTGATGATTTGTTGTTGGAGGTCGCTCGGGACCTCCGCGTAGGCGGCGAACTGCATCGTGTAGCTCGCGCGACCCTGAGTCACGGAACGAAGCGAGGTAGCATAGCCGACCATTTCTGCCAAGGGCACGCGGGCCTGGACGACCTGTGCATTTCCTCGGGGGCCGAGACCCAACACACGGCCTCGCCGGGTGCTCAAGTCCGAATGGACGTTGCCAATAAACTCTTCGGGGCCGACGACCTCGACGCTCATGACCGGCTCGAGCAAGCGCGCTCCAGCCTGCTCGATCGCCTGGTTCATGCCCATGGTCGCGGCCGCCCGGAACGAGGCGGCGCTGGACTCGCTCTCGAGGTAGGCGGCGGCGATCAGCCGGGCCTGCACGTCGACGACGGGGTAGCCGAGGATCGGGCCGCGCGAGAGCGCGTCGGTCATGCCCTCGAGGGCTGCAGCCAGGAATTCCTTGGGGAATTTGACGTATTCGTCGGTCGCCGGGAGCGCGTTCTCGACCCGGTTGCCGGTCCCGCGCTCACGCGCGCTGAGCTCGAGGGTGAGCTTGGCGTACTGACGCTTGCCTGCGGTCTCGCGGGCGTACTCGAACTCGGACTGGGTCGGGCCGGCGATGGTCTCGCGGTAGGCGACCTGGGGCTTGCCGACCCGGGCCTTGACCCGGTAGTCGCGCTCGAGCTTGTTGACGATCACCTCGAGGTGGAGCTCGCCCTGCCCGGCCATCAGGGTCTGGGCCGAGTCGGGATCCTCATAGACGCTAAAGCTGGGATCTTCTTTTTGGATCCGCTCGAGCGCTTGCTCGAGATCTTTTTGATCGGCGGCGCTCTTGGCCTCGACGGACCGGAAGATCACCGGCTCGGGGATCTCCATGCCCGGGAGCACGACGCGCTGCTTGTCCTTGCTCAGGATCAGCGTGTCGCCGGTGGTCGTGAACCGAAGCCCGACGGCGGCGGCGATGTTGCCGGGGCCGATCTCGTCGATCTCTTCGGTCTTGGACGCGCGCACGAGCAGGAGCTTGTTGATGCGCTCCTTCTTGTCGCGCGCGACGTTGAGGATCTGGTCTTTGACGCGCAGGACCCCGGAGTAGACCCGGAACAGCACGACCGGCCCGCGGTGCGAGTCCTGGATGAGCTTGAACGCGAGCGCGAGCAGGGGCTCTTCGGGATCGGGCTTGCGGGTGACGAGCTCGCCGGCCTTCTTGCCGCCGATGATGTCATCGACGAGCTCGGCTTCGACCGGGGGCATGTCGAGGGGCGACGGGAGGTAGTGGACGACGGCGTCGAGCAGCGGCTGGATGCCGCGGTTCTTGAGCGCCGAGCCGCACAGGACTGGAAACCCGCGCAGGCTCAAGGTCACGCGCCGAAGCCCGGCACGGATCGCCTCGAGGTCGAGGGAGGCCGAGCCGCCCTCGCCGAGGAACATCTCCATGGTCTGATCATCGACGTCGGCGAGCGACTCGATCATCGCCTCGCGGGCGGCGACGGCCTCGGCCCAGCTCGGGTGGCTGTCGTCGAGCTTGGCGCGGACGCATGTGCGGCCCTTGTCTTGCTCGTCCTCGGCCTTGGGCCAGGTCACGAGCTCCATCGTGGGCAGATCGATGACGGCGTCGAAGTCACCCTCGAGGCCGACCGGGATCATCACGACGATCGGGTGCGCGCCAAGCCGCTCGCGCATCATCTCGACCGTGCGGTTGAGCGTGGCGCCGACGCGGTCGAGCTTGTTGACGAAGCAGATGCGCGGGACCGAGTAGCGGTTGGCTTGGCGCCAGACCGTCTCGGATTGGGCCTCGACGCCGGCGACGGCGTCGAACACCGCGACCGCGCCATCGAGCACCCGCAGCGAACGCTCGACCTCGACGGTGAAGTCGACGTGGCCGGGCGTGTCGATCAGGTTGATCCGGTTGGCGCCGGTCTCCGCGGTGTACGGCTCACCGCTCTCGTGCTCGCCAGGCTGCCAAAAGCAGGTGGTCGCGACGGAGTAGATCGTGATGCCGCGGCGCTGCTCCTCGGCGTCGTAATCCGTATGCGCCGCGCCATCGTGAACCTCGCCGATGTAGTGGGAGCTGCCCGTGTAGAACAGCACCCGCTCCGTCGTCGTGGTCTTACCCGCGTCGATATGCGCCATGATCCCGATGTTTCGGGTCATGCCGATGTCGGCTGTGGATGCGGGGCTCATGAGATGGGAGGCGGGACGCGGGATGTGCAGCTAGGGCCGCGGGGGCTGCCATCCGTCTCCAATTGGGAGGGGGTGTGGTAGGCGCCGGGCCCGGTATGGCTGAGCCCGCGCACATCGTGGTGCGGGGGCGGCATCGCCATGGAAAG
>Ga0114946_10001335_pt1 | contig 17005 bp, 12 predicted proteins | sample WalLakDeSediment_FD_88676 | JGI IMG/M metagenome (GOLD analysis project Ga0114946, IMG submission 88676) | Lake sediment microbial communities from Walker lake, Nevada to study Microbial Dark Matter (Phase II) - Walker Lake 11/02/13 Deep Sediment | ecosystem: Environmental > Aquatic >... | reverse complement strand
TAAGGGTTTTACCCGGTGAAAATGAATGGGTAGAGTTTAAATCGGGCAACGTTACTGCAAACGAAAAAATTGGTCAATACATTTCAGCGTTATCAAACGCTGCTTGTATCGCCAATCAGCCATATGGGTATCTTGTTTTTGGAGTAGATAATGATACGCAACAGGTGGTTGGCACCAATTTCAGGTTTAAAAAAAGAAAAGAAGGTAATGAAGAGCTCGAATTATGGATTAGAAGGTTGTTGAATCCTTCAATAATGTTCCAGGTGTTTTCATTTTTACATGGAAATGATTACATGGAAATCATCAGAATTCCTGCTGCCTCGGTTGAGCCAACCCATTTTAAGAAAATCCCATTTATAAGGTTTCACAGCAGTATTGCTGACTTACGAAACTATCCACATTTTGTAAGGACAATCTACAATTCACACGAAGACTGGTCTGCCAAAACAATAGAACATGCAAGCATAGATAACCTTGACCCCAGTGCAGTAGCAGCGGCTAAAGCCAAATTCAAAGAAAAAAATGCAGGGAAAACTGTTTATCATGAAATTGATAATTGGGATGATGCAACTTTTCTCGACAAAGCCAAAATTACCATTAACAGAAAGATTACAAACACGGCCATTATTCTTTTGGGAAAGCCCGAATCAACCCATCTTATTTCACCGGCAGTAGCACAAATTACCTGGAAACTTGACACCGAAGAAAAGGCCTACCAACACTTCGAACCACCGTTGTTTTCTACCATCAATGATGTGCTCAGAAGAATACGAAATGTAAACTATAAGTTTTTCCCCAGCAATCAACTTATAGCCACCGAAGTGCTCAAATATGACCCCGAAGTAATTCTCGAAGCGCTTAACAACTGTATAGCCCATCAAGATTACGGACTGCATTCACGTATTGTTTTGACAGAAAAAACAGGTAAACTGATTTTTTCCAATGCAGGTGCTTTTTATGAAGGGAAAGCAGATGATTATAGCTTAGGAAAATTAGTTCCTACCAAATACCGTAACCGGTGGTTGGCAAGCGCAATGGTTAATCTGAATATGATTGATAGTATGGGTTATGTATTCACAAAATGTTCAACAGCCAGAGACAACGTTTTTTCCCTCTGCCCGATTACTCAAAATCCTGCCGAAATGAAGTGGTGCTGGAAATTTATGGCCACTCCATTGATGAAAATTACTCCAAACTTTTGATTGAGAAAAAAGACGACCTTGAACTGACAGAAGTCATACTCCTTGACAAAGTACAAAAGAGTATACCTATTACTGATGAAGCAGCCAGAATGCTCAAAAGAAAGGGTTTTATCGAAGGCAGGAAACCCAATTATTTTATTTCGGCTAAAATTGCAGAGCTAACAAACCAAAAGGCCGAATATACCAGAAATAAAGGATTGAACAAGGAAGTGTTAATGTCATTTGTTTTGAAACACATTGAAAATCACGGTTACGCAACAAGGGATGAAATTGACGATTTGATAATACCCAACCTTCCCCCTCATCTTTCTGAAGAACAAAAAAGATATAAAACCAATAACATCATTCAGGAAATGTCTGGGAAATTAATCCACAACCAGGGTAGCAGAACAAAACCCAAATGGGTTTTATTAAAGAATAATTAAAGATTATTAAAGAAATACGTAGCTTTTTTTAAATCATGCTCATGCAAAAAACACATTTACAGCAATATACAATCTTTAATAAATTGCATATTGCCTTTTGCTTATTAAAACTGTAAGGTGCTTTAATGAATGAGTAGTACTGGTAAAAAAATGATAATTGACAATCCCGGTTCATCATTCTTTAAAGCGGTGAAATATTGACTTTCTGACCAATAATGGACAGGTTTTCCCGGATCATCTCTTCACTGGTGAATGCCGATATTACTCCGGAGATATGTTGGTTCTGTAATACCCAGGTCCCAGAACAACCAATTGTGTGTATGCAGCCGACAACAAAACGCTTTATATCACCGCTGATGGAAAATTGTTGCGGTTGTTAGTTCCGGACATATAGCACCAAATGTTTAAATGCATTAAATTATTTTTCACTTTTTAAGATCGAAAAAGCGGTGTATTTAACATTATATGTGTATATTTAACGCTTAAAATATCTGGCAATTGCAATGGCTGTGTTTTTCGATAATCTTGGTACAGAAACCCTATTGTTGTTCGGGCTTTTGACCCCGATTATGCAAGTCTGGGAGCCTATGAGGTGCAGAAATTATAATACTTAAAACAAAATATATGCAAAGAAGATTCTTTGTTTTGCCCGTAATAGCGACATTATGCTTAACAACAAAAGCATTGGGGAGTGAAAACTCGGCATCAGTAAAACCCAATGTGGTCATTATTTTCACCGATGATCAAGGGTATCAGGATTTGGGATGTTATGGTTCACCCAAGATCAAAACACCCAATATAGATAAAATGGCCGAAGAGGGTATTCGGTTTACAGATTTTTATGTTGCGGCATCAGTTTGTACCCCATCCAGAGCTTCGCTGCTTACCGGAAAATATTCATTTGGCAACGGAGTTGGGGGAGTAGTTTTCCCCGACAGAAAAGGGATGGATTCAGAACAGGTAACATTGGCCGAAGTGCTAAAAACTGCCGGATACGCTACCGCCTGTTTTGGAAAGTGGCATTTAGGAGATTTAGAGGATAATTTGCCTATAAATCAGGGGTTTGATGAATACTTTGGAATTCCTTACAGTAACGATATGTTCATTGGTGCAAGCCACAAATTTGCCGATAATGTTGCTTTTCGGGATGGATACACCCTCGAAAAAGCTAAGGAAGATCAGAAATTTATTAAAGAAAACTATAGTGATCGAAAAAAAATTGCCGATCGTGGCATAAAGGAGTTAGTGCCTTTATTTGAGGGCAACAAAATAGTAGAATATCCCTGCAATCAGGCCACTTTAACAAAACGGTTTTTCGACAGGGCAATAAAATTTATCGAAAACAATAACGATAAGCCTTTCTTTATCTATTTAACTCCTGCTATGCCGCATGTTCCTCTTTTTGCATCTGAACGTTTTGAAAATAGCAGCGAAAGGGGCTTGTATGGTGATGTTATTGAGGAAATTGACTGGTATGTAGGTGAGTTGATTCAATATTTAGAGAAGAATAATCTTGATAAGAATACAATCATTATTTTCACTTCCGACAATGGCCCCTGGCTTGGCTATGGAGATCATGCAGGAAGTGCCGAGCCCTTACGCGATGGAAAATTCACCAACTATGAGGGCGGGGTAAGAGTACCTTGCGTGATGTATTGGCCCGGGCAATGGGACAGCGGAAAGGTCAGTCATGAAATTGTTTCAACTGTCGATTTCTTTCCTACAATAACAAACTATGCTAAAGCTAAGTATCATAGTGTGCATGGCATTGATATTTCTTTTCATCTGGAGAATACAAATAATAAGCTTTCCAGAGATTATGTTCTGTACACTAAAAATACAGATGTGTATGGTATTAGAAAAGGCGATTGGAAGTATTTGCCATATAGTGGTGACAGGTTTGCAGATAAAGAAAAACCGTTGCCTCAGTTGTTTAACTTAAAAGATGATATTTCTGAAAAAACAAATCTTTATGATACACATCCCGATATTGTCAGGATGTTAGCAGAGGAAATGCTAAAAATTGAAATGAAGTTAAACCAGAAATATGAAAGCGAATGAGTCATTTTATCTTTTTATTCTTCTTAATTCTTTCAGTTCATTTGTTTGGTCAGCAAATAGAAACTTATAACTGGCCTGCGAATCCAGGGGAGGCCTTTTTATCAGATAAATATAAGGTAACCCTCGAACACAATGGCAATGTAATAGAATCGCAGGTTATCATGTCGCACGCTAAGGACAATGAAATTCCTGATTTTGCCCGGCAATTCAGGGGTGGACGTACTTTTAACTGGACCATGTTTTCGTGCGATTTCAAAGCTCCGGTAACCATTACTGTCGAGAAACTGTTTGGAGTGGGGTCTGCTGATGTGGAAATTTTTCCATCGCCATACAACATTACAGGTGCATTGAGCGAAGAAAATAAAAAAGTAACTTTTACACTCGAATCGCAAAAATATGTTTCGGTTAACTTTAAATCGACCGACAATAAGCACACAAGCGATGGGGTTGTTAAGCACATGCTGATGATTTTTGCAGAGCCATTGCAAACAGGGGTTCCTTCAAAAACCGGAGCCGGCGTGCATGTGTATTCAGAAAACTCAACGATACCTGAACTTGCAGCGGCCACCACCATTTATTTTCCGCAAGGGTATCATGACCTGAGGGCTCAGTTTGGAGGCAACAAAGTGGGTAATATGGGCGAAGTTATTGGCTCGGGAAAACAGATATACTTTGAGGGTGGCGCGTATGTGCATGGAAGAATATACAATCCAAATGCCAGCGATGTAAAGATATTTGGCCGGGGCGTATTTACCGGACGTGATTTTAAGTGGGCCAGAAGGCTGGAATTTAATGGCGGAACACTGGGAGTTGATTCATATCATCAGCAAGAAGCACATATAGGTATTAGTGGCACCAATAACACGATTGAAGGTATCATCGTTTGTGATGGTGCCGGCCATGGCGTAAATATGGGCAACGGCTCAGCAACCTATCGCCATGTGAAGTTCTGGGCCTGGCACCCCAATAACGATGGTTTCAGGCCTTGGGGAGCCAATAACAAGGTGGAAAATTGTTTTATCCGGGCCTGTGATGACGCCCTTTACAATAAAGGTCTTACTGTTACAAACACCATATTCTGGCAGGGATTTAATGGTGCAATAGTGTGCCTTGGATGGGATGGCAAATACCATACAGAGAATACCCTTTTGACAGATAATTTCATTCTTTATCCCGAATGGCGAAATATTGGGAACAACAACGGTATTGTGATGTCGCAGATTGACTATGATATGAAGGGTACCAATGTAATTATCCGAAACCTGCATGTTGATGGAAACATTCCTGCTTTGGTCAATTTGCACACCAATTCCGGAAAAGAGGATGCCAATGATTATAATCTGCCTGCTGACTTTACCGGGGTAGCGGGTTTTGTAAAAGGCGTATCATTGAATAACGTTACTGTTACCGGCAAACAACTTCGGTTTCAGGGGACTGGTTTTACCCAGAGCCAAACACCACTTAAAAGTCTTATACGTGGAGCTGAACTGACAAATGGCGATATCTATTACATCGAAGATGTTTTCTTTACCAATGTTTTCATTAACGGAGTTTGTATTGACGAAAGCAACAAAGATCAATTCTTTACAATTGATGATAAAACCACAAAGAACATTAAATTCTTTGGATGCCGCCCTACACATGTCTCCGGGGATATGGGCATGGATCATGCTTCGGGTGGATATCTGTATCCAAATCCCTCGAATGGCGTCGTATTTATCAAGAATATTTCCGAAAATTCAACCATAGAGGTTTTCAATATCCAGGGAATGCGCGTTCATAAAACGGAAGGCACCTGTTTCGATGCTTCTGATCTGCCTGTAGGTATATATGTTGTGCGCGTAGATGATAAGAGGGTATTAAAATTTTTCAAGTCATTGTAAAAAATAATAATATGTTCATAGCGATAACACTCTTTTTCATATCTGTTGGATGCTGGAGCAATCTGGCTCTCGGGAGTAATCCAAATGAATTTCTCTCCGAGTTGAATAATCAGGCTGATAGCTCCTATTTGGAATGGACAAATCCAATAAGGAACGGACTCAATGACTACGGGAATAAAGATTTTCATATTCTTTTTATCGAAGGCACCTATTTCCTTACAGCCACTGAGCAAAACAACCCTAAAGAAAATAAACGGGGCGTGGTACTTTATGAGTCAGACGATATGGTAAACTGGACCGAAAGTGCGGTTCTTATTGACAGGAACAAGGTAGCAACCGACAAGTGGTACCTTGATGAATGGCGGGCTCCCAAAATCGTTCCATTTAAGGGGAAATATTTCCTGACCTTTAATTGCAGGAACAACACCTTACGCCCATATAGCAAAACAGGGCTGGGCATTGCTGTATCCGACGCGATTAATGGCCATTACACTGTTTTATCCCCCGACAAAGCAATTGTTGAAGCCAACAACAGCTATGTTTTTGTTGATACCGACAAAAAAGCATATGTATATTGGGACATGGACGGACGGATATTTGCCAGCGAAATTGACCTCGAAGGGGCAGTGCTTATTGGGAAGACCAACGAGGTATTTAGCCCTGAAACCATGGGGAACGATTTTCATTTTTCCGATTCGCCCTTTGTAATGAAGAAGGATAATGAATACATGATGTTGATCACTCAATTTTCCGGGGGGTATGTTGTCAGGGTAAGGCAGCTTGTGGCAAGTAAACCATTCGGTCCATGGGAGTTTAACGATGACGGAGAATTGCTGACATTTCTCGAAAGCGAAGCTGATGAGGTCTTAAAAATGCCCTACGAACAAGGCTATACTTTTGCACCGCCTACACAGGTTATATTCCATCACTCTATTTTTAAAGGCATAAACGACAAGTACTTTATGGCATGGCATACATCCGAAAAATACTCGGAACCGTATTTGTGGATAACGCCAGTTACTTTCTTAAAAAACAGCGTGAAACTTATTGACCCAAAGAATACATATCAAAAAGTACAAGTGAAATGATAAAGAGTAATATATATATCCTTCTATTGGTAATCTTTATCTCGCCTTCAGTCAAGGCCGAAATCGTTACCTATAAACCAGCGCCAAATATCAATGCCAATAACCCATTCATTATGCCATCAACCGAGTATAGTGTGGAGCTAATTCAGCATGGGGTCATTGTTTCTGCTTTTGTTTACCAGATGAATGCCATGCATACAACCAATAACTCCAAAACAACAGCATGGGTCAATTTCTCTTTTTCTGATAGGGTTACTGTTAGGGTTACGCCTTTAAATTTCAAGCCCGAATACTGCGCAGTATTGCCTGCGTCTATACAAATATCAACAAGAAAAATACACAACGCTATCGAATTTGACATCGACTCGCCGGGGCATTATTCTGTTGAATTTGAAAAAGGAATATATATTGAACACCCGCTTCTGATTTTTGCAAATCCAATGGAAACCGACATTCCGAAAGAAGGAGATGAGCATGTAATCTTTTTTGGCCCCGGTTACCACGAGATTGGAGAGAATTATAATATCCCATCTGGAAAAACCGTGTATGTTCACGGAGAAGCGTACATAAAAGGACAATTCAATAGTTCTAACTCTAACAATATTGTCATTAGGGGACGGGGAATACTATCGGGTGAAGATTATCCGGCACGTACAGCCAATCACATGATTAATATGAGCAATGCCAACAATATCACTATTGAAGGTATTACCATAATTCATGCTCCTCGCTTTAAAATCACCCTGCGAGGCAAAAACCATATTGTCAGAAATGTCAAAATGATGGGATGGTGGTTCAGTACCGACGGAACATCGACAGGAGAAAATGCAATTATCGAAGACTGTTTTTTTAAGGTCAATGACGATGCTGTGAAACTATATTCAAGCAACACCTATGTGCAAAACTGTGTTATCTGGCAATTGGAAAATGGCGCACCGTTTATGATTAGCTGGAACGGGAGACGAGATTTTGGCAATTGCTATGTGAATAATATCGACATAATCAGGGTTGAACATGAATGGGATAATGAAAACCTTGCGGTTATTTGCGCCGTTCACGGGGGCAGGGCCAACATAAGCCGTTTTGTTTTCGACAACATACGTATAGACAACTCACAGTGGCGGGTATTCCACCTTGTAACACGGCCTAACCGTTGGGGGCAGTGGTATCCCCATGAGGGAAGCTTGTCGGATATGACTTTCAAAAACATTCAATACAACGGAATACCACGCATCAAAAACCTGATTATGGGGCACGATTTACAGCACCCTGTTTATAACATGACTTTCGAAAACGTAAGCATATCGGGCGAAAGGATCACAAACCTTAATAAAGACAAATTCTTTTATATTGAACCCGTAACTACCTGGGATATCAATTTTAAATAATACCCCTATGAAAATACTTTTTTTTGTGCTGGCAATTATTTCATTTTCATTCTATGCTTGCAATGCTCAAAATGGTGCATCCATTGTTTCAAGCCATGGGTACAACAATTGCATACAGCTTAAGAACGATAATACCAGGGTAGTTATCGACCCCAATGCCGGCGGCCGTGTACTTGTTTATGAGCTTCATGGCGTTGATGTTATTCAGCAAGACCCCAGGCATAACGGATGGACAACCGAAGTTTCGCCAATGCCCGAAGGGCACCTTTGCGGTGGACGCTTCGACATTGGGCCTCCATTTGTGAAACCCAATTCCGATCTGTTTTTCTTTGGCTCGTGGACTGCCGAAATTAACGGCCTGAGCAGCGCAATGCTTACAAGTCAACTCGATGAAAACAGTGGACTGCAACTAACCCGTGAGTTTATACTCGACCCTTCCTCAACCCGATTAACCGTAAAACAAACCATTTTCAACAGGGGAGAAAAAGCCATACGTATTGGCCATTGGAGCAGAACCTTCGCCGAAGGCGATGGCATTTGCTTTATGCCCATCGATGAACCATCGCGTTTCCCGGCAAAATATGTAGTTTATGGACCCGGGTTGCCCATGGATTTCAGACCTGTTGAACCCGAAGTGGAATATACCGATGGATACCTGATCATGTATGCGCCACCAACCCGTCCAAAATTCGTTATGGATGTAAGCATGGATGGCTGGATTGCTTACTTAACCAAACAAAGCCGCCTTTTTGTGAAGAAATTTCCTGTATACAACAACAGGGTTTATGGCGAAATGACAGCCGCCAACACCTCGATATGGTACAATGGAACCGAAATGGTAGAAATTGAACCCATGAGTCCGTGGGAATGGATTGAGCCCACCAAAAGCGACTCGTTTACCGAGGATTGGTTTTTGTATGAATATAAGTTTCCGAAAAACAGAAGGGATTTTACTGCCACAAGCATCAAAGAGATAGAGAATAAATATATAAAATAGTTGTAATGTGCGCTTTTTGATGTAAGAACAGAGCCAAACTGACTTCATTGCATACAATTTTTTCACTTTTCATTGCGAAAAAGTGATGTGTTTAACATTATATGTGTATATTTAACCCTTAAAATGTTCTGCAATTGCTGCATGTGCCAATATATATAATGCATTTGGCAGGATATTTATGGTAGTCGTGAAAATAAACTACTAAAACGCCTAAAAATTAATACAACCTCCCAATATACCAACAAAAATTGTCCACTTATGAAGTACATTGTTCTTTTTATTTTACATGCCTGGCTATGTTATTCGATTGCCCTGGCACAAAAACCCAGGGTATTTATATACACCGATATGTCAGACAACGCACTGCCTGGTACAAACCATATGGGCACCATCAATGACCCTGATGATATTTCTGCCATGGCTGGCTATTTGCTTTTCGCAAACATGTTCGACACCCGGGGCATTGTCATTGCCAGTACCCATAGGTCTGAACACCGAAATACGCCTGATCAGGCCATCTGGGCAAATCAATTTATCGGTGATGCGTACAGGGCCGATGTCGCAAATCTCAACAAACATATTGGCGGTTTTCCTGACGATGTTTTGTTCGTTCAATCAAGTATTAAAGAGACGGCAGAACGCTACAATCCAGACAATATTTATCTTACATTGGACAATTATCCGACAGTGAAACTATTGTATGATGAACTGGTGGGGTCAGATGAAGTTATTAATGTGTTGGTATGGGGTTCACTGACTGAACCAGCCATATTGGTTAATTATTTGTTAGCACATGACAGAAAGGACCTTTTGGAAAAGATACGTATCATTACCCATTGGACCAGCTCATGGTTCCGACAGGGCACCAGGGAGAATCCTGAACATGTGGCCAACTGCCGCGAAGATGCCCAGGCATGTCATTACCTGAAAATGGCAGCATTGGATGGACACATAAAATATTATGATACCAGTGCTATAGGTGAGCATGGGATCGTAAGCGGAGCTCCAACCGACGAATCCTATTTTGACCAGTTCAGGGCCAGTAACCTGGGTACTATGTTTGTTGAAGGAAAGTTTGTCCGAGGAAGGGTCGATTGGTCGGATGCCGCAACCTATCTGGTATTGCTTGGTGATTGGGGGGTAAGCCTGAACGACGTAAAAAGCAACGGCACGAACCCTCCAGAAGTGGAGCAGGCCAATGAGGCTGCTTTCAGATTCTGGTCACCCCGGGTGCATGACGAGCTGTTACGCCGTTCAAATGCTGCCGCCGGTATATACGACGTTTATTTTGAGGGCCCATACCACCTCAGACCTCACTTCAATGAAAATTAGGAGTCATAGTCTGCCTTGGTATAGTTGTGCCATTTCTCATCATGCCTCAGACCTCAATTCAATGAATAATGGGAATCAGCGTTAAACCATACATCGGTTGTTTTGGCATTTTATCTGTTGCCGCTTGTACGTCTCATGACCATACTGAGCAGAAACAGCCAAATATTATTTTTATACTGGCTGATGATCTCAGCTATCGTGATTTGAGTTGTTATGGGCAGATTCGCTACGCTACTCCAAATATTGACCAGCTTGCATCGCAAGGCATCAGGTTTACACAAGCCTATTCCGCTTCGCCGGAATGTGCACCGTCAAGGGCAAGCCTCATGACGGGTTTGCACTCAGGGAGGGCTTCCGTCAGGATAAACTCGAGTGCACGCGGCCAGGACAACCTTCTTGAAACCGATATAACCATTGCCGACGTGCTTAAAGAGGCTGGGTACAATACGGGCTTTGCAGGAAAGTGGGGGATAGGGCTTCCTGGCACAGAAGGTGTACCTTACAAACAAGGCTTTGATTATTGCTTTGGATATTACGACCAAACCTTGGCCCATTCATTCATTCCTGATGACTTGTGGGAAAACGACAAGCTGGTCTCATACCCGCAGAACAGGGGGTTTGATATGCTGAGCAGATATGACTACAAAGGCAACAGAGCCATTAACCAGTACGACGAAAATGGCATCTTGTTTATCCCTGAACTCGAAGACCCATACGGATATGTCTATTCTGAAAATGAGATTCTGAATGCAGCACTGGAGTTTATGGATAAAAGCGATCCGGCAAAGACCAATAAACCGTTTTTTCTCTATTATGCCACGCAATTGCCTCATGGTCCAATGATTGTTGATGACCTCGGGCTTATGACTGAGCCTGACAGCATTATGCAATTAACCCGAGAGTGGGCTGCCATGGTGATAAAACTTGACAACTCAGTAGGTCATATCCTAAACTGGTTAATGGAAAACAACCAATTCGAAAATACCATTATCTTTTTCGCTTCTGACAATGGTTATTCCATGTGCGGGTACACCGACAGGGGCAATGCGCCTGATTGGCCTGATGACCCCTGGCTGGAAAATAAAGGACCATTTAGTGGAGGAAAGTTTTCAGTACTCGAAGGTGGAATCAGGATACCTTTTTTTGTTTCCTGGCCTTCTCAGTACAAACCATCTGTTCTGAGTGATGTGGTCTGGTTGCCCGACTTTTTCCCGACTGCCGTGGAACTGGCAGGTTTATCACCTGATACGTATGATACTGACGGCTTGAGTCTTGTACCATTACTGGAAGGAAATGCCAATGATTATACACCCCATCCACGGCTCTATTTTTCCAAAGCCCGCGAGCAGTCTGTAAGAATAGGTCCCTGGAAGGCATACAGGAGGTCTCCGGAGCATAAAACGGAGCTATATCTGGTTGAAGAAGATACCTTTACAAAAAGCGATCTGGCTGAATTTTATCCTGATGTGGTGGCATCGGCTGAAGAGATCATGGACAATTCCTTTACACCCCATCCCTGGTACTGGACCCCTGATGAAACCCGGCAGCAATACGAAAAGAAAATTCAACTGGCCAAGGAGACCGATAATATGCTTCCTGTGTACAGGCCAAACAATGTGGTACGGTTCCCCTGGGAGCGGCGTTAAATTATCGTCATAATAACCTTTAATTAAATAAGCTATGAGACAAATAGTCTTTTTAATTTTTTTCATGATTGCAAATATTTCTTATGCACAAACTGTTCCCTTCACAAAGAAGAACGAAAACACCAAACCTTATCCTTACAACAACCCGGTTATCAGGCACATGTACACTGCCGATGCCGCTCCGCGGGTTTATGCCGATGGACGGGTTTGGATGGTAACATCGGTTGACCATGAAGATGGTGGCGGCTATTCTACCATGCACAAGTACCATACTTTTTCTTCGGCCGATATGTTAAACTGGACGGATCATGGCGAGGTGCTTAATGTGTGGGATGTTTTAGGTTCCGATACAGAACCCGAAGGCGAAGACTGGGCTTTGTGGGCACCTGACATGATTTATCACAATGGCTTGTATTACCTCTATTTCCCTGTCAGGATTTTATTTACCCAATATGGCTATGAAGAAGCAACCCGAAGAACAAGTTCTTATATTGCTGTTGCCGTAAGCGAAGCACCCGACAAAAAGTTCAGGGTCGTGAACCCAAAAATGGAAGGCACCCGGGGAATTGACCCTGCTGTGTTTATCGATGACGATGGCCAAAAATACCTGTACTTCGGACAACATTGGGGAGCCAGACTGAAAGACAACATGATAGAATTGGATGGAGAACCTGTCAGGTTGGATATAGGCACTGATGATTTTATGGAAGCCATCTGGATGCACAAGCATAACAATACATACTATATTTCGTACCATACCAAATACGGAAAACCCATTGACCCCGAAAACCCCGACGATCCCAATCGTGGCAAGTCTCAGTTAGACTATGTTGTAGGCGATAATCCTCTTGGACCATTCACCTATGGTGGTTTGATGAACTATGAGCTTGGCGTGAATGTGGATGAAGGGCCGAAACTATCCGGTAAAAACTTTGTACCCTGGAGGCTTTTCCAGTCGAACCACGGGGGTAAAGTTGAATTCCACGGTCAGGATTATCTCTTCTATCATACATCGGCACTCTCTTCGTGGAGACAGGACGAATTCAAAGGCCCCGGAACCTGGACGCAGCGCTCGGTTTGCATTGATTATCTCAACTATAACCCCGACGGAAGCATTATTCCTGTGCAACAAACCCTTGGCAGCGTTTCTCCTGTAGTTGCAAACCAGCCTTTTGCCATCAACCTGGCGTGCAAAAGGCCAAAGCTATCGCATGGTGTTAAAACTGTATACAACGCCTTTGAAATAAGTGGAAATGGCGAAATCAGGTACAGGAAAGTAGATATGGGAACCGGATATTATTACTTTGAAATCGATTTGGAAGAATGTACTGGTGATGCAAAAATTGAGATCAGGAAAGGTAATGCCAACGGACAATTATTGGGTACAATGCTTCTAAATGAAGAGAGTGTTTTTATAAATGAAGGCAAAGCCCAGATTGCATTGCGGAATGCTAATGGAAGAACTGATGTGTATTTGGTGGTAAAAACTGAGAATGACAGTAGGGTAAGATTTTCAAGTCCCCGGTTTTTTGCCGGATCGCCCAAGATGACGAACAAATAGAAACCATATAATAATTGGACCATGAGTGGGCTTTTATTTATCGTGACAACGATTATTGAAGTATCGCAACTGGTGGTTCAATACTACAAATGGTCAATTTCGCGATTATGCGGTAAGGGATTTGATTTGATGGTTTTCGCTCTTTTTTTACCTGTTGTTTTAATTTCCTGCAATGATAATGCGGACATACAAAACCAAGGTATTGCACAAAAATACCGCGTGATTTTGTTTACTGATATCCTGAACGAAGCAGACGATTCACAAACCCTGGTAAGGTTTCTTATGTATGCCAATAAAATGGATATAGAAGGTATTATCGCAGTGTCATCCTGCCATCAATATAAAGGGAAAAACGATTCGGATCCTTTACGAAATACCGTTCATCCAAATGAGATTATAAAATTTGTGGAAGCCTATGGATTGGTTCGGTCCAATCTAATGTTGCACGAAACAGGATGGCCAACAGCCGAATCATTGCTTCATGCTGTGGGAGCAGGCCCGGAGGGTTTTGGCACGCGAGCCATAGGTAAGGATAAATCAACGACCGGATCACGCATAGTAGCCAATGCCATTGTAAAAGATGATTCACGTCCGCTTTATATTATTATTAACGGAGGAGCCAATTGCCTTGCACAGGCCATCATCGATTTACAGCAACAAGTTTCTAAGGAGGAGTTAGACACACTGTTGGGACGCATCCGTGTGTTTGACAATGCCGGTCAGGACAATGCCGGTGCGTGGATTGCACACCACTTTCCATACATTCATTACAGGCGTAGCTCGCAACAAGTATATTGTTTTATGAATGGGCAGGGGCCTGTAGTTTGGGATACTACGTTTTATGCTGGCCAGGGCCAGCACGAGTGGATAAAAGAAAATGTACAGCAAAAACATGGCCCCTTAGGAGCATTTTATCCTACCCGTATGAAATGGCAGGATCCCACTACCTACCATACCATTGAAGGCGGTGGTTCTGGAAATTTTATCGGATTTGTTAACCATGGCCTATTTAACCCGGAGGCACTTCATTGGGGTGGCTGGGGTGGCCGTTTTGATACAATCAAAGAGCTGAATATTTATGGCAACCAGTTGAAATGGGCTGAACCCGATTTACATGGTTCAGAATATGAATATCGTCCATATTATATGTTTCCGCAGGCAAGTGATTCATGGACAGATCCCGAGACAGGAATTCATTATGAAGGTGTATGTGTTCCCATATTTCGATGGAGAAGGGCTTACCAGAACGACTTTGCCGCACGCATGGATTGGTGCGTTCACACTTACGACCATTCAAACCACAATCCGGTAGCGGTAATTGGTGACGACACATCCGATTCCTTTATTAACCTTACGGCAGCGACCGGAGAAAATATTTCTTTAGATGCATCATCGTCATTTGATCCGGATGGCGATTCGTTGTTCTACCACTGGTATGTATATCCTGAAGCCGGGAGTTACAAAGGAAATGTGCATATTGACAACAATCACCAATCATCGGTAAAAGTTGCGATACCTGAAGATGCTGGCGGATCTGAGATACATATTATACTTGAAGTCAGTGACAATGGCCTTCCGGAATTATATGATTATAGAAGAATCATTGTTACTATAAATAATTATTAAATAATATTAAAATGGAAACTCGTTTTAAACTTTTAATATTTGGACTATTGTATTTAGCTCCATTGATGCTACACGCCTGTAAAACCGATGACCGTCCAACAATTTGGGTGTATACTGATATGTCGGATCCTCGCGACACCCGACAAGGCGGACACCCCCAGAACGACCCCGATGATATTACCACATTGGCATCATTGCTTCTGTATGCTAATGAGTTTAATATTGAATCAATCGTGGTGGGTTCAAATACCCGTGCAGGTCTTAAAGACCCAATGCCTTTTGTGGAAGATGTTTTTCTTGATGCCTATTATCACGATGTGAAGTATCTGAATCAGGAGTTGGGTGGCTATCCGGAGAAAATAAATATACAATCATCTAGTCTGAGGGGTGAAAGCACTCGTTTCGATCCCAATAAAGATTATACTGATCTTACTGGTTTGGAGACGGTCAGACAATTGGTTGAGGCAGCAGGAAGAAAGAAAATTTACGTGCTAAACTGGGGGCCATTAACAGAATCGGCAATGGCTGTTAAACATTGTCTGGATACCGAAAACGACAAGGCTTTGAGAAATATGTTCTTTATATCGCATTGGACAAAATCATCTGTGTCGCAAGGTACACGCGAGCAGCCATATAATGTTGCCAATTGTAATGACGACCGCCCCGCTTGCGATTTTATGCACGAAGTAGCCTATTCAAATAAGAAAGTTCGTTTCATTGAAATTGGCTGTATCGGTCAGACCGGACTGGTAAATGGTTCGGGCGGTTATAATCATTATGAAGCGTTTGAAAACAGTCGGCTGGGTCAGATTTTTCTACGATCAAAATTCTATTTTGGAAAACCCGACTACTCAGATGGCGCTACTCACTTTATTCTTGGCGGAAGTTTTGGCCTTACCAAAGATGATTACCCACATGATGGAGCGCTTAGTATAGAACTTGAACAAGAGTTAGTTGAAAAATCAAGGGCAATTGCGCATGATATAATAGATGAGTTGTTGGCACGGTCAAATGTGGCCGCACATGCCAATAATCCATTCAGTAAAGAGAAAATGGCATCGTATTTTACATATGTATATACCAGAAGGCCTGGTTCTTACGGGGCACATATCCCATATGACGATGCGGTATTGAAACTATTCAACAGTCAAAACGAAGAGATTAAGGCGATTAACCTCGATTTTGGAAACCATAGCCTCGATTTATCTGGCTTAGAACCGGATGATTATAATGTTATTGTGAGTATTGTTGGTATTGAGCTGGAGTTTCAATTAACTATTAACTGATTTTAAACCTGAATACAATGAAGTCTTTTTTTACCACACTGCTGGTGTTGTTCGCAATAGGCGGTTTATTCGCTCAGCAGGCACCTTCAACATTCAAGAATCCGATCATTCCGGGCTATCATCCGGATCCATCCATCGTCAGGGTCGACGACGATTATTATTTGGTAAATTCAAGCTTCGAGTGGTTTCCCGGCATGCCGGTTTTCCACAGCAAGGACCTGGTAAACTGGCGACTTATAGGCTACGGTTTATCCCGCACCAACCAGGTTGATTTACCGGTGGGTTTAGGTGATTCAAGGGGTATTTATGCTGTTACCATTCACTATCATGATGGACTGTTTTACCTGATAACCACGTGCGTGCAATGTAAAGGTAACTTTTATGTTACTGCTACCGATCCTTTCGGCCCCTGGAGCGATCCGGTCTGGTTACACACAAGAGGTATCGATCCATCGCTTTTTTGGGATGACGATGGTAAAAGCTATTACGTGGGACATGCTAATATAAGCG